>Ga0100403_1000325_pt1 | contig 45289 bp, 94 predicted proteins | sample CryGeymet201501t_FD_83663 | JGI IMG/M metagenome (GOLD analysis project Ga0100403, IMG submission 83663) | Groundwater microbial communities from Crystal Geyser aquifers in Utah, USA - Crystal Geyser metaG 2015-01t | ecosystem: Environmental > Aquatic > Deep subsurface > Groundwater | place...
GCGCTAACAGCAACAAAAGCTACCATTCCAGCGATAGGATTAATAATAGTAGCTAATGTAGCTGCAATAAAGCCCATTACCATAATCTCGTTCAATTTACTCTCCTATAGTTAAACTTCATATTTTTTATTATATTATAAAATATAACTACAGTCAATCAAATTCTGTATTTTGTATTTTTTCTATTTCAAAATCTAAAAGCTTTTCAAGCCTATCTAAGGTGTCTAAAATGTTAAGTAATTCAGAAAATTCTTTCCTAAATAGTTCTTCTTTTTCTTCCCATTCAACCCATCTATCAATAGATTTTTCTTTAATAAAATAAATAGCCGTTCTAATATCTTCTTCTGTTAATTTATAGCTCATCACTGTTCCTACATTAAAATAAAAAAGGGCCACTGCTTCGTAAACAAACTTCGTTTGTAATAATTTTACGCAGTGTCCCTTATGTGCTTCCCGTGCTCTATTACGCTGTGCTCAATTTGTCATATTGTCACACATTGAACACAATTTATTTAAATTCTTTAAAACTTAACTTACGTATTATAGTAGCATATTTAGCTACTGATTGCCAATTATTTTTTTACAATTAATAAGTAAATAGCTCTAATAATAGAAACTACAAATAATAAGGTAAATACAAGTCCAATAAGTTTAGTACCTGTATAAGATATTAGATAGAATACGCTTAATGAAATAAACATTATACTACCAAATAATAGAATATTGAATAATAAAGCATCTAACGTATTATCACCCATTTTATTTTGTAAATCTTTTATAAATTTATGCATCTAATTCTCTCTTAATCTTGATAATTGTTTTAATAACATAGTTAGCTGCTGCTACAAATAACCCAGAAAAAAGCAAGAAAATTACTTCGCCAGGTGTAAAGATAAAAATAGTTGCTATTAAACTAGAAATAATAAGTAATAAAAACGTAGCAAATAGAATAGTAGAACCGAATAGCAAGAAATAATCATCTTTATAAACTAAATAATCAATATAAGCATTGAATATACGTTTAATCATTATTATCATTTTCCTCTTTAATATAGTTATAAAACTTATAAACTATATAACTGATAGCGATTAGTAATATAACTAATAGCATATAGATTCCTAACATATAAAAGCCCATAACTAATGTAAATAGTAATAATAGAGTACCGATTAGAACAATAAGTTCTCCCAAAGGAGTTCCTTGTTCCCTTTCTTTTTCTGTAAAAGCTTTAAATAACTTAATTATGTTCATCATTATCTTGCTCCTTAATATAGTTAGAAAACTTATAAATTGTATATGCAATAAAACTTAGAAATATAACTAATAGCATATAAGGACCTAAAATAAAAATTCCTGAAAATACTGTTAGTGCAGTAAAAAATATACCCGCTACATTTAATAATACACCAAAACATGTATCTTTATACATTTCTTCTTTAATAAATGTTACAAATAGATTAACCTTGTCCATTGATAATTACCCTTGCCTGTTTTAATGTCTCTTCAACCTTATTTAAGTCTAACCAGTCGTTAGGAGTTCTAACTTTACTTTCCATATCAACCCAAATAGTTTGATCTTTGGGTAGTACACTAGCTAATCTTTCCATCTGAGTAGTAAAATTATGGGGGCCAAATCCTCCCGCATATCCATTATCATAACCCTCTACAGGCTTATTAGGGAGACTAGTAATTCCTCTACCACCGCTACTATCGTGTAGAAGTCCTACATTAGTACTCATAGCTTGTGCTAATTCTAAACTATTTAAAGTACTAGATTTATTGATAGGGAAAATAACTTGTTCGGCATTTAGTTTACTAATTGTTTTAGCTGCTGCAATACGATCAATATCTCCTACCACATTATTAAATTGTATTCTCCCAAAACAATTAATCATAGGAAAAAATCGTTCTAGACTATTCTTTCCTAACATAGTATCTCGACAAATGTTTCCACATACATGTAGTGCAAGTTTATCTCTAGGTATCATTAATGTAAGCAATTTAATACATTCTAAACTAGGATACCTAGGTTTGTTACCTGTATTATTCTCACTAATTAATACACCAAATTCAACAAAAGGGTATAATCTCCACAGTCTACCAATCGACTCTAGATTTGTTTTTTCATCTAATCCTGTTATTGTTACTTTACTTATTTTCATTTAATTCTTTCCTCTCATTGACTATGGCTTTCCATAGTTCCATAGCATCTGGTAGTGCTCTATGTGCTACTGTTTTTTTATTTAAAGGATTAATCAATACATAATTTACGAGAGTAAATTCTACCTCTACGTTACTATCATCAAATAATCTGTTTAGCCAAAACTTATCATTATGACCTCCATCACAATAAACAGTCTGACCTTTAAGATAATGGTTTAATTGTTTACAAATGTAGATTGGATAATTACCCTCTCTATTTAAAACATCTCTTGAAATTCTATGAATAGCCTTCTCAGCATACCAATCCCAATGTGTCCAATGCTTTAGAGGTTTAATTAACAAAGATTTGGTAAAATGTCCGTTAGTAAACCCTACTTCGATAGGGTAGCCTTCACCGTTTTCTGTAATACCGCTAGCCTCAAAGTCTAGCGTCCAAATTTCATCCATATTCACGGATATTAATCCTTATTGATTTTTTCTAATACGTCAGGATAAATAACAGTATCCTGACGTTTATAAATTGCTGCCCAATCTGCTCCATATGTAGGGCAAACATGAATGTGCTGAGGTAGATTATTAATTATCTGTTCTGAGTGACCACAAATAAAAAACTCTCCATTAATTTCCGGTATAAGGTTCTTAACAACTTTACGGTATAAATCTACCTTGTTTTGTTGTATTTCCCATACTACTTTGATATGCGGAATAACTTCTTTTGGAATATGTTTATTATTCTCAAGATATTCTTCGAATGTGTCATACATCATTAATAACTTTCTTATCTTTTACGTGTCTAACTATACCGTCTTTATCAGGCTTACTCCAAGTTCTATTTTTATTGATTTCAAACTTATCTCTAATAGCTTCAAATAAATCATCTATAGTAATTCCACGTCTAATCATTCTATGAAAAATCATCATACAAGCATCAGCCCACTCTGATTTATTTGTAGGGTCTTCTAGTATTTCATCTAATTCTTCTTTTATATGATTAAAAGTTTTTTTGTCGTTACTTTCAGGAAAATATTCATCTGCCCACTCTGCAATTTCCCTGATTAAATTATTCTCTTCCTCGAATTTGTTTATAATAACTTATAAAATCCATATTGTAAATAACTTTTATGTAAATATTAGAAAACATTAACATAAATATTAAAATAAATAATGCAGCAACTTTATTAGCTAAACCTTTTGAAAAAGCTATAGGTATTAGTACTGCAAAAAATCCTGTTGTTAGTAAGGCTAAAATTTCTATCATAATTAATTATACACAAAAAAATAAGACGAAGCAAGAAAAATCTTACCTCGTCCTATATTTTTAGTTGCTCTGTTGTGGAGCCATTAGTTTTTGGTCTGTTAGTTGGTTCATGATACCTAGAGCACCATAAGACGTTAATACATCTAAGTTACTTGGCATCTTGCCACTTCCACTACCCATGATAACATTCTGAGGCATTTCAATTCTAAACTGACTTAAATTAGAGTACATATTGAAAGAAATATCTCTTTGCATTTCTGCTAGATAAATATCTTTAGCACTTTGCTTAGCATCTAATTTAGCCTTATCAACCTCAGCTTCTGCTAAACCTTTTTCTCGAATAGCTAGAGCCTCGAACTTTGCAGCATCCGCATTAGCAGACTGAATATCACGTTCTGCAATAGCTATCTGTAGCTCTTTATTCTTGTCGATTACCGCTAGAGAAGCTTCTTTATTTTTCTGAACTGTTTCAAGAGACGCCTGTTGCTGCTCAACAGCTACTCTCTGTTGTCCTGCAATAACCGCTAACTGTTTTTCTTTATCAGCTGTCTGTAATGCTAGTCTTTTAGCGATTTCTGCTTTTTGTTGGGCAGCATTAGCTTCAGATTGAGCAGTAATAATTTCTTGTTCTGCGGAAATACGCTTAGCTACTAAGGTTTTCTTTGTTACAAGTAACTCATCTAACTTAGGTTCTGGAATTGGTTTATCGATAGTAACCTGAGAAACTGTAATTCCGTATTGTTCTAGAGGGTTAGCTGATCTTAGCGGTGTACCATCTTCTCCTAATTGAACAACCTGTTTTTGAACATTTCGAGTTCTAGTTTCAATTTTTTGAGAGTCTGAATTATCAGAGCTTACTGCTGCGAAGTCTGACTCTTCTACTTGAACTTGTTGTCGTTCTGTTACATATAAACCTCCAGATAATTGATCTTCTAGCTTAACTTTGAAGCTATTTAATCCGCCCTGGAAAAACTCTTCACCCGTATATTGAGTGGCAGTTACTACTGTTACGTTAACCGCATTTTTAACTAATAAAGAGTCAACTAAATTTTCAAATCCACGAAATTCTTCGTGTAGTAAGATCATTTGTTGATCCCCCCTCGGTAATCGAAAACGGAAAGTTGCAGGAATCTCACCATTGTAAGTATCTGCGAAAGTAACTCCAACAGGAGCTAGATTGCGTGTAAACTCACCGCCTACTTTCTCACCAAATCCTACAGTAGCAACTTGTTTGTACTCTGTAATTCTTGTGAAAAAAGGTACTTTAAGGTGAATACCTACTTCCGAAATAACTCGGGTATCACCAAATAAAGTACTTTGTACTACGTAATTGTAACCTAAGTCTGTCGTATGGTAGGAGTTCAATCCTATAATAGCCGCAGCTCCCACACCTAAACCTGTCCAAAACCATCTCTTTACGGACTTCGTAATTGAAGCAGCTTTATCATCTATATTCATTTATTCCTCATATCTCTATTGTTAAAATAATACTCTTAATTGAGTATTACTGTTATACTATTTATAATAGTAATAAGCAATATTAAAGACTCATCATAAAGCCTTTTAGCTTATTTTCAATTTCAATATAAGGACCTAAATTAGCAGAAAATTCTAAATCTTCTCCCCAAAAAGGTAGTACCCCTTGAATAAAATTATCTTTACTAGCTTTAGCTATCGCAAAACAGTTAAATCTTTCTTGTTTTCTAATAGCATTAATATCCACGGTTATTTGATTTGCTAAAAAATTACGGATTAGTACTAATTGTCTTTTATTAATAGTAACATCACCATCTAATTGACTTAAATAGCCTATTATAAGTTTGGTGATTATTTTTTTTGCAATAATTTTATTCAAATCCATAAATATCCCTTAAATAATCTAAATGAGCACCATAGGAAGTAAACCAGTTGTTATCATCAATACCTGTATTTAACCCTTTTCCGGTTTTCCAGTCAGGCTTTTTTAAGTTATTTCTTACTAGAAAATCAGTATAGTCTTTTAACTCTTCGGTTGATAAGTCATTATCTATAATATTAATAATCTGACCTATATCAGCGTTATTATCACAAAATATATTTACATCTACTTGTTTAGAGAAAATTTCTACACAACCATTGATAAACATAATGATAATAGAGATTACTATTATCAGTATTACAAATCCTATAAATAAATCCACTACATAACACCTTTAGCAGTCATACCTAATACATTTTCACGTTGTCTACGTTCATTACCTGTACCAATAACCATATAAGCACCTTTATTGTACGCAGGCATATTTCTTTTACTGAGCTTATTAGCGGTGACAGTAGCTTCTATATCTCCACAACCTAAACATAAATGATAGCCTAGTTCCAGTCTTTTATCTGGATATTCATTACCACAATCTACACATTCAGCCATTAGTACACTCCCGCCTCTTTAAGCTTTCTAATTACATAATTAGGTGCAGCTACGTATTTCTTGTTATTATCAGCCGCTAAAATGATAAAGTTTTTACGTGCTTTATCATTCCAACCTACAACTTTTAAAGTAGTACGACCACTCACAAATCTAACACCGACATGTTTTGCATGAATACCATATCTAGGACCATTTAGCAAAAGATTATCTCTTTCTAATTTTTCGGTATCATTTACTACCGTAGATACCATATTAATAGTATTTGCAGATTTATCTACTTTAAAATCTTTTCGGATATAAGAATTTACAAACTTATTTCTAAGAATGCGATACATATCTTTCCAACGAGGTCCGTGCTTTTCTTTATTATTATTATCTAAATAAGCAATAGCAGCATGAGCTTGTTCGTGACAGCTCAAGGCATAAAGAGTATATATAGAATTATCCTGACCTACAGTAAAAGCACCAATATACTTATCATTTTCAAATGACGGGTATTCAAGATATACACATAAATTAAATGATTTTTGGGCTACTTGCATAGCGTAATTTACACCAGGTCCTGTAGCGTACATTCCCCCACGACTCATAGTACGGTTAGTAGACCAGTCTAATTTAATAGAACAAGTATAATTTTCAAAACCACTTAATGTGCGAATAAAAGTCTGAATTTTCTCGTGAATATCCAGCATTTTACTGTTAAACAATTCCTTGTTCATAAAAAAACCCTTTCTGTGTCGCTATTTTATAATTATAGCACAGAAAGGGTTTTTTAGCAAGTTTAAAGTTCCAGATTAAACTTAATTACCATAAACACGTTTATGTGCAATATGCTTAATCTCGCCTCTTTTAATACCAATGTCTTTTAATACTGAATCAGAAAGTTGTGACAACTCGGACATAATTCTATTAAATTCCCAGTATTTTGCGATTTTATCGAACATATTATTTCTCCTTATTAAGACAAAATAAAATAGATTACTATTATTAGTCAATCTATGTTGCTCAGCCGCTCAACTACACTAACCACTAAAGCAGGTTACGCTATTAAAACCGCCCTTAGATATCTAAGGGCGGTTTAGATCATATTAATTATAAGGATAAATATGATTATCCTCTTTTTTCATTTCTTTAATTCTTTTCTTTACAAACCTATAATGTTCCCACCGCTGTATTAGTTTGTTGATAATTAACATCAATTTTCTCATGTAATATATGTGCTCCAACATACATTCCTGTAAGTAAACCTAAAAAAATGATTATGATACTTTTCATTTTTGAAACCCTTGTAATTCTTTTTCGAGTTTACCTACTTTATCTTGATAAAACATAATTTTACTATAACTTTCTTGTAACTGTTTTTGTAATTCAGCTACATTCTGTCTTAGTATTTTATTTTCTTCAAGAATGTTTAATGACTTCGTATCCATTTTCTGTCGTATATACGACCCGACCAATATTAAATCGGTTAATCGCTTGACTACAACCTTTATTACAAGGTTTAGCTAAACCAATCGAGCCGGCCTTTTTAACACGAACTACATACATAGTAGCTTTGTGAAGTTTATTAATAGGAATGCGTTTGATTGCATTTTTTAACGCATCAATCTCAGCATGAGTGTAAACATTATAATCTTCGGGATTAAATCTTTCTTGAAATGTGTTAGTTTTTGCTTTATTATGACCAAAAACTACTATATTTTTATATACAATACAAGAAGCTAATTTATGATTACCAATATATTCATCATGATCTCGTAGCCAATTAGCCAACATATTCAAGTAATATTCATCCTTATTCATCACAAGAGCCTTACGTGAAAAATTGGTAGTCGATGAGGGGATCGAACCCCCGACATCTTGCGTGTAAAGCAAGCGTTCTCCCGCTGAACTAATCGACTATAAAATTATTTAAAAGCCCACTTTGCTAGAGTCATCCAATTATCTGAAAATTGCTGATCTGAAAACTCTTTAAATTCTTCTTGAGAGCGCATCCAATTTCTAATTTGACGTCCTTCAACAGTATTATGAATACTTATTAATTTATTTACTTGAATTAACTGTGTAATAAAGTAAATCCCAGTATCACCTAGAAACTCTTTAAATTCTGAAATTGTCTTTTCAGTAATAATTAAATCTAAAATAGCGTCAGGTATTGTTCCGTCTATATAATCGCCTTTATCTACCTGGTATTTAGATAAATCTAAATTAATAATCACGTGCAATCCTTTCTAATATCTTTCTTTTATCTTCATCAGAGAGTACCCACCACTCTCGAATTTCGTCTAATGTTCTATCACAACCCGTACAATATACATTTTCATTGTCTGGAATACAAACTTTTATGCAAGGGCTTCTTAAATCCATGTGTATAATGAGTCTTTATTAATTAAGTATAGAGCAACTCTAGCATTAACTTGCTTTTGTCTAGCCTCAATAAATTTACTTAATAACTTAAATAGCATATTATCTCCTTTTTAGGCAGATATATTATAGTCCTTTTAATAAGCAACTATTCTATAATTTAAAGTTGTTTATTTCAGAAGTTTTTATATAAACAACATTTCTCTTTAATTTTTTATCACAATACGGACACTTACAATTCATTTTTATCTCCTTAGTAAGCAAATTAGGCTAGTACTTGGCTAAGGAACCAAGACAGGGGAGCTACCCTTTTCGCCTACTATATTTGCTACTCAGTTATTTATCCAGTATTTGAGCTTACTGAAGGGAGCGGGTAGCCAGACTCGAACTGGCATCATTAGCTTGGAAGGCTAAGGCACAACCTTTATACCACACCCGCATAATACCGAGCTGACCGTAGCTCGATGCGTGCCTATTAAGTAGCAACCCTTGTACTTTTAATTTCCACCAGCGAAAGCTATCATTGCAACAAAATAAGGAATTTTATCTTGAATAACGAGGCTGATGTATCCTAAATAATTTAGCGTCATTTATTTTTTCCTTTTTGGTTATTATATATAATAACTCAAAAAAGAGTAACTAGCAAGATTATTTTTTAAAATCTAAATAGTTATCCTCTAGAAAGGCTCTAACTAATGTATGATTTCCAGTAAATCTATAACTATACCAGTGATCCCAATAACTATTTGGATTATCACCTTGAATATCCCAGTTAAACCTCTCTTTAAAAAATGCTTGTTCATTAGCATCATCTAAGAATATATTGTTCCACCCGGGAACACCATATTGTCCTACAGTTTCTCCGTTTTTATCGCCACTAAAACGCTTTCCTAGAAATTTTAAAACATCATCAGATAATACTGCTAAGTTTAAGAAATTTCCATCTACACTTTCAGTATTTCTGACTAATTCAGCACCATTAAAAAACACTACTTTATTGATCTTTTCTGGTACGTATTTTAGTGCTACTATAACTACTCGACTACCTAGACTATGACACAAAATATCAACAGGTTCAGGTTCTTTTTCTAATTTTTTAGCAAGAGCTAATCCTGCATTTTCTGCTAATACCCAGGCGTATCTATAAGGATGTAAATAACCTCTAACCCAACTGCCTAACCATGCTCTCGCAGTCTGATAAAGACTATAAAAAATTCTATCTTTTTTGAAACCAAAAGGTACGCTATAATAGCTAAAACCTTCTACTTCTCTATTTACTACTTTACTCATATCATCAAAAAAATTTTGAGGATTATTACTTCCCGAATCTTTTGGATCAAACATAAATCCATGAACTGCTATAATTTTTCTCAATCATATATCCTGCCTTATTCAGATCGTTCACAGAATATGTTGCCTTTATATTGGCTACCAATACTGCCCCATATACCATAAAAACCTGTAATTTCTTTAGCATCTCTAATAAATCTAACACTGGTCAGACCTATACTATTTTTTAACTGTACATTATATACGAAAGTCATTTTATTGGGTTGTAATAAAACTTCATCCGCAGTCCAACTTGAACCTAATTCGGTAATACCATGAATAGTTAAATATTTACCATCTACTATCTCTAAAGTACTCGAACTATTAATTGTTTGATTGTCTTGAGTATAATTAGCATTACAATCCCAATAACCCGCTAATTCAGTTCTTAAACTAGCGTTATTATCAACAGTTTGATCTTGAATAAGATAATGCCAACTACCAAAGGCAAAACCTAAAAGAATAAAGTAGGCAGCTATCGAACCTCCCATCTTTATTCCTTTAGATGTATTTATAAAATAGGCAAAATTTTCAAATAACCAAAACAGTAAAACTGTTGGGATTAATGGAATTAGTGTTAAGGCTCCCCATATAAATAAGTTTGTAAGCACATGCGTGCCTCCTCGTAGTCAGATCACCACCCCTGTATACTCCACAAAAAAGTAACTAACTGATTTTGAGTAAATACTAACACTGACAACATACCCCGTTAATATCGCAGCTAGTTAAACTACGCATAATTACGAGGAGTAATAAAAAATTGGAAGCGGGGGTAGGAATTGAACCTACGTAATTAGATGAATGAGACCTAACGGAGAACCCAACACTCTCCCCGACATAAATAAGCCAGTTTTATCTGTATCTAGAACTTGGACTAAATCCCTCTACGCAACTTAATCGTGGCTAATTTAGTTTGCAATCTACAGACCGGGCGACTGGAACCGGTAATTTTATTCCTTGCCCTTACACCACCCCGAATTAACGGGTAATACTGTGGTTAAAGTATTTCTTTCTGGTTTAAAGCCAGATGTGCATTAGAATGCGGCAACATTCTACCACTAGACTACAATAATAACATTTGCCGTGTTATTATATACGGAATTATGTTGGCTGAGGAAGTTGGATTTGAACCAACATTATCTGAGTCAGAGTCAGATGTCCTACCATTGAACGATTCCCCATCAGTTTATTGAAAGACTTTGTATATCAGAAGGTAGTGGAGACCTACATGCTAATTTAGGAACCCTAAGCCCTTTTTCTAATAAGGTATTCTTAATAGATATTCCACTTTCAATACACTCTAATTTAGAGTTATAGTAACCATAATTATTAACTTCACATCTATGTGTACCTAAAGGAGCATTAAGTGGTGTGGAACACACCATAGCGAATAGTAAATAGCCTTTATACAGTTCTATCATTTTTTAACCTAAGTCTGAGAAGTCTACGCCATATCTTAATTTCTTAAGATAAGGCGTAGACTATATTAATTTGGTGGAGATGGACGGGATTGAACCGACTACCTGAAGCTTGCAAAGCTACCGCTCTCCCAAATGAGCTACATCCCCTTTAATCTTGATTAATAGTTTCAAATAGTTTAGGTTCTTTTGACGCAGTTTCTGGACGATCTTTACAAAATTCACAATCGCTATCAGCGCACTTTTTTTCTAGCCAAATGCCTTCGTCGTCAAAATATGCATCATACTTTCTACTATAATATTTCAATTTAGAGTCCTATCTAATGTTTATAGTATATTATAAATTATAAAAGAATAAAAAGCAAATTAAATTTTTTATTTAATCCCATAAAGCCTGATAATATTTACCAAATAAACGAAAACCATTTTCCATTCGTTCAGAATGCTTTAAATATTCCTCTTTATTAAAAACATGAGTGTTGTTTGGCCCTTTATCAAGTCTATAAAGTTTAACATCTTCTTTAGCACATTCATTTCCTTGTGTATCACAAGGAATAAAACTAAAGTCAATTTCTCCAGTATGATATTGTTCTTCCCAGTCAATTAGTTTTTGACTAAAAGACCAGATCATTTGATCTAAAACCCAGTCCCATCGATCAAACCATAAACTATCAGTATCCCACTCATTTTCTACAGGTTCGGCATTGGTAGAACGTAGTTCTGCAGGAACGTCTTCATTATCAACTTTAGGAGAACCATGTTTAGTTTCTTTTAGTTGAACAAGCATTGGATGAATAATATGTGCGAGAGTGTTATCCATACTCCAAGTATCGTACTCATGAATTTTTACATTTATTTTACGATCTTCATCTTCTTTTGGATAAGGACCAATATAAACTTTCATTATTTATTCCTAAATTGGTGCCTGAGCAGAGAATTGAACTCTGTCTTGCCCCCTACCAAAGGGCTATGCTAACCATTATCATTACACAGGCATTTTTATTACAGTATTAGAGGTAGAATATACCCTTGTATTATAAATACAGAAAGTAATAATAGAGGAATACTAACCCAAGGAGTTAACCAATCAGGACCACTTCCACTAGGCTTTAAATACCAAGGAGTAGATAATTCTCTGCTTTCAGTTACTACTTCGGTTTCTCTTACTCCGTCGCTAAAAGTAATAATCTTATAAATCTCTCCAGAGGCTAAATGTCTTCCGGTATGAGGACAATATCTACCTAAAGGAGTATTAAACCAACTGTCTAGTTTACCCATAAGTGTAAATTGTTTAGACTTACTTTTTTCTAAACTTCTAGAATAAACTACACTTATTACTTCACGGTTCATAATTATATCTTTCTATTACATTAAAAATTAACGCATCTCGGTGATAGAAAGTGTTCCATCAGATGAATTTCTAATAGCAGCAATTTTATCATCTCTATCAATTTTAATATATTCTGGTCTGTTCGCTGGTAAAGGAACTGAACCAACTGTAGCAACAGGATTTGATCCTATCTATACAAAACAATTTTCGTCACAAACTATTCTATATACTCCCCCACTAAGGGTATTTGACTGAGCGGAACTATTAGTTACTGCAACAGTATCTGTACCCCCGAACTTTAAAACTTGTATAGGATAATCTCTTTTATCCCTTGCCATTTCTGCTGTCATAATGACCTCCTTTTATATCACAATAACACTATTTTAAGAACTGCATTTACAACTCTTAGTATATTAGTTGGTGAATTTGTGATTAAACCATTAGCTTTAACCATCTAAGCTATAGGTCCGTTTACTAACGTGCTTGAAAGATTTAACAGTAGAAAATGGAAGTCCTAGACGTTTACATATAGCTTCTAATTGCTTATGCGTAGAACCATTTTTTACTTGTTTGTAGCCTTTATTATTGTGATGTTTTTTAATTTTTTTAGAAACGTACATTTGGTGCTCCCGGAAGGACTCGAACCCTCAACTTAAGTTTCGTAGACTTAGATTATATCCTGTTTCACTACGGAAGCATTATCGTTATAATATTGATTGCAATAAAAATATAGTAGAGCCTAATAAGAACCAGGCGATTACAAGACTTACAACAACAAAAGCAAACATTCCATGAGGTTGATGCTTATCATCTTTACGGACCATATATTTATACCCATTAATATATTTAATTTTTGTTTCTGACATTATAAACCTTATTTATTAATTAGTCATATAGTACCATAAACCTGAGTGTTTTTTAACGTGTTTAACAAAAGTTAATAAATCATGCCATTGGTCTGCGTTATAATCTTTAAATGTTAAAACAGTATTATCTTTATTCTTTTTACAATCAAAGTATTTAACTTTACCAGAGAACATAATTATTTTCCTTAATAAAATGGTGGTCGGCCTGAGATTCGAACTCAGTCAAGAACGCCAATCTAGCGCTAAAGGGAGTATAAGGCCCTCCTGCATACCCATGCTACCGACCATTAAAATTCTTTTATTCTACCTACTTTGTCTTCAGTTTTAAATACTCTACCATAAATGGTATTAGTCCAACCGTTATCCCAACCATGGTTGTTACTAATTAAATATTTATTTTTATTTATTTTAGTAATCTTATGAGCATTTATATATCTACCCTTAACCTTACAAAATACAATATCACCTACTTCATAAGTATCTTGTTTTTGATAGTAACAAATACTTGGGTTACTTAAAATTGGTAACATACTATTACCGAAACATTTCATTTTAGTATGCCCTTGCACACTTAATTCTTCTATTGCTTTTTCATATTTCATCATATTTACATTATACTAAAAAATATAGTAACCAGCAAGAGAAAAGAAAAAATGGCGCGGATACTCAGAGTCGAACTGAGAACTTTGAGCTGGCAACCCAATGTTTTACCTTTATAACTATACCCGCAATAGTTAGACATAAACTAATACCCGTAAATCCGAATACTATATCTAGCCAACTAAATAACCCATAATCAAAATAATCGTAAATTTCTTTTAAGAAAATAATAGTAATAGGGATTGCTAATAATACTTTTTTATAAAGAGTAGGTATTGTTAGAAAACCGCTTATAGTACTATGTAGAATAAAATCTACAATCATTTATTGTTTAATATCTCCTGCTTGAGATACATCGCCTACAATTCCAGTATCTGCATAGGACATTGTAGCAGCAGAGAAAGCAGTAGCTCTAGTATTATAACCAATACTGGTTTTAGAAATATTCATAACTTTATCAGGAGTAATACCAAAAGTCTTAGCCATATTGATAGTATCTGATTTACTTAAATCAGAACCGACAAAGATAAACTCCCAACCCATTACTTTTTTACTAGAAATTAAATTCTTTACTACATCTCCTGTAAACTCTGCACTACTATTTTCCTCTCCATCTGTTTCAATAAAGACAATAGTATTATTTCCTTTAATAGCATTAATAGTCTTACCAATAGCATCAAAAAGAGCAGTCATACCCATACCGGTATCAACATATTCTTCTGTAGTAAGAGTTTTTACTTCTGATAAAGGTTTATCAATATAAACTTCTTTATAATTATGATCAAATAATATTAAACTAACTCTTACATTAGTCTTATGTTTAAGAGAGTTTTTTTGAGAATTAATAAACTCATTAAAAGAATTAACTGTGTGATTTATCGCAGAAGACATAGACGCTGATTTATCTAAAATTGCTACAATGTTTAAAGTCTTTTTATCTTTCTTCAAATTTTTATCCTTTTCTATAATTTAGTGGTGGGTCTGATAGGACTCGAACCTACAACAAACTGCTTCTTAGACAGCCGCGTCTTCCAATTGCGCCACAAACCCATTAATAATATTGGTGGGGAAAAAGGGACTCGAACCCTTACGACTTATTAGGTCAACAGATTTTGAGTCTGCCGTGTCTGCCAATTCCACCATAACCCCTTAATTAGTATACTTAGTTGGGGTGCTAATTTCCCAAATCTCTTCACTTTGCAGCTACTATACCTATTATAGGTGTGTGAGGAAGCCGTTCTCACCTCTAAGTATAAATTGGTCAGAGCGGTTGGATTTGAACCAACGGCGTTCTCCGTCCAAGGGAGAATGTCTACCAGACTGACTTACGCTCTGTTCATAATATAAAATGGTCTCCCAGGCTGGACTCTAACCAACGACCCTCGGTTCCCAAAACCGATGCTCTAACATACTGAGCTACTGAGAGTTTATTGATGTTAATTGTGAGATTTAATTTACTAGCCTATATTTCATAAAATTTTCTCTCCTGTATAGTTAATTCCTTAAAATATTTTCGTGGATTGCCACACATATAACAGCTACAAGGAGTTCTTAAATCTCTATATACTCTCGAACACATAATTGCGTGTTCCTTATCGTCTTGCCAAATTCTAGACCATTTTTTAAATTCTGCTGCCTGTCGGCGCTTAAAATGGTGACGACGTAAAGCTCTTTTCATATTTTTCATTATACTTCTCCTAAGTTATAGGAGATATTAACGAAGTATTAATATCTCCTCGTTAACTGATATAATGAAACATATTAAATCCTCTCTAAGATGGGCACGCCGACGGGAATTGAACCCGCATCTACACAGTGAGAGTGTGCAATCCTAATCCGTTAGACGACGGCGTGTTAAATATTGGAGTTCCCAGCCGGACTTGAACCGCGCATCAACAGATTGAAAGTCTGCTATCCTGACCTTTAGACGATGGGAACATTAACTTTTTTATTATAGCAAAGAAACTAGTAAGTAGCAAATTAATTTTTTAAGTATTTATAATTACTACTTAAAAGTCTCTGTAAATTCTAATACAACTTTGTCAATTACATTATTAGCCTGACGCTCAGTAAAACCTTTTTCTTTTCGATATAAATCAAAAAGGGAAGTAACTAACTGAGCACGCACATTAGGTGCTAACATATCAAGCCAACCTCTACGATGACCATAAGGATCTTTTTCAGCAAAAGATAAACTATGATTTTTCATATCTAATGTAGTGCCCCAAAGAACCGTATTACTATTAGTAAAATGTTCTTGTAGCTTATCGAGCAAGAATTGCTCTAATCTTTGCTCAGCATTTTCTAAGGACGTGTGATTAAACCACATATAAGAAGGTTTAACTTCAAGCTTTGTATCAAGTTTAGTTGTTTTATTCTTTTTTGACACTATTTTCACTTTCTACTTGGTTCCAAAGTTCAATAGGCGGACCATTTCCATAACCAAAAAGTTGAAGTACTTTTTTATAATCACGGTAGCCTATACCATCATAACAATCCGTTTGTACTAAAAAAGGTTTTTGATGGTCTAAGAAATCCGTATTATCATCTAAAATTATATAGTCAGTGATATTACTGTGATGCTCTAACCAATCTTCAATTTCATAACCCCTATCATTTCCTTTTACGGACACATGAGGGGTATAAAATCCATGATTATTATTATCGTGTATACTAAAATATAGATGTTTTTGTTTAAGACCGGCTGACGCTAGTACCATATCCATATTTTTTGTTAACTTACGCCAGCTACTACTAACTACTATTTTTGCTCCTGTTTTATCACAAATATCATTAAGCATATCTATACCAACAGGGTCTAAATAAGTAAAAATACCTTCGTCATTTTTAGGTACGCAAGCCCTATGAGTACATAGTACTCCATCTATATCTAAGAAAATAATTTTAGTAGAATAGTTTTCTACTTTTTTATCATCTTCATTACTTTTAATCCAACCACCCATAAGATTTTTTCCTAAACAATATTAATTAATAAAAGAAACTGGACTCCTTGGAGGGACTCGAACCCCCAACCTATTGTTTCGAAAACAACTACTCTCGTCCATTGAGCTACAAGGAGTTACTTATTTTTTGTATCTAAAATTAGTACAGTATTCAACTCTATTAATGCTTCACAATTTTCGCATTTTATCATACGAACACCGTCATTATTAGTAAAAACCCATACATTTTTACTTTCGCATTTAGGGCAGGACTCTTTCATATTAATTCTTTCTATAATTAGAAAATTGGCGAACCTAGGGGGAATTGAACCCTCCGATTTCTACAGTGACAGTGTAGCGTCTTAACCACTCGACTATAGGTCCATTAATTTAGAAATTGGCTCCTGAAGTAGGGATCGAACCTACCACATCGTGATTAACAGTCACGTCTCACCACCAAGGTCAGTTTTCAGGATTAATTTTGTTTAAAAAATGGTGACGATAGGAGGATTTGAACCTCCGACACACGCCGTATGAGAGCGTTGTTCTACCACTGAACTATACCGTCATTATTATGTTAGCCCTAAAAATGGTGGGTAGGTGTAGGATCGAACTACTCCCCGAAAGACCGGTTTTACAGACCAGTTGTTAGAACCACTAACTTTACCTACCCATTATTTGACGTTTTTTAGCCAGCCCGAATAGGAGTCGAACCTAATCGGATAAGGAATTGAACCTTTGTTTCACGTCAATGATTACTTCCGTTCATCATTCATTTGCAAATTGGTGGTCCCGAGTGGATTTGAACCACTGACCCCACCCTTATCAGGGGTGTGCTCTACCAGCTAAGCTACGAGACCATTGTATTAATTATAGTTTATTTTTGTTGGACGCATCCATATAATTCTTATATTCTTTATTCTAGCAGCCCTTTCACATTGCCAATGTGCAGTAAAACCACTAAATCTCAAACTAACAGCTACACAATTGTCTGGCATAGCCATAATTGTTCTCATTAAAGTATGAGGAATATCACTCCATCGCCCATCCATTACAAAAGGCTCTTTAGGCCAATTAGGAGCTATTTTATAAGCCTCATCTAATTTAACTCTTCTTAAATATTTCATACTAGCCTTTTCTTATTAGTGTGCTGGTTACTACAATCCAGCGTCGCTTTCTGTGTACGACAGATTAATTGGTGGCAAAGCAGCACTTGCTTAAGCAGTACGCCTTTAATCAGGAATGTTAACCGGTATACCCGAAGTCTTTGCGCTTTTATAATTGGTACCCCGAACGGGACTCGAACCCATATCTTCTAATTTTAAGTCAGATGTCAGTGCCAATTTGACCATCGGGGCACCTTAGTTGTATTGACTAGCAAAATAAGTTCTTAAGTAATGAATGTCCTTTAAATAAGCAGAAATAGGTAGGACACAATTTATATCTTTAGGATCATCTTTAGAGTTATATTTTAACTTAAGTTTAATCCTAGGAAAAAAGGGTATATTTAGATATCTTTTTTTGCTTAGTATAACTATATAATAATATCCGCTCTCATAATACGCAAAAAAACCCTCTGCATTATCTAAGACTTCTTTAGCTATTTGCATATTTTTTTCATTCCTTAATTATAGTTGGTACCCCGCACCGGACTCGAACCGATATCTTCTGAACCTAAATCAGACGTCAGTGCCAATTTGACCAGCAGGGTTTAAACCTCTTGTGACAATTCATAGAAAAAATCCATATATTTTGCAGTTCTCTGTTTATCTTTTTCTCGAACACCTTTCAGACGAGTAAAATCTGAGTTGTGTCTAAGATCAGCTTTTTTTACTTTACGAGTAATTGGATTTGCTTTTACCTTTGATTTATATTCTTCATATGATTGCCCTGGCATCTTTGTAAGGATTACAATAGCTTCTACGGCAGCTTTATCAATACCTGCTTCTAGCAGTTGATGAATTGTTATATCGGTATCTTCTAACAAATCATGCCCAATGGCTGTTACTTGATACAATTCATTTTCTTTTACATCATCATCAAGCAGGTTCATTACTGCTATTGGATGAAGAATATAAGGGTGCCCACCTTTATCGAATTGTCCATCATGTGCCACAGCCGCTATACGTAAAATAGTCGCTAATTGTATTTTTTGCATTTACTCTTTTTCCTTTCCATCAATATAATTATATTATATAATAAAAAGTAGTAAGCGTCAAATAAATTTTTTCTTTTTCGGTTCTTCTAACTCTCGCCAATCTTTAATTTCAGTCTCACCAGTTTTAATAAGGCGTTGCCATTCTCTAAACCAGTGAGTATTGAATAATCTACGCTCTTTAGTAAGAACTTTACTATTATCCTCTTTAAACTTATCTAATTTCTTTCGTCTATTACGAATAGCAATTTTAATAGTATCTTCTTGCTTTTTTAAATCTTCAATCTCTTCAACTAATATCGAAAGTTGATCATTAAAAGGGGTCTCAATCATATACTTTTAACTTTCTAAAAAATTGGGGTGTACGATGGGAGTCGAACCCACATATTTCAGACTCACAATCTGACACATTGCCGTTATGCTACGTACACCATAATATCTATAATTCATCCAGGGTTAATAATTTTTTATTAACTTCTTTCGGGTTTTCGACTGCATAACCGCAGCAAACTTTACTAAAATCATCATGACAAGCCCATGCCATATTTCTACTACTAGTAGCTTGTTTAATTTCCCAAGTACTAGGTAAACACCCTAAATTATAAGCCATTTCAGTAGCTTCTTGCCCTAAATCGTAAGGACACCCGCAACAATAACCTTTATGAATAGTATTCATTTTAACCTCTAGGAGTATTATTTTTAGGGTCATACCAAATTTTTTGATTGTGAATATGTCCTAAAAGTTTATTAATCTCAGCTTTTCTACTATCGTCAGACATAAATTGAAGTTCAATTAAAGCCTCTTCAATTAGTGATATGTCCCAAGGATTTAAATTAAATTGTTTATTATACATATTATAAATTGGCAGGGGAAGAGGGATTCGAACCCACATAATACGGTATCAAAAACCGCTGCCTTACCATTAGACTATTCCCCGTTAAAAGTTTGGAGGTGCGAGCCGGAATTGAACCGGCGTACCAAGATTTGCAGTCGAGTACATGAACCAACGTCTGTTATCGCACCATAAAATTCTTTAAGAACTTTATTAATAATTGGTAGTCGGTAGGAGACTCGAACTCCTATTCTTCCTTAATCAGAGGAATGTCTTAGCCTTTGGACGAACCGACAATAAATTTGGTGTGAGGAGAAGGATTTGAACCTCCAAGAATAGTTATTTAACTACTCACGCAAGAGCTCTTACGTCAGCTTTACCAGACTTTGCTCACCCTCACAAATAAAAATTATATATAAAATGGTGGTCTCAGAGGGATTCGAACCCTCGACACTCCGGGCTTCAACCGAATGCTCTACCAGCTGAGCTACAAGACCTTAACTTATTTTTTCTTTTTATATTATACAATTAAATTAAGCATGTATCAAGATAAAAATATCAGCTTCCACTTTAACTTAGCCCCATCTTTAAGCGTGAGGTACTGATATAAATTGTTGGAAATAGAAGGACTTGAACCTCCGAAAAATGGTAGCTAACCCACCTTCGACCCAAATTACTAAGCTCTGTCATGCATTAACTCGGCTTTTCAAATATACGTCATATTCCCATAAACTTAAATGGTGGAGCCACCCGGCTTCGAACCGAGAATTTCGCTTTGCGAGAGCAATGTTTTCCCATTTAATACTATGACCCCATTTTATTTAGATAATACGTTTTCTAATTCTAATAATTGTTTATCAGCACGCTGTAAATAAAATCCTATCTGAGCTAGATGATTAGGTACAATCCAAGACATTGTCTCACCATTGCTAATGCTTAAATTATAAAGTTCTGCTCCACTACGTAGACTTGTTAACATACGAAGCCATAAGGTATAAGCATTCCGTGCCTCTAGTTCTTTTTTAGCATCTTCACCTAATGCTTGAAGGATAATATAATATCCATACATGCGGCCCTTAGTAGAAAAGAAAAGATTATCAGCAGCATAGTCAAAATGACCCCCATTACTATGAACGAGTTCACGCATTTCTGGAGTAAGACTATTTAATTCATCTTGAGTTAAATTATCTTTACTAAGAATACTTAACTCTAAACTAGCACCTTGACCACCTAGGTCTTTACGAACTCGATCAATAAAGTTAATAATATTATCCGCACGAAGATCGTATACTGCATTACCTTCTGCTAATCTTTTATTATAATTCATTAAAGCAGTAATAGCATTATTATACATACCTTCACTACTTGTGCGAGGTAAAATACTATCTCCAATATCGTACACCCAAGTGCGAGGATCATATTTTAATGCCCCACTGGCTTTTTCCAAATCACCATCACTCGCAGTACTACTACGACCACGACCCAGATAGTCATTCATTTCTACGGCCCATCGAGAAACTGCGTAAGCAATACCTTCTTGATACATCTGCATATCATCTCCCCAACTAATTGGATAGAAAAAAGGTTTGTTAGGTGCCCATATAGTGTTATTAATTTCTCTATCTAGTAAAGTAACTACCTGTGATACTACTTTACTACCCCCATCAATAACAAATTGAGGGTTAATTTGGAGATGTGGGTTATCATTTATCTCATACTGAGATATAAACATAGTAGGATATCCTAATGTTAATACAACACCAATTCCTAATATAGTTTTTCTAACCCAACCTCTGGATAAAATAGTTCCTAGTTTCAGTTTACTTGTAAACTTATTCATACTCTCTTTAATATCTTCGGTCCATTCTGGCATTTCCATAATTTTTTATCTTTCTTTAAGAAATTTTTGTACTCACTTAGTTATACGAGACGTTATTTTCTCTAACCAATGTTTAAAATTTTATGAAAAATTCGAGTCTCCAAAAAATTCCATCTTACTAGACTCATCTATTGCTTTTTTAATTTTAATAAGCTCGCCAAACCTACTTTCTCGGTTTAATTTATAAAACTCTGGCCCGAAATCTATATGGATATTTTGTAATCCGTCTTCAAGCATTTTATTCAAAATAGTTCTAAACTCAATTTCGTTTGGTCCCATTTCAACTTTATTTTGCATTATATAATCCCTCTTCTTTTAATAACTTAAATGAAATATAAAAAATGGTGTGCCGGGAGAATTTCGAAATCTCGACCTACGGATTAAGAGTCCGCCGCTCTGCCTCTGAGCTACCGGCGCATTAAATGGTTAGCACTGTTCTTCTTCAAGCATTAAAAGCCAAAGACGATTTAACCATTCTGGTTTATCATTCTGCTTTTGCCATTTAATTTGTAACATATACGCTTCGTACTCACCATTCGCAATACATTTAGGAACAGGCCCTTCGTTATCTTGGAGAAAGTGAACAGCTTCGTGAACGAAAATTTCTTCTAATGTAAGCCCTGGAATAATTTCTTCGTAGTTTTTATACACCTTAAGAGAATTATCAGTCCCGCGATAAGATGCCAAATAATCTTTATCTTGGTCTATATAATCTTCGTTTGTCATTCTTTTGTGGAGTTCTGAATATTCAACTAACTCAATTTGAGGAAGATTATTGATTGTTTGATCTTTACACTCAAAGTGAGAGTTAGCACAAACCCACATCAAAGCACCTGCAAATAAAGAAGTAAGCTCCATATTATTCTCTCAAAAAGTTTTTATTATGATCATAAATGATCTTTTGGTTGTAAATAACTATAAAAAATAGATGTTAAAAATCAGGTGATCGAGCAACACGATCTTTAAACTCATGCTAAAAGTACCTGCTATTAATTGGAGGACAGGGTGGGATTCGAACCCACGTGGACTCTCGTCATCGGTTTAAAAGACCGCACCATCGACCGCTTTGGCTACCTGTCCATGAGATAAAGCGATGGTTACTTTTATGGTCTATAAGACTAAAGTACACTAATTTAATTTATTTTTGTCTAATTCAATTAACCCTTCTTGAACTAGATATTCAAAACCTTCATCAGTAATAGATAATACTTTGTTAGTATTATCAGATACAGGATAACCTAAAATCTCTGATAATTCGTTTTCTGTAGGCCACCTATTATTTAGGTTTTTATATTCTAATATACATAGTAAAATAAGTTTACTTTTTCTAATTTCATCTTCGGATAATCCATTTAATTTAATCAACTATTTAGTTCCTTTCTGATTTAATTATTAATTATAACAAATTAATAAGTAAGAAGCAAAGAAAAACTTTCAGATTTTTAGTAGCGGAGATTTAAATCTCCACTACTAACTTTGTATTGAATTTTGGATTTAATTCATGACCAAGATATCCTCTTGGGTTACAAATCACTCTAGTTTTGTTTATTGTATAGTCAAAACTATCATGAGTATGTCCATGAACCCATAAATCAATGTCATAATCATAGAACCAACTTTCAAAATTAGACGCATAAGCAGCGTTACATTTATCAAACTTAAAACGCTCTGGAATACTTAATCTACTTGGAGCGTGATGTGTAACTATGACTGTTTTTCCTTTAAAAGGAGTATTAAGTATAGATCTAATATATTCTCGACTTTTAGTGTGCTCCATAAGTATCTCTTCTGGAGTAATAAATCTTTGAATACCACCGTAAATTTGATTATAATCGTTTAGATGCATTTTTGCTCTCATTTTTGCAATAAATCCATCACCATTTAATTCAAAATCGGTCCACAAAGTAGCACCAATAACACGTATATTTTCATCCTCTTTATGATAAAAATAAGTGTTATTTTGTAAAAAAACAGACCCCAGCTGTTCGGCTTTTTGTTCTAACTTTTTATAATGAGAGTCTACAATTCTCCTACCATAAAATTCATGGTTTCCAGCAATAGAAATTAACTTACTGTCAGAAAACCCATCAACTAATTCTACAATTCCCTTTACTCCTGGGTGGTGATCGCCAGCATCAATTACTATGTCAGCTTTCATATCTACAGGACGTATATTATCATGACCTAAACCAAATTCTGTGTGAAGATCACTAAAGATTTGTATAGTAGCCATTATTGTTTCGCTTTCTCTATATTTTTAATATGTTTATTCATATACCGCATGTATAGAATAGCTTTATCAGTATTTTTAAATACACCATTCCCAGTATCATCAATAGGTACAGGAAAAGTGAAATCGGTACCAACAACTTAATACCATAGTTCTTGCGAACGATAAAAGATAAACTTTACAGTTCTATCTTTTACTAAATTTTTAATATTCATTGTTACATTCTTTCTTAATTATAATTTCTATAACCTTCTGTATAAATATCTAATTTATCTTCTATTAGATTTATTAATCCATCCCACTCGTTTTCATCTTTAAATCTAAAATCTTTTTCTTCTAACCAATTAATAATTTCTATAGTTAATTGATCAATATCTTCTCTATAAAGTGTTTTCATAAGGTTTTCTTTCTTTAAAATCTAGGTAGAGAAAAGTCAATTAGAGAGTGATTACTATGGGACTTGAACCCACAATAGTCTGATTAAAAGTCAGATGCATTACCATTATGCGAAGTAACTCTAATTTACGCTGCTACCATAATAAGTTTCAGAAAAGAGAATAGTCGATTATAGAAATTTTTACGTGCTTTATCCAATTAAGCTATTTCCCGATAAATGGCCGGGAAAGAAGGATTCGAACCTCCAATAACGCGCTTGACATGCGATGTAACTACAATCTACGCTACAATTCTGATTATGTAAGTTAAAAGCAGAGAATGGACGATAAAAGAGCATAATTGCCACCATTGGCGATTTCTGTTTTTATGGCCAGAAATAAAGGAATTGAACCTTTCGAAGTATCTTTTATCAACGCTACTACTTTATATAATAAAAAAGGCGACATTTCTGTCGCCTAATGTTTGTTATGTGTCCAGTTCTTTAGGAACCACCGCCGCCACCGGGCATATAACAAACATTAGGCAAAAATTGAACATGATCGCAAGCTGGCTTGCGAATAATAAACATATTTAAATTTTCTTGTTTATATAAATTCTTCATAATTTTTGCTTTCCTATACACGCGAATATAAGCGTGGTTCTTATTTAAATAATTTTCCGAGAGAATTTCTCTCAATCTTTATCATACAAGTATTATATAACAACTTTGAGCAAATAGCAAATTGAAAATTTATTTTTTTGCTCCTAGTGCTATCTCTTAATATTTTTCATCCCAAAACAGGAAATCACATAAATGTTTCTTTCCCCGTAAATTTTTCCGAGCTAACCGAGTAATAGGGTCTCTCGAACTATAGAACTCCGTTCTAACTTCTTTTCTCTTTTCTTCAATAAGCCAGCTTAAATCATAATCACTAACATACCCATATTTATTATTTTTAATACGATTATACTCGTAATTAAAAGGATGGGTAGTGATTATTGTGTATAACATACAACCAGATAGTATAGCTAGGAAAAAGCTGATAATACCTAAAACAATCATATATCTACTCTCTCTCCTCTATTAATAAGTTCTAGATAGACGTCATCAAAAAAATAATTATTTACTGAATGACCTCCGTCTGTAACTATATAACTCTCTACTATATCATTTTCATCTATAATTAGGTATGTGCCGTCTTTTAATGAACCCATATAACTCCAAATAACAAATAGTTCTTCTGTAGTACATTCTTTAACATCAGAAAACATATTAAGTCGCAATCTTTAAAAAATCAGCCTTACTTGCAATCTTGAGTTTTTCAATTAATTCTGGATCACCAAACTCATGAGTAAAAATTGAAGTATTAAGTATTTGCTCTGCGTAATCGTGCATATCTGAAAAACTTCCACACATAGTACCAGTATAAGCACTAATAATTGCACATTGTTCTTTAGTTAATTTAGGAACGTTTTCCATTCTATCAAACTCCGCCGAGTAAGAAAATTTTAATATAAGCAGAGGCAAGAAATAAATCAAATCTATTTAAGTTCTTACCATACATAGAAGCGAAGGCTTGTTTTTTGGCATAACTCTTAATAAGTTTAAATCTAAAAAAATAATTTGTAACTTTCAGCACAATACTTTATTTTCCTTAATAAAATAAGTTTAAAATTAAGACGTAGTTGTGACGTTTCTTCGTTATAAAACTACGTTTTATATTAAAATAACGTTAGCCCCAATGGTGCCCATGTGCCTCTCTGGGAGCCTATTATTCATCTTCGATGAAACGCTATTCATTTACGTTACATTATAGTATCACATAAAAGAGTAAAAAGCAAATTATTTTTTTAGATTTCTTATCATACTAAGAACATTTAAGTCTCTTTGGTGGTTTTCAATTGTATTATTGTATAAATAAGTTATACGTTTTAGTGCTTCAATGAGTTCCTCTTTTGTTAGAGTTTCTACATCTTTCCCCCTATAGTATAATTTTTCTTCTACCAAACCACATTATCCTTATGGTTAGTTTTAAGAGATTGTTCGATTGTTTCGTCTCTAACTGCTACAGCTACAAGACCTACTACCTCAGCTAGAGTAAGGTTTTTAAATCTCTTTTTTAGGGCGCGACTATATTCTGCTTCTAAACGAGGCCAATCGATTTTAGTTATCTCTCCATTTTTCGAACTAACTTTAATGAGTTGATGTTTCATTTTTTACCTATAAATAATAAAACACATATTCTATCACTATTCATCCTTTTTGCCTCTTATCTCTTTGTTAAACTGTTCATCTTCTTGAACATATCTTTTTAGGTTTTTGTAATTCTCGATAACCCAATCTTTAATATGCCATAAACTCCAGGCTACAAAAATACTAAATAAAGTTATTACGATTGCTTGCATATTTTTTCCTTAAAAACGGTAAAGTTTAATATCGTTTACTGTATTTAGACCTAGTCTAATAATTTCAGCTCTAACTATTCTGTAAATACTATCTAGCGTATCTAATTCTAAAGATTCTATGTTATCTAAATCAGTAAAAAGTCGTTGTCCAAAAATAAATAGATTATCTTTTTTTGATATAAAAACAACTTCAAATTCCAAACAATCATCTGACTCATTGATAGAGTCATAAAAATCTAAATCATCCATTAAAACGCCTAACATTATCATTTTATATTACCTTATCTGCGATTGTGCATAGTATTTCATATGCTTTTTTTCTACCCATAGATTGAACTAATCCGTTTCTAGCTGTAATAGCAAGTAGAGTACAGAGATAGGTTCTATCATTCTCTGTCTCTATATTTTGTACAATAAAGTTAATTAGATTAGCTTCTATAGTTTTCGCTCTATCTTGCGATATCATTTTGCATTCCTATATTCAAGATAACTGTTTAACTTTTTTTCAATGTTACTTTTTCCAACAGGATTTTGACTATGTACGAAGAAGGTAAATCCTTTCGGAATATCTCCAAGATGTAAATCACGATCAATAATGTAATTTACAATGTTCATTGCAGTGTCGTTACCACCTAAATCATGATCAAAACTAATAAATGTAGGCATCCCATTATGAGATACATAATTAATAAAAGCTTCTGTACTCCTAATTACTACCCCTTCTTTAGGGAAGTTGTTAGGAGGGAAATGTTCATCATCAACAAACATAGGGTAGGACTTATAATTTTTAATAGGCTCATACGGAGTATGACGTTCTTCTGTATTCATTTGTTCTCTTGTTATAACTACTCGTATATTAAGTATATTGGATAATATCAAATAAATAGTATAAATGATAAGTAAGTTCCACCCTGTAACAAGTAGTGCTAGTAGAAAAAGTACAATAAGATCAATAATTAATTTATTCATTTATATATTTTACCTAATATTTGAGGAAGATGCAATAGATTTATTTAAGATTTTAACCAACCACAACATGATTGTTAGCAAAATCTTCACGGACAACTTGACCTATAGATCTACTAATTCCTTTAGTTAAATCTGAACTAGGAATACGAACCATATAATTTCTATCTACTAACCCTTGGATAGCAAATTTAACACAATAGTCAGCTGCTACTCCTACTACTTCTACTTCTTTAATCTTTTGTTCTTTTAACATTTGATTAAAAAAGTAGTCTCTATCGTAGTCTGTTAAGACACCTCTAATAAAAGAAGATTTCTCTTCCCACATGTCGAATACATTCTTTTCTAGTTTCCAAACGGGGATAGAAGGACTAACAGATCTAGGATCGACAGCTAGATTCCAGCCTGTGTGACCTTTTAAGCAGTGAGGAGGAAATTGTTCAGATTCCTTGCTGCCTGGGTAAGTACTTAAATCGTGCGTATCAAAAGTAAATAAAACACCTGCGGTTTTCTTTACTTTTAGAGTCTTTAAATAATCGTTAATCTTTGTGATGACAGTATCAGCTTGTGGAACACTTAATGCTCCTGTGTTTAACATAAAATCATTTTGAGCGTCTACTACAATTACGAATTTTTTCATATTATTTCTCCTTTAAAGCTAATCCAAAACTAAGGATTAAGCGTTCAGTATTACCATTAGCCATTGAATGTATATTAACATCCGGTCTGAACAGTACAATTCTTTTCAAGTTGATAATACAACTTTCTGATTTAAAATCTCCATTTCCTTTTAGTACGATATTTAATCTATAATGACGTTTATTAGATATTTTATCAATATGTGGGGGTATATGTGTATTGGGTGGGTATCTTACCAACCAACATTCACATAGATTATATTGAAATAGTAACTTTTTGAAATAACCAGTACCTTGTCTACCCTCTTGCCACATATTACACACCTTTAAATATTTTTTCTGCTTCTACCGCAGTAACTGCCTGATAAAATCGATCATCAAAAGTACTACTATCGATTATAGTATAAGGTAGTTTTTCTTCTTTGTAATAATCTATAGCTTCTTCATAAAAAGCTATTCTTTCATTTTCAGTAGTAATTCGAGTACCATCAGCTACAAAAGGTACATTAGGTGCTAAAATTAACCAATGATTATACCTATATTTATCTGCATGTTGTTGACAAGCTATATAATACTTTATATTATCATATTCTTGTTTTGAAAGATATTTCTTAGCAAAAAAATTAGTAGTAAATGCGTCTGTATCCACAAATACTCTAGGATACTCGGCTTTAATATTTTCTACAGTAAATTTATGACCTCTAACAATTAATTTAAAATCTTCCTCTGTTAATTTATTATTTCTTATCTCAGAGATAGTTCTACCATATTCATAAACTAAACCTGAATTATCAAAATAATTTGCTAATTTTTTAACTAAAGTAGTTTTACCTACACTTTCAGGACCAACTACACAGAATGTTTTTGTTAGCGCTAAACGTGCAGAATAAATTATATTTTTCCATTCAGACTTACCTAGTTTAATGTTTGTAGCACTAGTATTAAAAATAGAACGATCTCTATCAATAGGTATCCATTTAGCATCTAAAAGGTTAGATAATTTTTCTCCGTATTTATCGTTAGTAAATACGGCATCCACAGTACCTGTTAATGTATTAATCTTTGAAATCCATAACTCCCAAAACCAATCATCTATTGCAACCCCTTCAGAATCTACTAAAGGCTCTTCGATAGGATTACTATCTGCATAAAATATAATTTGTTTTCTATAATCTTTATATTCTGACTTTAGCCAGTGAGTTCTTTGTTCTGCACTAAAATCTACACCCCCGGAAACAATAACTACTAGTATATCACATAGACTGGAAGCCCAATCAATAGTAAATTTATGACCTTTATGGGGTGGGGAAAACTTTCCAAGTAATAAACCTGTTTTAAACATATTTTTTCCTGTCTAAATACCAAGTTATTAATCCAGCAGTAGCTAATACTAAAAATATAGCATATAAGCCACTAGTTATAAATAAACCTTTAGCAAAATAAATATAGATAGCTAACATATCCATTGAAACCCATAATACCCAACTTTCTAGAATTTTCTTAATCATTAAGATTTGTGCAAATACACTCATCCAAGTGGTTAGTGCATCTAAGAAAGGAAAAGAGGCATTAGTAAAAGTAAACATAAAGTAACCATTTATTACAGAACAGATTAAAATTCCCGCTACAAGCATTAACCTATCTTTATTTGATAGTATAGTTACCTGTTGTTTATTATTCTTTTCAATATTTTTCCAAGTTAACCATCCCCAAATTTGACAAGGAAGAAAGAATAAGATTTGTAACCCAGCATCTGAATATAGTCCAAATTGAAAAAATAAATAACCAAATAGCAATACTCCTATTATACCCCAAAACCAGGTCCATATATTTTGTTTAATAGCTAACCAGACACAAATAAGACTAGCAATAGTTCCGCCTAACTCAATTAATCCAAGAGTACCTGAAAAATACAATACAATTGCTTCAACCATCTTATTTCCAATCAAAAGGTCCGATAGTGAGTAATAATTCTGAGTCTTTTCCATCTACAGGAAAGTCAGTTTCGTGAAATCCCATACTAGTTTTAATACTGGTATTATATTCTCTAGCTAGTTTATTAAATGTATTCATACTTGCTTTATTAGGCTTAGTTACGTGAGCCTCTAAATAAGGTAGTTTAATTTTTTTAATTAAATAATCAATCATACTATATGCAATACCTCTACCTCTATAATTTTTTCTTACAGCTATCTGCCAAACAAAAAAAGAACTAGGAAATGTGTCTGTTCTCTTTACGGGAATAAATCCAGTAACAAAACCTACAATCTCATTATTTTCTTCAGCTACTAAACAAGTATCGGAAAAAAGACTTGCCATCATTAAATAACTATAAGTAGAATTTAGGTCAAGAGTGCTAGCTTTAGCAGTATTATATATAGAAGTAGCATCTTCTTTATTAGGACTTCTATAAGTAATCATACTTTATACTCTTCAGGATAGGTATCAACAATACTCCAATTAACTCTAGGTACATATTTTTTCCACGCATCGTTTCTAGTCTCTAAGAAAGTACGAATTTCAGTAGCACTAGGCCATATATTAAACTCTCTAGGAAGAATATGTAGATTTTCTTTGGGAAACCAGTTAGTATACCAACAAGCATCTGCTTCGCTACCACTATAATAGTGTGTAGGTTCTGGTAAACCGATTTTAGTAATTCTATCAATAACATAATTTACCCAATCATTAGTACCTTTTTGAGTACTAATATCATTTAAAGGTACAATTTTAACTCTATCACCATAAACATTTTTAATCAGTTGTTTACGTTGATCTGCAGTATATGGGTTCCATTTATTAGTTTCTTGTACGCTACCTAAACCAATGATAGATATATCGCACTCTTCATTCATATGATTAATAATTGCAGTATGTCCTCTGTGAAGAGGCTGAATACGCATCACAGCTAAACCTACTCTCATGAGTATTCTCCCAAATCTCTCAAAGGATGTTTTTCCCAATATTTATAATCTTTACTAGTACAATCTTTTATACATTTTTCACTAGTAATATACAAGCCAAAAATATTGTCATTAATCAACTGTTTGTTATAACAAATCAAAAAATCTGCATCAGGCTCATAACCACAACTAGAGCAGGTTTCACATTTTTTATTCATATAAAAATTCCTCTAATTTTTCTACCCAAAAACCATTTGGTTTGTCTTGAGTATTCCATTTATTTATATTTAAAAATCTTTGGGCTTCTTCTTCAGACTTAAAAGATATAGGGTTAAAACCATCTTTTAATACCCATAAAGAACCATCAGGAAAATAAGCTTTAATTCCATACATTATTTTAATAACTTTAGAGCTAGATCATTATGTTTAAAAGCTAGATTATACTCACTTAATTTGTGAACGCTGACCCACTTATATTCACATACATCATCACTAGCTATTACATTTTGCGGGAACTTATTTGTCCAGATATAGTAAGCAACATTAATCATATGGCCTCTTGGGTCATCATTTGGACCGCTTTGGACATCTAATAAGTTCCATTTCTTACAATCAACAGCAATATTAGTTTCTTCTAACATTTCTCTGCTAGCGCATTCTTCTAGTGTTTCTTTTTCTACTTCTAAGAAACCTCCAGGAAAACACCAATAATTAGGATATACTTTAGAAGTAGAATTTCTTTTTACTAATAAAACACTACTATGTGAGGGTAAATTTCCTTCCTGAACTACATAACACATAGTAGCTGCGGCAATAGGTCTTTTATAAATTTTACTCATTATTTACCTCTCTCTTATTCATATAGTTATTAAGTTCTACACTAATAATGTCTAATCTATTAATTATTTTAATTTTCAAATCTTCGTCATCAATATTAGTAATAAGTTTTTCTATTTCAGCTAAGTTATGATTAACTGCAATAGTAAAAGGACAGTATCCCATTTCATCTATCATCCTTATATAAACAAGATTTAATCATATTAATTAAACTACTTATTGGGTAAGTTTCATAACAGTTATACTTTTCTTGCTTTTCTAAAAAGCATAGTAAGTCTTTTAGTTCTTTTTGTGTTTCTTCAGGTGTTTTATTTAACATTTTTATTACAATTATCACATACCGGAACATACCAACCGTTATGATTTTCTATTTTAGCAGAATTACCGCAATCAATACAAGCAGACTCTGATAACCACTCAGCATACATAATTAAGGTGTTAATAGCCGTAAAATCTTTATGATTATCACTATTAATACTAACGTAATACCTTAAACTACCAAATTTTTCTTTAATTTGTAATACGTCTACAGTAATATTCTCTTTTTCACAATAATGACTAATAGCGTGTGTAAGTTGTGATATAATAGTATACCAACCAGCACTAATGTCTGCGCCATAACATTTATCCCAATTAATGTTAGGATACTTTTTTAGTTCGTCCATTTTTATTCCTTTCTTATAGTAACCATTCTCTTCCTACTTTTATTGATTTAAGTTCATTATAACTTATAATATCAGCAGTTGTATAGGTTTCACTCAATTTTTCTGGTAGGAAACTACCAGTACCAATCATATCTACAGGCGCATTTGCTGCTGCAAAAATTTTACACTTAAATAGATTAAACCCGCTACTAGCTACGATAAATACATGTTTAAAATTATGTTCATCTAATTTTTTACGCATATTAATTATGTTAGCTACGCTAACTCCAGTACCAAAAAGAATTTTACGAACTTTATCTTTATGTATATTTAAAGTATCCATATCATATGCTTCTTCACCCATTACTTTACGTACAGCTTCATATTCATCTTTTGTGTGAAGCCAATTACACACAATACTTACACTTTTTTGATAATCAAGACTTTCTGCAAAACGTCCCCCATGAGTATCTAATCGTACACCTAAAGCCTTACCTTGTTTAAATAATTTTTGATCTTGCATCCAATAAGCTACAGCTAATGCATCTGATAATTCTTTACCATCATAATCGACTAAAGCAATAACATTTTTTTCTTCTGGCATCGCGTTAAAATACATATTTACAGAGGCGACTAAGGAATTCATCTCTGGATATTTTAATTTCGCAAATCCAACAATAGCATGAGGCATTGTTCCCATACCGTGCATTTGACCAAAATATTTAGCAGTAATGTCTTGCGCACCTCCAGTGAATGCTTTAGCTCCCTGTAATTTCGCTAAACGACTACCTACACTAGCCCCATAAGTAGAGAGATGATTCATCTCCTCTCCAGTAGCATGGCGGGCGTGCATATCCATAAAAGATACATTAGGTAGTGCCATACTCATCTTATAAGCATTATAAGCACTAACACAAGCAAATCCAATTTTCTGTAAAATAAGAGTTTCTAGCATTACTAGCTTAGAAAAACTTCCTGTCACTTCCATTAATTTACTTTCACTTGTTACGAGCGAGCCTTCTTCGTAGAAGCGTTTTACAACAGCCCTTACATTCATTTCATTAATGAAGTCAATTGCAGGCTGAAGTGCTGCAATTACATCTCGACGAATAAAGTAAGCATACGTTACTGTAACGTCTCCTTCATTATCAATAATATTTTTTGAACGCCAAAAATATTTATCAGTACGCTTTGCAACCCATTCTTCTTTTTCAAATGCTACTTTTTCCATGATTGATTTCCTTATTTATATGTTATATGATTTTAAAACTTTTACTACACCAAGCAATTTCAAAACTTTTATAAGCTTTTTGACGATTAAATCGTAATAAAATTCTAAAAATTTGTAGAGAAAAACCTGTATTTCTATGTTTTCTATATCTAATCATTAAGCCACCTATTAGTAATGGGCCATCGTCTATCCAGACCATGATGTTTATCAGTAATTTTAATACCTGGACAACTTTGTCTGCGTTTATACTCAGCAATTTTTAACATATTAAATACTTTTTCAGCATACGGACTAGTATATTCTAAAGTAGTTGGTATTTTATCTTCTTCAATAAAAGAGGCTAGTAACATATCTAATTCATCATAAGGAGGTAATTTATCTTGATCTAATTGTCCCTCAGCTAATTCAGCAGTTGCTGGTCTGGTAATAATTCTAGAAGGAATAACTTCTCCGTAGTTATTAGCTAATTGATAGACTTGTGTTTTATATACATCTTTCAAAGGATTAAAACCTCCAGCCATATCTCCGTATAAAGTAGCATAACCAGTACTAACTTCTGATTTATTTCCGGTACTTAAAAGCATAGCACCCGTTGCATTACTCAAAGTCATTAACATTAAACCTCGAATACGGGATTGAGCATTTTCACTAGGCACGCCCGTATAATCGATACTTGGCATAGACTTAAAAAGATAGTCAAAAGTATCTGTAATGTGTAATTCTTCTATACTCATACCTAAATTTTTACATAATTCGTAAGCTAAAGTTACACTCTCTCTACTATTATATTTACTTGTAAGAGCATAGCCCATAACATTCTCAGGGCCTAATGCTTCACAAGCGATAGCTGCTACAACAGCACTATCAATCCCGCCACTGACTCCAAGAATTGCTTTTTTAAATCCATTTTTAATGAAATAATCTCTAAGTCCTAAAACTAATGCTTTTCTAATTAGTGTAACATCATCGTCTGTATTTACAATTACATCAGCAATTTCTAGATCATAAACTTCTACTAATTCTTCAAAACTTGGTAACTCATGCCAATTTCCCGGAGTAGCAATAATACTAGATCCATCAAATACTATTTCATCTTGCCCACCTACTTGGTTTACATAGATAAAAGGAACTTCACGATTTGTATTGTTTAAGTGTTTAGTTACAATATCACTAATTAATTCATTGCGTTTTTCTGCTTTACCTAACTCAAAGGGAGACCCATTGATAGCAATAAACATATCTGGATCTTGCATCATGAGATGGTTAGGAACTTCATCATGCCACATATCTTCACAAATCATCAAAGCAATACGTTGACCTTTAAAATTAACTACTCTAGAAAGTTCTCCTTTATGAAAATATCTTTTTTCATCAAAAACTCCATAATTAGGTAGTTCTCTTTTATTTACTATTTGGTAATCACCTTGGTAAATAAGAGCTGCAGAATTATAAGTTAAACTATCATCTCCATACATACTCAATTCTTGACGATTAATAAAACCTACAATAAGTCCACTTTTTCTACCGTATGAGTAATTTACTAGTGACCTAAAATAATGCATACTATCTAAACAAAAAGCCGCATTGAGAGCTAAATCCTGCATAGGATAGCCCGTCAATACGGCTTCAGATGTTATTACAAGCTCAGCGCCTTGCGTTTCAGCAGTCGCCCAAGCTTTTATGATTTTATTATAGTTACCTCTAAAGTCCCCAACAGTTGGGTTTAGTTGTGCAATTCCTACTTTCATTTTCTTTACCTCTTGATAAGAAATCTTAATTAAAGAAATATAACCTTAATGATTTATTTCTTTATTCTTTATGTATTAAAAACTAATTATGAGTACTTAGCAATATTAAAATTTATTAAGCTGCTGTTCTTACTCTACCACTACAGTTAATATATGTAGGATTACTGTTCTCACATAGTTTCTGTAACCATTCATTTTTCTTTACTACAAACATGAACGTATCTCTAGGTCTAGCTGTAAGATTATGTGTTTCATGTTGTACAGTATCAGCATTAAAAATAACAAACTGTCCTTTAACTAAGTTAACATTTACTACACTATCTCCAGTTACATATTTAAACCAAGCACCGCCAGGCATATCTCCTAGCATTACAGTGATTCTTAATGTATCTTCTCCACCTTCTCTTTTACTATCAAAATCTGTATGTAAAGGATTATGACCTCCGGGAAGTTGTCTAAAAATTCTAGCGCGCATCATTGGGCATTTAAAATAATCAATAATATCTGCTAATCTTGGACTATTATAGTATGCTTCTGTATATTTAAAATCTTCTGGTTTTTCTGGTCCCGAAGTATGAGTTAACGTACTAGATTTCCCATCAGTGCTACGAAAAGCACATAAATCATATGTATTAGTAAGTTTTCTTTCCTTCCCTACACCATCATATGCTTTATCTACTTGCATAGGATAGAATGGAAGGTTATCAATTTCTGGTTGAAAATGCCCAGAAAAAAGTATATTACTTACATAAATTCCTGTATTCGTATTATATGTCATTTAATTCCACCTTTTGTTTAATATCAGAAAAAGGTATGCTAAAATTAACCACCCATCTTTCTATATCAGTATTATTTACTACCCTATGCGGATAGCCAGCATTTATAAAGTAAACACTACTTAAAGGAAATTGAGCTTTTTCGTGTTTATTATTTCTTTTAATTTCAAATGTAGACCCATTTGTAGAGGTAGGATGTGTAATAGGTATTTGGCATCTACAAGCAACACTAGTATTAGTATCAATATGCCAAGAAAGTTCACTACGAGGAGGTAAACAAGCTAGTCTAACTCTATAAGCATTTGGAAAACACTTATTCATAAAGTTTTTAAAGTGAATAGCTTTTTTAGCTCTATCATTCCATTCAGTATAAGGAGTTTCATCTAAAATATTCTCCTCATTAGCTTTAGAAGCCCATTGCAATATAATACCTTTATATCCTATAGGTCTCATATTAGCTAGTTTAACTAATCCAGGAGTCGCGATAGGATATTTAGAGATATCGGATATATCATCAGTTTCATTATAAGAATTAATTATATTTAATAATTCTTCTTGAATAATAGCAAAGTTTGGTAAATAATATAATAATTGCCAATTTGGAAGGTATTTTCTATCAGGTCCTGCATTTCCTTTTGTTCTTAAGTTTCTTAGTTCCATATACTTTCATCTACCAGCTTTTGCCAGTAATCTTCCCAGAATTTATCACAGTCTAATAAATTTAAAGTTCCATATTCTTTTGGGATATATTCTTTAAATAACCATTCATCAGCTTGAATTAGTTGTTTAGTTCTAAAATTACCTGATAATTTATTATTTATGTGTCCTGCTTCTTCTTTAATTATTTTATTTAATACTATTTTTATAATAGGGCAGGAAGTAACTCTTACTACGGTTTTATAAATCCAAATAGCTCTTTTTTCCATTATTTCATGGTAATCCCAAAAGTATTCTTCATCTTTGTATTCTATACTAGGAGGAATAATTCCTGCTATATTTTTATATAATATTTCTTGCATACCTGCTCTAGGCTCTTTTCTAAGAGCATAAGACCCTTTAATTAATAGGATACCTTCTAAAGATCTAGAATGAGATAATTCATCTTCAATTTGATTAGTTACTTTTTCTCTATCGAAAGATAAATTATTAATATTTCCTATATTAAAAAATTTTTTAATATGACTAGCCGCCCATAACTCACTAGACATAGCTGATAATAGAAAACTTTTTTCGCAATATTTATTCATATTCATATTACTATTTTACTCCAAAAAATAGTATAGGGCAAGCTCTTTTTTATAGAACTTACCCTTATACATTTCAATTTAAATACTTATCAAAAATGGTAGTATCAATAAATTTTCGGTATTCAATATCATCACTAGACCCCTCAAACCATAAAACGAAACCAGGCTGACTGTCTAATTTATCTACCCAAAATTTAACTAATTTACAGTGTTTATGCTCTTCTGGTTTATCTTTGTGCCATCTAAAACCCTTACAGTCGCAGTATAATTTTGAATTTTTATAAGTAACATCGTGTACTACTACGTCATTATCGCCAACACATCGCTTAACATCTCCGAACTTAGCTACTTCATATACACCATCTTTCTTACTTTTACGAATAGTAAAAGTTTCATCAAAAACACCTATAGCCATAATATATCTCCAAAGAGAAAAGAGGGCGAGTGTTACCTCGCCCCTAAGATTTTGTGTGTCTCAATCTTATTTAAGATGCCCGTTTACCTTGCAATTTAGCAAGTTTTTGTGCTTCTTGGATAGTCTGTCGGCGTTTCGCCCACATATTGGACACTTCTGATACTTTATTAGTTTTAACTGCCATAACAGCAGCTCCCCAAGCCATACCATAATGTCCAAATTGGTTCATAAGAGGAGCAGCAGCCTTAGCAACACGCTCTTCTTCTAAATATTTTAGACGTAATTTCTTCTCGCTCTCACCTAAAGGCTTATCAATAACACGCTGACGATGTGCATTAGCCTTTAAAATATCCTCAATAGGACGATTTTCTCGACGTGCTCGACGAGCAGCATTTCGAGTGCTACGAGATACATTTGGACGTTGTCCTTTGGACACATAAGTCTTACCGGAACTTTTTTTACCTTTAGCCATTCTATATTCACCTTTCTAAAGTATCGAGTTTAAGGCATTCGTTTAACTATATATATATATTATAACAATAAATTAAGTATAAAGCAAGTTTAAAGTTTATTTATTGTTACACTACCGTCTTCACGGATAATAGCGAAAGAGAGAAGACTACCTTCTTTTTTTCCTGTATCCATAAAGTATGCTTGTCCTCCTGTATGGTTAGTTTCTACGACAGGAAAACTTTTAGACCTAATATCATGTCCTACAAAAACACAAGTATTAGCAGGAATACTCTTAACCCAGTCATAAGTACGATTAGGATATCCTCTAGCATTCTTGGTACCATCAGTTTCTCCGTACAGAGCACTAGAACGTCTACTTCCTTTTTTATCTAGTTCTCCCATCCTTACAGAGGATGTCATTCCTGAAACGTAACTTCCATGAACAAATACTAGATTTTTATTACCATAACTCATAGTAACCCACGCAAATAATTTATTAAAGGTATTAATAAATCTACGTGCTACGAACGGGTATAATTCAGTGTCTTCAAGAGTAGGTATTCTAGATTTACCAGATCGAACTTTATTACCAATAAGTTGTCTATATAAACTATCATCATGATTACCTATAATAGGTAAACAACGCTTTCTATGATAAGCAAATAGTACAGCTTGTAAAACCTTCATTGCTTCTGGTCCTACATCTACATAGTCCCCTAATGTTACTAATAGTAGATTATTATTTATTGCATATTGTAATAAAGGCTCAAAATCTGTGTAGTACCCATGAATATCCCCTACAACCATAATACCTTTTTTATCATCTAAAAATTCTTTAAACATAATCTCTCTTTCTTTCATATTTGAATATTATATAAGAAAAAACCCCACCTAGCAAGAACTAAGTGGGGTTTTTTAGTATTTATACTAATTATTTAAGGTCTGGAGGAAGTAGTTCATCCCACTCCGCCTCAACATCTCTACGCCATTTTCTAATTCTTTCTTTAGCTTCGGGAGTAAGTTCGTCACTACTTAAGACCGAATCAATTAAATCCTTATTGTCTAGGATTTTCATTGCGGTATTTAGTACTAGACCTAATATGCTTGCTATTTCCATTTCTTATGCTCCAACTAATTCTTTGATTTTTTCTACATATTTAGTAATGTCAGAAAATTGATTTACAGCTTCTTCGTATAAAGTTCGTGCAGTTTCTTCATCCCCGGCAACAATACGGGTTTTAGCCTCATCAATACCCTCAGCGATTTTCACCTTAATTGGGTTAATTTTTCGAGTCACTTCGTCATTAACAATACATTTATCATCATTAGGATCAGCTACACAAATATTTCTATTTTCTACAATTATTTCAAGAGCACCTGTATAAGTAGCTTCAAGTCTAGAAATTCTGTCTGATAAAGGTAAAGAAGCAGTTAGTCCGCAACCTGACAGCATAAGTGCTAGTGCTGTTACTAAAAATAATTTATTCATTAACTGTATCTCCTTGCACAACCTGAATAACTTCTGTAATTGTAGATACTATCGTATCTCTCATTTCAGGACTAATTGATAACCCTGCTAAAGCTATTACAGCAAAGATTGCAGCTTGCACTTTCTTTAATTTAAGTATTTTTAAGATTTTTTCTTTATCCATAGAAAAATCCTCCTTTTTTACATAATTTTTTACTATTATAATAATTATATTATACTAAAAATTGAGAGGGGGAGCAAGTTAATTTTTATTATACTTACTTAAAAAAAAACGGAAACCGAAGTTTCCGTTTTAAGTTTATTTTTATTATATTATTTTTTTCCTGTAGGGCAACGTGATCCGTCATATTGTAGAACTTGAGTATCTACAAATGTACATAACTTACCATCGCTTCCGTCTTTAACAGCTTCAAAATCGAATCCGCCATTATCAAAAGCTCCACTGTCCCATGAACCTACAGCGAATAATGCTAGTAAACCAACAATAAACATACTTCTCTCCTTTTAGTTATAAGAGAAAACTTTCTCCACAACCGCATCGACTCTGTTCGTTAGGATTAATTACTTTTAGAGACGATTTTAAAGGCGTTTCTACGTAATCTACTACAGAGTTATTTAAAATACTTTTGGCATCTTCAAAAATACCAAAAGTATCATTAATCATTAAAATATTATCATATACTTTATCTGTTTTATAAAAATTATACTCATGACCTGCACAACCTTTTTTAGTTATACATAATATAATAATACTACCCAAAGATTCTATATATTTTTTAGCAGAATCAGTAATTGTTAGCAACTAATATACCTTTTATATTGATTAATTTCTCTTCGTCATTAAGTGTAGAGTTATTTAGTACAGACTTAATATCCTGGGCTATACAGTTTTCAATATCCATTTCTACTCCAGGCATATTATCATATACATTACAACCAATAGATTCTAGTCTATTAATAAACCAGTTTCGAGTATCTTTTATTGAATCAATTTCCGAGGATAAACTTTTTACTTTACTCTCTAAAATTTTAATATATTCCAGTTCTTCCATCTTTGCCTCAGAAGCCTTTTCTAATTATTTTCTTATATAACTATTATATAATAAATAGTATAAAAGGTCAATTTAATTTTTTAAATAACTTTTCCTTTCCAGGAACATTTAGTGCAATTTCCTGTTTCTTCTCGCTTTAAAGACTTAATAAGAGTATGACAGTGAGGGCATTCATAAGCTTTTAAAAAGTCAATATACTTTGCTGCATTATCATATGTTTTATCAATTTCAATTTCTTCAACTGTTTCGTTCACGAATTTTTTCCTTTGCTTCTTTAATAATATTTACAGCAATAATTCTTTGCCCAATAGCATCACATAATCCGGTATGATCATGTTGAGGGCTGCCTTTAAACCAACGTTTAGGAAAGTTCTTTTTAGTGGCCATATTATAAGGAATGTCTAGAGTTATTGCTGCAGCTGTTTTAATATCAAAAGAACTAAAACTTAGAGGTCTACAATCTCCAGTTAATTTAACCATATAAATATAATGCCACATAAAGTCAAAAGATGCAGGATACCCTGCATAACTCATAACGGCATTATTGTTATTAGCAATAGCGGTAAGCCAAGCTTTATTTTCTTTCATAGCAATGGTAGGATCAGCTGGGTTAGTATTAACATATTCCCACGCTTCTGAATTTTTATCCCAGAAATTTCTCATAGTATCTGGGTCCTCTTTTGCTTCTGGTAAAGGAATTAGATTCCGTTCAAAAGTCCCATAAGTTAACCCTTCTTCATCAAATATTTCCATACCAAAATTACGCATGCTATAATCAAGGGGATAAGGTCCATCCGCTTCAATATCTAAACTTACATATAATTGTCTACGAGCCATTCTCTTTTTCTTTCTGTGGAAGTTTCAACATTCTCTCTATTTGTTTCCATCTTTTAATTGTTAATTGTGCGTACTCTTGTTGTGCTTTTAAGCAATCATTAAGTATTTTTTCATCCTGCCAAGATAAGTCTCTAGTTCTGAGAAATTTCTCAATAGGTCTTGTAATTCGCCTAGTACTAATGGTCACTCTCCTAAAAATAATAGTCCTAGATTTTTATCTAGGACTATTATATTGCTATTTAGATTAAATAGCAATCTAAAAATTAAATTATTTCTCTGCACTCATTAAATTAACTTCTATTTGAGGTTTACCAATTTTTCCTAAGTTTTTAACTCTTTTAATAGCTTCAATCAGTTCTATATCAAATACTTTAACTAATATAATAGTTTCTTTAATTTGAGCTATACTCATTTCTTCTGTATTTTTAGCCCACTCGTCTAATTCAGTAATACTTACACCAGACTTAAGAACATGTTTAATATAAGCTTTTCTAGCTTTTTCAGTAGGCATTCCAATAAATTTAATGATATCAAATCTACTAGGTCTTCTAAGTAATCTTGGAGGAAGTCTTTCAGGATAGTTAGTAGTAGCAACAAATACTACATTATTAACATTTTCATCACCATCTAGCATACTAGTTAGTTTCTTATCTCCATAATATCTTATAATTTCATCTACATCTTCCATAACTACTATTAATTTTCTATCTTTTTCAACACTTCTAATTAATCTAATTGCAGAAGTACACTCATAAGGATCATCACATAGAATAACAATTCCTTCGTCTGTTACTATTTTAGACATAAGTTGAAACATTGTACTAGTTTTTCCGCTACCTTGAGGTCCCCATAAAAGAACACCTCTCTTAAAAACTAATCCTAACATATCAAATCTATCTTTACGATTCCAAAAATCATCAATATGATCTAATACTTCACTAGTTGGATCGTCAGGTAATTTTAATAATTTATCTGTTTGAACGTCTTTTTTTACAAGAAAAAATCCCCGCATAGTAGATAAAGGACTATATACCCCCGGAGTTAGCTGGTTTGCTACACTAGGAGCGTCTGTCCACATACTACCGTCTCTAGTAACGCTCCACTTAGATCCTTGAGAGGTATCATCTATTGCTTTAATAACTATATCATTAGGTAAATTATTATATATACCTCTAGGTTCTTTTTTATCTATTAAATCAGTAGATTCTTTATACTCTTTACCGATAATATCTTCAATATTCATTTTTTAATCCTCTTTTCTTGGAAAAATTTTCCATAATTTATGAATTTTTTATAAATAAAGTAATAAAATGAAACCTTCGCTTTTATGTAAGATACAGGTTTTTACATTATTTATCAAAATTTTAAAATCCTATAGCACGTATCCCAGATTAATAATTTTAAATTAATAAGGAAATAGTCTATAGTACATAGCTACTCTATTTTTTAGGTGAGGTAGACTATAAATAGTCTTACCTTCGTATACCTGTACATCATCATTTTCTACTGTAATAAGAATAACTAATTTATTTATACGAGTATTAAATAATTTATTATGAGCAGCAGCGTAGCCTGCGCACTGAATATAATAATCTCCTATAGAACTAGAAGTTTTCTTTTTTTTGCTGGTTTTAAAATCAATAATAGCAGGTTCGCCTTTCCATAAACCTACCATATCTACTCTACCCGCATATTTTAAATCAGGATGGTAAAGAGCCATTTCTTGACCCCAAATTTCTGTAACACCTGCTTCTGTGGCTTTAATTAAATTACGTGTCATATTTTGAATATCTATATACTCATAATCATTGACAAGTTCTGGTAAGATATCTATACCATTAAAATAATCTTCTGCATATTTGTGAACTTTTTCTCCGCGATCTGTAGCTAATTTGCTAATACGCGCTGCCTCTTCTTCACCAACTTTATCTTTCCATTTCTGTAACCAAGGCATATTAGCTGTTTTGCCTAAAACAGTAGTAATACTTGGCATATCCCCGTCAGGGGTATGGTAGGTTCTACCAGTATCTAAAGTAGTCGCTTTAATTGTTTTTAAGTGTTCATAATCAAACATAAATTGTACCTTTAGATAATAAAATGCAGCGGAAGACTATTGCCCTCCGCTGGCTACTTTTATTTTCTGTTGTTTACCCGAGACTCTTAATGAGCCTTGCTCGCGTTTATAATATAAAAGTAGTCTTTTTATTATCTACAATATAACATATTTTTAATAGTTAGGCAAGAATTAAATTTAAGTGTTTTGATATTAATAGGGACTACCTGCTATTACTGTTTCCAAAACACTTGGGAATCAATTTGTGTAATTTTATATCTTACCGTCGTACCCGCCCAACTAGGAGTAATATTAGCTGCATGATAATGATCTGCATAATCAATTAGACCCCATATACTTTTATGTCCTAAAATATACCAAGCTAATCCCATATATTCTTCAAATAAGTCTTGTCTTGGGGGTTTATCACTAATACCATCGCAATACCAAGAAAACTGACAACTGGGAATTTTTACGGTTTTTCCATCTTTTTTAAAAATACTATAAATTTCACCAGTACTAAGACTACCTTGCTTAATTACTCCACAAATACTATCAGGATAATAATCATTTAAATATCTAGCAATTACTACCAAACTAACAGCAATCTGACCTAACTTACTTTGATTTCTAGACTCAAAGTAAATATTTTGAGCTAGACAATACGCATCTTCATATCCAAACCCATTAACTGTTTTAGCATGAAATGGTTTAGCATAGCTAGTTTGTGGCAATAATAATAAAAAACCTAATATTAAATACAATAATTTAAATTTCACTGCGATCCTCTTGATGTTGATATATAATTTTTTCTCCACATGCTAAGCAATTATTATCACTAACAATTGGATGTAACCAGGGACATCCAAAAAGTACCCAAAGTACAACAAGCCAAAAATTCATCATAATATTTTTCAAAAAAAAAGCGGGCTTTCCGAGAAAAGCCCGCTAAGTTAAACTATTTAAAACGTATAGTTATTAACGGTTCTAATAATTTCATCAGACTTATCTGAAGTAGTCAGAAGATCAAAGATCTTGTCTGACCAACCAGATAATTGAGTCCATCCACTAATTTCAGTAAATGGGTTAGCAGAGTAACCTTGTAGATCAAATAATACTTTGTTAGTACTATTATTTGCTACCCCATAGTTCTCAGGCTCTAACTCGCTACGTCCATCCCATCCTTTAAATCTATTGAATTGCATATCAGTAAATAACATAATAGTATTACCAGTTAATTTTGCATTTTTTGCGGCCTGCCAAGCAGAGCTAACATTAGTGCCATAACCAATTCTATTAACCTCATTAAGAATAGAAGTAGCAACACTTAGAGCAGTACTTCTATGACTATATGGAGTAATTACTTTACCAATATCAGCGAAAGCTACAATCATGCTATCTCGTCCTCTACGAACACTAGCACTCCATACTGCTGATGCATATA
>Ga0100403_1000327_pt1 | contig 45222 bp, 47 predicted proteins | sample CryGeymet201501t_FD_83663 | JGI IMG/M metagenome (GOLD analysis project Ga0100403, IMG submission 83663) | Groundwater microbial communities from Crystal Geyser aquifers in Utah, USA - Crystal Geyser metaG 2015-01t | ecosystem: Environmental > Aquatic > Deep subsurface > Groundwater | place...
GGACAACTAAGTATGGCGGGCGTATTTCCATTATATGTAGGTATAGCTACTCAGGAACAGGCCAAAGAAGTTGCAAGCAAGATAGATCAGTTGTTCCTCAAAAAAGGTGGCCTACTGACTACATTAACTAATAATCATCAACAATGGGATGCACCGAACGGCTGGGCTCCACTGCACTGGATTGCTATATCTGGTTTACGCCGATATGGCTATGATGATCTAGCCGATAGGATTCAAAATGCTTGGATATCTACAAATAAGAAGGTATTTAAGACCGAACACAGGTTGATAGAGAAATATAACGTGTTGAATGGTGATGGTATTGGTGGCGGTGGTGAGTATCCTCTGCAAGATGGTTTCGGTTGGACTAATGGTGTTTTGGCTGCCCTTATAAAAGGGGTCAAAGAGACTTAGGTTTGTCCTGGGTGGGTTGGGCGTGATACTATGTATACAGCATTATGAGAAAACCTATGAAAATAGCGATGATGGTTAGGTCATTTATACCTATACCTAGGCCTGGTGACATGATCTATGCCCCAATTGATCTAGTTATGGCTATATCCAAAGGACTGGGAGCTCGCGGCCATCAAGTAACCGTCTTTGCTCCTATGGGAACTGAGTTTTTTGCCGAGAACGTTACTGTCGAAACCATGAATCTTCGACCTCTGGTTCGTAACCAGGCAGATTTTGATTCACTAATAAATGGCTCAGAACAATTAGCCCACGGTCAGCCGTGGCTATGGGATCAATACATGGTTAATGAGATATACAAAAGAGCCGACGCGGGCGAATTTGATTTGGTGCACTTACACCATCCCGAAACTGCGCTCTCTGGAGCCGCTGCTCACCCAAATGTTCCTACCGTGTATACTTTGCACGATCCAATTTTTGGCTGGTACAAAGAGCTATTTGAGTTATTTGCGAGTGATAACCAAAAATTTATTTCCATATCAGACAATCAACGCCGTGATGCTCCAGATTTACCTTATCTTGTAACGGCTTACAATGGAACTAATATTTCTATGTTCGATTATTCGGCTAATCACGATGACTATCTTTTGTTTGTCGGTAGGGTAAACCAAGAAAAGGGAGTCAGAGAGGCTATACAGGTTGCAAAAGAGTCTGGTCATAAGCTATTTATAATTGGTCCAACCCATGTTGCGAGTAAAGATTATTTCGATAGGCACATCAAACCTGAACTTAATCAGGATATCCTATATCTTGGAAGAATGGATCAAGATCAGCTCATTACTTATTATCAAAAAGCTAAAGCTCTCTTAACACCAGTTCAATGGGAAGAGCCATTTGGCCTAACTACAGTTGAAGCTATGGCTTGTGGTACACCTGTCATATCTCTGAGTCGTGGTGCTGCTCCTGAGATCATAGAAGACGGCAAGAGCGGATATGTGGTTGATAGTGTTAGCGAGATGGTAGAAGCAGTCGCAAAGATTGACAAAATCAAGCGCAAAGATTGTCGCAAAAGAGTCGAAGATATGTTTACTCACGATCGCATGGTTGACCGTTACGAAGATGCATTTTATGATCTTATTTCTGATAATCCTTCTACTGAAGCGCCAAAGTCTGCCAATTTATTAAAAGGCAAAATTGATAGAGTTCATAGATCAATCAAAAGAATTATAAAATAGTTTTATCTTTTAATTCATCTGGCAAGTATCCACCTGGGTGCTTGAAATCAGCATCCCATTTGTAATCTTTTCCGTAGCCGATGTCTTTCATTAGTTTTGTCGGAGCGTTGCGTAGATGTAGTGGCACTTGTGCGTCGGGGTATTGTTTTGCCATCGATTGCGCATGTTGCATTGCATCGGTAGTTTGTCGTGATTTTTCTGATTTTGCAAGCGCTGAAGCCACATGAAAAAGTATATAATTGCTCTCTGGCATACCTACACGTTCGACTGCCTGGAAGGCGTTTAGTGCTAGTCCAAGCGCACCATTTCCAGCCAGTCCTATGTCTTCGCTCGCAAAGATAACCATCCTTCTGGCTATAAATTTTGGATCTTCACCAGCCTCTATCATTCGAGCCAGATAGTAGAGCGTAGCATCTACGTCGCTTCCCCTCATACTTTTTATAAATGCGCTGATAACGTTGTAGTGCATATCTCCTTTTTTGTCGTAGCCCGGTACGCGTTTTTGAGCGGCGATTTTGACTATTTCTGGGGTAACCTTTTGTTTCATACTGAGAGCTATCTCGAGATTACCTAGGGCCACTCTGGCGTCACCACTTGATAATTCTGCTAAATAGTCTAGAGCTTTTGGAGTTACGTTTTTTGATAAACCCTCTGATTTTAGGGCGCGTTTAAGTATGGAGATAATTTCACTTTTATTTAAAGGTTCAAGTACCAATACTCGACTACGGGAAAGCAGGGGATTTATTATTTCAAAACTTGGGTTTTCGGTAGTCGCCCCGATCAAAGTTATTAATCCAGATTCTACATGTGGTAAAAAAGCATCTTGTTGTGCCTTATTGAAGCGGTGTATTTCATCTACGAACAATATTGTGCGTAGATTTAGATTCCAATTTTGACGGGCGTGTTCTATGACGGTCATAACGTCTTTTTTGCCACTTGTGACGGCAGATATCTCTATAAATTCAGCATTAACCTCATTTGCGATTATTCGTGCCAAGGTGGTTTTGCCGCTTCCAGGTGGCCCCCAAAGTATCAGGCTTACGGGTTGTTTACTGTCCGTTATTTGGCGTAATATTTCGCCATCGCCAAGTAGATGAGTCTGACCGATAACCTCATCAAGTGTGGTTGGGCGCATTCTTTCGGCTAGTGGTACTCGTTGCATACTTTCATTATAACTCGTATAGTTATTATAAGATGAATAGAGTAAACGTATTAATGCTTTTTGGTGGAGAATCTTCAGAACATGAAGTGTCGATTGCTTCTGCCCGTAATGTATATGATGCTATTGATACAGAAAAATATAAGACATACCTGGTTTTTATAGACAAAACTGGTAGGTGGTATGTTGTTGATAGCTTCGAGGACATCGATGATAATACCAAAATGTCACCTGTAGCTCCTGTATTTGGATCTAATCATTTTTCTATTATCGGTAAGGGCGACACTATCAATCCTGATGTTATATTTCCGATATTGCACGGTATAAACGGTGAAGATGGTTCGGTTCAGGCTGTTGCGCAGTTATTGCATACTCCTGTAGTTGGGTGCGATATGACATCTTCTGCCATATGTATGGATAAGGTCTTTTCCAAGCAGTTACTTGAGCAAAACGGTATCAAAACCGTGCCTTACGTAGTTCATATGAGTGGTGAGGATTTGTTTGATTTTGATGATTTAGTATCAAAACTTGGTAACAAATTATTTGTAAAACCAGCAAATGGCGGTAGCTCTGTTGGTGTTTCCAAGGTTGAGAATAAAGAGGATTTTGAAGATGCCGTCAAAAAAGCCCACGTATTTGATGATAAAGTTCTAATCGAGAGGGCATTAGAGGCTCGTGAGCTTGAAGTGTCAGTACTTGGTAGTGGTTCAGAGATCAAGGCTAGTGGTGCTGGTGAGATCATACCAGATAGAGATTTTTATGATTATGATTCAAAGTATGACCCGAAAAGTAAGACCCTTGCGGATATTCCGGCTAAATTATCCGAAGAGGTTTCAAAAAACATCGCCCCAATAGCTATAAAAGTCTATAAGACACTTGGTTGTAGTGGTCTAGCCCGAGTTGATTTCTTTTTGACCAAAGAGGACGAGCTATTTGTAAACGAAATCAATACTATACCTGGTTTTACTGATATAAGTATGTATCCGAAACTTTGGCAACAAGAAGGTTTATCGTATCGAGAGCTTATCGATGAGCTGATTCGTGACGCACTAGCTAAGGCTAAGATTTAGATTGTCTTTTAACTAATTTTGAGCGTATAATTAACCTATAACAAGGAGATATTCGGATGATATTAATGTTTTACCTAGGTGTTGTTGCAGTAGTTTTGCTTTTAAGTTTTTTGAAGATTATCAATCAGTATGAGAGGGGAGTGGTCCTGACTTTAGGTAAATACACCGGTTTGCGTCAGCCAGGTTTGACTATTATTGTTCCAATTATTCAACGTATCGTTAAGGTAGATGTTCGTACAAATACTATCGATATCCCTAAACAAGAAGTTATCACGCAAGATAATGTCACCGTTAATGTTGATGCGGTCGTATACTTCCGCGTAACCAATGCCGAGAAAGCTATTCTAGAGGTAACTAACTTTATCTATGCCAGCAGTCAATTCGCACAGGCTGCACTGCGTGATGTGACGGGAAACGTCGAGCTAGATTCTCTTCTCGGTAAACGTGACGAAGTTAGCTCGCAGATCAAAGATATCGTCGATAAACAGACTGACAAGTGGGGCATCGATGTAGAGAGCGTGAAGATTCAGAACATAGAACTTCCTCAAGACATGAAACGAGCTATGGCTAGACAGGCCGAGGCTGAACGTGAGCGACGTGCGGTCATAATTACGGCTGAGGGTGAAAAGTCTGCGGCAAAAGCTGTCTCAGAGGCTGCAGCGATACTTACAAATATACCCGGTGGTATAAACATCCGTACACTTCAAACTCTCGAGAAGATCTCAGTAGAACCAAGCCAGAAGACACTATTCGTTTTACCAGCTGACCTTATCGAGAATGTAAAGTCGGTCCTCGGTGGTCATAAATAATACACCACTATAATTTATCTTGAATAATAAGCCGTTTTCGCCTACAATAGTCGGAGTATCGAGGTGTTAATATGCCCGTGCGTGCTGTATAATTATATAGTTACCGATATGGCTCTTTAGCTCAGTTGGTAGAGCAGAGGCTTGAAGAGCCTTGTGTCCCCAGTTCGAGTCTGGGAGGAGCCACCAAATAAAATTCCCGATCTGTATGATCGGGTATTTTATTTGACGTGATTTCTCTCAGACCTGAACTCGGGGACTTTTTGTGCAACAAAAACAGTCCCCAGTTCGGCGTAGTGAGCTAAGCAAAAGAAAGCACGAAGTATTTTCTTTTGTGTGCGAGTAGAGGAGGCCTTGGCCGATGTCTGGGAATATTCTTAGCCCTTGCATTTTACCCTGTTATTCTCTATAATTTTTCTAGGTATGCGGGTGTAGCTCAGCTGTTAGAGCGCGTCCTTGCCAAGGACGAGGTCCAGGGTTAGAGTCCCTGTACCCGCACCATTCATAGAACCGACCTTGTGTCGGTTTTTTGAATGGTTTGTTGGCTGAGTCTCTAGCCCTGTACCCGCACTAATAAAAATTTACGATCGTGATTATAGTTATTGATAAATCTGATGTAGTATAAGGTTGGTAGTATAAATATAAAAAAGGGAGACTAGAAATGATGGATTATAACAATTATCAAACTATGATGGGTGGTGGTACCGGTGTATTTATGTGGATAATGTACATACTAGTAATAGCCGTACTCGTCTTGTCTATATTGGCACTTTTGAAATATCTTAACAAAAAATAAAATAATCTCACGTATTCGGGCGGATGCCATAAGTGTATAAACTAATTCTAATGTCTCGAAGTAACCCTAGTTTAACTGGGGTTATTATTTATATTGACAATACCCCCCGGGGGTACTATACTCGGGGTATGATAGCTGATATAAAACAACGAGCACTGCACCGAACCAAGATACTTGAGGGGCAAATGCGTGGCGTACAGAAAATGATCGAAAACGAAGATTACTGTATGGACATACTTACGCAAAATCTAGCCATACAAAAATCTCTAAGTTCATTAAATAAGCTGGTGTTAGAGAACCATATTCGTACACACATTAGGCATCAGCTGAGTTCTGGTAATCAGGAGGATGCCGATAATGCTGCTGTAGAGTTACTCAAACTTTACGAAATCGTTAACATAAGGGGCAAAGCGGATCAGGGAGGTCTATGTGAACATGAAGTTTAAAGTATTAATAGCAATACTAATTATTGGTTTTGTCGGTCTTGCAGCTGTATCGATATCAAAAAAATCCTCGACCAGTAGCATCAAAAGTTTGTTGGTCGCCGAGCAACCTTTGCACGATTTCGGTACAATATCTATGAAAGATGGAAATGTTAGCTACACTTATATTGTGCAAAATACTAGCACTGAACCAGTTACGATTAAGAAACTTTATACATCCTGTGCGTGTACAGAGGCTTCACTCGCCGTGGATGATAAAAAAGTTGGACCATATAGTATGGAGGGGCACGGTGGCGTAAAAATACCCGAGCTTGATATTAATATACCCGCAGGTGAAAAAGGTGAAGTAGAGGTGGTTTATGATCCAGCGCTTCACGGATCTTCTGGAATTGGAAATATTGAGCGATCTGTATTTTTGGATACATCTAATGGGGCGCGTACAGAACTTGTACTTAAGACCACGGTAAAACCATAATGAGTAAACGACTTATCGCCCTCATAATAGCTGCCGTTACTATAATAGGTATAGTAGTACTATTTCGAAGTATGACCGGTGCAGAGTTACTGTGGAATATGAGTAATTCGGGACAATGGCTGTTTCCACTCGTTGCTATTTCGGCCCTCGTTGATGCTATAAACCCTTGTGCTTTCGCTGTTTTACTACTTACGTTAGCGTTTCTCTTTAGTATAGGTAAACTAAGGGGCAACGTACTTCGAATTGGTGGAGTGTATATATTCGGTATTTTTCTTGCGTATATACTAATTGGGTTCGGTCTTCTGCAGGCCTTTCATATCTTTAACGTACCGAATTTTATGGGTAAAATTGGTGCGATTTTGGTGATTATCCTGGGTGTTATTAACATCTTGAACCATTATCTACCGTCTTTTCCAATCAAACTTAAGATACCTTCTGTCTCGCATCACAAGATAGCTTCACTCATGGAGCAGGCTACTATTCCAACTGCCTTTGCTTTGGGTGTCTTGGTTGGTTTATGTGAATTTCCTTGTACCGGAGGTCCGTACTTGATGGTTATAGGTTTGCTTTATGATCAGGCTACCATGGTGAGCGGTATTTTGTACCTATTCCTATACAATATCCTGTTTGTACTACCACTAGTTGTGTTGCTGTTTATCGCGGGTGACGACAAAGTCATAGGTAAAGTTCAAAAATGGAGGAGTGAAAACATGAAACAATCTCGACTTATTGGTGGAATTGTAATGATACTAATCGGATTAATAATTTTTATAATATAATATGAATGATTTTAACGAACTAACGAAGAGAATAAAGGAACTTAAAAAAAGTGATACGTATGATCTTTCTATGGAGGAGGATCTAAGTATCGCCATAATGAATCTCATCAGTCTAGAAGAACATTTCTTTTTTACGGCTGAGAAAACAGACAACCCGGAGTACTTTGACTTATTGGTTGAAACTAGAGAGATCCGTAAAAAATTACTCGCGAGATTGATTGATAAACATGAGGGCGAGACGTGGTGTGTCTCCAAGCATCTACTAGCGACAACTATGCGCCTTATGGAGGTTGGAACGAAGTTGCAAGCGTCTGGTAAAAAAGCAGAGGCTAAAGATACATTTGACCAAGCGTACAAAACTTATTCGCTCTTTTGGGGCGTAAGGCTTAAACTAATAGATATGCCTAAGAAAAAACCCGATACTAAGAAAGATAAGCCAATGACATATGAAAACATCATGAATGAACTTGTTGATTGTTGCAAAGAATAAAAATTAAAGAGGGAATGTAATGAACCACATGAATCACAAGGAAAATAAGCCTTCAGTCGAGACAAAGTATGTTTGCCCTATGCATCCTGACGTGGTATCAGATAAGCCAGGGATGTGTTCTAAGTGTTACATGGCGCTCGAAAAAACGAAGCAATCATCGAATAATACTCAGCATGCGCATGATAAGCACGCTGGTCATTCGGTTTCTATGTTCAAAGATAAATTCTGGTTGTCGCTACTACTTACCATACCCGTACTGATCTATTCAGAGATGATACAGCAGTGGTTTAACTTTTCGCCACCTAGTTTTTATGGCTCTCAGTACATACCATTTGTGCTAGGAACTATCATCTTCGCTTATGGAGGCTTAGTGTTTATCAAGAGCGCTTGGGGAGAGTTGAAAAATAAGCTACCAGGCATGATGACTCTTATAAGTATAGCTATTATCACGGCGTACGCTTATAGTGTGGCGACGCAGTTCTTTATAGAAGGAAACGGTTTCTTCTGGGAGTTAGCGACACTGGTAACTATCATGTTGCTTGGCCACTGGCTAGAGATGGCGTCAGTTGCGAAGGCTGAAAATGCACTTGATGCTATCTCAAAACTATTGCCAGATAAAGCCGAAAAACTAATCAGCGGTAAGCCAAAACAGGTTCTAGTTAGTGAGTTGAAAGTTGGCGATTTGGTATTGATACGTCCTGGTTCAAGTATTCCAGTCGACGGTGTAATCACAGAAGGTAGTTCATCCGTTGATGAAGCTGCTATATCAGGCGAAAGCAAACCCGTAAGTAAGACTACTGATGACGAAGTCGTTGCGGGTACGGTTAATCAAGATGGATCTTTGACGGTAAGGGTGTCAAAACTAGGTGAAGATACAGCGCTAGCGGGGATTATGCGATTGGTTGCCGAGGCTCAAAGTTCGAAATCTAATGTCCAGGTGCTTGCCGACAAAGCAGCTTTTTATCTAACGATTATCGCAATAGCAACATCGATCCTTACCTTTATTTATTGGTTCATAGCAAAAGATACAGGTTTCGCGCTCGAGAGGGCTGTGACAGTACTAATAATTGCTTGTCCGCATGCGCTTGGATTGGCGATACCTCTGGTCGTATCAATCTCTACTACATTATCGGCAAAAAATGGCCTACTCGTGCGCAAGCGCCTTGCCCTTGAGTCAGCCCGAAAACTGGACTGGGTATTGTTTGATAAAACTGGCACACTGACTAAAGGTGAACATGGTGTTACGGATGTGTGGGCTACAAAAGGTTACACGAAAGAAGATATATTGCATCTCACCGCCAGTCTTGAGCAAAATAGTGAACATATTGTCGGTAAGGGTATCGTCAAAAAAGCCGAAGAAGAGCAGGTTAAGCTTGAAAAACTTGTCGACTTTAAGACGTTACCAGGTCTAGGCGTACAGGGAACACTAAGTGATAATCGAGAATATATCGCAGCTAGCTATCGATACATAGAAGAAAACAAATTGACTGTTCCGGCTGAAATAGCAAAGATGGTCAAGCAGGCAGCAAAAGAAGGTAAGACTGAAGTATACCTCGTGACAGATAAAAAGGTTGTTGGAGCTCTGGGCTTGGCCGACATAGTGCGAGAGCAATCTAAAGAAACGATAAAAAATCTCAAGGAAATGGGTATAAAGACAGCTATGATAACGGGCGATTCAGATGAGGTTGCTGATTATGTCTCAAAACAGCTAGGTCTGGACCAGTATTTTGCTGAGGTTAAGCCAGAGGATAAGGCAGCCAAGGTCAAAGAGCTACAGAAAAATGGACAGAAAGTTGCTATGGTCGGCGACGGCATTAACGATGCACCCGCACTTACGCAAGCAAATATCGGTATAGCTATTGGTGCTGGTACGGATGTGGCTATAAAATCCGCAGATATAATACTTGTAAAAAATGATCCTCAAGATGTAGTAAAAGTCATCAGTCTTTCGAAGCAAACATATAGCAAGATGGCCCAGAATTTAATATGGGCTACAGGCTATAATGTCTTTGCTATACCTATGGCTGCTGGCGTACTCTACGGGTCAGGTATATTGTTGTCGCCTGCGCTCGGTGCCGTGTTGATGTCGGTGTCTACAGTAGTTGTCGCATTAAACGCTCAATTTCTTAGGCGTGCTAAACTCGCAAGTTAGTTCGGAAAAATATATATTAGCGTTTACACTAAGTTGTACTAATGTCTGTCTTTTCGCTTGTCACTAATGCAAAATCATTTATAGATTTCAAAATAGGAAGACTTTTGATACCAAGAGGTGATAGTCGGTAGGTTACGTCAGCTCGGGATTTTTCGATACGGACAATTAGATTGTTATCTTCTAGCTTTTTTAGGCGATTGGAGAGTGTTGCTGTGTTGATAGTCTCTATATTGGATTCGATTTCGCAAAATCGTAACTGTTGGTCACTAAGTACGTCGATGATTCGCATGGTCCAAAAATCACTCATCAATTTGAGCGTTGTTATACAAACTGGGTTATCTTTATCTAATTCTGACATAATATAGTTGCTTTAATAATTAAAGTACTTTAAAATTAGTATTACAAATATATTATACCATAAGAGGGGGATAGATGAATATTCAGGTAATTTTAGGGAGCACTAGGCCAGGTAGAAACGGCGCAACTGTAGCCAAGTGGGCGACAGAGATAATAAGAGGACGAGAAGACGTAGATGTCGAATTAGTAGATGTTGCTGATTATAATCTTCCAGTACTTGATGAGCCGATGCCGGCAGCAAGTGGTCAATATTCGATGGAACATACCAAAAAATGGAGCGCAAAGATAGCAGAGGCTGATGCGTATATTTTCGTAACACCAGAATATAACCATGGTGTACCTGGTTCGTTTAAGAACGCAGTTGATTACCTCTATAGTGAGTGGAACAATAAGACCGTTGGATTTGTTGGGTATGGCGTTTCGGGCGCATCAAGGGCAATTGAGTCTTGGCGTCAGATAGTCTCTCAGCTAAAGATGGCCGACGTCAACAATCAGGTTGGATTAAATCTTGGTGATGATTTTGTAGAATACGCTCAATTTAAACCGATGGATAGTCGTACTGATGAACTAAATAAATTGGTCGATGAATTAGTACTTTGGGGTGAGGCATTAAAGACTATTAGATAGTTGCGTGACTTTGTCGTTTAATAGAATACCGATTATTATCGGTATTCTATTAGTATTTTGATATAATACATAAGGTGTTCTTGGCGCCTTGGCGGAGCAGTTACGCAGCGGTCTGCAAAACCGCGTAGACGGGTGCAACTCCCGTAGGTGCCTCCACGATATGCGCGGATGGTGGAATTTGGTAGACACGAGAGACTTAAAATCTCTTGGCCTCACGGTCGTGCGGGTTCAAGTCCCGCTCTGCGCACCAATTAAAATTACCTCCTTTTTGGAGGCTATTTTAATTGGTCACGGACTTGACGCCGATTATTTCGATCGTCATTGGATGTTCTTTTGTTTATTTGCTATAATTATAAGTACTAATTAAGGGGAATAAAATGACAGCACTTTGGATCATAATTGGAATAATCGTACTTATTGGACTGTTCCTATGGGGAACATACAATGCACTAGTAACACTAAGGGTACGTGTTGACGAAGCATGGAGCGACATTACTGTTCAGCTCAAGCGACGTGTTGACCTGATCCCTAACCTTATCGAAACCGTAAAAGGTTACGCAGCCCATGAAAAAGGTGTATTTCAGGCTGTTACAGAAGCTCGTACAAGCGTTATGTCCGCCAAGGGCGTAGCTGAGACAGCTAAAGCTGAAAACCAATTCGAAGGTGCTCTAAAGAGCCTATTCGCAGTAGCTGAGGCTTACCCAGACCTAAAAGCTAGTCAGAACTTCATGGAACTACAAAAAGAACTAGTAGACACAGAAGACAAAATTCAGGCATCACGACGTTTCTACAACTCAGGTGTACGTGATCTAAATACAAAGATTGAAATCTTCCCAAATAACATCTTTGCAAAAATGCTAGGATTTGTTAAGAAAGAATTCTTTGAAATCGAAGACCGCGCAGCAGCTGAAAAACCTGTCGCTGTAAAATTCTAAATAATTATATGCCGAGCTTTGACTTGTGCGGCGATATCTTCGCAAATTACTAGTGGAGGTGAGTCTAGCGATTCATATATCATACGAGTAATATACAGCTAAGTCAGTGCTCCTCGGGCACTGACTTTTGTTTATTAAATCAATAAATAAATTCTACAAGTAAGCCATAGACAGAGATGCGCATATAGACAAAATAAAGTATAATAGAGGTTGAATTATGTATAAAGCAATCGAAGCCAACAAACGCAATACCATCATAATAATGACTGTTTTCGTTGCACTAATAGGCGCAATAGGGTGGTTACTGTACGCGATGTATGGTGACGGCAATATCGTATATGTTATGTTTGCTGTAGCGATTATTTATGCCCTTGTTCAGTATTTTATAGCCGATAAACTTGCTGTAGCTATGACTGGCGCAAAACCAATACAAAAATCGGATAACCCAAGGTTATATCGAATAGTTGAAAATCTTGCTATTACAACTGGTATGCAGACGCCGAAGATCTATATCATCAATGACCCAGCACCAAATGCTTTTGCTACCGGTCGTGACCCTCGTCATGCGATAGTCGCCGCTACAACTGGACTACTAGACATAATGGAAGATAGTGAGCTTGAGGCTGTGATGGCTCATGAGATGGGGCACGTTCAAAACTATGATATCAGAGTGAGCATGATAACATTCGGCTTAGTAAGTGCTATAGCTATTTTGTCTGATATAGCGCTTCGAATGATGTTCTTTTCGGGAGGTGATAATCGCGGAAACCAGGGATCTAACCCTATAATTATGGTTGTTGGTCTAATTTTTATAATACTAGCGCCTGTAATAGCCACGATTGTTCAACTTGCAGTCGGTCGTCAACGAGAATATCTGGCAGACGCTACGGGAGCTATGACAACTCGACACCCAGAGGCGCTTGCTAACGCACTTGGTAAGCTTAATCAATACGGTAAGCCTATGAGAAAACAAGATACGTCGACTGCTCACTTATTCATATCTAATCCGCTTAAAAAAGGTACATTTTCAAAATTATTTAGTACTCATCCACCGCTTCAAGATCGAATTAATCGTTTGATGAATATTAGGGATAAATTCTAGACATGGCAAAGGTTGCTAAAAAAGTAGCTCCAAAAAAGCCTCAACTAAAAACTGTAGTTAAAGAAAAAATTGCAAACATAAAAGAGCGTCAACGCGATTTTATATCTAGACGCCCTCACCGAAGTTTGAAGCTTACAAAGCGTAGAGACTATGTGCGTTCGTTGAAGCTACAGGGTTACTGGTCTTTTACTATTTATGTATTTAAAACTTTGATGAAGAATAAAAAATTGTTTTTGTTGTTAGCGCTGGCGTATTCAGTTATCACAATTGCTCTGATAGGCCTTACTTCCAAAGATACATACGATACAGTCTTGTCGGCAATAGATACTACCAATAAAGAAGCTTTTGAGGGTGGTTACGACGCATTTACTCAGGCTGGAGCTGTATTTGTTACTCTATTTACCGGTGGCGTTGGTACACCGATGACAGAAGGTCAACAGATTTATACTAGCTTGTTGGTGCTTCTGACTTGGCTTACAACCGTTTGGCTGTTACGTAACCTATTGGCTGGCCACAAAGTCAAACTACGTGATGGTCTATATAATGCTTCATCGCCACTGCTTTCTACGGCGACTATCGGACTACTTATGGTAATTCAGCTGTTGCCTGTAGCCATTGCTGCTATAGGTTATTCAGCGGCTGCAAGTACTGGTCTGTTAAATGGAGGCGTGGAGGCTATGTTGTTTTGGCTAGTGGCTGGACTACTCGCAACTTTGTCTATGTATTGGTTGACGTCAAGTTTTATAGCCCTCGTAGTAGTTACTCTACCTGGTATGTATCCTATGCGAGCATTGAGTGTGGCTGGGGATTTGGTGGTAGGTAGGCGATTTAGGATATTACTTAGACTGATATGGATGATTGTTGGAGTTGTTCTGACATGGGCAATTATCATGATTCCGCTCATTATGTTTGATACTTGGGTAAAAAATATGACGACAGATTATGATTGGATTCCAACTGTTTCTATAGCGATATTGTTGATGTCTTCGGTTACCGTAGTTTGGTGCGCGAGCTACGTTTATCTGCTTTATAGGAAGGTTATGGACGATGAAGCGAAGCCAGTCCAAAGCTAGGATCGAAGAACTAAAGACGCTACTTCAAGTATATAGCCACAGCTATCACGTATTGGACGCACCTATTGTGACGGATGCCGTCTATGATAGTTTGTTTTCTGAGCTAAAAAAACTCGAAAAAGATTTTCCAGATCTTGTAACTACAGATAGTCCGACGCAAAGAGTCGGAGGCGAGTTACTAGGTGGATTTAAGAAGGTTCAACACAGCACGAGGATGCTTAGCCTAAATGATGTGTTTGATAGAAAAGAAGTTGAAGCCTGGATCGTCAGAATGGATAAACTTTTACCAGCTGAAAAACATGATTTTTTTGCCGATATAAAGATGGACGGTTTAGCCTGTGCCCTGATATATCAAGATGGATTACTGACTCAAGCGGTTACGCGTGGTGATAGTTTTGTGGGTGAAGACGTAACTGCAAATGTCAGAACCATAAAGAACGTACCCCTTCGGCTATTTGAAGCGGATGATTATAGTCAGCTAATATCTGGAAGAACTGAAGTTCGTGGTGAAATAGTCATGCTCAAGAAAGACTTTGAAAAACTAAACAAAGAACGTGAACTGGCCGGTGAGCCTGTATTTGCAAATCCTCGAAACTTGGCCGCGGGCACTATTCGTCAACTAGACCCAAAGTTGGTCGCAGGCCGCCCTCTATCTTTTAGGGCTTATGATATATTGCGTGATAATCCAGTCGATATACCGACAAACAGTTTTGCTTATAGTGCATTAAATACTCTTGGATTTTCGGTTAATTCTCAGGCTAAAACTTTTGATTCATTAAACGATGTTATGAGATTTGTTGATGAGTGGGACAGCAAGCGACATGAACTTGATTTTAACACTGATGGATTAGTGATCAAGGTAAATGATAGGATGCAGTATGCCAAACTTGGGGTTGTAGGTAAGCAGCCTCGAGCAGCTGTTGCCTATAAGTATGCAGCAGAGCAGGCTACAACGGTCGTAAAAGACATCGTTATAAGTATCGGACGTACAGGCGCGGCTACTCCTGTGGCTGTTTTTGACCCTGTCCAAGTTGCTGGAACTACGGTTCGCCACGCTAGTCTCCATAATGCCGACGAGATCGAAAGATTAGATATTCGTATGGGCGATACAGTCGTGATATTTAAAGCGGGTGACATCATACCTCAGGTTGAGTCAGTTGTTACTGAATTGAGGCCAAAAGGTGCAGAAAAAGTAAATTACCTTACGCTCCTCGCCGAGCAATACCCGGAATTAAAATTTGAAAAACAAGGTGAAGATGTTGTCTATAGGGTGGTTGGCGCTGATGGTGATTTGATGCTGAAGCGATCCGTCGAGTATTATGCGTCAAAATCTGCGCTAGATATAGATACTCTAGGGGAGAAGAATGTTATCGCCTTGGTTGATGCCGGGCTAGTAAAAGATACGGCTGACATATATAAACTTACAAAAGATGATCTGTTGAAGCTTGATAGGTTTGCTGAAGTTTCGGCACAGAAATTGATAGATGCAATATCGAACAAGAAGAACCCTCCTCTAGAAAAGTTTATACTCGGTCTTGGTATCCGTCATGTTGGAGCGCAGACGGCTATCGATTTAGCCAGTAGCTTCAAGTCTATAGAAGCTTTACAAACTGCGACGGTTGAACAGCTAGAAGCTATTGAGGGTGTAGGTAAGGTTGTGTCGGAATCTATCCTAGCTTGGTTTGCAGATAGTGACAACGAAGCTTTACTCCAAAAGTTTAAAGATCTTGGCGTGATAGCCGTCTATCAAGAAAAAACCGGCAGTCTAAATGGAAAAAACTTTGTTATTACCGGAACGCTGAAGTCTATGTCGCGCGATTTGGCGGCAGAAAAAATACGTGAGCAGGGTGGAACATTTCAGTCAGCAGTAGCAAAGGACACTACATATTTGGTCGCTGGTGGTAAAGTCGGCGGCAGCAAGCTAGCTAACGCCAGAAAATACGGTGTAGATATAATCGACGAAGCTAAATTATTGGATATGATAGGGTAGAGGTATGCATAGAGTATTCAGAAAATCACGAAAAATCGCTATAGGAGTCGTCGGAGGCTTAGTAGTTCTTCTTGGTTTGGTACTAGTGCCTTATCCTGGTCCGGGTTGGCTTATCGTGTTCGCGGGCTTGGCGATACTAGCAACTGAGTTCGATAAAGCCAGGAAAGTTTTAGATGTAGCTGAAGGTAAATACAAACAGTGGGAGCAATGGCTGGCTCGTCAAAACATGTCGATAAAGCTTGCTGTTTGGACTCTTACGGCGGTTATAGTAGTGGTTACAATTTGGCTGTTAAACGGATACGGCATGATAAATGATTTCTTTAATCTAGGCCAAGGTTGGATGAAGTCGCCTTTATTCTAAATAAAATACCTCGCCGATTAGGGCGAGGTATTTTGATTGGCTAGAGGTAATAAATTACCAGCTACGCTGACGGAATGCACCGCCACCGTTACCACCACGGTCGTTTCCACCGAAGTCACGCTTTGGGCGATCTTCCTTTGGACGAGCTAGACCAACGCTGATTGCGCGTCCGTCTAATTCTTTACCATCAAGCTGATCAACAGCTTTTTGGTTGTTTGCTTCGTCTTTGTATTCTACAAATCCGAAACCTTTTGAACGACCGCTATCGCGATCAGTGATTACTCGTGCGCTTTCGACTTCTCCGATTTGCTCGAAGAATGCCTTTAGTGTGTCATCAGTAGTTGCGTATGCAAGGCTACCGATAAATAGATTTTGTTGTGCCATAATTTGGTACTCTTTTCTTGTTATCTGATTCTTATTATCGTCAGATCGACCGCTTCTGCGACTAGTTACTGCAAGAAGAGAGTTTACCAATAAGAGGTAAGCGCTCGCCTTATTATCTAAATACGCGTGTGCTTCTGAACACCTTTAGTTAAACACATATAGCATATAAATACTAGTGTAGGTTATTATCAAAAAGTAAAGTGCTTGTGTTATGAGGCCAAATAGTCGATAATAATAAACAAGCTGGTATGCAAGGGGTAACCTTTGCAATCAAAACAAACAGTTTAAAACAAAAAGTGCCCCGGGTGGGCGCATAGCAGCGGAAAAATATCTCGTCTCTGGAAACAGAGGCGAGTTTTTGATATAATCTTCCAGAGATACGGGGCATTGGCACAGTTGGCTAGCGCGCTTCCATGGCATGGAAGAGGTCATCGGTTCGAATCCGATATGCTCCACCAAAAATATTAAAGGCCAAGCGCGGGCCTTTCTTTTTATTTAAAGAGTAATCATATATCATTGATGTAGTTATGTTTAAAAAATTTATACAAAAGAAACTAGAAAATTACGTCAAGGCTTATTTCAAGTCACATCCACAGATAAAGCTAGTCATTGTTGCCGGTAGCGTAGGCAAGACTACGACCAAGATGGCTATAGCAACGGTATTATCTGAAAGATTTAGGGTCAGAGTGCATGAAGGTAATCACAACGCCGAGCTCAGTGCGCCACTGGCTATTTTGGGTATAGAATATCCTACAAATTTACGAAGTATTTCTAACTGGTTGACTATATTCAAAGCGGCTCGCGCCAGGATAAATCAGCCGGATGACGTAGATGTGGTTATTCAAGAAGTTGGTAGTGATAGGATGGGTCAAGTAGCTCATTCTGGTAGCTATTTGCATCCACATGTAGCTGTTATAACAGCGGTATCTCCAGAGCATATGGAGTTTTTCGGAAACTTAGAGAACGTCGCCAAAGAAGAGCTCACGGCTGCCAATTTTAGTGAAGTAGCTATAATAAATCGTGATGATATACCTGGTGAATATGCAAAATTTTTGACAAATCCAAATATAAATACTTATGGGTCTAGCGCTGCTGCTGAATATTACGTCAGTGAACAAGATTTTAATATATCAGATGGAATTAGCGGACAATTTATAGCCAAAGACTGGGAAGAGCCAGCAGACATAGAAGTAAAATTGATGGGTGATCATATACTCAGGACAGTCGCTGCCGCCGGAGCCGTAGCCATAAAACTTGGACTAAATTCGTCAGAAGTAGCCGCTGGGCTTAGTAAGATACGTTCAGTAAAAGGCCGAATGAATGTGCTTCGGGGTGTCAAAAACTCAACAATCATAGACGATTCGTACAACTCTAGTCCTCTTGCTGTTTCGTCGGCACTGACTTCACTCTATAGACTGACCTCGCCTCAGAAAATAGCCGTACTTGGCTCTATGAACGAGTTAGGCGATATGTCAGCTAATGAGCACATGGCACTTGGCAAATTATGTGATTCATCGCAGCTAGCTTGGGTCGTAACAGTTGGTGAAGAAGCCAATAAATACCTAGCGCCTGCCGCAAAAGAGAATGGTTGTCAGGTGCGGTCCTTTAAGAATTCTATAGATGCGGGTGGTTTTGTTCACAGTGTTATCGAAGAAGGTGCAGCGGTATTATTTAAGGGTTCACAGGGTGGTATATATCTCGAAGAAGGAATCAAAGTGGTACTACATTCTACAGAAGAAGAGTCCCAATTAGTGCGTCAAACACCCGAGTGGATAGCCGCCAAAAATAAATTCTTTTCAAAATTCTGATTACCCAGACAAACTAGCATTAAAATAAATAACCTACCATCCCTGTTAATAGGGGATGGTATTTGTTATACTGATAAAAGTTATGAAGAGATATAATCCATCCGAGATCGAACCAAAGTGGCAATCTATTTGGGAAGAGCAAAAAGTCAATCAAGTGCAGATGGATAAAACAAAACAAAAAATATATGTTTCGGGTATGTTCCCATATCCTAGTGGCGCAGGTCTTCACGCGGGACACTTTTTTAGTTATTCGATAGTTGATGCCATCGCTCGTTTTCATCGTCAACACGGTCGAAACGTCTTAAATCCAATGGGTTGGGATACATTTGGGTTACCAGCCGAAAACTACGCCATAAAAACTGGTATGGCTCCATCTGTAGCTACAGCTACCAATATCGAAAACTTTAAAAAACAATTCAAACGTATGGGTGTTAGCATCGATTGGTCGCGTGAGGTAAATACTAGCGATCCAGAGTATTACCGTTGGACGCAGTGGATTTTTACGAAATTTTTTGAACGAGGGTTAGCTTACCAAAAAGAAAGTATGCAGTGGTGGTGTCCTATCGATAAAACAGTTCTAGCCAACGAGCAAGTTGAGGCTGGTAAATGTTGGCGCTGTGGCAATGAAGTAGAGAAAAAATCTATGAAACAATGGTTTTTCAAGATTACTGATTATGCCGATTCGCTACTTGATGAGATCGAGGATCTTGACTGGCCAACCAAGATAAAAACTGCGCAGACTAATTGGATAGGAAAGTCACAGGGTGCCGAGGTTCAATTCAAGATTGATGAGTTTGAAGATTACTTGACTGTGTTCACGACTCGTCCGGATACGCTTTTTGGTGCAACTTTTCTAGTAGTAGCTCCAGAGCACCCAATGTTGGGTAAAATCATGACAGACGAATGTCGAGCAGTTGTTGAAGAATACGTAAAAATCTCTACCAAGAAATCAGAAATCGAACGTATGAACGATTCGAGAGAAAAAACAGGTGTATTTACTGGTAGATTTGCGGTAAATCCAGCTAGTGGTGAAAAAGTTCAGATCTGGGTGGCAGATTATGTACTCTCGGGGTACGGAACTGGGGCTATAATGGCCGTTCCAGCACATGATGAGCGCGACTTTGCATTTGCAGAAAAATTCAAACTACCGATAATCGAAGTCCTAGAAAAACCAGCCGAATACGACGAAGAAGCAGTCTACCACGGTGAAGGAATTATGATTAATTCCAGTGTCTTTAACGGTAAAAACTCGAGTGATGTGCGTGAAGAGATAGTTGCCTGGCTAGAGCATGAAGGTACTGGAAAATCCCAGACAACCTACAAGATGCGTGACTGGCTGATTTCACGTCAGCGTTATTGGGGCGCACCGATACCTGTTATTCATTGTGAAGATCATGGTGCTGTAGCTGTTCCTGAGACCGATCTACCGGTCGTGTTACCAGAGATTGCCGATTATGCGCCTAGAGGCAACGGCAAATCAGTTCTCGGTAGCGTTGACTCTTGGGTTAATGCGCCATGTCCGACTTGTGGCAAACCAGGTAAGCGTGAGACCGATACACTCGATGGCTACGCCTGTAGCAGTTGGTATTTGTTGCGATATACTGATCCAAATAATACCGAGCAGGCCTGGGATCCAGAAGCTGCGAATTATTGGGCACCTGTCGATTATTATATAGGTGGCGATCACGCTGTTGCTCATCTGCTATATGTTCGATTCTGGTCACATGTTTTCAAAGACATGGGTTTAACTATTTTCAAGGAACCAATAAAGAAATTAATTTACCACGGATATATTAATGCCGAAGACGGCACAAAGATGAGTAAGAGCAAGGGTAACGTGGTCGATCCTATCGATGTAATAGACCAAGGTTATGGCGCCGATACTCTTCGTACCTATGTGCTGTTTATGGGTCCAGTTGAACTTGATGCCGTATGGGACTCAAAGGGTATAGCGGGAGTTTATAGGTTCTTGAATCGTGTTTGGGTCCTCGCCCAAGAATACCTCGAGTCTGACAAGGCATTTAACGGCAATGATGAAGCCGTGCGCCGTATTCAACACAAAACAGTTCGAAGGGTGACTGACGATATAAATCGCCAAAGCTTCAATACTGCCATCTCTGGTCTTATGGAGTATACAAACGAACTATACAAACTAAAAGTTGATGGCTTTTCTGATGAAGCCTGGCGCGATGCATTGATGACAATGGCTCAGCTTATAGCACCATTTGCGCCGCATATTAGCGAAGAGCTAAATAGCATCTTGGGTAGTGATAAGTTAGTTCAGAACACTAGTTGGCCTACGTGGGATGCGAGTCTGATCGTCGATGAAAAGATGACTATTATCGTTCAGGTAAACGGCAAATTGCGAGCAAAGCTCGAAGTAGCCAAAGGTACGTCTGATGAAGATGTCAAAAAGCAAGCTGTTGAAGCTGAAAATGTAGTTAATTTTGTCGGCAATAAAAAACCGACCAAGATCATATATGTTCCTGGTCGATTAGTTAGTATCGTAGTCTAATTTAGTTAGTTGAAGTTAATTCAACGTTTTTTTCAGCAACCCAGGCGATACCGTCCTTATCGTTTTCGTCGTCTGTATGAAAACCAATCCATGCACCATTAGCATCAAATTCGTTTGAATATTTATAAACGCCATCTTTGGTCTCGAGTACTGTACCAGCGGGTAGTTGGTCGAGGATGTTATATCCAGGAGTTTCTATGTCCTTAACCCCAGGAGTGGAGCGGATATTGGCGTCATCCACCAGTATTGTTATACCAGAGACGCTATCTAGGTGTGACAACTCATTCTGATCCAAATTTTCTATTGTTTGCTGTGAGTCTACAGACGAGTCATGAACTGCATGTAGTATGTTGGGACTAAACACTAACGCTGCAGAAGCAGCGGCTACTCCAATGCCTGTCAGAACTCTTCGTTTAAAATAATTTGGACTATCGTCGGCTGCTTCTTGTGTGGTTCTTGGCGCGACTTCTGCATCTAGGCCATGTTCGTTCCGTACTTTCGTAACGACATCTGAAATATCTGTTGTATCTTTTTCCGGGTGTGTTTCTGTTAATAGGTCTTTTATTTCTTTAAAATAATCGCTCATGCAAACATCATACCACTAATGCTAATAATTGTCAATACTTTAAAACATTAACTCATATCTGACAAGGATAAGCAGTATTTAGATTAACACTTGAGTTATAGGGTACAAAAAGGTATAATAGACCTAAGTTTTACAAATAATAACCTATAAAGGAGTACTTTAGATGGGACAACCAAAGAAACAGAGTAGCCCACGCAAGACCGGTCTTCGCCGAAGTCATTTGCGTTTGGAACTAGCTCGTCGCGTTAATGCGAAATCACCAGTAAAAGCCTTCACGACTCGTCGTGAATCTGGCAAAGCACTTGCAAAATAGTTTGCATACTTTAAGAAACCTTTAAAAATAAGAAAGAACAAAACGCTATGGCATCCAATCGGCATCTTGGTCGCATCGTTGCATTACAGACTCTGTACGAATTTGAATTTCGTATTCAAGCAGGGGATGGTTCGACAGATATTGATGAAATACTGGACCGCAACTTAGACAGATACGAGACAGCTATAGACGATAAAGATTTTGTCGGTACACTTGTAAAAGGAGTACTTGAATCTCAGGCAGACATTGACGAGAAGATTCAACCAATCGCCCCCGATTGGCCGATAGAACAAATTGCTAGAATTGATCGCAATATATTGAGGATTGGTATATACGAACTGCTACACCAAGCAGATACGGTGCCACCCAAAGTTGTTATCAACGAAGCTGTTGAGCTTGCCAAAGCGTTTGGTTCCGATAACTCAAGTAAGTTTATAAATGGTGTACTAGGTACGGCATTTCGGACTCTTGTAGAGGATACTAACGATGGCAGCATCACAGCTTGATAAGTTTAAGAAATACTTCAATAAGAAAAAAAGCTCAATTCAAGAGATAGTACGCGAACCAACGGCCGGTGGTGTAGTTTTTCGTCGCGATGATAAAAATGGTATAGAGATACTGCTTATTCAGGACGCTAAAGATCGATGGACAATACCAAAGGGTCATATCGAAGAAGGTGAAACTGCTCAGGATACAGCTAGGCGTGAAATCGGTGAAGAGGCAGGACTTATGAATGTCGATATGCTTGGTTGGCTAGGCAAGATTCATTTCCGTTATCGCCGAATAGATAAGCTCGTACTTATGACTACCCAAATATACCTTGTTCGCGCCAAAGGTGATACAAATGCTATCCAAAAAGAAGAATGGATGAACGGAATAAAGTGGTTCAAGTTTCATGACGCACTTGATGCTATCGAGTACGAAGATATAGGCAAATTAATGTTACTCGCTATGAAGCGAATACGCCAGGAGAATTTATGACAGGTATGCAGACAGCGCCATATCAAGATTTCGCAAGAGAAAAGTTGGGATTTGAGTTTGAGAATATTCAGTTACTCATAACTGCTCTTACTCATCGAAGCTATGTCAATGAGCACCGTAAAAGTGTCAACGAGCACAATGAAAGATTTGAATTCCTCGGTGATGCCGTACTTGAACTGGCTGTAACCGACTATCTATTTAAGAACTATGACGAACAAGAGGGTATACTGACTAGCTGGCGAGCCGCGCTGGTCCGTACCGAGAGTATCGGTGAAGCTGGGGACAAATTAGGCTACGAGCCACTTATTCGTATGAGTAAAGGTGAAAAACAAGGTAGCGATAGAGCTCGTCAACAGATACTTGCCAACGCTTTTGAGGCCGTAATCGGTGCTATATATCTAGAGCGAGGCTACGCAGACGCTGAGAAGTTTATATTGAAGCATATAGTGAGTAAACTAGAGGATATCTTGAAGTCAGGGACTTGGCGCGATGCTAAATCTCATCTACAAGAAGTTTCACAAAGAATCGATGGACACACGCCTCAATATAGGGTCATGACTGAGGAAGGCCCAGATCATGATAAGATATTTACACTTGGAGTTTACGTCAAAGATAGGTTACTCGGACAGGGTTCTGGTCACAGCAAGCAGGTGGCTCAGCAACAAGCGGCTCAAGCTGCTCTTGATTATTACTCTAAACTAGAGAAAACAGATTGACTAAACGCTCAAAAAAGTGTAAACTTGAACAAGTCATAAAATTAGTTAACTGAGAAGAAAAAGGAAATTATACAATATGCTCGCAATTCGTCTGCAGCGCGTTGGCCGAAAAGGCTACGCAACCTATCGTCTAGCTGTCCAAGAAGCTCAACGTCACCCGTCTAGTGGTCGTGTTGTCGCTTATGTTGGTAGTTATAACCCACACACCAAAGATGCTACTGTTCAGGTTGAACTAGCTCAAAAATATCTAGATAATGGTGCTCAACCATCACCTCGTGTTGTTAAGCTTCTTGCTGACGCGGGTGTCAAATTGCCTACCTGGGTTAAGGGTACTGATGCTAGCAAACAAAAAACCATACGTCACACCGGAAAACTTCGCAAGAATCAACCAAAAGTTGAAGAAGAAGTAGTCGCAGAAGAAGCTCCAGCGGAAGAAACTCCTGCTGAAGAATCTGCTGAATAAGTTTAGCTATTTTTTTAAAAAGCTCCACTAACGTGTGGAGCTTTTTTGATTTGCGATTATTGGGCTTATGCTACAATAGAAATACGATATTAGTATGTGACCGTAAGGCATGGAGGAATTATGTCAACAATAGATCAGCAATTTGTAGAATATATCGTTAAATCATTAGTTGGGCATCCCGACGATGTGGTTGTCGAGCGATTGATTGATGAAAAAGGTGTCCTACTATCATTAACTGTAAATCCAGAAGACCTTGGTCGTGTCATAGGCAAGCGTGGTGTTACGGCGCAGAGTTTACGAACATTATTACGAGCTCTTGGTACGAAAAATGATGCACGTTATAACCTAAAGATTGTTAATAATGATGACCAGCGTGAAAACTATACTATGTCATCAGACGACAGTAGTGACGAGCCTGTGAAAAACTCTACAGATGAGCCTGTGGATAACGGTTACGATTATGGAAAAAAGACTCGAGAAGAGCTTGCGGAACTAGACGATCTAGATATATAATCATTGTTAGTACAAAGAACATCTTTGAACTGCGAGAAATAGCTCATGCGAGCAACATAATTGTTGAGAGCTTTATGTGAATTAATAACCACCCCAACCAGGGTGGTTATTAAATTGTTGATAAATTTAAAACCCCGCCCCAGGTCGATCGCTATGCGACCAACCCGGGACGGGTGCTGCTACGGTTCAGGACTCAGTCGGATGAGAACAAAGGCTTCCGCCCTGCTCGTCTTCATGGTCTTTTGAACCGTCCTTATCTCTTTGCGGCGGTTCTTGCGAAGCTGACGGTGGTTCTGGCGCAACTCTCGCCGCCGCCGCCGTTCGTCTATTCCGAGTGATCTGTTGTTGAGCTTGAGAGTTTTCAGCTCAATCTCGGCGTCGTCGTGGGACTTGCAGAGGGCATCGATTTGAGCTTGACGCTCTAGGGGATAACCCTCGTAGGCAATCTTATCAAGAACATCGAGTTCCACGGTATCTCCTCAATTTGTAGGTGCAGTTACTATATTATAAAATTAATCTAAATTTATATCAAGTGTCTAATTTATAAGTAATAAAATAGCCCCGAGAGCGCGTCTGCCTTTTCAGGTGGAGCGCTCTCGGGGGTGGAGGGGTGGCGGGTTCTTATTCCCACTTTTTCATGTTGTCACATCCTCTCGTTGATGTGTCACGGTGACACAATCATATTACTATTATATCACGTATAGACAAAAAAAGCAATATCAGGTACACTTGTAACAGATGAGAAAGATTCAAATTATAACTTTATTTCCCGAGATGTTCGAAGGAGTGCTCGGTAGTTCGATGATGTGGAAGGCTCAAAAAGAAGGAGCTGTTCAATTTGAGGTAATAAATCTTAGAGATTTTGGACTTGGTGCTCGAAAAGTTGTTGACGATACACCTTATGGTGGCGGTGATGGTATGTTACTAAAACCTGAGCCACTATTTGCTGCTATCGAAAAGGCTAAAGAAAACGATTCTGGCGCTAAGGTAGTTTTGCCTACGCCTCGTGGGGTATTATGGAATCAAGCGACGGCTCAGACTTGGTCTGATAGTAATGATGGCTATATATTCGTCTGTGGGCGTTACGAGGGCTACGACGAGCGTGTCACGACACTGATCGATGAACAAGTTAGGGTGGGGGATTATGTGCTCACAGGAGGCGAACTACCGACTATGACGATTATCGATAGTATCGTTCGCTTAATGCCTGGTGTACTTGGTGGAGAAGCGAGTGCTGAGATAGAGAGTTTTAGCGACGGTGATAACTTGGAGTTTCCTCAATATACACGCCCAGAGGATTTTCGCGGTATGAAAGTACCCGATGTTCTACTTAGTGGTAATCATGCTGAGATCGCCAAATGGCGGGATGAGAATAGTTCGAAGATCTAGCTCTTAATCCTTCTTTTGTGGTCAAAAGAAGCAAAACCCCTGGGGTTGCTTCGACATGCGGTGAATCAATATCATATCTTGCTTTGGAGACTACGGAACTCGCTCGCTCAAACAGTCCTCGTCTCGTCAGGAAAGATACCATATTGATTCCCAGTGCCTCCAGAGACCCCAGACTCCCCAGACCCCCCAGACCCCGAGTTGCAAACTTCGTTATTGATATTTATATGTTCGAACTTTTGGTGTGTTTGAGCTATGGGGCCTGGGGCATCTGCAGAAACCAGGTTTGATGAGCTAGTTTACTCACCTGGTGGCACGAGGACTGTTTGAGCCACCGATTTATCGGGTGCGAGTTTCGCAGTGTTCCAAGTGAGTAAGCTTGCGAAACAAGCTGCTGTTTCGAAGCCGCCCCAGAACTTTTGCTTATTTTGGTTACAAAAGAAGAAAACATCTGTTAATTTGACAAGGTAAAACGCCTCCTTATAGGAGGCGTTTTACCTTGTTGTGGTGGATGTCGTAGAGCGAGCAGTCACAACATATTTTTTATTTTTTGGAGTTATGTTTGTTTTATGTAACTTTCGCTTGTTATTACTCTACACCTGAGTCCTTATAAGCGCAAGCAATTTAGCAAAAATAACAACATTTGATTGTAGCAGTTGTAAAGAATATACTAGGAACATATGTTAGCAAAAATTACTGACGCACCAAAACTGAAAAATCCAAATATTAGGCAATTAAGCTTACTGTTAGCGGGGTTATATACTATATACGCTGTAACTCAGTTGTTTAGTTTTGAGGATTTTGTATTGCTTACCAAGAGTTTCGATCTGTTCGGAAGCGCTATATTATCGACTGTGTTGGCGAGCCTGATTGTGATCGGTGAAGTGTTCTCTCTACCATACCTCCTGAGGATAAGAGTTAGCCGATTAATGAGAGTTTTCAGTATGGTCTGCAGTTGGTTTGTCGCCATCATTTGGTTGATTATCAGTCTCTGGCTTGTTAGTACCATAAATGCAGTTCCTAGTCTTGGGCTTTTTGGCGGACTTCTAGATGTTGAGCCAGGTTGGTGGTCGGTCTTCTTTAGCTTGTCGTTAGTTATTCTCAATATTTGGATTGCATGGGGTATGTGGCCTCTATCTAAGAAGCTCAGTAAGCGCGTCGCCTAGACTCATAAACACTTGAGGTAACACCGTAAATAGTGTACAATTGCCAAGTACTTTCAAAAGTATAGTGAGGACAATTGCCAAGTGGTAAGGCATCGGCCCTTTGTCGCAAGACAAAAAAGATAATAATAGTGCCACGGCACCAAAAACCACTGTTTAGCCAACATAAAAGTAGTAGTACCTTCAAAAATATAATGGGATGTCGCCAAGTGGTAAGGCATCGGCTTTTGGTGCCGACATTCGGGGGTTCGAATCCCTCCATCCCAGCCATGTATTACACCTAAGGTGACCCGAATGGGTCATGAATATTTCAACCGACTAGGTGCAGTACAAGTTTAGTAAAACCGACCATTTGGTCGGTTTTTTGGTTCGATATTATTGTCCAGACTCCTTGAATGTGCTTGTTTAACGATTTATAGAGATAATCAAGTATAATTAAGGCATATATGTCTGACAAAATCCAAGATATAAATTGGTCCAAGTTTGCCGCTAAGGCCAATGGTAGCGAACGCGACCAATTTCAGCTCATGTGTCAGCTGCTATTTTGTAAGTCTTACGGGCTACCCTATGGGATCGAGAGACTATTTAACCAGGCTGGTATAGAGGCTGTACCGATTAAAGTAGGTGACGACTATATCGGGTTTCAGGCAAAATTCTTTGATACGCCCACAATAGTAAAGAAGAAACTAATAATGGACGGCATCAAAGTAGCAAAAGAGACCAACCCGGAGCTAACAATAATACGTTTTTACTCTAATAAAGAATTTGGGCAGGACGCCAGAAAAGGTAAAGGTGGTGTCTCAGGCGCTAAAGACGCAATAGAAAAATATGCACTTAGTCTTGGCGTTACAATAGACTGGCACTTAGCGAGCAAATTTGAGTCAGAGTTTGTCATGCAAGAGTGCTATATCATTACGGAGCATTTTTTTGGTGACGGACCGACCAAAGCAGATTTTATTCACAATATTCATAGTCGGACCAAAACTATACTGGATGAGATTCAGACAAGTATCGCCTATTCCGGCCAGACGATCAAAATAGATAGATCGGCAAACGCCCGAATCCTCAAGAATGAACTTAAAGGAAATCTACCCGTCCTGCTGAGTGGCGTTGCTGGAGTCGGGAAAACAGCGCTAATGAAAGACTTCCAGGAATCATTGGGTGATGATATCCCATTCTTCGTATTTAAGGCTACGGAATTCATAAATCTTACATCCCTCAACGCACTAGTTGACCCCAATAATAAATTCAACTTTGATGACTTTCTCGAAATTAATGATGAGTCCAGCGAAAAGTATATAGTGATTGATTCTGCGGAAAAGCTAGATGATTTAGAAGACAATAATTTATTCAACGGCTTCATTGGTCAAGTGCTCAAAAATGGCTGGAAGGTTGTGTTTACTACACGTAGAAATTACCTAGACGACCTCAGCTACCTACTAGTAAATCTGTTTAATCTGAAATTCAAATCCGTTGATATCGAAGAGTTGTCGGCTGAGGAGCTAGAGTCTATTTCTAAAAAACACCAGTTTGACCTGCCCCCTGATCCACAACTGAAACAGCTACTAAGAAACCCTTTTTATTTGAATGAATATCTTAGGGACTATGCTCATTTCAGTCAGTCTGCCAGCAAAAATGACTTCAAGACTGCGCTGTGGGATAAGCGTGTTGCCGACAGACTAAACGGTAAAAAGGGCACTGACCAAAAGCGCGAGAACACATTCATAGAATTTGCGAGGCGTCGCGCCAACGACGGAAGCTTTTACGTAAGGAATGATGGATTCGAACAGCCTATACTGAATCTTCTCCAAACAGATGAGCTAATTGCTTACGACAAGAAAGTCCGGTCCTATTTTATAGCTCATGATATTTATGAAGAATGGGCACTAGAGAAGTTCATTGACAGTACTTTCCTGGAGTCTGAAAACTCCGGTGATTTCTACAGCAAGATCGGTAGCTCATTGCCTGTCCGTAGGGCGTTTAAAGTTTGGTTATCGAACAAACTGATCGACAGTAGAGAAGAAGTGCAGAGTTTAGTCGACGACACGATCAATGGGGATGCAGTGGATACTTTCTGGAAAGACGAAGTATTAACAGCCCTGCTTTCGGATGATAAAAACGATTTTTTAGACCTATTTAAAGACAAGCTCTTGGTCGATGATGCCCAATTATTGATAAAGGTCATATTCTTATTGAGAATTGCTTGCAAGGACATAGACGAGTCATTACTGAAGCTCTACGCCACGAACAAATCATTAGAATTTGCCTTAGCAACAATCTATACGATTCCGAAAGGTATAGGATGGCGATCTGTAATTGCATTCATTGATGAGAATAAAAAGGCTCTTGGTCTTTCGCATTCCATCATAATTACATCCCTACTTTTAGACTGGACTACCAAGAATAAGACCGGCGAGACGACAAAACATGCCTCCAAGATTGCGCTGCATTATTACCAAAAGACTGTATCTGAAGGTGGTTTTGGATACGGATCAAGCTCCAAAGACTACCAGCAGGATGTGATAAAAGTTATCTTGCAAGGCTCTCGCGAAATAAAAGACGAGCTTTCGGCCATTATTAACGATGTCATCACTAACAAGAAGATTAGTCATCGGGATGAATATCATGATCTTTGCGAAAGTATGCTCGGTTCGGTTATCGAAACAACGGATGTAAGCGCTGCAATCCCGCTTGATATACTAAGGCTCGCTAATCTATTTTGGAAAAAGGACTATACACCAGATGATGATATATTCTATTCGAGTCCTGGGATTGGAGTCGAAGATAGCTATGGCCTGGCTGGTACGTCACGGGACTACTTCCCATCTAGTGCTTTTCAAACCCCAATTTTTAATCTGATACGGGTAGCGCCTGTCGAGACACTTAACTTCATAATTGAGTTCGGTAATTATGCTGCTGATAAATATGCAGAATCTGAACTTAGTCAAGGTGAGCTTACTGATGTAGAGATTAGGGTCGACGGCTCCAACGTAATAAAACAACACTTGAGTGCTAGGTTATGGGAAGCTTACCGCGGGACGCATGTCTCAAGTAGTATTTTGGAGTCGATGTATATGGCACTCGAAAAATGGCTGCTAGAGTCGATCAAAATGACCCCAGGCAATGTAATCGAAACCCTGCTGCTCAATCTCCTAAAAAGATCTACTTCGGCATCGCTTACGGCAGTTATCTTGAGTGTCGTAGTGGCCCATCCTGAAAAGCTATTCAATGTCGCGGTCGTCTTACTAAAATCTAAATCTCTTCTACTCTTTGACACAATGCGATTTACTAAAGATCAGTCACAGAAATCTAGCCTAAAGAGTCTGCAGGAATCTTTCCCTTCAAACTACGATAGCCTTCTGTTTGAGAATGAACGTATCGAAGCATGTGACGATGAACATCGTAAGAAAACACTCGAGACAGTGATTCTTTCTTACCAACTGTTTAAGAACGAGGAAGAGACTGACGAGTCTTTTCAGGAGCGACAAAAGGTACTGTGGCGGGTCTTTGATGAATATTATGAAGATCTAAATTCAAAAGCCACTCTTACCGATGAGGATAAAACGTGGTCGCTTTATCTAGCGCGAATGGATCGCAGAAAAATGAAGTTCAAGCCGGAGAAGCAGGGCGACAAAGTCCTTGTTAGCCTTGAGCCTGAAATTGATCCAGAGCTTAAGGCATACAGTGAGGCCGCCAGAAAAGAAGCTAGTGATGCAACCAAGCATCTGGGCTTAATGATGTGGGCGGTTTCTAAATGGCGAAACGACAATAAGCATAGTGACTACCCTCAGTATAATGAGAACACAGTAAAGATTATTGTTAAAGAGCTAAGACAAATCTTAAAAGAACTCTCCAACGGGCCTACTCAGGAAAATTACTTTGATCGTTCAATACCTGCTTATGTATGTGCTGTACTTATACGCGACTTTGGAGATGAGCTTGCTCCTACTCAAAAGAAGCTCTGCATGGAGGTGATTTCTCAGTACGCAATCTTGCCACTAAATGAAAACTATCAATATCAGATTAGTGATGGCGTAGATGCATCCATACAAGTCCTGCCGCTATTATTTGGAGGTGCTAATGATGTAGACCTAAAGATAATTCTTTTTACTCATTTATTCGACTCTTCAAGTATGGGCATGAGTCAGTTCATGTTCGAAAATGCCGAGCATGCAATAGCTAACCATATCTGGAATCAAAATCCATCACTAGCGGAGTCAATGATCGTAGGCTATCTCATGCTCGCGGGTAAATATGACAGTGTCTGGGACACCGTTAGAAAAGAGAACATTCACAGTGGCGGATTATCCAATCTGCACGGCACTGTTATCGAGAGATTCTCAGATGAAAATGAAGAGTTAATTCTAAAAGCAGTTAACTCTAAGCTTCACTACGAGGATGTTAAATCGGTGACTGATGTTGCTGCCGCAGATCTTGAAGTAGTGTTTGAGCTCATTCCCTATAAGGTGAGTAGTGAGAAACAGATACCATTCACACAATTAATATTGGATGCGTTATCTAAGAAAGTTTATGATGGAGATCGCGACGATCGGATGAACTACAGCTTATCGACACGCTTCTTAACTAAGTATAGTGCAATGGTATTGCTTTACGATGGGGATATCGCACCACTACTTAAGCCATTTATAGATAACTTTAAGACCGACAGATTTATGAGCGACTTCTTCAAAGAGTTCATTGTCAGGAACGATTCCCTAAACAAATATGACGGCTTCTGGAAAGTATGGACTTGCTTCTACCCAAAGATAACTCATATTGCTACGCAGGATCACAGAAACCATTACACAAAGTCGATCATATACAGCTATCTGTTCGCCGCTACAAGTTGGAGAAAAGGTGCGAGTGAATGGCATTCACTTACGGATAAAGAAAAGGTCTTCTTCAGTAAAGCCGCAAAGGATCTTGGCAAAAATCCCGCAACTTTGTATTCATTCGGTAGGATTCTAAATGGAATTGGATCAAGATACCTTGTTGAGGGGATTACCTGGATTAGTGAAATGATTAAGAATAACGAAAACTTAAAAACCGATAGTCTCGAGACGAACACTGTCTATTACTTAGAAAATGTAATACGTAAGTTTGCGCTCTCAAACAGACAAAAAATTAGGACAACTCCAAAGTTGAAAGCCCAAGTAATGTTGATTTTAGACTACCTGATAGACAAAGGTTCGATAACCGCATATCTGATTCGGCAGGATATACTTTGATCGTTACATCTGCCGTACGAGTTTCCGATTATGAAGCACCAATTTTACATTCAGATTTCGTACTAAACGAGTCTTCTCGAATAATGTGCCGTCACGTAGCACGTATTTGATGTATCCGCCTATCATTTCCGCAGGGCTATAGGTCTCATGAGTAACTCTCGTCATCCTTGTGAATTTATCGATTGCTTCATTCAGCCCAGGCTCGACGTCTGTTAAATTTGTGATGAGTTCATTGCACATTGAACTTAGCTCATGGACTATGTCTTGCTCACGCGCATACGGCTCTTTGCAATTGAGTCTTACTTGTCGTGAGCAGTGATAGTATACAAACCTAGTTATTGTTCCATCTAGTCTCGACTTGAGCTTTTCTTCTCCGACGATTGTCGATCCACATGAGTAACATCGCAAGAATTGTTTATATGGAAATTCTTTCGCACCCCATTTAGATTTAATCGGTACTTTAAGTTGTTCTTGAACTTTCAAGAATAGATCTTTTGTGATCATAGGTGAGTGATTACCTTGGTACCACTTACCGCTGGCCTTCGGGTATTCGAATTCTCCGTAGTAAAAAGTATTACCGAGTATCTTATAGATCATACTGAGCGGTATCTGCTTATCACCGCGAGTTCGGACACTATTATCTTCGAGCCATTGTCGTATGTGCCGACCGCTTTTACCTGAGGCGGACATCTCAAACATCTTCACTATGTAAGGTGCACGTTCTTCATCTAGAATTACATCTTTTACGCCACCAGTCGCACCTCGCGTATAATAGCCGAGCGGTGGCATACATGGCCGCCAGCCCATTTCGCATTTTGCACGTATGCCACGTTTTACATTAACGCCTCGATTATCATTTTCTAGCTTGGCCTGCGAACACAGAATCATGAGTAAGAACTTCTCGTTCGGTGTATTGCTAAAGCTTTGCCCGAAAGTTCGTATTCGCTCTAGCTTTCCACCGTCCATAAGATCAACTAGTGAGCCTAGGTCTCCAGCATTACGGGATAGTCGATCGGGCGCCCAGGTCAGAATACCGTTATACTTACCGCTTCTTAAATCTTCAAGTAACTCGTTGAATACCGGTCTACTGCCAGATTGCTTAGCAGAATAGCTCTCTTGTTTGGTTTCTATGACATTGAGGCCGTCACGCTCCGCCATAACCATCATTTCTTTTAGCTGTGAATCAATCGACATTGCTTGACGTTCATCCTGCTCGCTCGATTTACGGGCATAAAGGCAGTATTTTATCTGTTGGTTGGTCTCCATACATGACACATCTTAGCTCGATAACACAGGAAGTCCAGTGTTAAATTACAAAATCTAAATAATCTCGAAATACTTTATTTAGGTTGATAAAGAAGTCATCTACGGGCATGTCTTTCAACTCGACAAATTCGATCTTTGTTTTCGGTAACGCCAGTAGTGGCCTTATGATAATGTTGTTTTTATATACCCATGATGTGACATTGAGGCCGGTAGTATTACGGTGCTTATAGTCGTTCCATGCTTCATAGAGCTCGTAAATAAACTGAGCATTGAAGGTGGGTTGAATGCCAGCCTTCATTACTTTGTATAGGAAGGGGCCGACTGATTCATTGTCGTATGTGTCTATACCTGGAAACTTAGCTTTGAGTAAAGGTGCAGTCGGCTCAAGTAGCCGACATGCATCGTTTAAGTAATGTCTTAACGATGGAGAAAGTGTATATGTAGCGAAATGATTCTTTCCTGTACTGTGCGGGCGGAGCTTCTCGGCAATATAACCATGAAGTTCATCAATACTTTTTGCCCTCGGTAAAATATTCCAGGCTACACTGTATTCGTTTACGAATTCAGATGTAAGTCTTCCGTATGATTCAGAAAAATCCTGCGTACGATAAAACATACCATCGAGTTCTTCATAATCCGTAGCGGGAGGTGTATTTAGTTTCGTTTGAATATAAATCAAATAACTTCTATCAACACTATAACTAAAACTCGATAAGCTCATATAGACATTATAGTCTAATCGGTTCTACTGAAAGCGTGCAATCGCGTAGCTGACAGTCCAAGTGCTAGGCAGTGTACTCAATTCGAGCATTGCCTTGTCCGAGTTAAAATCTATGCTTTTTGCCTGGTCTTGTTTGAGGATTGTTTTGTAGACAAAGTTGTTTTGAAAGTACGCAGCAATGCTAGCAATCTCAACATTGAGGTTGTTCTGGTAGAGCTCTATGTAAGTATCGGCCATTTTCGTTTCGATGCCATTTTTGGCCAAATTATCTTTGACATTATCGTCGGCACTTAACTCTACTGATACGCTATAGCCGCCACTAGTAGTTTTTGTAACGTCAGCTTTTCGTAAATAGTCTTCGCCCGCATAGTTTTTACCTGCCAGGGCAGAGCCGATGGCTTGTTTAATTTTATCCTCGTCCGACAGATTTTGCGTTGCTTGGGTTTGCTCTGAGCTATCCGAAGAATCTTTATTGCCAAATATGGCGAGCCCTCCCCACGTAAGTAGCGCGATAATAATAGGTAGCACCAGTACCGTGCCGATCTTTTCTCCTGTTGACATGTCTTTCCATTCTTTTTGGTTTGCCATATTTCCTCCTTTAGGCATTTATATGGCTGCCAAATAAAAAGGACAGCCACGCTAGACTGTCTAGATCAGAGCAAGCAGTGATGCCTACTTTTTCGCGTAGCTGCCCTTTATATGGCATCACTACACGAGTACTCTCGCGCATTACTGTTACTCTAATCTAGACATTTACTATTATAGCGTTAAAACGGTTTAAATCCACCGTTTCATTAATCAACCTGTTCGCCCTTTTTGCGCCTATATTCATTTACACTTTGTAGAATCTCCATCCATGTAGTTTCAGACTCCGGTACGGGCTTTCGGTCACTATAAGTCTCTTTGTGATGACGCAGCCAATAGACTATAGATTTATGATCTCCTTGTTTGATTGCATTAATCAGTTGTACTTCTGCGATATCACTGATTGCATCGATGCCGGGCTTCATTGCATCATCGCAGTCGTTGGCGAAGAGTTTGTCCTCATTAATCCAACGATAGTACGTCGACCTTGCGACTCCGGCGCTTTTACAAGCATGGAGCACAATCGGTACATTCATGAGCTCCTCAATCACTCTCTTCTTTGCTTTTTCGTTTTTTTCCACGGTACCCTCCTTTGTTTGGTAATTTGCCAAAACAAAACCCGCCACATTAATCAGAAACCAATTCAAACAAACATACTTATGATGTTCGGTTGGTCTCCGATTAACGGGCGGGCATGAAGTCCGATCGTTAGCTTTTTGTTGAATCGCTGATTAATAGCGAGGCTTGTTAAGGTTATTTATTATTATATAGCTTATGCCTACTAATTTCAAACGCACACTGTGGATCTCATACTGCTAAGCCCCTAAGATGCCTGTTATAATGAATACATCATCATAAACAATTGAGAGTAGTAAAATGCCAGATGCGCTAAGCCTAGTAGTGGAGTCAGAAAAAAGGTTATTTGTTGGGCTTGCGGGACCGGGCACTGGTAAAAGTCATACTTTCAAAACATTCGTAAAATCGAGCGAGTTTAGGGGTAAAAAAATCCTTGTACTATCTTTTATAAACAAACTTGTAGATGATTTGAAGAATGATTTTATAGATTTTAGAAATGTAGAAGTTTCGACACTTCATGCGTTTGCCATGCAAGAATATACTAAGCATTCTGATGGCGAAACGGGACTAGATGAAGGGCTTGACGACATTATCACACAAGACTACACCTTCCTCCTTGGGGAGTCGCTCGATTATCGCAATAAATACTACGCTAGTTCTCTTACTGCAGCCGAAGAGGAATTTTACAAATCACGCTCTGCTTATTACGGAAATGGCAAGACTCTTCACTCGTTTAATTCAGTCATCTACGCATTGAACAAACTTTTTCGGGCTGATAACGATCGAGTGCCGATCTATGATCTTGTGCTAGTGGACGAGTTTCAAGACTTTAACGAGCTGGAGTGGCAATTCATCTCGACGTTGAACCTCAAAAGCAAAGTTGTGGTAGTTGGCGACGATGACCAGTCACTATATAGTTGGAAAAGTGCGCAGCCAGAATTGATTAGAAGCCTATTTGCAGATGAAACAACTGATAGTTTTTCATTGGATTATTGTTATCGTTCTACCCAAGTTATCGTTGAGGCGGTGAATAGCTTAATCGTAAATGCTAAGTCTGCAGGCTTATTGACTGGTCGAGTAAACGAAAAGCAATATAAATATCCAACCGGACGCGACGATAAGGACGAACTGAGCGCCAAGTTTAACAAGATAGATTTTCTACCAGCTATTAACGGTAGCTTGCTCTCGTATCAGTTAGCTGCGCGTATTAAACGCGACACCCAGGGAAGCATCGGTAAGAGAATTTTGGTATTAACCCCTTCGTATTACAAGCAGACGGTATATGATGGATTAATTAGTCAGGGACTGAATGTCGTCGAGTTTGAACTATTTGGAGACGAGAAACATAAAACAATTAAGCACAGGTATCTAATTGAAAGTTTTAGAATACTTGAACAAAGGAAGACGGATAGTCTATCGCTACGCAAAATTCTACATATATACGGTGATGAAGATATGCAAAAAGACTTAATTCAAAGGTGTGCAAATGAAAATAAGAAAATATGGAATTGCCTTTCTCGAGATATAAAAGACTTAATTGAAGCGGATATTGCTTTATTCAAAAAAGTAAGGCAAGGTAGAGAGCTTCTAGACAGCGATGAGCTTGTTCGACTAAATCAAGTCTTTAATCTAAAAAACTTGCTATCGAAAATGATCAATGGCTTCGGCTCTCATACAAAGGGTGGGCTCGAAGTAGAAATGACGACCGTGATGAGTTCAAAAGGTCTCTCAGCCGATTTTGTTTACTATATTGGTGTTGATGACAATTTGAATGTCGACAAGGTTACCGGCGAACTTACGGATAGTAAAATCTGCGAGTTCTTAGTTGGGATAACGAGAGCTAAGGAGAAATTAACACTTTTTTCTTTCAGGGATGAAAATCCAAAACTTGTCGGACTTATATCCAGACATGTTAATCGTACTGAGCTTCCTAGTGCGCGCCAAAGAGCGAGAATGTAATGATCAGCTTCGAGGATAAAGACAATAACCTAACTCTTGTATACGTATCTGAAATGCAATCTATTTCATGGGTTGATAGAAAGATAAACGCCGAAGGTAGTGTCACTTTTAATCGGACATTTACCGTTACTAAAGCTGATTTAATAAAGTCAGAAACTAACGATGAGGAGGTTCGGCGTTTTCTTATAGGCAGCACGGATAAGAATTATCGTAAAATTCGCAAAGCCATTCTTGGATTAAGACACGATTTGTTGATTTCAACGCCCATACCTTTACGCAAAGAGACCTTTGTTGCACAAAAAAATATATCAATCTTCAGACATATAGATAATCTCGTATCAGAACAGATCGCTATAGGTGGGGATAGAGACAATGCGATACCCGAAGAAGAATTTCGCAGACTTCTCAAAGGGTTTCCAACGTCAACAGAATTAGTGAAATATACTGACGCACGTATAGCGGGAGTACTTCGAGAATATTTAGAAACTATGACAGATGCCGAAGAGCGGCTATTAAGCTACATGAAGCGTCGTCAAAACATGGAACCGATATTGAGAGACAAGAAGAACTTGCCCCTACAAGCTGCGAATGAGCTGGAGCTTGAAAAATATATTTTCGTGAGGGATCAGCTAGAGGAGATACTAGAAAACCCGCTGTCATTTAATGAGACCTATTGGCAGAAGCTAGTTGCCGATCTTTTTTTGCTTATTTTTCCTCAGTACATCGCTGTCTTGGAAGGGGTTAGCGTAAAGGAATATTACTCCAACCCTGCAAAAGCAACACACAGAAAGTTTGATCTAGTACTGGTTAATGCGAACGGATGTATCGATATAATTGAGATTAAAAAACCTTTCGGGAATAGCTTAGTAAGTAATAGTACCTACCGAGACAATTACATTCCACGCCGCGAATTATCTGGATCAATTATGCAAGCGGAAAAGTATCTCTTCTACCTCAATAAAGGAGGTCGAGAGATTGAAAAAGAAATTACTAGTAAGTATACATCTCAACTGCCCAAAGGCCTTGAAGTAAAGATAGCAAATCCTAAAGCGATAATTCTAAACGGTCGAGATAATAATTTGTCTCAAGAACAGAAGTTCGATCTGGAGTTTATTCGAAGAAAATACTCGAATATTGTAGATATATTATCGTATGATGATTTACTGAGAAGACTAGATAATCTTATAGAAATATTACGTAAACGATCCGGGACATAGGTACGCCCGCTTAGTGTCCCATTTGTCCCATTTTAAGTTGTAAAAGGTTTCAGCTTGAAGGGATTCGAATTCCTTGACCATGACGCCCAATGACTCGAGACATCATATATGCCTCAAAAGTCCAGTCTTGAAGGATTCGAATTCCTTGACCACAGCGCCCAGCCAAATTAAAATCAGACCTTTTGGTCTGTTTTTAATTTGGCTGGGCTGAAGTGACCCGAATCCCCGTTTTTCGCTTTAGCGAAAAAGAAGGGGGTTCGGCGTAACGAATGAAGCGAAAAAGTGTTTACATTTTTTCGTGAATGAGCGGAGGAGGCAAAGCCGGTATCCCTGTCCTTCCTGCCTGTTCGTCATTATGAAAGACAGATGGATCGGAAAGACAGGCGAGCCTCCATCTCAGTCAGACACAAGACACTGAAATAATACCATTAAAAAAATTTATCTAATTATATTGACCCAAAGCATAGGGTATACTTAATCTATATGGCTGATAAATCAAAGATTTCTCATTTTACTCCTACGAGTACTTTGGACTCGAAGTCGGGCAATAATAATGAGCCGGATCGGTCTCGTCTCGCACGACTATATCCTGATCCAAAAAATTACGAACAGATAAAAGAAGATGACAAATTGCGTCTGCAGTCGTATCGTCGCCATTGGCCGAAATATCCGTATCTCAATATTGCCACTTACGGAAGTTTTGTGTTTGCGCCAATGGTATGGTTTGCTCAAAATCTTAAAAGCTGGTGGCTCGGTGGCAGTAATGATGCCGTCACGATAAGTATGGTATTTTATTCTTTTACTATATGGCTAGTGGTAGCGGCAATGATAATTGCTTGGGTAATCTATGTAAACAGACAGTTTTCGTATTTTGGAGGTATGGTGGGGCTTTTCTGGTCTATTTACGGAGTCTTAGTGACTTTATTGTTTGTTCTACTGCTGAGTGGATTAATATGGGATTACGCAAATATATTATGGATTCTAGTACTATCATCGCTCCATTTTGTGGTCGTACTAACTAGTGCATGGCGCATTATTAAATCTTGAAGACATCTTATCATCTGAGTTTTCAGTTGAATGATAGGCTACCTACAAAGGTATAGATAGAGCGAGGGTAGCAGTCCTCTTGTCAGTTTAGGCTGTTAAATCAATTGCAGGCTTACTGACTATGTTTTTTTCAATAAACAACCTCAGTCATTTGTTGTGACGATTGTGTTTCTACTAAACATAAGTATAATTGTGCTTAGTATTAATAATACAAAAAGGATTTACATATGAAATTGAATCAACAGGGATTTGCACCCATAATTATTATAGGAATAGCTACTGGTTTACTCGTAACAAGTACGGGAGTTGCAGCGGTCGCTAATACTAGCAAGCCGGGTGATGCGCTGTATAGCATCGATCTTGTCGCGGAGGATTTACAGCTTGTTTTGGCTTTTACTGATGGTCTAAAAAAAGAGGTTCATAAAAATATTGCCGAAGAACGACTACTTGAACTCCAGGCGCTTTATGCTGAAAAAGAATTGGACGCACCTGGTATTGCAAATGCGTTAAGTAACTTCGAGCAGCACAAGGAAAAGTTCGACGACCTGCTTGATGATGATGGAGAAGTTGACGAGCAAGAACAAAAGCTAGAGGATGAACTTGAAGATAAAAAGGCCGAAATTGATAGATTGTCCGAAGATGAACAAAAAACAGTTGAATCTCAACGTGAGTTATTAAAGCAAGAATACGAGCAAGCCAAAGAAAATGGCGACACTGACCGTGCTACCCAATTACAAGCTCAGGTTAATAGCTTCGAGGGTATACTTCGTTCTAATGAGGAACGTCGTGAAGAACAAAAACAAGAGCAAGAACAGCAGCAAGAAGCTGAATCACAGTCTGAAGCAGCTAAGAATGCCGAAGAGGCTCAAAAACAAGAAGCTGAGTCACGATCAGAAGCTGCAAAAAATACTGAAGATAATTAGAACGACATAGTATCTATACGGTCGGTCGTTATGATTTATGTTTAATATTATAGTCCCTATAGAACATTGAGGAACTGCGCAAATAATAGCAATATTATAATTATTTAACATAACTACAAAGAAGTAGTATTATGGAAATATAATACGAGGAGGGTGTGTATGGCAGAAAAAAAGAACATGAAATGCGAAGAATGTGGCAACTATAAGAGAAGTAAAAGTGAGTCATATAGTAATGGTGGTGGTGCCGTGTACGGGCTCGGTTTTATCGGTGCGTTAGTATATTTTATTCAAAACGCTGATAGTTTTTGGGCTGGTGCACTCGGTGTATTACAAGCAATTGTTTGGCCGGCTTTACTAGTGTATGAGGCTTTAGTGAGTTTATTAGGAGCATAATTAAATAGTTAATAAGGGGGATATATGACAACGAAAAGAAAAGAATTATATAGATTACCCGAAAAAGGTAAGATATTAGGTGTTTGTGCCGGGCTAGCTGATTATTTTGACTTTGATGTCACTTTGATGAGGCTTATATTTTTTGTATCAATATTTTTGACTGGTGGACTCATGATACCGATTTATTTTGTAATGGCTTTGCTAATGCCTACTGACAAAACCGATAATATAAAAGTAGAATCGATGAGCGAAAAAGTCGAAAAGATGAGCGAAGAAATGCGTGATAGTGGTGGGGTTAACAGAGTTCGAAACTACACAGGAATCGGTCTAATTATATTTGGTGTATGGATTTTGCTTGCTCAGGTATTTCCTGCGTGGGATATTATCCAATGGAGATACTTGTGGCCAATAATCTTGATATCTATCGGTTTAATAGTGGTGTTTAAAGGTAAAAAATGAGTGAATCAACCAAACAAGAAAAGTCATCAAAAGTAGAGCGTAAGGTTGTTAAGGCCAGTAGTTTGTTTTGGGGTTTACTGTTTGTATTGGTTGGTGGTCTGATATTGGCGGAGAATCTCGGATGGACTAATATTCATTGGGCAAATGTTTGGTCGCTTTGGCCTATGTTTATCATAGCTATCGGTCTATCAATCCTGTCTGTTAGAGGGATTATATGGCGAATGGTTGTCTGGTTGTTGGTCCTTGCGAGTATCGTTTTTGTCGGTCTTGTTGCTGTAGGTTATGTTGATTTTTCATCTCAGATAAGGAACACATCTACCGTTGCGAGTATAAATGACCAAGATATAAAGTCTGCTGTAATTCGCGTTAAAGCGGGTGCTGGAAATCTAGTCGTAAACTCTAAAGATCACAAGGAGATGGTAAAGGCTAGTTTGGATAGTAATATTGCTGAACTGAAACAGAATGTATCTTATGATGGAACAGTTGAAAATGTTGATCTAGAAATGTCAACTTTACGCCAGGGTTGGATTGGTGGGATTCGTAACAATTTGGAAGTATCTATAAATAGGGAAATTCCTGTCAGTTTCGAAATGAGTTTTGGCGCAGCTGAGGCTGATATCGATCTTAGGGAAGCAAAGGTTACTGATATCAATCTAAAGTCGGGTGCCAGCTCTACGATATTGATAGTTGGTGATAAAGAAAAAACAGTCGACATAGAGATAGATTCGGGAGCAAGCTCGACTATCGTACGTGTTCCAAAAAATAGTGGTGTTAGGTTGAAGTTAGAAGGTGGAATCATTGATAAAAATCTCGCTGATTTAACTGAAAAAAATTCTGACACTTATGAGTCTTCGGACTATTCAACTTCGAAAAATACTGTAAATATTACTGCAAAAATAGGCGTGGCTTCGTTTAAGATTGAAAGATACTAGAAGTTAGGTCTTCGGTGCGATTATTTTGGTGAAAAAGTGTTCACTGAATTTACCAAGGTTTAGTTTTACTATTGGGGTATGAAAGAGAAATTACCATACTCACAATTAAATTTACCAAAGTACCACTTACCGGCAGAAGGACCAAACTACAGACCGTATAATAGTAGGGATTATGAAGAAATAGAGCGACGTAATAGTTTGCGACCCGGCTCGTTAGTATTGGAACAGCAATATTTCGGCACCGGTTTAGCCAGCTCTATGATATCTGAAATAGACAAGAATGAGATCGATGACGGTGGTTTTACGACAAGAATGCTGGCTGTGGCTGGTATAAATTCGAGTTGGTATAGTTTTGCTCGTGGCTCAAATGTTATGAGTAGGCGACTAATACTACCTAAAATGGCAGAAGAAATCGACGATATTGATTATAGAGAAACACGTGAAAGTTTGATACAAAAGTGTAATCAGGGGATGTTTGCCTCTGCGGTCATGGCTGGGTACTTATATGATATGCATGAATACGGCATAAAAGTTGGTGAGCGGGCTAGGGAAGTGTCACTAGGCAGAAACTTGGGTAACACTTCCCTATCACTCGCCTGTCTTGATGTTGTTGATACTACAAAACATAAAAGTGTGTTTGATGCTCAAGATTTGGCGCGTGAGCATAGTATGAAGTTAATCGAATCATCTAAAGCCTTAGTTGGTCGAATCGGTTCATATCCATCGATGGCGCAATTTGCTGAAGCGGATAGTGAATTGATGGTTTACTGGAGAAGGTTTGCACCAAACGAGGCAGTAGGGCTATTGAACAGTGCAATAGAAGGGTGGTCAGAGACTAAACGTACGTTCGGTGAATGATAGACGTGATCCAAGAAGTTCGGCGAGTGCCGATGCGGTAGGTAGCATAGCAGGGCTTGTAAAATCGGGTGAATTTTCAAAATAGTACTCCCCTAGCGGATCATTTTGCGACAACTCCCCCACTGCATTTTCACATAGCAAGAGCGTGAAATGAATATAACTTTCGAGCTCTTCGTCTTTGAATATAGTGAAGAATCCGTTTGATATGTATTCAAAATCTCCAACCAATCCAGTTTTTTGTTTCAGCGAACTTGATGCAAGTTGTAGTGAATCGGTGTCAGGAAGTGGTTGAGTCTGCATAAATCCACTGAGATTAATAAGTGGTTGGGTAGTGCGCCTGGCTAGTAACCATGCTCCGTCACTTTTACGTCTCACGGCCATAATAATGATAGAGTATGCTCGATTTATCATGCGAGAATCTTTTAGTAATGCACCCTTACCTACTCGCCTACCTTGTGAACTTAGACGATAGGTGCCGTCATCATTTTTTATGACTAATCCGGCGACTATTACTTTTTTAAGGTGATATGTAAAAAGCTTACTCTCAATATCTAAAGGTTTGAGTTCACTAAATTTCATAGAATCAGCAAAGGCTAGCTGGTAGACGATGTTTTTTTGGATATGATGATCAAGCATGGCTATATTATCTCACGTTTTTATTATTCGTAGATATTGGTAATCTATAAGTTAAATTATTTATATCTATTAATAATTTGATTCACCGTGCAGACCGGGTGACGCGAAATTAATCGCGCCACCCGGATCTGCACAGTACCGATAGGATAGTTTTTCAGAGAGCGCTAGTGTGCGCTCGTCTCCCTGTATAGTCTTGGGGACCAGGGAAAGTGCTCCGTAATAAAAATTCTGGAGCGCTCGCTTACTAAACTTCTCATCCATCGAGTCGGCATGAGCCGACGAGAATGACTGCCATTGCAGCAAATCGGTTTTTGGGGTCTTTTGCCCGACAGCTTAACCCTTGCTGTTTACTGAACCAGTTCAGCGTACACATACCAGTTGCCTTCATAGCTCCCGTCTGTGAACGTTGAATCGTCGTCGCAGGTGAATACTGTGAGGTAGGTAGCCTGGGAATCTTGCATTGTCCAGGTTCTCTTGCCAAAATCAGTACTCGTATCGACCGCGAGGTTTTTAGGCCTCTTGTCCGACTCCTTGACTTCGAACATGATCGCATCTCCAGAGGAGTAGCTAACCGTGATGATGTCGCCAACCTGTACTTCTTTGAGGTTGATGAATACATCTGGTGCGCCGTTCCAACTGACGTGTCCAACTATCACCGACGGACCTGGAAAGCCCGGCTTGTGATCGGACCAACCATCTTGTGCGTACCAACCTGCAACACCTCTTCTGTCCGGCTTGAGCCAGTCGTTAGAGTCTAGATATGCAGGAATAAGGTTCACTGAGATGATTGTCACACCTGATGTATTGGCGATTTCTATCAGAGTCGGGTCTCCGCGAGGAAGACTCATCTCAATATCTATCGAGTCTACAGGAGGTGTTGATGCGATGGTTGGTTGTGCCTGTATCGCTGGTATCGGTGTGTCGGCCAGGACTGTTTCTTCTGGCTTTTCTGTTTCAACCGATTTATGCAGCAGGCTGGGGGTGATTCCCCAAACTACAGCAATGACTAGGGCAACCACCCCCAGCCATATCAGCAATACAGCCTTGTTATCGGCGCGACGTCCTGACACGGCTTGCACCGTAGAGAGAAAGTGCACCGATACCTGCTAGTGCCAGCGGACCCATGGGGAATCCGTTGTTTGAGCCGGAAGCTCCGCTTGAAAGGAGCTCACCGCCGTACTCTGTCTGGACCTTATCGGGTACAGGCAGAGGGCAGGCCTCGTTCGTGAACGTGAGAGTCCACTCCGCAACCGTGTTCTCGGGGAAGACGTAGCCTTCCTGAGCGACAGCAGTCACGATGACGTTACCGACGCCATTGACTCTCTGGTCGTCA
>Ga0100403_1000332_pt1 | contig 45017 bp, 47 predicted proteins | sample CryGeymet201501t_FD_83663 | JGI IMG/M metagenome (GOLD analysis project Ga0100403, IMG submission 83663) | Groundwater microbial communities from Crystal Geyser aquifers in Utah, USA - Crystal Geyser metaG 2015-01t | ecosystem: Environmental > Aquatic > Deep subsurface > Groundwater | place...
AGCGATACCGTAGGCGAAGGAGGCGGTGAAGATCGGGTCGGCTTCGGAAAGGGTGGGACTGGTGGTGGCAATGATTTTGCCGGTGGTATCCACGGCGAGGAAGGTGGAAGCGAGGGATGAGAGGTAGGCGTTGGTGGCGACGGTGAGGTTGGTGGTGCTGGCCGTAGCGAGAGTGGTGTGGCCACTAACCGTGACACTGCCCATAGTCGAGGCGCCGGAGCCGGAAACGGCGCCGGCCAGTTGGGCAAAAGCGCTACTGGTAATCGACTGTCGGGGCGAGAGCGTCTCGTAAGAAACGCCGTCGTCGGAGACTTCAATTTGCAAATAAATATTGGAATTGGTGGAAAAATCGTAATCCAAAGCGTCGGGATAACCGCCCGCCGTGTCGCCGATATTGATATTGAACAGGCCGTGACGCACGGCAGTGGTGAAGGCCGTGGGCGCCGCGCTCGGCCAGAGCTTGGTCCCCGAACCCACGGTGGCGTTGTCCCAGAAAGAAATTTTGAAATAATAATTAGTCCCCGCGCCGCCCAAGAGATCGCCGTCGCTGTCGGCCAAGCGACCCTGATAGCCGATAATCGTCGGCGGACCAGCGGCAAAAATGGCGGTGACCGGCCACAAGAGCAGGATCAAACAAGCCAAAACGATTTGATTAAAATTATTTGATCTCATCTTCAATATCTTTAATTTCTTTCTTTAGAATTTTGGTCGCTTCGTCCAAATCATTCTTGATTGTGCGCAACAACTTATTCTCGACCACCGTTAGGGCGCGACGCTTCTTGGCTTTCTCCAACAGTTCCAGTTGTTCTTGTAAATTGGCTTTAATCATCTCGAAAGTTTCGGTTAGTTTAATCTCGGCGTCGCTGACTTCGCGTCGCAATTTTAGTTTAAGTAGAATGAGTCGGCGCCAACCGGAGAGGGAGACAATGAGCAAGAGTAGGATCAAGCCAACCAACGGCACCACTACCGACAAGACAACCACCAGTGATTTGCCCCAATCAATCAAAAGAGAACAACCATCGGCCGAAAGTTTGACCTCATTTACCGTTAACACCGGTGGGATAGTATCGCCCGCCGGCGATTCGACGAGGGAAGTCGAGGCCGGTTTGGGCGCGGCTGGCGCCACAGTTTTGGCGGTAACGGTGACAGTAGCAGGACTAAGTTGGTTTAAAATATTGGTCCCTTGGCCGTCGTTGGCCAGAACCGAACCGCCGGCGAAGGCGAGTTTAGCCACCCCGTCGGCCTTGGCGCGGAAGTTGACGGTGAGCACTCGCCCACTCTCTCCGGTGAAACCAGGATTAAGGATGGCCCCTTCGAAGATTACTTGTCCCGACATATTGGAGAAGGCCGGATCTTGAACCCACAGATCAACCACCGAACCGGTGTGGTTAACCGAGACCACTTGAAGAAGGTTGGGAGGGAAATTGATCACCCCATAAACCGCGTTGGCTGATTGTTTAGGTGAAGCTAGTTGCACGGCAACACTGAAATTATCGCTCACCTCAACTCGGCTGTTGGATGGCACCAAACGCAAGTCGGCCGCTTGCGCTCCGTCAGACATTCCCAAAGACAACAGAAGGATCGCAACCGTGACGAAAGAAAAGAATTTTAATTTTCGAAATTTATTCAAACACATTGATTATTTTTATCCCCCCTTCTCACCTCTCGGGCCCTGCACCCCTTGGATGCCTTGCGGGCCGGGTTCGCCCTTATCACCCTTATCGCCCTTCGGACCTTGGAGGCCTTGCGGACCTTGCGGGCCGGATTCACCTTGCGGGCCCATCGCTCCATCGCGACCTTGATCGCCCTTATCGCCCTTCTCACCCTTATCGCCCGGGTCGCCTTTGGGGCCGCCTTCCGGACCTTGAATGCCTTGTGGGCCTTGTGGGCCGGGTTCGCCTTGGTCACCCTTCTCACCTTCCGGACCTTGAATGCCCTGGATCCCTTGCGGACCAGGTTCGCCCGAATCACCCTTGTCGCCCTTGGGTCCTGATGGCCCCATCAAACCGTCTTCACCATCTCGGCCATCTTTGCCATCTTTGCCATCAAAGCCGCGATCACCTTGATCGCCTTTGGGGCCGGGTTCGCCGGCTTCGCCTTTGGCGGCGGCGACACCCGCGAGACCCTGCGGACCAACCGGACCAAGATCACCCTGGTCGCCTTTGGGTCCTGGCAAACCTTGCGGTCCGGTGGCGCCAGTGAGACCTTGTGGGCCTTGCGGACCAACCTCGCCTTCGTCGCCCTTGGGTCCTTGCAAACCTTGCGGTCCGGTGGCGCCAGTGAGACCTTGTGGGCCTTGCGGACCAACCTCGCCTTCGTCGCCCTTGGGTCCTTGTGGACCAACCGGACCAGTGAGACCTTGGATGCCTTGCGGACCAAAATCACCTTTGTCGCCTTTAGGACCGGCCGGACCAACCGAACCGGTGTCGCCTTTAGGACCGGCCGGACCAACCTCGCCTTTAGGCCCGACTAAGTTTTGCGAACGAGCGAAGGTCTCAACCGAGTCCAGCCGCCGCCAAATAATCATCATAAACATCAGTAAGATGATAACGAAGAGGAAGGGGAAGACCACCCCAAAAATTACGGCGATAATCAACCACGGCGAAGACCAATTGTCGGAAACGATGCTTGGCACGAAGGGCAGGTTGGCAATCAAACTGTCTTCGGCCGGTGGCGCCGACTCCGCCGGCGCCACCGAGGTGGCGGTCGGTCGCGCCGGCGCGCCGACCGCCGTTAAGGTTAGGCGACCAAGATCGCCGAGCACACTGGTGCCGTTGCCATCGTTGGCAAACACCGAACCGGCGGCAAACCGAAGCGGAATCGTCCCCGCGGCCTTGACTTTGAAATTGATCGTGAGGAGTTGACCGGAAGCGCCGGTAAAGCCGGGGTTGAGGACCGCGCCTTCGAAATCGACGCGACCAGCTTGATTCGAGTAAGACGGCTCTTTGACCCACAAGGTGATAATGGAGCCGGCTTTGACCAAAGAGACCACCTCGAGCTTGTCGGCGGGGAAAGCAATCTGACCCGAGACGGCGTTGATTGATTCTTCGGGACTAGCCACCACCAAGCGCGCCGCGATGGTATCGCCGACGCGATAAGAAGATTGATTGGTATTGATCTTAAGATCAGCGGCTTGGGCCAGCGGCGCAAAAAATAGCAAACCGAAAAGAAAACTCAAAAGCCATCGTCTTTTAGAACGTAGCAAAAACCAATTAAATTTTGAAACTAATGCCATTTTTTTCTCACTAAAACATACGCTAGAATTACTCCTAAAATTATAACTAAAATTGTGTTCGGTTGGTAGACCCAAGCCAGCCAAAACTGTGGAGAAACTCGGGCGATCCGCGCGCCGCCACCTTGGTTGACCGCCTTGACGTAAAGATGTTTGAAGGGGGACCACGGCGACAGACGATAAGGACTCTCGGCACGGACCCAAGCCAGACTCGCCTGTCGTTTGGCCAACCCGAAGACCGGCCACCACGATTCGTAAACGGCATAGTATGATAAACCGGAAAATTTATCTTGCGTGGCGAAGATCACATAACGATCAGCGGTGGGTAAAGCGTCACTTTTTACAATCATCGGGGTGAAGGGTTCGGGGTAACCGATCGGCGCCAACTCTCGTTCGGCCGGCTCGGACGAAACCAAACCCAACACGCGCACTGGCGTTTCGGCGCCGGTGCCATCGTTGAGCAAAGCGGTGAAATTTCGCACTTTAAGCACATCACTCGCGTGAGAAGGAGTCGCACCGAGAGAAACAAACGTCAGCTCGAAGAGTCGCCCGCGACCCACATAACCACCAGGGATGATTCCGGAAAAAGAAACTGAACCTTCAGTCTTCAGCGCCGGCCGTTCCAACCAAAAATTAACCAAGGAGTTAGCGTCGGAAACGCGTACCAAGCGCCAACGATCGGGAGCAAACGAAATTTCTCCGCCCACCGTGTTGATCTTCGCCGTCTCGGTATCTAAAAATATTTCGGCTCGGACCGCGCCGGCCGGCTCGGTCAGAGGTGTGACCGACCACGAGACCGTGGCCGAGTGCAGATCGCCGACCGGCCACCATAAACCGCCGGCCAAAATGATTGCGAGATAAAATAATTTGTTTTTGAAAAGAATCATAATAAGGATTTTAGATTTTGATGATAAAAATATTCTTTAAGCATCCTCTTCAACAAACGCATCCCTTGACTTGTTTTTAAATATTTTTCTCTTCTTTTGGCATCTTCTTGATCTAGATATGCTTCATAATGAATTATTTTCCACGGCCGATACGGTTTTGTCGATAGATTTAAACCTCAGTTATGTTGATTAAGTCGATTTCTCAAATCTTTGGTATAACCTTTATATAAAGATTGATTTTTCATACTTTGCAAGACGTAGACGTAGTAGAACATAATTTTATTATAACACGACCACGACCCAGACCCCGATACCCGGACCACCGGGTAGTAGAACCCTGGCTTCGGCCAGGGTTTCACTACCCGGACCAATAATAAGCCATAATACTGAAGTCGACCAAGTCTATCTTGCCATCGCTGGAGAGTTGCGCCCGCTCGGCGGGAATAATCGCTTGAGTCAACGGCCTTTTATACCAGTAAGCAGCGATCGAAAAGTCGATCAGGTTAACCCGACAATCACCGTTTAAATCGCCCTTGCGGGGGCAAACCGTCGGCCTAACTTTAGGTAACAGAGCCAGAATATTGCGCGTACCCACCTTGAAGCCGACACTAGCGCCAAACGGGCTCACTTCTGTCGCCTTGATCACCCGCGACTTAGCCGCGTGATCGCCGAACTCCAGATCAACCGTGTTGAGATTATAGAGATAAGCGCCGTCGCCATCGGTCGCCGTTTTGGCAAAAATTTCGTGTTCGGAATTGACCGCAATCATCACCTCGGCCACCGGCGCCGCCCGACCGAAGATGGCTAAATTGTCGCCTTTCTTGACTTCCTGTTTGTCTAACGCGAGAGAGGGCGCGATAAAAATGCCACCAATCAAGATCGAGGCGCCATCGGTAAGCGTCACCGGGAAAGTTTGCGCCACCGACCGGTTACCTGAAGCATCAGTGGCGTAAACGGAGAAATTGAAACCGCCGGCCGAAAGCGCGGTTAAAACAATTTCGAAATTAGCATCAGGTCCGGCCTTGGTAACCGCCGCGACCACGCCATCTTTAAGTAGCGTGATATCGGAGAGTGGGTAGGCCCGCCCTCGGAAAGTGGCTTGGGTTTGACCAGGCGGAACGACGCCGGTCCCGCCGCCGCCGCCGGCCGGCGGAGTGGTCGCCGTGGCCGCCGGCGTGGCCGACACTTCCGCCGAGGAAGCCACGAGGTTGCCGTAAGCATCTTTAACCCGAACGACGAAATAGTAAGTGGTGTCGTTGGTCAGACCGGTGCGAGTGGCATTGGTCACCAAGCCCACCGAGGCGTCGCTGTAAGGGCCGCCGGCGACCGTGGCTTGACTGACCACATAATTGCTCACCGTCCAACCCAGCACCCCTTCGGCCGGAGTCCAAGTGAGCGCCACTTGCCCATCGCCGGCCGTGGCCGAGACCACCGGCGAGCTCATCAAGGGGAAGTAGAGGGCGCCGGCATTAACCTTGAAACCGGCAGCGGAGCTCTGCCCGATGCTCATCTGCGAGATCACGCCGTCGAGTCGGAAACTGCTGGAGGTAGAGGAGCCACTCGGCGCCAAGGTGCCTTGCTCGAGCTGGAAGCTGGTCGAGCTCGCCGTTTGCGCCCCAACCCCACCCGTTAGCGAGAGGCTCATTAAAGCCAGCGTCAAAAATAGTTTTAAAAAATTAAATTTCAAAATCAAAAAATAAAAGCGGTCTTAAATATTATACCGCTTTTATTTTTTCATTTCCAGATGGGGATTATTTTGCTTGACTTTTATTTAACCCTGATATAGCATTATGTCTAATACTCACGAAAAAGACCCTTATCGAGTTTCGTCTCGGTCGGGGGCTTTTTCTTTTAAGATCTGAGATGCGGCCCGATCCATAATAATTGAACTAAGATCAAATTTAAATTTTGTGTTATGATCATAAAGATGAAAAACTTGGCCTTTGTCGACGGACAGAACCTGCATTTGGGCACGACGGAAAATGGTTGGAAGATAGATTATAAAAAATTCAGAATCTATCTGAAAGAAAAATATGGAATAACAGAGGCCTATTATTTTTTTGGTTATGTGTCGGAAAAAGAACAAGATTTGTACAATAATCTCCAGAAAGCTGGATTTATAATTATTTTTAAAGAACATAACAGGGAATTGATCGCAAAAAAGAAAGGCAATGTTGATACAGATATCGTTTTAGAGGTGATGAAAGCTTTGATCGAAAACAAAGATGATTTTCAAAAAATAGTCTTGATTTCCGGAGATGGAGATTATAAAAAGTTGGTTGATTATTTGATAAATAAAAACCGTTTCAAAAAAATTTTATTTCCCAACAATAAAGCTTCTTCTTTGTATAAAAATCTTGGCTCGGAATATTATGATTATCTGGACAACATCAAATCATACATCGAATACAAAAACGGTCACCAAAAAGAAAAGGGCTCCTAAGGCACTCACACCTTTCGGATCCCTCTTCGTCGTAATACATTGAGTATGTTATGCCTAAATCGACCAAAAGTCAACCCCCATCCACCTGTGAATAGCCCCTCCCTTTACTTTTTCATTTCCAGATGGGGATTATTTTGCTTGCACCATTTGCAATATTTCTTGAGTTCAATCTTGCGCTCAACCTTCTTCTTGTTCTTCCGGCTCCAATAGTTAATACGCTTACATTTCTTGCAGGCCAGTTTGATTAAAAAGTCTTGGGACATATGGTTTAGGTCAACCGTTAGACTATAAACCAAAACGCCCCAAAAGGCAAGCTTAATTTATCGAAATTGGAATTTACCCTTAAACAAGAGCAGGCCCTTCAATTTCAAGAGCAAATCTCGATTATATCTTAAACCGACCGAATCCAGAATCGGCGTAAACTCCCCGTCCGAAGTGAAGATTGCTCGATAATAGAACGCCCCGCCCGACCAACCCAAACCCGACAAATTGAGATAATGGTCCCCGGCCGTAAGAGTATCATAACCATCCAAAGTACCGGCAGAATTATACCAATCAACTTCGTCGCGACTAAATTGCAATCGAAGCGATGTTTCCGGGGGCAAAGACGAAACCGAATAATCGAACCGGCTGATCTCTTCTACCCCGCTAGACGGCAAAAGATTGGCGGAAGTGGAAGTGCCGTTGAGTTCATAGACATAATAGGCCCCGCCCAAAGGCGTGTAGGTTACGCTAACGGAAGAGAAGACCGGCGTTGCCGAACCATCGCTCGTTAGCCAAAGGCGATAATACAACTGACCCTTCTGCCAGCCCAGAGTCGAGAGATCGAGTGATTGCGATCCGGTCGACAACGTATCCCAGGCTCCCACCACGCCGGCCGTGCTGTACCAGACTCGACCATCGTAACTGAACTGCGCTTTGGCTGTGGTCCCACCGGGGATAGTCACGGAATAGTCAAAGCTATTAACCAGAGAAAGGCCCGGGGTGGGAAAATAGTTTTCCGACTCCATCACCCCTTCCGTCTCGTAAGCAGCTTCGGCCACGCCAACCCCGCCCAGAAAGATCAGGATCGTTAAAAATACTTTAGCGTAAAATTTTATCTTAATTTCAAATTTCATTTATTGATCTCAATCATACCATTAAATGACGGTAAGGGTAAAATAAACAGTGGACAAATCAAATCTTCGCCCAGCGTATATTTGAACTCACGATCAAAATGCTTGGTCAATTCAAAAATCGCCAACAGGAAATCATAACTGGTTTTATAAACCGGCAAAAATTCGTAAATGGTTATAATTTAGAGTCTAGAGATAATCGCTTGACTATTTAAATTAAAAATATATATACTTCACAGCCCAAACGGCTTCGGCCCTCCCCGCAGGTAATGTGTGTGCACATTACCACAATCACTTGACTTCTTAAAATCAGCAGAGTAAGATATGATTATATATGGCCTTCGGGCTCGACACCGCTTTCGCAAGAAGGCGGTGTCATATTTTACAAGGTTTTCCGATTAACGATTTCCCCTATTTTCCCTTGAAGAATCTGATAATCCTCGTTGGAGATGAAGCCTAATTTAACGATTAAGCGTTTAGCGTCAATTAAGCGAAGTTGAGAAAGGTTCACCGAATTTTGAGAACCGTCGGGCAAACAGAAAGAAAAATAATAAGGACCGCTTTTGTTTTTGGTCGTCAGAGGCAAAGCCCAAAAAGTGTTTTTGTTAAACTTGCGAAAAATAATGATCGGGCGAGAGAATTCTTCGTTCTTCCCGTCAAGTTCGTAACCGACGTTGGCGCCGAGATTAATCCACCAGATCTCCCTTTCCTTAAAGAAAATGTCTTTTGTCTGTTTTTCGTTAACGACTTTTTTCTTTTTATTCCACTGATCAAAATTTTTAATCATCTTTTATTCTATTTATCTAAATTCCCACCTATTTTAGCCGGTTTTTGCCAAGCGCACAATTGTTTGGAGACCGACTCCACCGATTCGTTCAGCTTGATGAATTTTTCCAGATTCACCTGTTTGAGATCTTTCAGCAGGCGCAGATACAATCGGATAACTTCCAGATTTTCTCTCGCCGCTTGGGTCAAGGCGAATCTGGTCCGGCTAGAATTGGCCCGATAGATATTGCTAATCATCATAATCGTTTCATTTTTCAAACTTTCGCCGAGGGTATATTTGAACTCACGATCGAAGTGTTTGGTGAATTGAAAAATATTTAGAAGAAAATCGTAGCTGGTTTTATAAACCGGCAAAAATTCGTAAATCCCCACAATTTATTTTTTAGATGAGAAAATAGAAAAATTGATAAATAGTCGAATCAATCCTTAAGACAGCGCACGGAGAAGCCGACGGCCTCGGCGGCAGCACTGCGGAACACGCCGACCTGACTCGAATACAAGAGCCGACGCCACGCATTGGACCCGGACTCCACCGACGACCAGAAGTACCCGTACTCCCCGAGGTCCAAGAACGTGCCGGAAGTCATGCGGTAGCCGGCCAAAAGGCCTCGGAAATCACCGGAAACATTTTTCAGTGTCGTGCCTTCGTTGGTGCCACGATAGCCGGTGGTGATGAGGTCGTAAGGGAAATCCGTCTCACAGGAACCGGAAGTACAGGTGGCGCGCTCTAAAGTAGTAAACTCGTCGTGGGTCGGGATATGCCAGCCGGCCGGGCAGATGCCGGTGGCGCCGGCGGTGGTGCCCCCGCACATCGCCTGATCCCACTGGTAGAGCCCGCCGTAAGTGGTGCAGTTGGATTCGATGTCGTTGTAGCAGTATTTTTCTATCGTAGCGCAACTGGTGCCTTGAGTGGCCGAGCCAAGAACCAAGGTGCCCACATTGAGATTTTGTTGCATCCAACATTGACCGCCGATGAGAACGGTGCCATAGGACTTGCCGTCGTGACTATCCACAAGAGCGTCACCACAAGTCCAAGTGCTCGCCACCGACAGGAGAACTTGCCCGGCAGACGTATCCACCGTGATGTTCGCTTTGGAAGCAATTTTGGTCTCATCGGTAAAAGTGTCGGTGACTGTGACCGGACTGGGGTCAACCACATAATCAAGCTCCAATGACCCGACCACTCGCAGAATGAAAGTGTCCGTAGGTTGCTTTAATTCAGTTAAAAATATTTTATAAGACTGTTCTCTGGCCACCGGAGGGAAGACGGCTACCGGTCGATCCGACCCCTCGACATAAACCTTCACTTGCGCCGGCGTCCCACTGGCGCCCCGCGCGTAGATGGTAATATCATCATCACTCGTCAGAGCTTGCTCGAAAACAACTTTAACTGATCGCTCGGGAGCGATTGTCGCCCAGACATCATCTTGGGCTCTAACCAGATCATAAATATCTCTGACAACCTGATCAGCTTCATCCAACTCAAAGGCTTCAGAAATCAAGATATCTGGAGAAAACAATGTTTCTTTTTTTAAATAACCCATCACCCCAAAACCGACAACCAAAATAATCAAAAGCCCGAGAAGTAATTTTTTATCAAATTTTTTATTTTCCATATCTTTATATTATATTATACCGCGCCCACCGAAACAAGCGCAAGTTTGTCAAACTTCAGAAGTTTGACAACAGAAGGTCCACAAACCCTAAGAGCTTGGCTTTTTGACCCAAGCGGTTATACTTAACAGTACAAATGGCTTCGGCCCTCCCCGCAAGGGGTAATAAAGAAAAGTAGTTTACTTTTTCTCCATATAAAATAAATTACTGGTAAATTGACCTTCGGGATTCCGGAGAACTTGAAGAAAAAATAATTTTTTCATATCCGCGGTTAATGTCGCTTCGCCAACGCCAATATTACTTTTAACCACTAACCGCGGTTCGCTCCACTCATCTTCCGCGATTCTTTCTGAAGTATAAATAAACGGACCCGAGCCCATACTGTTTCTCGTAGAAGAAAAATAAATGTTTTTACAATCATCTGAAAGCCAGGGTTGGTGATCATTGATTGCGGAATCGTAGGAGTTAATGGGTTTAGGAGCAAGGGTCGGTACTCCTTGAAAATTATCGGCTTCCGCGTTTTTTAAAACATAAATTACTTTATCATTATTATCGAACCATAATTCATCTTTACCGCTACAATACTGTGGATTGCCATAGGAAATATCAGCCGTGTTAAATGGGAGCAATTGGTCATTTTTGTAAATATGGGAAAGATATCTGCCCTTGTCTCCTTCTATTGGTTTGTTGGAATGGTAAAACATATCTCCGCTAGCGGTTAGGCTTGGTCCAGCAGGGCTCCAATATTTTTCGTTAAAATATGGCCGATCATCTAATACTTTGGTTGTAAAAGGTTTGTCGCTAAAATATATTTTTAAGTTGGTTTTATATTTGCCTTTTTGAATATCCGTTATCAAATCACCCGGATAATAGATAAAATACACTCTCCCGCCATCAAGAGTTACAAACAAACTATCTTCCCACTTTCCATCTTCGCTTACCTCAAGCCGGACCGGTTTTTTCCATTCGTTAGCGACTCGCGGAACATCTTTGGCGCGCACGCTATCCCACTCCGCGGTTTTAATTCCCTTGCCAGATTCTGACGGATAAATATTTGGAGACTCTCCTTTTTTCTTATTTGTTATCGCTATCATTACTAACAAAATAATAAAAATAAAAATCGCTGTCCCAATTTTATGTTTGCGAAACCATGATTTATTTTGTCCCATAATAAAAAGTTATTTTAACAAGGTTTTTATTGAAACACCAAAAGTGCCAACAACTTTATGAACGATTAGCAATGACATAATAAGTCCTTTTTCTAAAATAACACAATTATATTTTTTGTTAAGGATCGGTAATTCGTCCACCGCATATGGGACTTAGAGAGTCTCATATGTTTGTGAACTTATGCAGGAGTAACGCAAAATCAATTGCGTCGAAAGCAATTTTGTTTTATTATGGATCTTGTCCGCCTACGCTCGCTTGGAGCGAGCTTCGGCGGGACGCTAAATTTTGCAATCCGTCACGACGGAGCAAAATTTGCGCAGGTGGCGGAGTGGTCAATCGCAGCTGACTGTAAATCAGCCGTCTTCGGGCTACGGGGGTTCGAATCCCTCCCTGCGCACAAAATTAAAAACGGCCAAAAGCCGTTTTTAATTTTGGAAGCAGGAGCGACTGAACTGCTTCAGTCGCGTGAGGGATTCGAACAGCGGAGCCATGTTTTTTCAGCAGAAAAAACGGGCGAGCTGGTGCCCAGACAATTCGCTGGGGAGAATTAGTCGCGGGCGAATCCCTCCCTGCGCACCCCGTCTTTTTATTTCTCCACTTCGGCCAACTTGGTTCGCCGCGTCCGCACTCGTGACTTCACGGCTTTGGTTAAGCTCACTGATGGTTCACCATCTTTAAGCGAAACAGTCACGATGCCCCCGCCGTCCATCTGACGGCCAATGATGAATTGGGCCACCGGATTCAAGATCTTGGTTTGGATCAAGCGCTTCAAGGGTCGCGCGCCATACTCCGGATTGTAACCGGTCTTAGCCAACACGGCCATCACCTCCTCACTCACCTCCAAAGTGATCGCCTTCTTCGCCAAGCGCTCGCGCACGATGTCGAGTTGCAAATCCACAATCTGACGCAAGACTTCGGAGGGTAACGGATCGAAGATCACAATCTCATCCAAGCGATTCAAAAATTCCGGTCGGAAGTGATCGCGCAAACTGTCTTGAATCTTGTCTTTAACCTCGTTATAACCAAAGGCTGTCGCCGCGGTATTTGAGAAGCCAATACGCTGATAATTCTTGATAAACTGACTGCCGATATTGGAAGTCATAATGATGATGGTGTTTTTGAAATTAACCGTGCGCCCCTTCGCGTCGGTCAAGCGACCGTTGTCGAGCACCTGCAAGAGCACGTTGAAGACTTCCGGATGCGCCTTCTCCACTTCATCAAACAGGAGAATGGAGTACGGCCGGTGACGCACAATCTCGGTCAAGTTGCCCCCCTCCTCATAACCCACATAACCCGGCGGCGAACCGATCAGTTTGGAAACCGAATATTTCTCCATATATTCCGACATATCCACTCGAATGAGCGCTTTCTCGTCATTAAACAGGAAGCTGGCCAAAGCGCGCGCCAACTCCGTTTTGCCCACGCCGGACGGCCCGAGAAACATGAAGGAGCCAATCGGCCGGTCCGGATCGGCCACGCCGGCCCGCGAGCGCTTGACCGCTTCGGAGACGCGTTCAATCGCTTCGTCTTGACCGCGCACGCGGCGACGCAACTCATCTTCGATTCGCGCCAGCTTGTCGGACTCCTCTTCAATCATCTTCATCACCGGAATGCCGGTCCAACGCGAGACCACCCGCGCCACTTCTTCCTCCCCCACCTCCTCTTTGAGAATTTGGCGGGCGCTCTGCAACTTCTTCAGTCGCGTTTCTTTGGTCTTGAGCGTTTTGGTGATTTCGGGAATGCGACCATAGAGAATCTCCGCCGCTTTGGCCAAGTCGGCGCGTTGTTCGGCTTGACCGGCGGCCAAGCGCAGTTTCTCCAGCTCGGCCTTGGATTGCCTGATCTCGCCGATCAATTGTTTCTCGTTCTTCCAGCGCAACTCCAACTCGCTGATTTTCTCTTGCCACTCACCGATCGCTTTGTCGATTTCTTTGATCCGCGCTTTGGCGGCTTTGTTGTCGGAGAGTTCCACCTCTTTCTTCAGCGCCTCTTTCTCCACCTCCAAGCGAGTGATTTTGCGCTCGCCGTCTTCCAAGGCAGCCGGCTTGTTTTCCAATTGCAAGCGCAAGGAAGATGAAGCCTCGTCGATCAAGTCAATCGCCTTGTCGGGCAAGAAACGATCGGTGATGTAACGACTGGAGAGATTCACCGCGGCCACAATGGCCTTGTCGGTGATGTGCACGCCGTGATGCAATTCGTAGCGGTCTTTGAGTCCGCGCAAAATCGTCACGGCGTCTTCAATATTTGGTTCTTCCACCGTCACCGGCTGGAAGCGGCGCGTCAACGCTTGATCCTTCTCGATATACTTCTGGTACTCCTTGATCGTGGTGGCGCCGATGGTGCGCAACTCGCCGCGCGCCAACGCCGGCTTGAGCATATTGGAAGCGTCCACCGCGCCTTCGGCGGCGCCGGCGCCGACAATAGTGTGAATTTCGTCGATAAATAAAATGACCTGCCCCTCAGACTTCTCAATCTCTTTGATGATATTCTTCAACCGTTCTTCGAACTCGCCCCGATACTTGGTACCGGCCAAGAGAATCCCCAAATCGAGCGACACGATCTCGCGATCGCGCAAGGACTCCGGCGCCTCGCCTTTGGCAATGCGCAAAGCCAGACCCTCCACAATCGCGGTTTTGCCGGTACCAGCCTCGCCCACCAGGACCGGATTGTTTTTGGTCCGGCGAGATAAAATTTCCATCACTCGGCGAATTTCCTCATCGCGACCGATCACCGGATCCAGTTTGTCGGCCCGAGCCAAGTCGGTGAGATTCTTGGTGAACTTCTCAATCGCCTTGTTTTTCTTGCCGGCCACGCCCGGCACAATTTTACCCGACTTGATCTCTTGCACGATATTGAGCACCGCTTCGTTGGCCACCTTAAACCGCGTCAAGATGTCGCGCGCCGGACTAGGGATGTCTAACAAGGCCAAGAGCAAGTGTTCGGTGGAGACGAATTCTTCGTTTAGGTTGCCGGCAATTTTGGCCGAAGTGTCGAACACGCGCACCAGATCGGGCGTGAGGTAAATTTGGTAAGAAGGACTCATCACGTTGCCACCACCGAACGACTCAATGTTGTCGAGCACATGATCGGTGAGAGCCAGCGAATCCACTTCCAATTTGTCTAAAATGGTCACGACCAAACTCTCTTCGTGCAACAAAAGCGCCGCCAAGAGATGCGAGGGGTTAATTTGGTTTTGGCCGCGTTCAATCGCGAGTTCGTGCGCTCGACGAATGGCTTCGCGGGCCTTAGTGGTAAAATTTTGAAACGGAGGCATAGATTTGTTAATTCAACTGACTTATCATACTACGATTGCGGTAATTGGTCAACCATAAGCTTCAGCGCTTGCGCGGCCAAAGCATAACCGCGAGAAACCCCGAGACCCACCACTTCCCCTTTCAGATTAATCATCGGTCCGCCCAGATTATCGTTTAAGACCGAGCCGGTGCGAATTACCTCGGCGGTAATCGGCGAGGAAGAAGACACGGCGTTACCGGCGCTGATCACTCCCATCACCAAGCCGGTCATAATCTCGATATTGTGATTTTCGGAGAGCGACAACACAATGCTGGTTTGACCGCTCTTGGCGGTGATCTCGGCAAAGGTCGGACTGGTGGTGGCAAAACCCTCCAAGGGAACAAATTTTAAGAAGGCCAAACTGTTTTTCTCATCCAGCATCGCGACTTCCGCCAGAACGGAAACTCCGGTCCGACTTAAGGTCACCGTCTTAATTTCAGCCGGAATGCCTGCCTGTCCGGTAGGCAGGTTGGACAAGGCTGTGACCGCCCAACCGTTGCGCACAATGAAACCGGAACCAAGCGGCACCGATCCGGTGGGAGTCGCTTGCGTTAAGCGCACCATGAAGGGCGCCATCAATTCCGCGGCTCGAACAATCTGCTCGCCCTGATCCACCGAGACCGGTTCCTTCACTATTTGGATCACGGTCGTGGTGGCGCCGGGAACCACGCGTTCAATTACCCGATTGATCGTGTTGATCACGCCGGCTTGAGGCGATTGATCCATTAAGGTCACGGTCACCGTGGCCGTGGTGATCGAAGTGACCATCATGATCAATAAAATCAGCAAGAGAAATTGGCTGCGATTAAGATCCTTGATATCCATTTTCAATGTTTAATATAGCACACCAATCGGCAAAAATCATCCCCGCGCCAAACGATACCAGTGTTCCGCCTCCGGCCAATGGTAGAGCGCCCAAGCGGCGGCAATAAACTCCGGCCGGCGATTCTGATATTTGAGATAATAAGCATGCTCCCAGAGATCCAACCCTAAGAGCGAGGTCAGGTTTTGAGTTAACGGTGAATCTTGGTTGGAAGTGGTGATAATTTTGAGCGCGCCTTCAGCATCAACTACCAACCACACCCAACCGGAGCCAAACAAGCCCAAAGCCGAGACGGTAAACTCTTGTTGAAAATTTTCAAAACTGCCCCAAGTTTGATTGATTGCTTCGGCCAAACTGCCCTCCGGCAAATTTTCACCAGCCGGAGAAGAAGGCACAGGGCGAAGAATCGACCAGAAAAAATTGTGATTGACGTAACCCCCGCCGGCTTGCCGCACCGTCTTTCTAATCGTTTCCGGCAAGTCATCCAAAGTCTTAATTAACTCCTCCGCCGGTTTGGCCGCCAAATCCGGATAAGCTTCCAACGCCGCGTTGAACTTGTCGAGATAAGCCTGATGATGTTTGCCGTAATGAATCGCCATCGTCTCGCGATCGAAATAAGGTTCTAACGCGTCCAACGCGTAATTGAGTTTGGGTAAAGTATGCATAGTTTAATTATAAACGACCCGTCCCCACGAAGCAAATTATCAATTATCAAACACCGGGTGTTTGATAATTAAATTTGCGTGGTATAATACATACATGCCTTATCGTAAAACTCCCTTCGTCGCTGGTGAATACTTCCACCTCGTTAATCGCGGTAATTTGAAGTGTAACATCTTCAAAGACGATGGGGATCGAGCTAGATTCCTGTTTTATCTCTTATATTTTCAATCACCTTCCAGCTTAAACAATATCGGCTTTCATGTGAAGAAATTCCTGCAAACCGGCAGTTTTGGAGTTAATAATGAAGAGACCAGAGCAATTATTGCCGATCGACAAGTTGAACTAAACGCCTTCAGTTTAATGGCTAACCATTTTCACCTGCTAGCTCAATCAGTCGTTGATAATGGAATTTCCGCTTATTTGCAGAAAGTGCTTAATGGTTACAGCAAATACTTCAACGCCAGATATAAACAATCCGGACATCTTTTTGGCGGTCCTTTCCGGTCCGTTCACATTAAAGACAACGAGCAACTCTTATACGCTTCCGCCTACTTACATTTAAATCCGAGAGAAATCGGTTTTGCCGGTAAAGAAACTGAATATCGTTGGTCAAGCTTTGGCGATTTTATCGGTAATAATCGTTGGGGTGACCTACTTAAACCGGAAATAATTATGGAGCAAATGGACGGACCCAACCCTGGCCAAGTTTATAAAAAATGGGTTGAAACCAGTGGCGCCAAAGAAAATTATCAAACACCCGGTGTTTGATAATTTTGGTATTTGGCGATGATTTGGAGGAGCATTTTGCCAAAATAATCGGCTTGGGCAATGGTCGCGTCGCGACCCAGGCTCACCCGCACGGCGCCAAGCGCGCGGGTGCGATCGTTGCCGGAAATTGCCATTATCGTCGCCGAATCTTCTTCGTGATCGTGGGCGCAAGCGCTGCCGGCCGAGACCGCGATCCCTTTGGCATCAAGCTCAAGCACCAACTGCTCGGCTGACAAACCGGCGACCGAAAAATTGAGATTATGCGGCAAGCGCTCTCTCATCCCGCCATTAATCGTGAGGTTCGGAATTTTTTGCAATTTAGCCAGCAACCGGCCACGAACTTTGACTAATCGCTGATTCTCTTGGGCGCGACTTTCGGCACAAAGCGCCAACGCTTCGGCCAGACCGACGATGCCGGCGACATTGAGCGTGCCCGAACGCCGACCCGCCTCCTGACCGCCCCCGCGGATCAGCGGCAAGAGCGGCACCCCGCGTCGCACGTAGAGTGCGGCCACCCCTTTGGGACCGTAAATTTTGGACCCGTTAAACGAGAGCAAATCCACCCCCAATTGGGCGACATTGAGCTCCAAGAAACGCGGGGCTTGGCAAGCATCGGTGTGAAGGTAAGGCCGAAGAGTTTGGTGTTTCTTCCGATGTTGACGGATAATCTTGGCCAACTCCCTGATCGGCTGAACGGCGCCAATCTCATTGTTGGCCAACATTACCGAGACTAAGCGCGTTTTAGCATTGAGCGCTTGTTTGAAAGTCGTCAGATCAATCTGACCTTCGCCGTTTACCGATATATAAACCACCCGGTGACCCAAGCGCGCCAACTGGCGAGCCGGTTCCAACACCGCCGGATGTTCAATGGCCGTGGTGATCAACTCCGTTGCCGGCAACATCACGCCGGTCAAAGCAAGATTATTGCTCTCGGTCCCACTGCCGGTAAAAACAATCTCATCCGGATGAGCCTGAAGCGTTTTGGCAATCTTGGCTCGCGCTTTCTCCACCGCCCGTTTCGCCTTAACGCCTTCCCAATGCAAACTGCTCGGATTGCCAAAATATTCCTCGTCATAAGCCTTAATCGCTCTAAAGACTACCGGCGCCAGAGGGGTCGCCGCCGCGGTGTCCCAGTAAATTCGCTTGATTTTCTTAACCATAAACGAATCCTAGCATAAATCTATTTTGCTTTGAAATGCCAAGTTCTATATAATGTGCTCATGATTGATCTGAACACCCTGTTTATCATCACCTTGGGATTCATCGCCTTGTCGATTTTCGCTTTGGTTCGTTTGTTCATTTTGGACCGGCGACTCACGCGCTTGTTGGCGGGCAAAACGGCCGGCGATTTCGAAGGCCTGATTAACGAATTCGTGAAGACCGCCCGCCGCCTCGACGAACGCACTCGCCTAATCGCTCAAGAAATTGATCAAATTAACGAGCGTCTGGCCAAAGCGCTGCAAAAAATTCACACCGTTCGCTTCAACCCCTTCCGTGATCAAGGCGGTAACCAGAGTTTTGTCACTTGTTTGATGGACGAAAACGGCGACGGAGTGATTATCTCCAGCTTATATTCTCGCGACAAGGTTAGCGTTTATGCCAAACCGCTCAAGGCCGGTCGGTCGGAATACGAGCTCTCGGGCGAGGAAAAAGAAGCGGTGGATAAGGCGCTCGGCTAGCCAAAACAAGTTCTTTCTGGTTTAATGAAAAAACCAGCTTCGGCCGTGTTTCGGCCTATTTTATTTCATGACCAATTCTCCTCAAAAAAACGCCTCGACCTTGATTGAACGACCACCGGTGATTGCCGTAATGGGGCACATTGACCATGGCAAATCTCAACTGCTCGATTATATTCGTCATACCAACATCGTGGCCAAAGAATCGGGCGGGATCACCCAACACACCAGCGCTTACGAAGTGATCTTAGAGAAGCTTGGCGGCGAAAAAAAAATCACTTTTCTCGACACCCCCGGTCACGCCGCCTTCACCACCATGCGCACCCGTGGCGCGCAAATTGCCGACATCGCCATTTTGATTGTTTCGGCTGAAGAAGGGGTGAAGCCCCAAACCTTAGAAGCCCTGCAATCAATCCAAGAACAAAAAATCCCTTTGGTGGTGGCCATCAACAAAATCGACAAACCCCAAGCTGATGTCGAAAAAACCAAACAAGATTTGGCCGAACACGGGGTCTTTGTGGAGGGTTATGGCGGCAATATCCCTTTCGCCGCCATCTCGGCCAAAGCAGGCACCGGAGTAGACGGACTCTTAGACCTCCTGCTTCTCGTCGCTGAATTGGAAGAATTGAAAGGTGACCCGAACGTGCCAGCCGAAGGGTTTGTTTTGGAATCGCACCTGGATCCGAGACGCGGCAACACCGCCACCTTGATTATCAAAAACGGAACCTTGAAGACAGGCGATTTCTTAGTCATCGGTCGCACGAGCACTAAGATCAAACAGTTGAACGATTTCCTGGGCCGACCGGCGACCAAACTAACCTTCAGCGCGCCGGCCTCCATCTTCGGTTTCTCCGAACGGCCGTCGGTGGGCGCTCCCTTCCGCGTCGCGACCGACAAACAAACAGCCGCGCAACTCCTGGCCGAAGGAAACGCGACGATCGCCGAACCAAACCAAACCCCTGCCAGGGCTGGAGGTCAGACCGAAGTTGACCCCGATCAAGTGACGATCCCGGTGGTGATTAAAGCCGATGTCGCCGGCACGCTGGAGGCCGTTGAGCAAGAACTGTCTAAACTGGCCGTGCCCGGGGCTGTTTTAACCATCGTCGACAAGAGCGTGGGCGCGATCACGGAAAACGACGTGAAGACGGTAAGCTCCTTCCCGCTAGCCAAGATCATCGGCTTCCGGGTCAAAACGGAAAAAGGCGCTGTTGCCTTAGCCGAAAAAAATGGTATTGTGATCAAGACTTCCGATGTCATCTATCAACTCTCCGAATGGCTCGAAGCCGAACTGACCGCCGTCGCGCCCAAACAAGTGATGGAAGAAATTTTTGGTCGAGTAAAAGTACTCAAAATTTTTGGTCGAGTAAAAGACAAACAAATTATCGGCGGCGCCGTGGTTTCGGGGGTGATTATCGCCGGCCGACAATGCAAAATTATTCGTCGTGACGCTGAAATCGCCCGAGGCAAAGTGCTCGGCCTACAACTGCATAAGGTTAAAGTGAATGAAGTCGGCGACAACGAACAATTCGGCGCTGAAGTCGAAGCGCGAACCGAGATTGTGCCAGGCGATTATTTGGAAATTTTTACCGACAAATAAAGTGACCCACCGCGTCGACAAAGTCACCGGCCAACTCCAGGCCATTGCCGCCGAATTCCTTAATCGGGCCGCCGGCACCCAATCGGTGGTCACGGTCACTCATTGCGAAATGCCGGCCGATCTCAAGACGGCCAAAATTTTTATCTCCGTCTTCCCCGAGAGCAAAGAAGAAGAAGCGCTTCATTTCGCTCGGCGGCGACGGAGCGAACTGCGCGAGGTGATCGCCGAAAAACTGCCGCTGAAGAATCTCCCATTCATTGAGATTGAGCTTGATGAGGGCGAAAAAAATCGCCAGAAGATCGATCGTCTCTTGGCCGGCCGATAAAAAACCGAAGGACGGTCCTTTCGATTTTGGTCCTTTGGTTTCTTGTTTTGAGGCCTGAGGGAGAATCGAACTCCCGATAAGGGTTTTGCAGACCCTTGCCTTACCACTTGGCGATCAGGCCGTAAGTATTAATAAAGATAACAAAATAAAAGCTCGCTGGCTACAATAGAAGACTTGCCTTGAGCTCGCCAAAAAGGTAAAATCGTCTTATCCGCTCATAGCTCAGCTGGTAGAGCAGCTCCCTCTTAAGGAGACGGTCGGGGGTTCGATCCCCTCTGAGCGGACAAAATCAATCTCTTTCTTATTTTGCCTTGAGATATTTTTTATTGATCGCAATCGAAAGATAACCCAAACCGATAATGATGAAGCCGGTGATCACCAGCGACACCGACCAACTCACCGATTGACCAAAATATTCGTTGGTCAGATAAATCATGTAAGCGATCAACGCCAAGGTGCTGGTAACGAGAATGCCCCGACTCTTGAAGTAGATCGAGAGAAAGACCGCGCCGAAGACGAGAGGTAGGTACAAGATCTCCCACAGCGAGTTATCGAAAATTCTGGAGAAACCGGCCACCATAATCCCCGCACTACCCACGAAGTAGAGCAAGCTATCTAATTTCTGATTCCAACCAAGTTTGAAGTTCTGCCCGAGCAACAAGTAACTGGCGCCTACGGCCATAGTGAGATAAGCATAGAAATCACCCGAGGCCTGATACCCACCGTAGATTAACGCTTGAGCAAAAAGATAAGTAAAGATTGTGCCATTAGCTAAAGCGAACAAGGTTAAAATAACATGCTTCTGCTTCAGCGTGAGCAATAAATAACAAACAAAGAGCACGCCAAAAGTGATCGTCACCGGCCAAACCTTCATTAGATCCACCCCGCCCAGCTCATAGAGAAACACCAGCGCCCCCTCGGGGATGAGCAGACCCCCGATGAGATGGAAGATGGTCCCCAGGTAGCCTTCAGCCTTATGTTCAAACAAGACCGAACCAGTCCCCGCCAGCATTAAGCCCAAACCGAAGGTGATGAGAATTCTCCCGGCCGAACCGAGATCATCCCAAATCCGGAAGACCAAAGTGATCACGCCCACAATGGCAATAATCGCGCCCAAGATGTAGAGCATTTTGGGCACCGAAAAATGAGACAAATTTTTAACCAACTTGCCAGATTGAAGCTCCGCAGAATCAGGAGAACTCAAACGAGCCATCACTTCAGTGCGAGTAATTTGCCCGGCCTTCACCTGCTCCGATAATTCCCGCAATAAGTCTTCTTTATTCATAAAATATATTAATTAGTCCTTCGATTACACTCAGGATAAATCTACTCGGAGACGACCCAGCCAAGGAAGCGAAAGTTATTTTGATAATCGTAATAGCGATTGTCACCATTCACCAGATTAACCCGGCTCTTACTCCGCCCTTGAGTCAGATAATAACCAAACGAAGAATTCCCGCCGAAGAAGGGGAAGAATTCAGCCTCGCGATCGTAATTGCTCGAGAAGGTCACGCCGTCGGGCGAGGTCAGGAGCGAGTTAAGATTAAGTTTCTCGGCTTCAGCCAACGTAATCTCTCGACTCACGTTCTCGGCCGTATTGTGGAGAAAGAGTCGGCCCTCGTAATTAATTCCGCGAGGCGGGACGCTGGGCTTCTCCGAATCAAGGATTGGTGAAACTTCTTTAGTGATTAACTTTCCATTTTTCACTTCATAACGCTCTTGAAGATAGTCCTTACACCGATAAGGGTAATGGTCGGTACTGCCAGAGCAAGTAGCATAGACGAAATTGTAATCAGTCTTCAATAACATCCCCGGTAACCGCACCGAAAGCGCCACCCCCACAATCAAGAGCAAAGGTAAAGCGAAGGCTAAAAGAATCACGAAATTTTGTTTGATGAAATTTTTCATATGCTTATGATAATACCACAAATCGAGAAAACGTACAAATTATCAAACACCGGGTGTTTGATAATTTTGGATGACATTGGGTCGGTTTTGTGATAAAATTTGACCGCGTTTGTTTCCTTGATAATCAAATTTAAGCCCGGGTGGCGAAATTGGTATACGCGCACGACTTAAAATCGTGTGGAGCAATCCGTGCGGGTTCGACCCCCGCCCTGGGCACTGCCGCAAGTTCAGTACAAGCACTCCGATAATTTATTGCCGAGGTGGCGAAATTGGCAGACGCGCCAGCCTTAGGAGCTGGTCCCGCTTAGCGGGATGGAGGTTCAAGTCCTCTCCTCGGCACGAGCAAATAATTATGAACGTTATTACTATTGACATTTTTACCCATCCCTGCTAGGATGATAAGAGAGCGTTTGGGTTCGCTATCGCGATGGCGCTCGCTTTGTTCCTTACATAGACTGGAGAGGAGAAGGTCAATGTGCAGTTTCCCTCCCCGACCCGATCCCGCCAACTTCTCAGGCAAAGAGGAATACCTCCAAGTCCTGGAAGCCTGGCAGGCGCTCTGCTTGCAGATCGCCAACAATAACCACGTCGATCGTCCCGGAGACGGCCGACCCCCGAACGGAAGGAGCCAACAAAATGACCAACCCTCCAAGAACGGAGGACGCAGTTACCAAACGCGTCTCTCTCGGTTGCTCGGCCTCCGCGAGCAACCTTCCCTCCCGAACAGGCAATTCTGTCTGTTCAGCAATCAGGACTGATCCCGACTCAACCAGAGCCGATCAGCCCCCAGAGCGAAATCACAGCCGTGATTTCGCTCTTTTATTTGTTTGTGTCCCATTTTTGCGCTGATCAGTGCCTGGCTTAGACCAACTCGAATTACCAAAATGCTACGATCGTATGGTTTTGGTAATGAGATTTTTATGCTTGACATCACCCCTTGACATTTCATCATTACTTGGTGTATAATAACAGATAGGAGGCAGGGATCCCCCTGCGATGTGAACCTTGTCAATTGAACAAACTAACTCGCCTACGGTCATCGACCGAGGCGAAGAAGGAGAAGAGAGATGGAGATTATATTTTTGATCTGCTGTGTGGCATTACTCATGGTCTCACTCTTAGTGCTACTCTACCGGGTGGCCAGGGAGGATATGCATGCCACTTTCTTAGAAAGTGGTGGATTCAAGTTCGTCGTCAAAGGCGGAACCCTCGAAAAGATTCTTGATGACGTCAAGGGTTTCTATATTGACACCGAGACCTTGGAACTAAAGCCCGAGGCCCCAAGAGTTTCGGATGAGGAGAAAATCCCTCGTCGAAAAAGAGGACTATTGGAACGATCCATGGGAATCTTGTGGGTCAGTTGGCTCTGGCCAATCAAACGTATCCACAAATTCAGAGTCGTAGCTGATCGAGCCAAAACCGGAGAAAACGATCTGATACTAAGAAGGCAAATATCCTTTGAAGTCAGGGAGGAGACTTATCTGCGCGCCCGCTTCGTTCATCCGGTCTTAATTACCGATGTGGAGCTAGCCAAGGATAAATGGAAGGTCGACATGGTTCTTAAACTTGATTTGTCGATCTTCAAGCCAGCAACAGTTGTCTTCGGATACAAAGGGACAGTCGCGGTAATGGAACAGATCGACGCGGCCGTTCGGGCCGCCACGATCGACTTCTGCAACGAGGAAGATATGGATTACGCTAAATTCTTGTCGGAAGACAAGGGAGCAAATTCCAAACTCGCCCGCATGATTCTTGATCTCAACAAACCGAAAGCCGATACTTCTCCGGAAAACAATATCGCTTTCAAGGGGGTCAAGGATCATTTTGGAGTGGAAATTCGAGCTGCTTGGTTCGAAGCGGCTGATCTGTCTCCTGAACAGCATGAGTTAGACGAAGCAGCTAAAGCTGTAGACAAAGAGACTCTCTTGGCTAACGCCAAAGAACAGATCGCCCGTGGAGAAAAAGCCATGGCGCAAGCTCTACTGGAAGGTCGAGCTGAGGGCCTGTCTGCGATCGTCAAAAAGCTGAAAGAGTCTGGGGTTAATATCTCAGACGAACAACTGGTTCGAATCATCTTCGAAGAAGTGCGCACCGGTAATCTGGCCGGTATCAACTCCAAACTCACCACCTATGTTGAAAGCGGAGGTTATGGAGTTGTTCCGACAATCGACATCAACCAAAAGGAGGAAAACCGATGAGTCCAACAGCTATAGGATTCCTGCTCATCGCCGTCGTCTTGGTGATCCTTCTTCTGGCGATGATAATCGGAAGAAACGGGACCACCAATTCCCCAACAAATACCGGCGGCCCGACAAACTCAAATACTAACAGCCCGACAACCCCACCGACTATTTGGGAACGGAAGTATTGGGCAGGCAAGCTAGATAAGTTGACCCAATGGTCGCTCGACCAAAAAAAGTTCTGGACAATCTTGGGCAGTTGGATACTGCTCAACTTGGCGGCCGCTCTGATGGTTTCGTTCCTCTACTTTCCGTGGTTGCAATCTTTCGGCCTCTGGTTGGGAGTTCAAGTAGGCTTCATTGTCTACGCGAGCACGGATAAGATCTGGTTGAAGAGGGTAGTGATGATCTGTGGCCTCATTGGCTTCATCACCGCTATCCTCGGCTTGGAAGTTAGACCTTGGCAATCAGACGGACTGGCCAAAATCTTCAAGATCCAGATGAAGGAGAAAATGTGGGACGACGCCAAAGAGACCGCAAGGCTCCTAGGCGAACCGCAACGGTCCGATTGGTTAGACGAAGTCGTCGACGCTCAAATCGATGAGAACTTGATCATTGAAGCCCGCGACACGGCCAACATCATGGCCGAACTAAGACGATCCGGACGACTGGCCGAGATCTTCGAGATCCAGACCAAAGAGAAAGATCTCAAGGGAGCCAAGGAAACCAGAACACTTCTGGCGCAAGGGCAACCAAAAGAGATTGACTCTGAAAAGAAGGCTGCGACCCAGACCAGATTCTCCTTCACTAACCCATGGTTCGGCTGGCAAGACGAGGAGGTCAAACCGGCCGAACTTGTAGACACCGTCGAAGGTTGGTGGGAAACTCGCCAACAGGCCAAAGCCATCGCCGAGGCAAAAGCCAGGGAGGTGGTGTGGAAGGGTGAGCAGATCATTGTCGCTCCGGTCACTGATGACTGGAGCAAAGCGGCGGAAGCCACTATTCCAAGATCGAACACATGGAAGACAGAGATTGTCGGTCCAAATCAAAACGGTCGTTGGGAAATAAGGTACGAAGAAAGGTCTTCCGGTGAAGTGAAAACCTTCATTGGTGGTGGACCAGATGTGGATAAGAAGATTGGTCCGAAGTTGCCGGCTAATTCTCCCATCAAGTTTCGTTCTTTAGAATCCGAGCCGTTGAACATTCTCGTTCAATGGCGCTAATGTTCAAACCCTCAGAGCCGCAAGCAACGCTTGCGGCTCTTATTTTTTATATTTTAAACCCAACCTGTTGGGACCCTTTAACAAATTTGATGAAATTTTTAAGTAAAGCCAAAAAAACATTATTTAGTAAAGGTTTTCTTAACCCCCAATTTCACCAAATTTGTTTGGCCTTGGCAACAACTTGTCGTAAGAATAACCTAGCGTCAGATACTATATGTTACGTTTGTTCACAGAAACCGCAGAAAAACATGGTCTTTGAAAGGAGGTGAAAATATGTCAGACAAGAGGAGCAATGAAGAGATCATTCGCGATGCCCAAATCGACCGAGCTAACGGCACGCGCGATCATGATCCAGACCCAGGACTCTTCATGAGAGGACTTTGAGGTGTCTCGGAGAGAACATCCGAACAGATGAAAACCTACGACGCTGTGCGCGATCACGAGAAGAAGTAGGTCATTCATCAACCCAACAAAAAGCCACAGGTTCTACCCGTGGCTTTTCTTATGTTGAACTATTTTTTTATTGACCCATCAACGACACAATCGTATTCGTAATCACGTGCATAATGCCGAAGACGGAGGCCATAATCGTCATCCCGATCAGGCCATAGATCATCTTATCGCGAAGTTCTTTTTTATCAACCACCGCGCTATTATTCTTGGCCAAGAATTGGACCAACCCCCACAAGAAGTAAAGCAAGGCCAACCCGAAGAGCAACATAATGACCGGGTTAATGATCTGCTCCTTGATGTTATCGAGCAACTGCATCAGAAATTAGTTGAGGCCGGGGAACAGTAGGTATATCAACAGAGGTGTCGGTAATACCGAACACATTTTGCAATAAGTTGACAACACCCCAAATCGAGACAACAAGAGTAATCCCGATCACGCCCCAGATCATTATTCTCTTGGCACTATCTTTAGAGTCAGCGGTACCCAAAATATATTTGACAATCCCCCAAGCGAAGACTATCACCAAGATTCCAATTAAAATCGGGATCAAAGCATCAACAACACTCGCGATTGCCGTGGTAATACTAAGAAAATAAGTACTATCGATATTCGCTGCCGAAGAAACCATCGGCAACGCCAACACGAGCGCCAGCATCAGGAACGAGATTAATTTTGCTTTCAAATTCAAAGACATAATTAAATTAAATGATAATTCAAATAATTAATAATTTCGACTAATTGATTTTATAATGCTGTTATTATACTACATTTCTCCTCAAACAATAAAGAGATAAAGTGGATATATCTTCAAAACTACAATAATCCATCACCGTCCGGATCCCAATCAGCATTAGGATTACTGTTACCATTAAACTGCGGAATGTTGGGCGGGGTGATCGGCGGATCGTCGCCGAAGAAGGTCTGCTGGAGAATCTTGACGAAGCCCCAAACCGAGACCATCACGAAGAGCACAATCACCCCCCAGAGCATCAGGCTTTTGGCCCCATCGAGATCTTTCTTATCGCCCAGTCCCCCTTTAAGATACTTCACCAGCCCCCACATAAAGAGGATCAAGGCGAAGCCGACCAAAATCGGGAAGAGCGGGTTAATGAAGGTGGCCAAGACATCGCCGATAAGTGATTGCAAAGTGATATCCATAAAATTTAGAGGCCGGTGGTGAGACCGCTCACCGTGTTATAGATAATCTCTTTAATGGCGTAAGCGCCCAAAACGATGGCCGAGCCGATGATGGTCCACTTGATTGCTCCCTTGGCATTCTTCAACCCATCTGGGCTACCTTGCGCTTTGACGAAGAGGAAGCCGGCATAAATAATAAAGAAAGTCACCACCACCAACCCCACCTGCACCACGGCACCTAAAAGCAGATCTAAGAGTTCTAAGAAAGTATCAGCCTTGAGGGGGTTTTGGAGGACGCCGCCGGAATCCACTGGCCCTGTTTCCGCCAACAATTTACCTCCTATCGGCCAGACCAAAAGGCCAAGAGTAAAAATGTGAAGACCAGCGAGAGTGAGAAAACGTTTCATCTTGTTTTTAATCATATCATAATTATGGTTGGTCGCGGAAGACGCGGTCTTGGGCTTGATTGATTGGGTTATCCGGATCGTCATCAATAAAGAAACTCAAGCCTTGTTGAATAATGACGTAAGCGGCAAACATAATAAACAACCCCCACGCCACGTTTTGGATCATTTTCAGTGACTTTTTATATTCTCCTGGTGTCGTACTATACACCACCATCTTCCCACCAGCCCAGATAATCAGCACTACCGCAATCGGCAGGGCCAATTTAAACATCATAAAGTTCATCACGTTTTGGGCCAAGATCAGTAGGTCATCCAAGCCACAATCTTCCGGTCCGGCCGAGCCGAAACCACAAGGCACCAGACCGCCCTGTTCGGTCTCTTCCGCCCCCAAGGCCACCGGGACCAGAAACAGAACCACCGCCACCAAAATCAAGCCCCAAGCCAGCCACGAGTTCATCTTGGTTAAGAAAAGGCGTTTCATCGGCTATTTTCGATTATCACTTGTAACGCTTTGTCGGCTTTGGCCACCGCCCCGCCCGGAGTTAAGCGGCCGGTGGCGGCGTCGTTGATCATCTCGCCGATCACGGTCTTGGTCGCCACGGGATCCGGATCGGACCAAGCTTGGCTGGCCAGGGCTTCGCGATAGAAGACAGGGCCGAAGGCGTCGGTGGGAGTTCGACCAAGCAGACTGCGGCGAACCGGCGGCAAGCCCATCAATTGGTGCCACTCGCCCACCTCGGCCCCGTGATCGGCCAGCGCCAGCTCGAAGGCGGCCGAGTAAGCGTAACTGGAACGAGGCGAATTCCGGAGCACGGCCGCGGCATAGAAGCGGCCGAAGGTCAGATTGGTGCCGCGATTAAGTCGCGGCACCGCCGCCACGTCCAGCTCCAAGTGCGGATTGCGAGCCAACAGAGTCGGCAATTCGCTGGCCAAGCCGAAGTAGTTGGCCAAGCGCCCGGCCACGAAGAAGTCGCGCGCCTCCGGCAAGGATCGGGCCCAAGTATAAGTGGCGCGAGTCGGGTCGGCAAATTGGTTATAAAAACTCAAGGCCAACTCGGTTGGGTTGAAGCTGGCCGTCGTTACCGTCAGGCCCGACTGATAATTGTCGCCCGAGAGAGCCAACGGTCGCCCACCGGCTTGCAGCACCAAGAGCGAGATGATGTCTTTGAAATTGGCAATGTTGTTGTTGGTGCCGAAGGCCACGGCGCTGCGATCAATCTGACGCAAATCATTAATCCGCGTCAACTTGGGTTGTTGGAGCACAAATTCCTCCCAATTGGCGGGCGGCGAAAGCAAGCCGGCGTCGCGATAAATCTCTTTGCTGTAGTAAAGCACCAGCGGATCCACCGCCAGAGGCAAGGCCAAGTAACCACCGGTAGTGCGGAAGAGATTGGCTCCGTCCACGAAGGCGTCTTGATATTGGCGCTCGGTGAAGTTCTCGAACGGCAGAGTCTGGAATTTGTTGCGATTTTGGAAAATCAGTTCCGCCGGCAAGATCACTAAGTCCGGTCCCTGGTCGGTGGCCAAGGCCTCCAAGAGTTCGTCGTTGAGGTTGGCTTCAGATTTCTCGATATAAACAATGCGATAGCTCTTCTCAATTTTTTTATTCACCTTATTCAGATAAGGCGAGACACTCGACAGGCGCGTAGTGCCCCACACAGTGACCGTGGCCGCCTGTCCCAACGGCGCCGCCCGGAAGCCGGGTAAGAGACCGGAGAAAATAAGCACGGCAATCACCAAAATGAAGCCGAGACCCACGAGCAAAATAGTTTGGAAAATACTGCCTTTCATGTTTTATTCATAGTGATTTATGGTGAGTATAATCGAACCAGCTTGTCGAACTATTTTGTAAAAATCAACCCATAATGATGATCGCCGGCCGAAAACTCGGACACGAAGCTGAGACCAGCGCTACTAAAAGTCTGCTTGACTGTCTCGGAGGCCACCACATCAGCCGGTGCTGGTCCGGTCCCGCCGAAGGATTCGCTCCACTCCACCACCAGCGCTTTGCCGCCCGGTTTAAGCAACCGCTTCAACTCCAGAGCCAGCGTGTACATTGACTTGGCTTGGAAGAGGACGTTGGAGGCGACCACCGCGTCGGCCAGATGGTCGGACAGACCGGTCCCGCCCGCCTGCTCGATGTCGCCCCAGACCAACTCAATATTGCGAAAATTCTGATTGATGGCCGTTTGTTTCAAATGAGCCAAAAGTTCCTTCTGGATTTCGACGGCATAAACTCGGCCTTCCGAACCCACCAAGCCGGCCGCCGCCAAGGCGTAAGCGCCGGTGCCGGCCCCAAAATCCACCACCGTCTGCCCCGGAGACAGATTAAGTTGTTGCAAGTTGGCGCGCGGATCAGCGAAAGCCATCGTGCTTTAATTATAACTTAATCCCCCAACGCCACCAAGCCTATAAGTGAATAACTCTGGCTTTTAGTCACCATTGCTATAATTTGAGAATAATATTATAATCAAGAAATATGAAAAAACCTTGGCCTTTCTTTGATTCAACCAACTTGCCGGAAAACAAAGCCGATGAATCCCGCGCGCAAGAAGCCTTGAAGCAAATTGAAGCGGTTGGCGGGATCTTAAAATTTGATCTAGAAACCGATGAACACGGCTGGTCGGCTCAATGCAAGCAAATTCCGGCCATCATTACCGGCGGTAGTAATAGCGACCCCACGGAATCCGAGATCGAAAATCAAATCAGAGACGCCGTTCATTCCGCCTTCCACGTGAGCACTAAAACTTATCTCAATGATCGAATGAAGTCTAACAAAGTCATAAGTTTCTCTGTTTAGCGCTTATGGCCGAAGAGAAAGTCAAAAGAAAAAATCTTTTAAACTCTCTTGGCAATATAAAATTTTCCGACTGGTGCAAAATGACCACCAAACTTGGTCTGTTGTTGACTAAACCCGACAGTGGCACGTCTCATTCTTGCATCAGAAAACCGAGCCAACCGATTGATTATGGGATCGGGGGATTAATCTTGACGATTAATCCCGGGATGGGTAAACAAACTAACATCAAAGTCTTCAAACAAGTATTAAGATACGGCCTCAATAACGGCATTTCAGAAGATGCCATCTGGAAAGCGCTCGACTTGTTGTAAAAATAAATTTTACAACTTTTACAAACAAGTCATTGAGGCAAGGTGATCGCCGTCACGCAATTTCATCACCCGCACGCCTTGGGTCGCTCGGCTTAAGGTTGGGATCTCGGTCAGTTTGGTTCGGATCACTTGACCCAGTTTGGAAATGGCAAACACTTCTTCTTCGCTCCCCGACAACACCTTGACTGACACCAAGGTCCCCGTCTTCTTCGTGACGCTCATCGTTTTAATACCGGAGCCACCGCGCTTCTGCGTTTTGTATTCTTTAAGCTTGGTTTTCTTGCCGTAACCGGCGCCACTCATCACCAAGTAAGTCCCGTCACGTTCCTCAGGCTTAATCACTTCCGCCCCGACAATTTTATCATCCTTCTTTAGTTTCATCCCTCGGACACCGCCGGCAGTGCGTCCCATCTGACGCAGATCACTCTCTTTGAAGCGAATTGCCTGACCGGCTTGAGACGACATTAAAACTTCATCATTCTTGTCGATCGGCAATACGGCCAAGAGTTCATCACTCGGTGCCAACTTAATCGCAATCAAGCCGCTCCGACGCACGTCACGGAAGCTATCGGCCGCCACCTTCTTAGCCGTGCCATCTCGGGTCAACATTAAGAGGGAGAATTTAACTTCTTTGAGATTCTTGGGCAAGGCCAAAACCGAGGTCACCTTCTCCTCTGGCGCCAAGGCCAAGTAATTCATCACCGATTTGCCCCGTGTGGCCCGTTTGCCTTCGGCAATTTCGTACATCTTGAGCTGATAAGCCTTGCCTCGATCAGAGAAGAAGAGGAGGTCGTCGTGCGTGTTGGCGGTGAGGAAGATGGTCACGAAGTCTTCTTCCTTCATATTGACATCAATCACCCCCACCCCGCCGCGTTTCTGGGCTCGGTACTCGGACGGGTCGGTGCGCTTGATATAACCGCCGGCAGTAATCACCAACACTTCTTCTTGTTCGGCCACCAAGTCCTCGACGTTGATTTCCTTAACCCCGCCCTTAATAATCCGGGTGCGACGCGGATCGGCATACTTGGTCTTAATCTCGGTAAACTCATCCTTGATGATCGCCAACACTCGCTTCGAGTCGGCCAGAATCGCTTTCAGTTCTTTGATTAAGGCCAACTTGGCTTTGAGCTCGTCTTCAATCTTCTGACGTTCCAAACCAGCCAACTTTTGCAAACGCATTTCCAGAATGGCGGTGGCCTGCAAGTCGCTAAATTTGAATTCTTTCATCAAGGCGGCGTGCGCCGCCACGGTGTCTTTGGATTTCTTGATCAGTTTGATGATCTCGTCGATGTGATCAAGGGCCTTTTTGAGACCTTCCAAAATATGCGCCCGCGCCTCGGCGATTCGCAAATCATACTTGGTTCGACGCACCACCACCGTTTGACGATGTTTGAGAAATTCTTCTAAGATGCCTTCGAGCGCCATCAGTTTCGGCACCCCATCCACAATCGTCAGTAAATTGTAATGGAAGACGGTCTCCAGTTCCGTGTGCTTATAGAGCGCGTTAAGAATTTTCTGCGGTTGAGTTCCCGTTTTTAGATCCACCACAATGCGAATATCACGCGTGGATTCGTCGCGAATATCGCGGATGCCTTCCAGTTTCTTATCGCGCACCAAGTCGGCAATCTTCACGATCAATTCCGACTTATTAACCTGATACGGAATCGATTTGATGATGATTTGGAAGGTCCCGGCCTTATTTTCGACAATCTCGGATTCGCCTCGCGTCAGCACCCCGCCCTTGCCGGTGGCGTAGGCATGGCGAATGTCACTCTGGTTGTAGGCCAAACCGCCGGTGGGGAAATCGGGCCCCTTCACGAATTCCAAGAGATCATCGGTCGTGGCCTCGGGATGATCGATTAGGTGGATCAGAGCGTCCAACACTTCCCCCAAGTTATGAGGCGGAATTTTGGTCGCCATTCCCACCGCGATCCCCACCGCTCCGTTTAAAAGCAAATTCGGCACCACCGAGGGCATCACCAAAGGTTCCTGCCGAGTGCCGTCGTAGTTGGGAATGAAGTCCACGGTGTCGCGTTCAATATCGCGCAAAATCTCAGACGAAAGTCGAGCCAGTTTCGCTTCGGTATAACGCATGGCGGCCGGCGAGTCACCATCGATGGAGCCGAAGTTGCCCTGACCGGAGACCAAAGGATAGCGCAAAGAGAAATCTTGAGCCAAACGCGCCATCGCGTCATAGCAAGCCGAGTCGCCGTGAGGGTGATACTTACCCAACACATCGCCCACCACCGTGGCCGACTTGCGAAACTTGGCCGAGGCCGAGAGTCCCAACTCATGCATCGAAAAGAGGATGCGCCGTTGGACCGGCTTCAGGCCGTCGCGGACATCAGGCAACGCTCGACCGATAATCACCGACATTGAATAGTCGAGATACGAGTCGCGCATTTCCTTCACAATGTCAACCGGCAAAATCTCGTCTCGGGCGGGCGCATTCTCCAGGGCTGGGTTGTTGATTTTCTTGGCCATAAGTTTAAAAAATTAACGGTGAATCAGCCCGATCGCGATCCAGAAACCGTTAGTGATCGAATCGACCGTCTCGTTGACCAGACTCGACAAATTACCGACAACGGTGGCCAGACCACTCGGCTGATCCGACACCGCCGCGGCAGTCTCGGCCTGACGTTGCAATTCTTGGTTGCGGTTTTGGTTATTGGCCACCGACAAGCTGAAAGAAAGCGCCCAAATCAAGAAAATCAAGGTCGTCAACGCCACCGTCCAACCGAAAACAATCGGTTGCTTCTCGGCTTCCGGTTTGGCCCGAACTTTCTCGATGTAACTGGCTAAACTCATGTCGCTTTGATAATGACTAAATCGCCTTCCTTCCCTTCCAAATCTTTGCGCTTCAGAGTTAATTTGTCCACCTGTTCGCCAATTTCCCCGCCAATCTCTTTGGCAAAAGTTTTGAGCGCCTCTTGACCGGCGCCATTCTCGAACATCACCGGAATAATCAGTTTCGGTTCAAGCGAGGCGGCCAGTTTGGCCGCGTCTTTAGGTAAGAGCACCGGCCCGCCGGCAATCGGCACGAATAAAACATCAACCCCGCCAATGTCTTCAATCGTCTTCGGATCCAAATCGGGATTGGCCAGCCCACCCAAGTGACAAAGGCGCACGCCATCGATTTCGGTGGCAAAAATGGTGTTGATTTTCCCTTCGAACCCCTCGCTGGCCAATCCGTAAATAAAAATGCCATCCACCTCGTATTCGCCGGGGCTATCGATGACAAAAGGTTTTTTGTTGCCGAAAGTGACCGTCTCGCAACCGTTGAAGGAGGGAGCGTTGAGCGCCGTCAGGCAGAGATCGGCCCCGAACCGAGTCGTTTTGGGATCGATTTCGCGACTGATCGGGCTGAAAGCCACCACCAGATCGCCCTGCTGAACCCTAATGAAGCTCTCTTTATGATAAGTGATAATCATGTCGGCAAAGTTGAACTAGGATGTTTCCAGTTTAGCATATTCTGATCTGAAAACCAAGAGCTTGTCTTAAGCTTATCGAAGGGTGGACAGTTGGAATTTTATTCGTTATACTGGACAACATTATGGATAATATTAATAATAAGAGCGAGATCGTCAATGACGAGCGTGATGAACGTGTCGTGGAAGGAGAGGAGAGTCCGGCCCCTAAACGTCTGCTCGACGAGTTGATCAAACAGTCGGCCCACAAACCGGAAGTTGGCGCCATTATCGAGGGCGCGGTGATCGGTCGAGGCAGCAAAACCTTATACATCAATGTTCCGCCTTTCGGCACCGGCATTATCTTCGGTCGCGAATATCTTAACGCCAAAGACATCATCAAGAAAGTCAACGTTGGCGACACGGTCACCGCCAAGGTGGTGGAGACGGAAGGCGAAGAAAACTACATCGAACTCTCGCTCAAAGAAGCCAAGCAAGCGATCATCTGGAGCGAGGCCGAGAAAGCGCTTAAAAATAAAACTCAATTCGAACTGATGGTCAAGGATGCCAACAAAGGCGGCCTGATTTTGGAATGGAACAGCCTAGACGGCTTCTTGCCGGCCTCGCAACTGAAACCGGAACATTACCCCCGAGTTAAAGACGGTGACAAAGATTCCATTATTGAAGAACTGAAGAAGCTCGTCGGTCAGCCCTTGTCGGTGATGGTAATTGGCATTGACGCCAAAGAGGGCAAACTGATTTTCTCGGAAAAGGATCCCGACAATAAACAACGTCGCGAGATGGTTGGCAAATACGCCCTGGGTGACGTGGCTGAAGGCGAAGTGACCGGTGCCGTGGACTTCGGCATCTTCGTTAAGATTGAAGACGGTTTGGAAGGTTTGGTGCACATCTCTGAGCTGGATTGGTCACTAGTGGAGAACCCGCGCGATCTCTTCCGCGTTGGTGACAAAATCAGAGCCAAAATCATCAACATTAAAGACGATAAAATTTCTCTTTCCATCAAGGCGCTGAAGGAAAACCCGTGGCACGAGGCCGAGAAAAAATACGCTCGCGGCCAAACCGTGGACGGAGTCGTGATCAAATACAACAAACATGGCGCCTTAGTTTCGCTGGAAGAAGGCGTTTCCGGCCTGGTGCACATTTCCGAATTCAAATCGGAAGACGAATTGCGTCAGAAGCTGGAGTTGGGCAAGAATTACCCCTTCACCATCAACGTTTTCGAGCCTAAGGATCAGCGGATGACCCTCTTCTACGGCCACTGCCCCGAACGCGTCACGGCCGAAAGCGGCTTATCGGGGCGTGTCGCCAAACCGGTTACCCCCAGCCTCCCTCTTGACAAATAACGACCTCTGATGTTACCTTAAGAAGGGCTAACGATGGTTTGGTCATCATCGTTTCTCCTTCCTCTAGCTCCGAATCTCTCTCCGCCGACAAGGCAAAGCGCCAACGAGAGAGGTTCGGGGCTTTTTATTATTTCCCTTTCTTTTTTGTTTTTGTCATTTCGACTTTGCGGTTGCCAAAGTTCATGGCCGTTTCCAGTCCTTCGCTCAAAGCCAGATCAATGATTGATTTGGCTTGTTTGATCGCTTTTTTGAAAATCACCGCTTCCGCCGGTTTGAAATTAGCAATCACGAAATCGGGTCCGCGGTGGCGGATCGGCGACCGTTTCAATTTCCCGCTCGGCGTTTGCGGCGCGATACCAATCCGCAAACGGGCAAAATCTTTGGTCTTGAGTGCCTTGATAATTGATTCCACGCCGCGATGGCCGCCAGAACCGCGACCGAAAGAAAGTTTAAGCGCGCCCAGAGGCAAATCCAAATCGTCGTGGATCACCAACAGCGAGGCTATCTCGGCCTTGGATTTCAAAAACGGCTTGAGACTGGACCCGGAATTGTTCATGAAGTTTTCCGGCAAAATCAAGCGGAATTTCCTTCTGGCCGGCTGGCCGGCTGGCCGGCCGATCAGGCCTTCGGCCGAAAGCGCCTTAGCCTTAAGATCTGGCCGCCAAGGCGAGACGGTCGTCGCTAAACCGGGACTTTCGGCCCACGAGAGCAAGACCGCGCGGCCGGCCGAGTGTCGACTCGCCACGTATGCAACACCGGGATTGCCCAGACCGACCAAGCAACTGATTATTTTCTGATTTGGTTTCATAAACGAATTATATAATTTTCCTCGGCTTGCGCCAACCGCTTGAGTGAGGTAAGATTGAGTGAATATGAAAAAAAATAACAGTTGGTGGGAAGCTCTGCGTTTTGGAATCGTGCTTTTGGCCATCATTATTCCTTTTCGGATGTTCGTGGCACAACCGTTTATCGTTCATGGCGCTTCCATGGACGAGACCTTCCATCAAAATGACTACCTGGTCGTTGATGAACTTTCTTATCTCTGGCGCGATCCCAGGCGAGGCGAAGTGATCGTCTTCAAAAATCCGGCCGACCCGTCTCAATATTTTATCAAACGGGTTATCGGTTTGCCCGGCGAGACAGTGCGTATTCGAGACGGCGAAGTTTTTATCTCCCGTTCCGATCAAACTTTCAAATTGGAAGAAGATTATTTGGGCAGTCTCTATCCCAGAAACACCCAGCTGACGCTCAAAGAAGGCGAATATTTCGTGATGGGCGACAATCGTTCCGTCAGTTGGGATTCACGGTCTTGGGGGGCGCTTAACCGCGAACTGATCAAGGGTCGCGCGATGTTTCGGCTTTTTCCGCTCAAGCAAGACTTCTATCTGCCAGGCCAAGCTGATTATCAAAACCAAACACCGGAATGAAAACCAGGTCGGCCAAAAACGACGACTTAAGATCTCCCAAAGGGATGCGCGATTTGGTGAGTGAAGAGGTTTTTCTCTTCCAGGGCTTCCTGGAGAAGGCGGCCGAAGCGGCAATCTATTACGGATTCAAACCGATTGAAACGCCAGTACTGGAGCAAGAAGAACTGTTTACTCGAAGCGTTGGCGAAGACACCGACATTGTGAGCAAAGAGATGTTTAGTCTTAAAACGCGGGGCGGCGACCGCTTGGTTTTGCGGCCGGAAGGCACCGCCGGAGTGATGCGCGCTTACTTGGAACAAGGAATGTCGGCCCTGCCCCAACCGTTGATGTTTTATTACGGCGGACCATTCTTCCGTCACGAGAACCCGCAACGCGGACGGTGGCGCCAATTTTACCAATTCGGTTTGGAAATTTTAGGCACCAGAAAAAGTATCGCCGACGCCACCATCATCAACCTGGCCAAAATTATTCTCGAAGAAGCCGGGATCAAGAATCTCACCTTCAGGATCAACAGCTTGGGCGACGCCGATTGTCGCGGAGCCTTCCGGCGCGACTTGATCAATTATTACCGCAAGAATGTTCGGCACATCTGCGTCGATTGTCGCGAACGCCTCAAGACCAACCCGTTGCGTCTCCTCGACTGCAAACAACCGGGTTGCATCGCCATCAAGGCCGAGGCGCCCGAATCGATCGGTTATCTCTGCGCTTCCTGCAAGACCCACTTCAAAGAGGTGTTAGAATATCTCGACTCGCTCGGGGTCAATTATGAAGTGGATAACACCTTGGTGCGCGGACTTGATTACTACACCAGAACCGTCTTCGAAATCTTCACCGAAAGTCACACCGATGACGGCGAACTTACTTCTTTGGCTTTAGGTGGCGGCGGCCGTTACGACAATTTGGCCAAAACTCTGAACTCGAAGAAGGAAGTGCCGGCCGTCGGGATGTCTCTCGGCGTGGACCGCATCATTAACTTGCCCGAATACATACGCCACGCGCCACGCCTGCTTAAGAAACCGAGAGTCTTCTTCATCCAACTCTCCTTCGACGCCAAACTCAAGAGTTTCGAAGTGATCGAGGCCTTGCGTCACGCCAAGATTCCCATCCAACAATCTCTCTCTAAAGATTCGATCGGCGCCCAATTGGCCCTGGCCGAAAAAAACGGCGTCCCTTACACCATCATCTTGGGCCAAAAAGAAGCGATGGAAAACACGGTGATCGTGCGCAATATGGACACCCGCTCCCAAGACACGATCAAAATCGACAAACTGACCGAATACTTGAAGAAAATCAAATAAACTTTTTTGGACACCGCGTGTCTAAATTTTAGGACTTGATAACAACCTTAAGTTTGCCCCAAGTAAATTACAAAGTGCCGCAAGGCTCCGAGAAACCCCGCTTCGGCGGAATTTCAATTTTTCAGAGAAATTTCTTTAGTTTTTCTTTTTCTTTATCCTTAAGAAACAAAATTAACAATTAATTGTGCGGTCGTCTATTTAATTGTTAATTTTAACTTCCAACACGCAACACCTCATTCAACTTCACCCTCGTCTTCGGCCCCACCAGACCATAACCCGGATCGGCGGGTGAGGAGACAATTTGATGTTTAGGTTGGAAGCGTTTGACGGCTTGGAGAGAACTGTTCAACATCCGATGTTGAACAGTTTTGGTTGGTGCAAGCGGTATAAGTTGCCAAATTTGGGGCAAAATGTTATCCTGCCGGTATGGTAAAAAACAATACGATTGAAGTGGTCAAGGCTGTGGGGGAAAACAACACCACCTTGATGCGGCGATTCTCTCGTCGGGTTTCCGGCGCCGGTATTGTGCGCGCCGCTCGCGGTCGCCGTTACAACGCCCGACCCAAATCAGATCTCAAAACCAAGTCCGAAGCGCTCAAACGTTTAGCCAAAAAGTCGGCCTATGAAAGACTAAAGAAACTGGGCAAGATCAAAGATGTCGAATTTCGCCGTCGTTAATCTGACCCGTCGCCCCGCCCCGCGCGGCCCTTGGCCTAAATATAAAGAAACGGTATTGGGACGAGACTATGAACTTAGTCTCGTTTTCTGCGGTTCAACCCGGACCCGAACGCTTAATCGAATTCACCGAAGTAAAGACAAGCCAGCCAATGTTTTGTCTTTCCCTTTGTCTAAAAACGCCGGCGAAATTTTCATTAACCTCGATGCCCGCGATTTTAATTTCAGTTATTTGTTTATCCACGGCCTCCTTCATTTGAAAGGATTGGACCATGGTAGTAGAATGGAAGCTGAAGAGCGCAAACTTTTGACGCTGTTTGGAATCAATGGCCAATCGCAACATCATCGCCGGACTGGACATCGGCACCACTTGGGTGCGTCTCATTGTCTGTGACCTGAAACCGGGCGACCCCGCGCCGCAAGTCTTAACCATGGTCAAAAAACCGGCGCGCGGTCTCCGGCGCGGTTACGTGATAAATCCGGAAGAAGTCACAGCCGTGGTGCGCGAGACTATCGCCGAAGCCGAACGCAACGCCAAAGTGCCGGTGCGACGAGTCGTTTTGGGTTTGAGCGGCGTCTCGGTTGATTCACGACTGGCGGAAGGGGCAATGAGCACCGCTTCGGCCCGAGCCGAAATCAGCCTCACCGACATTAATCGCGCCATTGAAGCCAGCGAAAGGAATCTCCCTGAAATGGCTAACCGCCAAGTGATTACCCGTCAAGCCATCACTTACAAAATTGACGGCAAGAAGGTCTTGGGTCGGCCGGAAGGTCTCTCGGGTTCGAAATTTGAAGTCAAGACCATTTTTGTCACCTGCCTTCAACAACATCTTGAAGATCTGGTGAGCGCGGTGGAGGCGGCCGGCGTAACCGTCGAAGATATCGTCCCTTCGCCTCTGGCCACCGGCCTCGCCGTTACCACCAAGGCCCAAAAGATGGCTGGTTGCGTGGTGGTCAATATCGGAGCGCAGACCACCGCCATCGCCGTCTTCGAAGAAGAATTGCCAATCTCGGTGCAAATTTTTCCCCTCGGATCACTCGATATCACCAATGACATTGCTCTCGGTTTCCGGATCCCCTTGGAAGAGGCCGAACGAGTCAAGCGTGGCGAAGGCGAACCGATTGGCACCAAGAAAAAATTAGACGAGATTATCGAGGCGCGCCTTTCCGACATCTTCGAATTTATCGAACGTCATCTCAAACGACTCGGGGTCGCCGGACTCTTGCCGGCCGGAATGATGATTACCGGTGGCGGCGCCAGCATCAACGAGATTGAAGATTTGGCCAAGAACTATTTTAAATTGCCGGCCCGTCTGGCCGTGACCACTTTGGCCGCCAATTCCAAAAGCCAGATTCGCGACATCACTTGGGCGACCGCTTACGGCCTCTGTCTTCATCGTCTGGAAGAAAACGACCTCAAACCCTCCGGCCTTGAATTATTGAAAACTGCCAAAGCCAAACTGGTCGGTTGGTTGCGCGAGTTCATTCCGTAGACTATAACTTTGCTTTTTTAAAAAGGTTTGTTAAGATAGGAAAAACAGACCGGTTTTTTAATTTTCTTATGCCAAAAATCAACCCCGAAGTCGAATCGTTCGCCCGCATCAAAGTTATTGGCGTGGGCGGTTCCGGCACCAATGCCATCCGTCATATGGTGGAAAGCAAGGTCCAAGGGGTCGAATTCATCGTGATGAATACCGACGCCCAACATTTGCACCACTCGCCGGCCAACAAGAAACTCCATATCGGCAAGAACTTGACCCGCGGTTTGGGCACCGGCATGGACCCCGACCTCGGCCGGCGCGCTGCCGAAGAGAGCTTGGAAGAGATCCAAGGTCTGGTTAAAGGCGCCGACATGGTCTTCATCTCCTGCGGTTTGGGTGGCGGCACCGGCACCGGCGCGGCCCCGACGGTGGCCAAAATCGCCAAAGAGCTTGGCGCCTTAACCATCGGCGTGGTCACTCGTCCTTTCTACTTCGAAGGCAAACAACGCAAAGCGATCGCCGAAAAAGGCATTGAAGAATTGAAGAAAGAAGTAGACGCCATCATCTCCATCCCCAACGACCGGCTCTTGGGTCTGATCAGCAAAGACACCACCTGCACCTCGGCCTTCGCCATGTGCGACGACGTTTTGAAGCAGGCGGTGGAAGGCATCTCCAACACCATCACCATGCCCGGACAGATCAACGCCGACTTCGCCGATATTAAAACGATTATGCAGAATTCCGGCTCGGCCCTAATGGGCGTGGGCATTGCCGGCGGCGAGAATCGCGCCGTGGAGGCCGCCAAATTGGCCATCTCATCGCCGCTCCTGGACGTTTCGATTAACGGCGCCAAGGGTATCCTCTTTACCGTGGCTGGCGGCGACGATGTGACCTTGTTTGAATTGCAGGAGGCCGCCAAGATCATCACTGAATACATTGATCCCGAGGCAAAAGTTATCTTTGGCACCATTTTAGACAACAAGATGAAGAAGAACGACGTTAAAATCACCGTCATCGCCTGCGGCTTCCCTAGTGAAGGCGGCAAGAAGAACCGTGAAGATTTCAAAATCAACTTCACCGTCGACACGCCCGTTACTCAAACCGAACCCAAAAAAGAAGATCCTAAAATCATCACCAAAGACGAACCAGAAGCAAAAAACGAAAGTGATAATCTCGCCGACAAAAAAGATAAAGATAAAGACGAAACCAAGTCTACCGTTAAAGATAAAAAAGATAACACCGGCTTCGACGAAGACGATTGGTCTTCAATCCCCGCCTTCTTGCGCCGATCCAAAACAAATAAATAAAAAATGACTGGTCTCTACGATTTGATTATCGTCGGCGGTGGGCCGGCGGCGATGGGTGCCGGCATTTATGCCGCGCGCAAGAAAATCAAAACCTTGATCATTGCCGGCGAACTCGGCGGTCAATCGGCCGTTTCGCCCGAAGTCCAGAATTGGATTGGCGAAATTTCTCTTCCCGGCGACAATTTGGCCAAAAAAATTGAAGCCCATTTGCGTTCTTACGAAAGCGACACCCTCAAGATTGTTACCGGCGGCTGGGTGGCGGCTCTGGCTGCCGATGGCGACAAGACCTTCTCCTTGGTCACCAAAGACGGCCAAACCTTCCTTGGCCGCACCGTCCTAATAACTTCCGGCGGTCGGCGTCGGCGCCTGGAGATTAAAGGCGCCGACCGGTTCGAACATAAGGGCTTGACCTATTGCGCCTCCTGCGACGGCCCGCTCTTCGCCGGTCAAGACGTGGCGGTAATCGGCGGCGGCAATGCCGGTTTCGGCACCGCCGGCGAACTGCTGGCTTATTGCCGGACGGTCACCTTGCTGGAAGCCGGGCCCGCCTTCCGCGCCGAGCAAATTACGATCGACAAATTGGCCCAAAACCCGAACTTCACCGCTTTAAACAATATCGAGCTTTTAGAAATTAAGGGTGACAAATTTGTCTCCGGTTTAAGTTATCAAAAAAAGGATGAGGCAAAAATTATCGACCTACCGGTCACCGGCATCTTCGTGGAAATCGGCTTCATCCCCAACACCGAATTCGTGAGAGAAATCTTGGATCTCAATCAGGCCGGCAAGATCATCATCAACCACCAAACCCAAGCCACTTCCCGCGCGGGCATCTGGGCCGCCGGCGATTGCACCGACGGTCTCTACCAACAAAACAATATTGCCGTGGGCGACGCCGTGAAGGCCACCGAAGACATCGCCCGCTGGCTGCAAAACGCTTAAACTCCCGACAACCGTCAACGAAAAATCATCCGCCAACCGGACGGATGATTTTTACTCAACATCAAGAAGTTTAGACCGCTTTCTTGGCCAACTTGATCATATACAAGCCGGAGAGGCCGACTAAGATATAGACCAACTTAACCACTTGCGGCATAGTGCCGACCAGCATCTCCACCAAACGGTCATTTGGATCGCTTGCAATACCAACATAAAACTCATGATAATACTGCCCATGTTTGCCCATAAAATTCTCAAATTCTGTAATTATTGCTTGCGTATGTTCTAAGAATTATTTCGCTGATTCGACTAAGCCAACGAATATATTTTATTCCTCTGTATTTATGATGTCAAGGTTATTAACACCTATATGTTTGACTTTTTTACACGAATCTATATACTTTGAGTATGAGTAATAAATATGCACAACTTATCAGGACGCTTAGAAATGAGCGTGGTTTTTCTCAATCTGATCTTGCTATAAAGCTTGGTATGTCTCGCCCGTCATACATAGCAATAGAGCAAGGGAGGAAAGAATTGACTCTTTCGGAAGCTGAAAAGCTTTCTGAAATTTTTGGCGTTTCGCTTAAAGAAATGGAAAGTGGCATTTCTGCGAATTATGAAAAATACAAACAAATGATTCTCGCATATATCAGAAATGCCGGATCAAAAAAAGATGGGCGTATTACAAAAACAAAACTAGCTAAGCTTGTATACTTGGCAGATTTTGCATGGTTCTATAACCATCTAGAAAGTATGAGTGGTATGCAGTATAGAAAAATTCAATACGGACCTGTTCCAGATTCATATTTTCGCGCAATCGATGAACTTTTTGAAGATGGTCAAATTGAAATTAATCCAACAGAAGACGGAGCTATGCTTATTTCTCAAACAAGAAATGGAGCAAAAATTGCTTTGTCTGAAATTAGTAAAGACGAAGAGGAACTTATTAAAAGTATTTCGGAAAAATGGAAAGATAAAAACACTCAAGAAATTATTACTTTTACCCACAACCAACTTCCATACGCTATTTGTTTGGATAATGAAATTATCCCTTATGAATTGATAACTCAAGAAAACCCGAGCGATGTCTACTAATTATGCTGTCACTATAGAACCATTTGCTGATAGACATTACATAAGAACCTTCGCTAAAAAATACAAGAGGGCTTGGGATTTTACATTGTCGGCTTTGGTTCGTGAATTTCAAAGTTTTGATGTAATTCTAGAAAAGAGTATCGCGGAAGAAATTACCGATAGAAATGCAGATGTAGTTATTTGCAAAACAGAGTTTAAGATTTCAGGAACACAAGAATCAAGACATGGTTCAGGAAATAGATGTATTGTGGCTAAACATAAAAACACAAATAAGGTTTGTGTTTTGCTTGTGTATCACAAAAATGATCTTGGTGGTGGAAATGAAACTGCTAATTGGAAAAATGTCATAAAGGAAAATTATCCAGAATATGGAAATTTGCTTTAAGTATTAGCCCGCAAAAATTTCGCCAAAACAAAAAGCCGAAGCCAGCGCGGATTCCTCCCCAGATCCCTCCTCCGCGTGGGCGAGTCCATCACCTTGTCTCCTTTGCTCCAGAAAAATAGTGGCGGGGTGCATCATTCCTTTTTCTCCAAAAGAATTCGCGCAAATGATACAATTACATCACAAATTGAAAACGCCCTGGCGGACTTTTCTAATTTGTGACCCTAACGATATCCGATTCAAAACCCCTTGTCCAGTGTCTTAAGGATCTCAACAAGACTATCTCCAACTTTAAAAATGAGACTATTTATCAACCTTTTGAAGAAATTCCTCTTAAAGAGAGGACCCCTTAAAGGAGTTAAAACTTACAATATTGAGAAAAGGTTTGAGGTATTATCATTATTTTACTTTCTCCTCGATTTCTAATACAATATGTTTGTGAAAAAAATATGCCTAAAATGCAAAAAGGCAAAGATTCTATTCGCTTTTTTCGTTGATAAGTCTTCTCCCGATAAAAAATGTTCCACATGTAAAAAGTGCTGCCATGATATCCGTAAAGAATACTACAGAGAAAACATGGAGGCGGAAAAATTACGTAGCAAAAGGTATTATCTTGAAAATAAAGAATCCATCATCGGTCATAAACGGGAATATTATAGAAAAAATAGAAAAAGGATATTAGAAGCAATCAAAATGGCCAAAAAGATTAGACCCTCTCAAGTTAAATTTAAAAAATGAATAAAGATAATAGTAAATACGGGACATTTAAGGATTCATTAAGAGCCCCAATACATAGGTGGTTCACTTATCCTGCAGGTTACTCATATAA
>Ga0100403_1000335_pt1 | contig 44923 bp, 44 predicted proteins | sample CryGeymet201501t_FD_83663 | JGI IMG/M metagenome (GOLD analysis project Ga0100403, IMG submission 83663) | Groundwater microbial communities from Crystal Geyser aquifers in Utah, USA - Crystal Geyser metaG 2015-01t | ecosystem: Environmental > Aquatic > Deep subsurface > Groundwater | place...
AGAACTTACGGTATTTTTCTGACTTTTACTAAAAAATTTTAAACAAATATTTTATTCTTGGTTATCGAATTTAGTATTTATTTTTATATTTTTGTAGATTTTCAGTCAACTATAGATTACCCTCTCATTTTTCCAAACTCATTGGTAGAAAGGAAATCAAAACTTTGAACTGTAAAAGTAGGTCTTTTAGATGATATGTTTAAAATTTCTTTCTCTAAATCTTCGAAGCTTCCATTGTTCGAGATAATTGAGTAGAAATTTTTATATCCAGTGAGTTGGCATTCTACGGGGTCTTGATCCTTAATTTCTGGAACATCCCTATCTATTAATATGATTCTACCTCCAAATTCTCTAACCTTTTCTGCTTCAGCAATACTTCTTATTCCAGAAATTACAAAATTATTTTCTTCAAAATATGTTTTATAGTTTGGCAAAATCTCTTTTACGTTTTTATATTTATTGAAGAGATTGTTGAGAGATTGGCATGGAGGAGAAAATGTATCTCCTAAAGTTAAAGTTATCCAGAAGTCAGGATACTCTTCTTTTATTATTCGTCCGATAATTTGAAGTTTTTTTCTTTGTTTTGGATCTTCTTTATTTCCATCGTAACCAAGAAGACTTTCTGCTACTTTCACTACCCAGTCAGACATTTCGTAGTTTTTAAATTTATTCTTAAGTAAATATGATGCTGCGGTAGATTTTCCTACTTGAGGCTTAACGCTACATAATCCTATTAACATTATATTACTTCAAGTTCTTTTATGTGATTTATAACTTCTTCAGAAACTTGTTTCTGTGATTTATGATTTGTATCTATCTTTATCATATTACCAGAGTAGGATTTAAATATTTCTAAGTATCCCTCTCTTACTCTACGATGAAACTCAATGGCCTCACTCTCTAATCTGTCCGGTCTACCAAACTCTGTTTGAGTTGCCCTTTGAAGTCCAACTTCAGTATCTACATCTAAAAGGAAAACTAGGTCTGGATTTAAATCGTTTGTAGAATATGAATTTAATGTTTTAATTTTATTCATAGCTTTGGATTTCCCCATTCTACGGCCATAACCTTGGTAGGCTTCAGTGCTATGAATGTATCTGTCACAGATAACTATTTTACCTTCGGATAAGGCAGGAATTAAAACTTCCCCTACATGTTGACATCTGTCGGCCATGTAGAGGAAGATTTCTGCATCTTTATTTATGTCGTTGTCTGGATTTAATATAAACTCACGTAAAGATTTGCAAATCTTATTTCGTGGAGTTCCTGGCTCTTTAGTTGAAATGTAATCGAACTCATTTTGAAGTCCGTTGTTCTCAAAGAACTCGATTACATTTTTTACTACTGATGTTTTCCCAGAACCTTCCGGTCCTTCGAATGTTATGAATAGTCCATTATAAGAGTGAGTTTTCTTCAAATTCGCTTGTATCATTTACTTGATCCAGTCCCATTTCTAGTTTGGTTCGAGGATCGAGAATGTCAGGAATTTGGGTATTAGGATCATCCCAATCAATACCAAACGCTCTAATGAAAGCGGTAAAGTCTGAAATGTCCGGTCTAACCAACTTGCCCCATTCAAAGTCCTCGCCTGAACGACTCATTTTTACATAGTCTTCAGCCGTTGGTCTTTTAATACGAATAAGCATGTTGGCCACGTAAGCTAATTTGTGTTTTTCATCCAAGGCTCGCCAAGTTTCGTCAAAGGCCCAGATAACGTATTTGATATCTTGATTCAACAATGTCTTTGAACCTGAGACACCTTCTATTTTCAAAACCCATGTTTGAGTTTTAGGTTGATTTTTGTCTGTTCGAAGTCCACACAAAATCATTTCGGGATCAGCGTAGCCAAAAAGATCTCCTCTTTCTTCATGGAGTTTCTTGACTACATCTTTCATTTCACTGCATTCAACAAATGTTGGCATATCAATTCTCTTTCTTTTCGAAAATAAGTCCTTCTTCAGAAGAAGAAACTAAAACATTATCTTTAGCAGAAATTTCATCTGCGAAGACTAATTTTGCAAATGGTGTTTCAAGGAATGTGGCGATGGCCCTTTTCATTGGTCTTGCACCATATTTTGCATCAAATCCTTTCTTTACGATAAAGTCTTTTGCATCTTCTGAAACTGATAGAGCATAGCCCTTTCCTTTTATACGGTCAAGGCTATGGCCAAGTTCAATCTCCATAATTTTACGAATCTCTTCTTGAGAGAACTTATCAAAAATAACAACCTCATCCAGTCTGTTGACAAATTCTGGAGCAAAGTATTTTTCGGCTTCTTTAAGCAGGAATTTTCTTATTTGATCTTGATTTTCTTCGATAGAATCTATTTTATTGAATCCCATCGTGTTTCCTATCTTGTCTATTTTTGAAACAGAAAGGTTTGATGTCATGATTATTATACAGTCTTTAAAAGAGATGGTTTGCCCTTGACTGTCCGTTAATCTTCCTTCATCGAAAATCTGCAAGAGAATGTTCAATACGTCCTTGTGGGCCTTTTCTATCTCATCCAACAATATAACTGAGTAGGGTTTCTTTTTGACCATTTGAGTCAACTGTCCACCATCGTCATACCCAACATACCCTGGAGGGCTTCCTATAATCTTAGAAACTGTATATTTCTCCATATACTCGCTCATGTCAAGTCTGATGATTTTGTCATCACCAAACACATTTTTAGAGAGAGATTTGGCTAAAAGAGTTTTACCAACTCCAGTTGGTCCCAAGAATAAATAAACACCAATTGGCTTATCTTCTTCTTTGAATCCAATTCTAGAACGTTTAATTGCATTTGAAATAGCTTCAATCGCCAATCTTTGACCAACTACACTTTTTGAAATAGAATCATCTAAATTTTTTAAACTTTCCTTTTCATCAAGTGTTAGACTTGTAATTGGAACTCCTGAAACTTTGGAAACTACTTTTTCTATTTCAGAATCAAGAAGAGCAATTGAATCTTTATCTTGAAAATCTTTAAGATCTTCTTTGATCATGGACATCTTGGCGCAGCTTTCATCCAACAAATCGAATGCTTTGTCTGGAAAGTGTTTGTCTTTAATGTATCTATTGGCTAAATTAACTATAATTTCAACTTGTTTTTCTGAAACAGTAACTTTATGATATTCTTCATACTCACCTTTAACAAGCATCAAGATTTCTTTTGTTGTTTCAACATTAGGTTCTTCTAAAAAGATAGGAGTGAATCTTCTAGCCATGGCCTTATCTGCCATTAAGAATTTTCTATATTCATCATATGTAGTGGCACCAATACATTGAAGGGAGTCGTCTGAAAGTTTAGGTTTCAAAATAGCACTAGCATCCACGCTTCCTTCGGCACTTCCTGCTTTGATGACATGATGAATCTCATCAATAAACATAATTTTATTTCTATCTTTTTCTTTAGATTCGAAGAATTTCAAAATATTAATCATTCTTTCTTCGAATTGACCTCTATATTTCGAACCTGCCACAACTGAACCTAAAGACACTTCTATAACTTCTGAATTCCTTATCTTAGAAGGAACTTCCTGTTCTATAATTTTATCAACAAGACCCATTACCAATGTGGTTTTTCCCACACCGGACTCACCTACAATAATTGGGTTTCTTTTTTTCTTTCTTGTAAGAATTTCAACTAAGCGATCTATTTCGTTCTCTCGGCATACTATTTTTTCTTTTCTTTTAACACAGACAGAGTTTAAATTCTTAATTGCACCTTGTTGTATTAGTGTGGTTTCTATTTGATCAACGCTCATGGACTTATTTTTGCCCTTATTTTTTGACTTGCCGTTACTTTCGGAATCTTCTGCCTCTTCTTCATGTGAATAATCTTCTGCTTCGGCAATATCGTTGGCCGCAGAATTTCCTGCAATAATTCCATCAAAATAAGATTCGTAACCGATTCCCCATTTCAAAAATATCTTTTTTATTTCTAATATATATTTTGAGGTTCCACTATATCTTAAAAAAGAAAGAGGTATGTGTTCTGTCATAATAAGATCTTCTTGCATTTCAATAGAAGTCTTATCGGCATTTCTTAATACTTGTAATACAGACTCGTGTAATTTGAAAGTTTTTGGATCTTGAGTTTTAGCTACTGAAATTTCAATAACTTCAACCTCTTCTATTAAAGATTCCAATTCAATATGAAAACTTTCTATTATAATTGTTGCAAAAATATCTTTTTCCAACAAAATAGCCATGATTAAATCTTTAGGATAAATTAGATGTCTGCTATCTTTTTTAGCCAATTCAACGCAAGATTTTTGAATTATATTTTTTAGCGCAGGACTTAATCTTTTTTGATATGTCTTAGGCAGTTCCATTTTATAGTTTCCTCTTGTGCCCAAAATACTTATCTTCCTTTCTGCCTAACATTTTAGCATTTTCTTTATAGTGCTGGCTTCTGTTACGCCTTCTTCTTTATAAAGAACTTTATCTTCTTTCATTAATACGAGGGTAGGAAGGTTTTCCACACCAAAGTCTTGGGCCAAAGAAAGACCGCCTTCGTCCGAAAGACAATCGACATATAACCAATCGTCTTCAGAGAAAGCGGCTTCCAATTTCTTTTTCTGCATCAAGCAAAATTTACATCGATTTGATCCAAAAAGTATAATATTAGGTGTCATCCAGATACTTGTCCATTAAGTGCATTTTGTCCATCCACAATTTTTACAAATAATGCAGCCTTCCATTCTTTCGATAGAGCAGCTATCACTATTACAATTGGGACAGTTTTCACCATAAACTTTGGTGCCTCAACTTTAAGTTAAGTAAAATTAATGTTTTTTCCTTTGAAAATTAGAAATTGCTTCACAGATATTTAAAAAATATTCTTGAGGGTGATCTCGTTTCATAATATTGATATGCTTATGTGCCCATTGAATATTTCCTACTTCGTAGCCCTTTGTGTTGTCTATTCTATCTAAAGAAGCCGTTATTAAATCTTCATCTATAGATTTTCTATATGACTTACCAAAACTTATTTCCAGTCCAGATAAAGCACATTTTTCATTTTGTTTTAAGAATTGCTTCCAAGCGTCTTCAATTGTTATATTAAAATCTATATTTCTAGATTTGGCACCACTCTTTATTCCACTGAAAAAATGTCCACTAATTTTTTTATATCCTTTCCAAAGAATATGGTTTTCTCCATAAATATTTTTTAAACAACCACAAGATTTAGTCATCTCTTTAGTTAGACTATATGTCACTACATTTGTTTTGTTGCCACAATCACATTCACATTCCCAGAAAATTGCATTGTTGTGTTTTTTTTGTATTTTTATAACTTTAAGCTTTCCAAATCTTTTACCAGTAAGATCTAAGGGAACTCTACATTTTCCACATGATTTTGTTTTCTCAGAGTCTACATTCTGTTTTCTTATTATCTTTAAATTACCACAATCACACTTATATTCACAATAATCTTTTCCATTTCTTTTTTCTATAAATTTTACATATTTTAGTTTTGACATCTTAGACACCTTTCTACAAATTTCTATATATTTCTAATACGACATTTTAGTAGAAAGGTGCCTGAAGACGTTAAGTACATCCAGAATATCCACATGTTTTACATGTTTTACAGCCATCTTGCCAAACCAAAGAATCTGTTTGACAGTTTGGACAAGAAGCTCCAAATACATCAGAATCGACAATATACTTCTTCAATACTCTCGCTAAAACCTTTGAAAAAGAATTCATGTCGCCACCTTTTGTTTTCTCTAACTGATGCACTATGAACGATATATCTACCCCATGTCTTAGTCCGGTAGATGCCAATCTAGCAATAGTATCGGCATTTGGATCGGAATGTCCGTTCGTTAAAACGTAAGATTTGTCATCTACTTCAATAACGTATTTACCTCTTTTTTCCTTAGTGATAATTCCAGATTGAATTGATTTTGGAATTACAATTTCACCTTCATTGTCATGATTACTATTAACGAACACTTCATAAGGCTCACCTTTAAATAGTCCGACAACAACATAATAACGATGACCTTTGATTGTTGTGTGGTGAACTTCACAGGAGAGTGCGTTTGGTCTTTTAGGTGCTGAAGTTTTAGAGATTTTATCTTCATCTTCCTTTTCACTATCTTTTACTAGAACTCCAGTTCTACATCCATCTCTATATACTGTAATTCCCTTGCATCCTAATTTTGCTGCTGTTTCATAGATTTCCATCACCTTTTCAACAGTAACGTCATTAGGTAAGTTTACAGTAGAAGAAATCGAGTGATCAATATGTCTCTGTGCCGTAGCCTGTAATTTGACTCTCTGTTTCCAATCTAAGTCAATTGCTGTACAATTTTTAAATGGTGATTTTTTCCAATCTGTCTCTCCAGTTGATTCCATCCAATCTTTAATTGCTGGTGAATAGATTTGAAAGTGCATCCAACTATCACCATTTTGATCTACAGAATCTACTCTGAAATTCTCATCACCTGGATTTCCCTTTTTCTTTCTAGTATATGGTTCGTCAGTATATTGAGGTTCAATACCACTAGAAGTTCCAAAGTAAAATAAAAGTTTAGCCAATAAAGAGATTGAGCCAGTAGGAGCGGTCGTAAGTAGGGCAATATTTCGTCTTCCTACACGCTTCATTTTCTCACATAAATCTTTACCATATATAACCTTTTCACCTAGATGAATGACTTCATCTTTAATTCTATTAATGAAAGGGTTATCCTTTTCGAGTTCATGATCCCACACTGGGAAGGAACCTAATTCTTCTGACATATCTATGGAAGATGTATAACAACCAAACTTTAAAGTTTTATATATACTGTCAATCAAGTCAATGCTGTCTTCTGATCCATATTTGAAATTCAAAGCAGCTACTGTATCACCTAATGCTGTAATTCCACATCCGGTTCTTCTTCCTTTTTTACAAACCTCTAATACATTTGTCCAAAGGTCAATCTCTCTACGTTTAATATCTTCTTCTTCTGGATCATTTTTTATCTTTTCAATAATTGCTTCGATTGATTCTATTTCTAAATCAATCAAATCATCCATTAATCTTTGTAAGATTTTTGATTTTTCAAAGAAATCTTCAAAGTCAAAATATGCATCTTTAGTCCAAGGATTTTTTACAAAGTGGAAAAGATTTAGAACCATTAATCTACAAGAATCATAGGCTGACAATGGGATCTCACCACAATTCTTTATACAAATGCCCGAAGATGTAACGTATCTTTCGTCTTTATTCGAAGTAATTACATGATAATTGTGATTATCATCGACAGTTATGTTATAAACATCTTCATATCCATATTTTTCTATTTTTTTTACTTTATGGTTTGCAGAAACTTGATTTTTAAAGTTTGTAAAACTTCCAAATCTAAAATCATTACCTAAAAATTGAGGATATCCATTTTTAGAAGCCTCTTTAATCCATATTTTCTTGGTTATTTTCCCATATTTATTAAATACTTTTTTTCCAAAGTATAAAATGTCTTTATTAGTCTTTCCAGAAAATTTAGGGTTTGATTCTCCGGGATGTGATGCAAAATTAAATTTCCATTCATCATTCATTCTATGGTATGGATTATTTGTGCCCATCATTTTATCAGCATGAATTTTATTATGTTCTTCATGTAAAATAATTTGTAAATTATTAATATTATCATTTAAACTATCGAAATCTTTATGATGAATCGCAAATTTTTTAGCATCAACATCTCCGTTGTAAAATTCATTAATCAACCTATATTGTCTTCTATTTCTTCTAGCACCACCAAACATTTTTTGTCCAGTATTAGAAATTTGTCTATAACCGTTAGAATTAAAAGAATAAAATGGATAAATAGAATCGCCTTCTTTTAAATTTTTAAGTTCAACATATTTTAAATCTAAAGTTAATATTTTATGATTTGGAGTCATTATTAATTCAGAGTCATCATCTAAAACAAGCTTCCAAACCTCTTTTTTAAATCCCGTTTTCCTTGGGTTCCTACCCATTTTTATTTCTACTTGTCCAGTTTTAGGATTTGTAGAATAAACAGGAACGCTTTTTCCTTCTTCAACTAAATCTTTAATAGAAACAGCATTTCTGCCATCGGCAACGGCAATTAAAGTTTCTCCAACAACACATGGATTTGTCGATAATGTACGGAATCCAAATTTAGAATAACAATCAGCAGGTGATTCTTTTAAGATATTATCCCAAAATAGAACTCCTGGCTCTGCTGTTCTCCAAGCGCCGTATATAACTTTTTCCCAAGCACTCTTAGCATCTACCCATTTCTCAGAAACATATTTACCTTCGGACTTTCTTTGTTCGAATTCTTCTTTATCAACCGGCCATCTTTGTTGAAATTTCTCATTATTATCTAAAGCGGTTAAAAACTCATCAGTCAAACGGATAGAAATGTTAGCGCCTGTAACTTTAGAAGAATCATATTTACATGTTGCGAAATCTAAATTTTCAGGATCGTAGTGTTTTGAAGAGATTTTAAAGCTTCCGTAGTCTTTGTGTCCCTTGACTTCGACTTCATAAGGCTCTCCTCTTTCTTCAGTATCCCATACTTTAACTGCTTCTGGATGGTGAATGGATGTGGTTATCATTTTTGCACCACGTCGTCCATTCTGACCAACTTCTCTAATTGAATTAGAGAAACGAGACATGAATGTTATTTTTCCAGTTGAAGTTCTTGCTGCATTTTTTGTTCTAGCACCTTCAGGTCTTAAGTTAGCTACGTCGCCACCAACACCACCACGTCTCTTGCTGATCTGAACCAATAGTTCATCATACTTACAAATACCACCGTAAGAGTCAACTACTGATGGAATAACAAAACAATTTTCACAAATTAAACCTTCTATGGAATAAGAATGGTCTTCATTTTCTATTCCAAGAGTATAATAGTAATCATCTGTTTTTTCTATATTTTCTTTACAATCTATTCTAACGAATTTGTATCCTTCTAAAGAAAATGTCTTAAGGCTATTTTCTTTAGAATCTATAAATACTTCAACCCTATCGTCACTATATACTTTTTTCGATATGTCAATACCATCCCATCCCTTTGGGAAATCTAATCTTGAATATGATTTTGAAGTTGAAATACCAACAAGATGTCCATGGCTTCTTAAGATATGATAAAAACTTTCTATTAAATCATTGTTCTTAAGAACCACTCTTAAATCTCCATTTTTAGTGAATGTTCCATCAGAATCTACAAGTCCCTTTGTTAATTGGATTACAAGATTTTCACTCCATCTATAGGCATCGGAAAACATTTTTTTTCCATCGCATCTTGATCCAAATAGTTTTTCAAACACAATTCCGACCAACATACTATGAAATACAATTTGTGTAGTTCCATCTATTTTTGTATTGTCATTAACATCTGGCTTTAAACCAAATAATTCACTTCCATATGATGAAACAAATTTTATCAAATCTTTTTCTTTTGAAGAAAATGTAAAGGTAATTCCTCTTATTTTAGATTCTTTTTGTGAACAGAGATCTCTTATTCCAAGGCTTTTTTTCTTATCATTGAATACACATCCATCTCCATACCACAATCCAATAAAATAAGAAAAGTCTTTATTGATTTTCCATATTTTTTTCACAGGGTTGTGATCTTTTTTACTTTTTTCAAAATAGGTAGTAAGATTTATCCGTTGCTCATTTAAAGATTCTGATAAATCCATTCTATTTCCAAATTTTTCAAATGATTTTTCCATCAATTTTGAAATGTCTAAATCATAATCTTCTATACCGTCATCATGTCTTTGTGGAATCGCAATAAAATCTCCCTTTCTCAAATAAGAGAAATCATTCCAAGAAGGATTTTTTTCCCACTCTATCTGTTCTTTTGAAATTGAAAGAAATCTATGATTTTCAGTAACTTCAAACTCGGGACTTCTATAGCATTTAACTTTATATACTTTACGTCCATTTATTGGATTTTTATGAGTTTGAGAAACCTTTTCGATATTTCCATTATGAGTTATAATTTCATCCCCAATTACAACATCTTCTATTTTCTTCACACCATTAATTGTAAAAACTTTTGTCCCTGCTTTAAAACAATTGCTGAGTGAGACTAATTGATTTTCATTTCCAATGCCATACATTGGTGAGCCTTGAGGGATTATGCAAGAAAACCTATCTAGTAAATTAAATATTTCGTCTTCACTTATTGGGTTTTTGAACTTCTTTCTTTCAATTCTGGCAAACTCTTTTGCGATTCTTCGATGCATCTGATCTGGAATTTTTTCTAGAATTTCACCATCATTATTTCTTAGTGCGTATTTGTCAAGAAATACGCTTGCTGCAATTTCACTGCCGTTAAAATATTCAACACAAGCAGCGTATGCTTCATTGTAATCATATGTCTTTTTTGACATGTTATTCCTCCATAGATAAAAAAAGACTCAAACAATATGTTTGGGTCTTTACAGTATAATATACGATTAGACTATTCAGCTTTAATGGTTATTTTGAATGGTTCGAATTTGGGTTTAGGAACCCACTCACCATCATCCCCTTTCATATAACCATTTAAAAGATTGGCAACAACTTGTAGTTCTTGAGTCGGATTTTTATCAGGCGGTATTCTGCCCCAAAATTCAGCAGGAACTGGAAAACTTACATTCTTTCCATCTTCCGTTCTTGCCCTTATGTAAATAGATTTTTCTTCATCAGAAACGACTGCGGTTAGTACTGTAACCGTTTGTTGTTGTGCCATCTTTTATCTCCACTTATGCAGTCCATCACTGACTATAACTTTCTCCAATTCATCAACAAAAACCTTTATGTCTCTTTCTTTTTTTCTAAATTCTAAAACATGCATTTTGTTTTTTTGAAGTGCTCTGAGGCCTAACTTCATATCTGTCAGTTGTTGAATGAAATTAGCTCCCATTCGATAGCATAAATAATGCGTCTCAAATGGCATATATGTAGCAGTTTGATCTACCATTCTCTTTCCAAATTGACGGTCTTTAAATAGTTGAATGTCTAATTTATGCATTTCTTCAAATATAGAATCAGACTTCTCAGTATCAACTTCAGTCTCGTCACCTTCAACTTCGATATTTTTACATTGTTTGAAGAAGGGTAAGCTTTCAGTATTGGTCTTTATCTGGCTGGCAATACTATGGAGCCTTTTTTCCCATTCCTTATCAGGATACATACCAAATAGACGACACCCTAGAGGTCTTGCATTGTAAATAGAACATAAAACTTCTTCCAAAAGAACACAGGGTTTGTTCTTTTCGATATTCATGAAAGATTTGAGGCACTTAACTAAAAGATTGTTCTTCTGTTCATCATCCCAATTAGAATTTATATGGTTTATAGAATTTAAAAATTCAATAAGAAGCATTGGAGGAGAGAATGTCTTACAACAATCTGCTTCTACTCCACATTTCCCTGGACAATTCAGACATTTTGTTACTGGGAGTTGATCGTAGAGTTGGTTTAGTTTTTTATTTACTCTTTTGAAACTTTTATCTTTTGTTTCGACTTCTACTTTGAAGAACTCATATTTAATTTTCATGATTTATTTTCCTAAAATACAGTTTTTTTATTTTTGATTCTTGCTTTTGTAAAATTAACATAACTTAAATCTATTTCAATAGATGTGCAGTTAATATTCATTTGACTACAGACAAGTGCAGTAGTTCCAGTTCCACCGAAAGGATCTAATACTTTACTTCTTTCGTCAAGGTCGGCCAACTTTATACAATTTTCAACTAATTTCTCAGGAAAGATAGCAGGATGCTTGCCTTTTTCTTTTTTGCTATTAATGGTATCGTAAGGAATAAACCAAGCATTACCTCTACATCTTTTATTTTTCTTACTAGACCATCGTGTGACATTAGAAGGGTGTTGATAATCTACACCTATTGCAATTTTATTAATCTTTACTTTTCCAGTTTTGGTAAGATGAAAAATATGCTCTACATTATTATTTAAAAACCTGTCACTATTGACAGGTTTAAAATGTCCATAGCTATCATCTTTTACGGTTATGGATTTTATCCAATAAATATTGTTTTGAACAAAAAAATGTTTCCTGACAACAGAGATGAAGTCCATTACAAAGAGGGGTTCTGAACAGGAAGATCCAATGTTTAAAAAGAAATTACCATCTTCCTTCAATACTCTTTTCAGAGAAAACATAACTTCATCGATCCACTGAAAATATTCATGAGGTTTTTTATTATCTAGATATAGATCGTAATCTATTTTTCTGTTGTATGGAGGTGACGTTATGATGCAGTCATAATAGTCATCTTCTATATCTTTCATTTTCTCAAGACAATCACCATGAACAATATCTATCATCAGAATATTTCCTTTATTTTAATTTGATTGTCTTTAAAAATCCAACTCATTTCTTTTGGGCAAATCAGAAGTTCTTGTTTTTTTCTACCATTCACTATTCCATAAGAAGCTGTAATTTCTTCAATATGAGCAAAAGAATATAAATCTCTTATTTCTTTACAGTCGTCATATGACAGTAACCATGCGTGTTTACACTCATTCTTCAATATGTCTCTCATATCAACATGATTGTGAGTTGAAAAAGCATGTAAATACAAATGCTCTCCTTGTTCGAAATAAGGAGGATCTAAATAGATAAATGCATCTTTTTCATTATCTTTCAATAGATTGGAATAGTCGAGCCAAGTACATTTGTTTTTCCTTACATTTTTAATAGAGAATAGTTTATTTATTCTTGTTATATTTTTATTTATAGAGGAAGAATTCCATCTTGCATCATGCTTATATTTTCCAGTTTGATTATTTCCACCTAAAGGTCCAGACATAACTCCTAATCCAGAGAATGAAGTTCTATGTACAACTAATTTCTGAAACCCTAATTCTATTGGATCTATATGGGTTATAATTTCTTGAAGAAGATTTTCTTTGAATCCATAAAAATTAGAAACTAAAGGTTCATATTCTTGAACCTTCTTACATAAATCTTCTGGATACTTTATGACTGTTGTCCAAAGACAAGATAGTGCATAATCTTTATCGTTTATCCAAATGTCACGAATATATGATTTGTTAAATAAACTGAGACCTACAGAACCTCCACCAAAGAAAGGTTCTCTGTATTCTAAGTTTTTATGTTTGTTGTAATACTTTGCTATTGGCTCAAGTATTTGATTTTGTATTCTATCTTTTCCACCAGGGTAACGAAGCATATTTTCTACTTATATGGATTGTAATTTTTATCTACCAATTGTTCTGCACTTTGAGTCTTGTCACCCTTTCCTTGGTCGGGGTGTTCATTCTTGCCTTTACCTTCAAATTCAAAATCTGGTTTAATTCCAGTCAATCCCCCAGTATCCACCCATTGTTGAAATTGTCTGTCAGCTTCTTTTTTATGGACTGGGTGTTCAACAGGAGTGCCTATTGGTCTAATTTTCTTAGAAAACTTACCTTTATATCCTCTAGAACTGTAATTAGGTGTCCATCCACCGCCAGTAAAGATTACTCCCACACCACCAGTAATAACCCTTCTCACTTTATGAATATTTCCTTCTGGGTCTTTCCATTCAGTGAGAGCGTCGTCTTTCATTGACTGAACAACTTCGATAAGATATTCAGTTCCTTTACCGTTATCTTCTAGTATTTCATATGTATAAGTGGGCATTTTTGCACTCCCTAATTATTTTTTATTACCAGTTCTCTTAGGAATGGTTTTTTTTGCTCTTTGCAGCAGTTGCTTTCTTTCTTGCAGCAGTTATCAGTTGCTTTCTTTCTTGCCACAGTTGCTCTCTTTCTTGCAGTAGTTGTTCTACTGGAGTGATTTTCATTCTATCCTTAAGTTTATCAAAGTCTTTCGAAGTCCATAAGTTTTCCATGATTCCAGAAGAAATTTCATTTTCCTCAGTATTTTTATTATTATTTCTTACTGCTTCCCATCTTTTTTGTTCGGCTACACTTTCTGCGTTTGCATGAAATTCTCCAATATTTACTTGTGATGCAATGCTTTTATCGGTTTCAAAAGATTCAGGAAAATCCTCAGATATAGCAGTAACAATATCGTCATCATTAGCTGGTGTGTCGAGAGGGTCTTTTATTTTATTGTTTTCGTTTTTTTCAGAATTTAATTTCCTATCTCTTTCACTCTGCTGTCTAATTATTGCTCTTTCAGAAAGTTGAAGATTGGTTGGTAATTTGATTGTTGTAATGCGACCATCATCCTCTAATTCAACTACAGTTTTAGTAGGAACTTCTTCTTTATTCTCTTCTTTCTTATCTGCTTTTCTTTCAAAGAGATCTGGTAGCGAGTAAGCACCATGTCCCCTTACTTTTGAAAGTCCAGAAGTCCAAGGAGATTTTTGTTTAGACTTTTCTTTATACACAAGAGGCTCTTTGTTCGATGTCGGTACAATTTGAATGGTTCCAGAATCAATCAAGGATTTAAATTCTCTTGAGTTTTGAATTTCTTTTGAAATTTTACTCAAAGGAATTCCACCTCTTATAATTATAGGTCTATCTTGATCCTCTGTCTTGATAAGGACTTGAGTCTCTGTCATATTCTTAAGGAACAAATCTTCTTCAGAAATCTTTTCTGGCTCTTTATCTTCAGGGAAAGATGTAATTCTTTCAATCAAAGATTGAACTTCTTCCCTTTGAACCGATGTGATTTTAGTTACAATATCTAAAGTGGTCTTATATCTTTCTAAAGAAAGAAGGGACTCAATTTCTGATTTAGTGTATTTCTTTTCCATACTATTCTCCTCAATTTCTGATTTAGTGTATTTCTTTTCTTTTCCATACTATTCTCCTCTAATTTCAATCACTTCTATATCTACAGCGTGGTGAACAGACAAGACGCCGATATCTCCATGTGACTCTAAAATTTCTTTAATTTTATCTTGAACTTCTTTTATGTCTTTAGGTCCGGCAGGTCTGTTCTCATCACCGACCTTTACCACTATCATTTTTTTTAATTTTGATATAATTAGATCTTCTTCATTATTTAATTTAAAGTGGTTCATTTTTATTTCCGATCTAGTTGAATATCATATGTCCAAGATTTACCTTCTTCATGAACACCAAAGAACTTTTGACTCGCCTTGTTTGCTGACTGGAGAGTATTGATACTATAGTCATCGCCACCCGCAAAAGAAGAGTTTAGAATAATCTTCCCACCAGAGCTTGTTTCTAATTCCGCCATTGAGTGGAAGTGACCCATGCACATGTAATCGAAACTCTTTGCATAATTTAATGCGTATTTCATAACTTCTTCATGATCATCTAGGTCAACACCATCTTCTTTGGCTCTACCAAGTAGATCGTCCATGTTTTTTAGGTTTTCCATTACGGTTCTGTATCGTGTTTCTGCACGAACCATTCCATAGAAGGGAAGCCCATTCCATCCTCTAATTTGATCTCCATGAGTTAAGAAGAATTTATTTCCAAGAATGTTTGCTACAGTAAATGGTGCTCTTGGCGTTAAGAAAATAATACCCTTTTGCTCTACTAGAATTGCTTCCAAGTATTTGTAAATCATATAATCCCAATTTACAAAAAGTTTTTCTTTTCCACGTTTTGCAACTCTACCGTGATTACCATAAACACCATAAAATTTTATATTTGGATATACTTTATTTAGTGAAAGGATTGCCTTTGTGACTTCTCTTACAGCAGTAAAGATTTGATCGCAAACGTTTTGTTGGGTATTGATGAAACCCCACTGTCCAGCGTCGTTAGATCCGTGAACAAAGTCTCCCAAACCAAATATATGAAGAGTGTCTAGTTTAGAGATTCCTCTATGGTGATTAGTGATAGACACTACTGTATTTACAAGATTTTCAAGTCTATCTTTAAAAATATCAACATTATAATTTCCAAGATTTCCAACGTCTTCTGGCTCTACGGCCAATCCAATGTGTAGATCGGACAAACAAAGAACGGCTTCTTGAGGTCTAGTTAAAAATTGATTTCCCTTTGGATACTTAACTTCAGATAATGAAATTGGAGGGACGGCCATAACGGCGCTTTGTAGTTTTTCTACAATGATGTCTCTATGTGCTAACTTGTTTAAAAGTTCATTTTGTTTTCTAATCTCAGAACGGTTCAAGACCTTTTCTTTTTGTCCGTCAAGCATACCTTGAACTTGTTCATGTACTGTTGAATCCGAGATATCTTCGAGGGATGATTCAACATCTTCGTCTTCGTTATCTTCGATGAAACTGTCCCAGTCAGTATTCTTGTAAGTTTTATAAACTTCATTTGCAGAGATGTTCATTTTCAATGCGATTGTTGACCAATCGGTTCCGTGTTGTTCGACCAATTCTATTAATTGTTTCTTCTTCTCGTCAGTCCATAAAGTCATGTTTTGCTCCAATTTTATCTAAAATTATTTATTACTTTTTTGTATCCTGGATATTTATCTTCGTCAAATTTTATTTCTCTGAACATTTTCACTATCTCTTCATCTAAAGATACTGGCATTTCTATACGTGGATTTATAATGTGTTTTCCGAATTTATCTTGGCCAACACCAACTCTAAGTCCGCAATCTTTTAATACGAGAGGTTTTTTGTCCACATACCAATCTTTAAAGCTAACTTTTTTAATACCATGCAAAGTGGGTATTTCTGTTTCTTCTCCAGAGAGAATATACTTTAGGGGAATTGGGATATTCTGATATACATCGCAACCTCTTGGCATAAAGAATTGACCAACGCCTTCGATACTTACATGAATATGAAGGTGACTAAAAGATCCATCTTTCTTTTGATTGCCCTTTTCCTTGAATGTAAATTTTAAATTTTCTACGGAATGCCCACTGGGAATTTCTAAATTTACACTAATTTCTTCTTTAGACATATTATTTAAAACTCTTTTGAATATTACTTTCTTTTTGGTTCCGTGAAAAAACTCAAAAATATTAATATTCATTTTTACAGAAACATCACTTTCTCTCATAAAGGATGGATTGCTACCTGAAAAAAAAGTATTTAAAATATCACTCAAGTTTGAAGGGTTTCGATTTACATGTTGATAGTCGTAAATCTGTCGTCTTCTCTCATCAGAAAGAACAGTATATGCCTCTGTGACTATTTTAAATTCCTCTTCAGAATTTTTTTCTTTACTTACATCAGGATGGAGTTTTTTTGCAAGTTTTTTATATGCCTTTTTAATCTCTTCTTGAGAGGCGTCTTTTTTAACATTTAGAATTTCATAGTAATTTTTCATACAAAATTTTTAAACTTGGTATATTTGTTTGTGTTGAGGAAATCTTCTAAAAACTTCGAGACAGATTTCACCTTTACGCCATATATACCTGTTACTCCTTGTGCCACAAAAGATTCCGCCTTAATCTTGTTTGAAATTAAAAATTCAGACATTTGATCGGTTGTATTTTTGTTTTCAATAATCAAGTTAATTGTATTGTCTGAGTTTGAGTAAGTAGACCCTCCTTCAAAAATACCGTCTATGAAAGGAGTTTTATCAGAATTCGTCAACCCTTTAAAGCCAAATGGCCAAGTCTGTTCACTAACGTCTTCTGGCTGTAGTCCAAATTTGTCCAATAGGAAGTCAGAGTAACTATATATATTTTCTGTAACAACCATAGGTCTAATCCCCTTCATCTCTAAATGATAGGGGATCTTATTGTCTCTCAATATCCTTGACATATAACATGCCATCTTGAATTTTGGGCAATAATACTCTATTGTCTGTTCTGTATTCCCGGCCTCGAACGAGTAAAGATACCCTAACAAATATAAATCTTTTTTGTCGGCAAGCATAGTTTTCTCCTAGAAAATCTTCTTTTTCTTATATTGATAAGAGTCAATATTATATACGCCGAATTCTTCTTCTTCGTCTAATATTTGCTTTCTCATAGAAGAGTGTTCTGATGACCATTTACCAACATCGTTAAAATCAAAAACGAGAGCTTGGGTTTTATTTACTTCTGGACAAGGACGAATAACTCTACCGACTCTTTGTTTACACTTAACGGGGGATTTACCACCACCCGCCATAATCAATACGCTAAGTCTTTTGATATCCAAACCTTCGTCGGCAATAGTATTGTGTGCTAAAATTGGACCTATTCCACAGAAAAAATTTTCAGTGTTTTCTACACTAACATCATACACGAACTTCTCATCTTCTTTTACTTCTTTACATTTTTTTACTGAAACCAAGGAGTTTGGTTTTTTTTCTAAATTAGAATAATTCCGTTTTCGATTAAACTGATTATTGTCTTTTAATTTTATTTTAAATTCATTATTATCTAATTGATAATTATTGTTTGATGATATAATATATCTTCTTGAACAATTCCCAATAGCCTCGAATTCAGTATGTAATGTTATGTTTTCATGACCTAAAAACCTAAGCAGATAAACTATATCTCTAGAAAGATTTGGGGAACTGGTATGTAAAATAAAACTTCTTTTAAGGAAAGTTCCGTCTCCCATATATAGACCATATAAAAAAGATTCTTTTTTTTCTTTACATACATTAAAAATATAATTAGGCAATTTTTTTTCATAAAATCCAACACCTGGATTAAATACGTCTAAAATTACATTATACATAGTAGAATCTGAAATGCAGAAACTAACTCCATCGTAAAAAAAATCTATTTTCAAAGAATTTAAAACTTTTTCCATTTTATCACAACAAATCTTAGTGTCTATATTGTTTTCTTTTTTTGCAGATAAAATTAGTCTTTTTTGTGGTTTTTTACTATTTTTATTTTTGTCCGCATATCCCTCAGAACAATAAAATCCTAAAAAACAGAACAAATCTTCTGAAAGGTTCAGTATTGGTGATATTGGTTTTCTTGACTTTTTTGCACAAATTTTTAAATTTAAAAAATCGATTAAAAAATTATTATTATAAATTTCTTTAAATTCATAATAAAATCTTTTTTCCTTCGAATCTAAACATTTATATTTGTATTTCATAATTTTTTCATAATTTTCTAAAAAACAATTACCTTTTTCAGTTTTTTTATAATCCTTATCACACAAACCTTTATTAAATAGCATTTCTTTGTTGTATTTTTTGGTTTGTTCGCTAACTTTTTCGTTATTTAGGATTTTTTTCCATGATCTAAACCTTCTTAATAATGGTTGGCTCAATTCATTAGAGAATAAACTATATTTATTGCTTTTATTGTTCTCAAATAAAACGTTGACTAAATTTATTGATTCTATTTCTTTAATTTCAATTGATTTAAGGTTTTTTGGGATTATAATTTGACCTTCTTCTTTTGTTGGGAAAAATTCTATTAAATCTTTTTGATTTTTTGTAGTAATTAACGAATGATTATCAGTGACCTCACAAACTAAATTATGATTTCCACAAACTTCAATAATTGGTACTTTTTTTTCTTTTTTATGAACATGTGTTAATTTATGGAAATTTGAATCGGAATTAAATTTATCTAAAGATAAAACGGAATATCCTTCAACTTTTTTTGTACCAGGTACATTTAAATATCTTTTAGTAAATTCTCCTATTTTTATGTTTTCTATTATTCCTGTATTGTCATTTCTAATAAGTATTTTTTCATCATAAGGTAAACTCGTTGAAATTAAAGTGTTTATTTCTCCACGATCTACTTTATCTAATAACTCTTTTCTCTTGTTTGTTTTTCCATGAACAAATATTGAACCTTCTATTTTTTCTTGTAAATAATCTCCATGATCTATTCTTGTGACTAGAATAAGTGTAGGTGTTTTCTTCTTAGTAAAATCATTTCCTATTCTAATTATATGGTCATTTCTTTCTTGATTTTCTATTATGTTATATTTTAAATCTTCCTCCCAATTTGTAACTCGTGTTTTTCTTGAGTTTAAATTAATGTAATAAATATCGGGCTTCATTAAAAACCCTTTTTTAATTAGGAACGAAGCAGTTATCCCACCTATTTTTCTACCGAACAAACCCTCTAACATCAATTCAGCATTGTCGGTTCTGGTAGGGGTTGCCGTACCTCCAAAGAGGTAATAGCATTTATTGGATTTAGATATAATCGTTTCACATGTCTTCGCAGCAGCATGGTGAGCTTCGTCGAAATATATGGCTTTGGCGTTCTCTATGAGATCCTGAATATCTTTTCTTTTAGTTTTTACATGCTCCATATTTTCTTCTTTTAGAGACTGTAAATCACTTTCATCCATTCCTATGAAATCATCGCTTTTAGAGTTTTTCTTTTTCTTTTTAGAAGGTTTATCATAAGCTCTAATTGCAGTTTGGATGGTCATTACATTGATTTCTTTTATGTCACACTTGCCATCGCCGATCAATCCGACTTCAACGCCATTCATGTATTCTTGAATTCTTTCTTTGGCTTGCTCCATCAAATCTTTTGTAAGGACATAAAAGATAAAAGGCGCTACAGCCAAGTCATGAATTAGTCTTGCGGCAATAAGAGTCTTTCCACCACCAGTCGCAACTTCTATAACTCCTCTTGTTTTCTTCAAACAATCATTAACGGTTTGTTCTTGGTAGTCTCTTATTTTAATATTGTCATTCCAAACTAGATTAAGACTTTGTTCTGGTTTTATTCTTTCATCTATAATTTCAGGAATTACTTTAAAATCTTCATGTAGTGCTTTTATAACTTTAGCTGCAAGTCCTGTTAAGAATTTACCTTGGTTGTTAGAATTTCTAGTTTTTTGAAATAAATGTTTCTTACCATCCCAATGTTTAAATCTATCATTAGTTTGAATTATAAAGTCAGCATTAGGAATATCGTAAGTTATTGTTTCATACAATACTGATTGGGCCGCAGGAGGTAAATTCTCTATCTGCGACCATATATTTCCCAATCTTATTATTGGCTTTTCTTTATTCATCACTAACCTTTATATCTTTACATTTATGATTATACTGATTATTTTCTGTTCCATCACCTTCTGGAATTTTTTCTATGCTTAAATTCTTACCGCATCTTATACAGAAAACTTCTCCTTTTATGGTTTCAATCAAGGGTGAAATTGATTGTTTTATTTTTCCTCTTTTAATCATTTTTCGTACCTCTCTTTCCAGACGGCCTTTTGGCTCTTACTTAAGAATTCTGATTCTGCTATAATTAGACTACATAGTTTTTCTATCGTATAGGTTTCACTACCGTATGTGAGCTTTCCAGAAGTTCCACATTCATGACATTTGTATCTGAGAAAGAGTTTTCCTTTTTCTTTACCTGCCAGTTGAAATCCTATTTCGAAATGATCGCTAGGACGAAGATTCTCTTCACATGAAACACATTTTGCCGAACCTACGAATTTTAATTGAGGAAATATGTTTTCGTCTTTTTTTTTCACGTGTTACATGGACTCCTAGAATTGATAAAGATGAAATACGAGTTAATTTTACATTCGATTTTTTTTCATGGCCAATTCTGGACACGCTTTTAATCGTCTTTGAAATCATCCCGAAATTTAGAAGGGGGGACTATAGGGGGGTTTATACCCAACAGTATGTTGGGTTTAGTTATCGGAGCGAAGCGGAGAGAACGTACTGTACAGTACCTTTTAGTACGTACAGTACTTAGAGTACTTACTGTACAAGAAAAAATTTTTCATAAAAAAATACAAATAATCTCTGGCCTCAAGGCTTGCATCACCTGAAGAAATGCCGTATCAGATCAGAACCAAGACGGAGAGCGTTTCTGAATGATGAAAGACCAACCAAAGAAGAAAGATCTATTTAAAGTTTTACTTCCAGATCAGGGCGAAGTAGAATATTTGTCTAACCAGAAACTAAAGAAAAGAACCTGTGAGAATCAGGCGTTATCTTCATTTACAGCCAATACGTGGTGTCAGTATGTTTCTCAAACATATAGAGAAATTTTTGAAGAAAAGTATCCAAATTATCCAGAAAAAATAAGATACGAATCAAATATGTTGGTAAACTTCATATACCCAACAGTCTTTGATCTTCATGGATTTTCAGCAAGAGATTTTAAGGATTTAATAAATATCTCTATCAAGAAATGTAAGAGTAAAAACTCTAAATTCTTTTTGGGAAATCTGAAGACGGAATATGGCAAGAAACAAATATTAACATTCCAGAGAAAACTTTTAGCAAAAAGACAGGAAGATCTTTTCGAAAAAATCGTACACCTTCCCCATAAGGCCATATCAGACGATCCTGACGATCTCTTCTTGATTATAGATTCGACCCCTATGACGAGTGTTCAATTTATGGCCAATTACGGTTTATGTATCTACCATAAATATCTACAGTTATCAAAACCAACCTCTTTTGAAGAGGCTACCAAATTAGTAAGACGCTCTCTCTTAGATGACGTTTTGATAAAATACAAAAATAATCTACCAGTCCTCAAAAGCATCATGTCTATGATTGCACAAAATACAATCGCATGGGAACCATATACGGCCAGCGAAATTAAGGATGGAATTCCAGCCTGTGGCTTTATATACCTCGATTGGAGAAAAGAGTTTAATTCTATTTTTGAAAAATTAGGACTAAAATATGAACCTTGGTGGAAGTCTAGGAACGTAACAAGTAACTTACATCCTTTGAAATCTGTAAATAAATTATTTTCAATGAAAGAATGCAGCAAACTGGCCTAAGTGATTGACGTAAAATCTTTGTGTGAGAATCTTGCATAGATTACATCCAAAGGATAGAATTCATGGAAACGTTGAAAAAAGGTAAAGGAGCACTAAAAGTGCCAAGCAAAAACACAATCGAACAACAAGATGACGGCGATTTAATCTTTTCAGACAATTCTCAGAATAAAGAGAAGAGTAAATTTGAAAAAGCAGAAGAAGAAATTCGACTGTTAGTCCGTGCCCGCAGACCAATCATTTACCTTAGATGTGATGAAAAAGAATCCGACATTATTAAAATTATACATAAAATGTGTAGAGAGGGAACTTCTGGAGCGAGATCTCAGAAACAACTATTTGTTTGGGATGTAGTCAAAGGACTACAAATGCAGATAGATACTCCTGACGATACATTCCAACAGCAGCCCGTTGAAGATGCTACAAAGAAAGATGCTGGCTCTGCTTTGGACTTTCTTGCAAAGCATAAGCCAACACCTAAAGATAAGAGTAGAGACCCCGATTCAGTTTATATATTTTGTGAGTTTCACCATTATCTTTCAGATCCAGGTATTCAAAGAAGACTCCGTATCTTTACTGAGCAAACAATTAAGAATGATAAAAAATTACTAATCTTACTATCTCCAAGAAATGATGGAAAACAAGGCAAGTTAATTCCACAAGAATTGGAGAATATCATCCACTTGTTTGAATGGCCATATCCAGATACACTTCATATAAAAACAGTCTTAGAAGAAAGACTAATTCCTCAATTGAATGTCCGCCTAGAAAAGGCTGGAAAAGATATTCCTTTGATGGATTTCTCCGAACAAGAAAAGGTGGATCTTGTAAACGCCTATAAGGGTTTGACGGTTCGCCAAATGGAAGCTGCTTCTATGAAAAGTATTATTACTCATAGAACACTTGTTCCTAAGACAATTTCAGAAGAAAAGAAACAAATTATTGCCAAGAATGGAACGGCAGAATATGTTGATCCAATACAAACTATGGGTGATATTGGTGGATTCGAGAATCTAAAGAGATGGTCGAAAGAAAGAAAAGTTCTTCTTACCGAAGAAGCTGTAAAGTTTGGTTGTGACAGACCAAAAGGGGTATTGCTTCTTGGACCTTGGGGAACTGGTAAAACCACAGCAGCAAAAGCCATTATCAATGAGTGGGGATTGCCAGCTATGCGAGTAGATGTTTCAAAACTATTCGACATGTATGTTGGCGCTTCTGAAAGAGCAACCTCAAGTTTATTGGAGTTGGCGGAATCAATTTCACCATGTATATTGTGGTGGGATGAAGTTGAAAATATTATGGGCGGAATAAACGGGGCTAACGATGGCGGAACTTCCAATCGAGTCTTGGGTCTAATTTCAACTTGGATGTCAGAACATAATGGTTTTGTTTTCAATATCTTTACTGGAAATGACATTAGTACTTCTCCTCCAAAACTTTTCCGTAAAGGTCGTTTGGATGAAATCTTCATTTTAGATTTGCCAACAAAAGAAGAACGTCCAGAGATATTTGAAATTCACGCTAAAAAGAAATTGATAATCCAAGATAGAAATTACGGAACTTCAAATCTAAAAAATATAAATTCATTAGACTTTGTTGGTTTGGCTGAAAAAACAATTAACTTCTCTGGTGCTGAGATTGAAGCGGTCATACAAACTGCCAATATTCGTGCTTTCAATGATGGAAAGCGTATGATGACCAATGAAGATATTTTGGGAGCTATTTCCGAAACCATTCCAATTAGCGTAACAATGAGAGACCAGATTCAAAGAATTCGTGAATGGCAAAATGGTAGAGCGGTTAGAGCGTCTATTTATGAGCCGGAAGATCTTCTTGATACTGCTGGTATAAAAGAAAAAATAGGATATGCTCTAGACGATTTGGGGGCTGATGCTGAAATCTAAAAAAAAATGAGAATCAAATGTCAGAAACAAATATCAATGAAGAAAAAGAAAAACTACAGAAAGTTATAAATTACAAGAAAGATAGCCTAAAAGCACTAAGAAAGGTTCTCAGGGATAGTAGTAATATCCCTGAGATCTATTTCAAATTTCGTTGGGATGATTATCAGAAGGATCACGATCAAAAAAAGATAATCAATGACATTTCTGTTCAACAATCTAGAGAAAGTGCTAAAGCTATATGTCTTCAATATGCCCTTAACATATCTGAAGTTTATACGCAAGGCAGATCTTTACTGATTATTGGAAGAAGAAGCTCCGGCAAAACTGTCCTAGCGACTCTTATCTTGAGACAATCCATTGCCGAGATATATGAGTCTGTCTATTTCACTCCATTTACACAACTTGCAATCGAAGCAAATACGGCAAACTTGAGCGAAGAGCGTGAAGAGTTTGAGGAGAAGTACATATCACCATCCTTTCTCTTGATAGATGAAATGGATGATATGGACGTGACTATAAAAATGAAAAATTACATTGGACACGTTTTAATTGAAAGACAAAAACTGAAAAGACCCACGATTGTAACGAGTAAAATTAGCTTAAAAAGAATTAAAACTCTCTATGGAAATCTCGTATATTCAGCGCTAACAGACAATAACTACTTTTTGCCAGAGATAGTTATAGAGACTGGTGACGATGGAGATCTTTTGAGTCTAAGTCTTCAACCTGGAACTTTATATAATATCAAAACTTTAGGTGAAGAACTTAAGAGTTTTAGAAGTGCGCAAAAAATACAAAAAACAAACAATAAAAGAATGAATGATAGTTTAATTTCCGCTGAAGATATAATCAGAATCCTAAAAATGTCAATGGTCAACAACGAATGAAAGATGATATTGAAGTACCTCAGAACCTACAAGAGATCATAATTGATTATGAAGGACAAATCTTACACTATGTTCTAACTGACATTAGAAAACTTCAAGAAGTTTTTTGTGATAGGCAAGTGGGGACAGATATTCTTTTTGATAAAACCATCAAGAAGATAGTTGATCTTACAATCAATTATTACGAGAGATATAATTCCCTCTTAGTTCAGAATGAATTTAGAGAGATTATAGACAAGCTTCTTGAAAATGGAGATCTTGAAGAGCGTGATCACAGAGTGCTTCTCGACACTTATGAAAACGCAGTTAATTTAGATTTGCAGGAAGACCAATTTAATAGAATTTACAATGAATGGTTACAGGCTTCTACCGTTCCCAAATGTAATGAGATAATCAAAGCCTACAATAAGAAATATTTGATTGATAAAACTTCTGGTCTTGACTTCATTGAAAAGATAACTTCAGAGTTAAGAAAAATAAATCTAACTAAAAAGGAAACCAATTTAATCAAAATTGGAGACCTTGCTGAAGATTACGAAGAACAAATCAAAGACGTTAAGGATAGACGCAGTGAAGAAAAGAAAACAATTCTCACTGGTATCCCAAAGCTAGACAAAGTTTTTAATGGATTTGATCCAGGCACACTTACGCTTATTGGTGCGGTAACGGGCGGCGGTAAGTCAACGTTTGCATTGAATATATCAAGAAACATTCACGAATTATACAATAAAAATGTTCTTGTTGTTTCTTTGGAAATGTCTAAAGAACAATGGTTTAGAAAATACAACTCTTTAGATATGTACTACAAAGGATTCTTTGTTCCATACGCATCCGTTTTGAGAGGTGATAAAGAAATTATCACAGACGGAGTTTTGGAAGAATATGCAGAAAGATTAAAAGAGAGATCTGAAAATCTATTAGGAAGACATAGTAGATATAAAGTTGTCGAAGGTCGTGCCAATAGATTCTCATGGAACGACATTGTTAATGAATGGAATAGAAGACTTCCTGCATTTAAGCCAGATATTATTTTTGTAGATCACCTGTCTCTTTTCGATTTAGGTTCTGATGCAGATCAGATAAGAGTTAAATTGGGTAATCTTTCGAAAGATATTCGTGCTTACGGACAAGATCATAATATACCGATGGTTGTCATTGTTCAGGCTAACCGTTCCTCTGTTCAAAGGGTTAAGGGTAAGAGAGAAATTGATATTGATTTCGAAAATATCGAAGGCTCAAACTTGGTCGGTCAAGACGCAGATAATTTCTTGGCACTACTTGCTCCAGAATTAAATAAGATCAAAATAAAAGTAGCTAAGCAAAGAGATGGTGGTAAGCATATTGTAGAACTGAAAGGTGCTTTTGATTATTGTGCGGTTTATGATGAAGATGATTCTATTACTAGTTCTTATCTTTCTGGCGATGGAACTTTTGTAGATGGTGAAGATGATGATACTGGTTTGGATACTGGAATCAACGATGCAATGGAAGAGTATATTAAAAGTAGTCTAGAAGATGATTTGGGTATATTGGGAGCCTCTAAGGATTCAACACCAGAAACAAAAGAGTTTCAAAATCTAGAATCGGTAGATCAGGACGATATAGAAAGTTTAATTTCAGATGAAACCAGTAAACCCGATTACGAAGTCGATCCCAAAGTACAAAAACTAAAAGAAAAATTAGAAGATAAAGATATCAAAAAGATATTCTCTTTCTCCTTTAAAGACAAGAGACTTAATTCTAAAATGAAGCAATATTTGGATTATAACAATGGCTGAGTATGAAGATATCTTTGAAGAAATAAAACAAAAAGTATCATTGATAGATGAACTTGAAAAGACAGGAAATTCTGTAAGAAGATTTTCCAGACATATGTTTCGTTCGGTATGTCCATTACATAAAGACACCGACCCCTCTTTGATGGTTTATACAGATAAAAGTTATGAAGATTTTTATTGTTATGGCTGTGGTAAAGGCGGAACCGTAATAGATCTTGTCAAAACTTATAATGGCTTCACAATCAAAGAAACTATTGATTATTTCAAGAAACATTATGAACTAGAAAGTGACTACTCGGAAAAACCTTTAGATGACCAAATTGGAAAAATATCTAAAAGAAAAATACTAAAGAAATGCATTCCTAACTATGGAGTAATAACATCCAATCTAGTTAGAAATTATTATAAAAAAATATATTCAACAGATCCTAAATTATTTGAAAAAGAATACGATAGGGTTTCGCAATATTTAAGAAAAATAGATGAATCTATGTACAATGAAGATTTAGAATCTATTAAATTCCACAGAAAAAATCTTGAAGAATATATTAAGATTTCGCAAGAGAAATTCAAAAATGTTTCTAAAACAAAGAATTAAAGAAATATCAGATTCGACAGGAATTAATCCTGAGAAAATCCAAACAACAATGGAACAGTGGGCATTACCTCTACTTAGAAGAGGTATTATTGTTCGAATTGAAATCAAATATTGGAGAGCAAGAAAAAAACTTTCTGCCAGTGACATTGGTTTCGAAAATGACAACAACTTCATTCAAAGCTTCTCTGAAAATTATTTAAATTTCGGGACAAAACTTTTGTTGCCTAAATCAGTCATGAATAGAATTAAGGCGGCAGAGGAGCAGTCTAGAAAAAATCTAATAGATCACTCCTTTGATACAGTCTGGGGTAGATTCGTCCCATGTACTATGTTTTCAGAATGGAAAGAAAGAGACGAAGTTTGTAAGAAAAGTTTTCAATCGTTACGTGATGATATCTGTGAGAATTATTATGCTTATGTAGAAGAGATTATACAAGAGTATAAAGTTTTTTGTTCTATTTTATGGAAAGAAGGAAATATAAATAAAACAAAATGGGGGGATTATCAGAATTTCGAAAATGATTTTTTGACTGGGATTAGGTCTAATATTCTGTCAAAAGAAAATTTTAAGGAAAGTTTTAAATATAATTCTTTTTTCTTTTTTGTGCCAATGCCTGATGAGGTAGAAAAGGATGTTCAGAAGGCTAAGGATGTGATGAATCAAACACAAATACAGCAAGAAGAACATATGATGAACATAGAGCTGCAAAAAGATATGAAACAATATCGTGCAGAACAGCTTGAAAGTTTTATTGACTCAACAGTCGGACAAATAAAAGACACCATTATCAATATAGTTGATGATTTAAGGGAAAGTGTGGCCTTAGACATGGACTGCAACTTAACAGTAGGTAAGAATAGGACTAATCTTCTGAAGATGGTCCATAAAGTTCGTTCTTTGAATTTTATTGATGACAAAAGTATTGATGAAGCTTTAGATAGAATTCAGGCCGATTTAGACAAGCCTACTTATTATCGTAACAATGAACAGGTTTGGAAAAGTCTTCGAGAACTAGAGTATGCCGCCAAGGAAAAAATAGTATCTATTGAAGATAAGCAGATAGAGTCATTGGAGATTTAAATGAGATATATAAAGCAAGAAGGTTTCGCAGAAAAAATAGAAAAAATAAAATCACCATTCGTCTGCCATAACGCCTATGGGGATAGGAAGATTTTATTTGGTGACGATCAACTAACCTTAGAACCTTTTGGTTCGATGCAACCCTTGCCTTTGGCTACATTTAATTGCAATGAAATTTTATCTCTTCCTACAATGGAAGAATATGTGAAGAATGATGTTTGGTCTCTCGCCGAACCTTACACTTGGAATAATGGACAGGTTCAAGATTTACACTATTACTTGTCAGCTTCCAGCAAAAGAATATTCAGTGACGAATATAATACCTTTAGATTTTGTAAAAATCTGATAATAAGAAACATTCCTCCAACAGGTATGAGACTTCATTTTTTTGGAGATATTTTTGAATATAGATATTTTTACTTAGATTATGACGATGTTAAAAACTTCCACAAATCTTTGATGGGAGAGAATCTAGGTGGTCGTTCAAGAAAAGATTCGAAGACTAAATATATTTCAATAAATCATTCATTTAAGGATGAACCTCATGTCACTCATTTTTTAGACAAGGTAACTTCTCTTTATGGTAGGATTTACAAAAAAAGAATAAAATCACCTCATTCAGACGACAAAGAAGAGTTTAAAACAAAAGAGGGTAAATATCTTTCTGAGAAATTTGGAATAAACCAAATTAACTCAAAATATGGGAATGGCTTTAAAACAATAAAAGAAGAGAGACTAAAGAACTTTTATGATCTAGGGCATGTAATGCAGGATGGAAAAGGTTATACTAAAAACTTTCTTTTATCTTGTTTGATATGTGATAGTGATAAGGTTTCTTTATTCAATACAAATAGATTGGCTTTAGGTCAGATTAGAGAAGAGTTTTTGAAGTTCAATAAAGACGGAAGATACCTCTGTATTGAAGAATTCTTTAATGATTATGATGTTACATTGAAACCGTCTTCTAATAATAATTTAGAGATAGAGTTCGTTCCAACAAAGTATTCAAGACTTCAAGGCTCTCTGTTGGTTCCTAATCCAAAATTTGTGTTACTGAAAATCATACTAAATCAATTAGCAAAGGTAAATAATTACATAGGTTCTCTTGAGGACAGTTTCCACTTCGTCAAAGATTACCATCCATTTAAAGTGGTTACGGTAAAGAAAGATAGTGTATTAGTCCGTTCACCTAAGAAGAGAAGTTTCGATTATGAAATAAAAGTTCTTCCAAGAGATGAATATGACAAAGAATCTTTTTGTAATATGATAGAAATATGAACAAAATAGACGAAAAAGAAATAAAAGGAATTCTTAACTTCATTGGAAAGTCTAAGGACTTTAGCAGTGAATATATGAGAGTGAAAAATTTTAAGGTATATAGTAATCAAATTGACTTAAAAACCTTGATGTATGGGGTTATATGTTGGTTCGTAGAGGATAGAGACATTTCGTTGAAAGTTAATATCTCAATGAGAAGTTTTTTGAATATCAAAAACTACCTTGAAGGTCATACCGAGAACATACAGACTGCGCACGACATGTTCTCTACGATATCTAATTTTTATGATTTAAATTTTGTGGCCGCAATAGTACCGTATTACAAGAGGGAGCACTACTCAACTTACCTCATTTTAGAAAAAGACGGAGAATTTCTCTCTGTTAATTGTTACTTTTCAGATATCGTCTGCATGGTTCAGAAGATGAACATGCCCGTGTATATCCACAAAGAGATAGTGAAAGAAATGGGAATACCAGTTGAAGCACTCAATGAATTTTTAAACGAAGGAGAAACGAATGTCTAAAAACTTTGTTCACTTACACTGTCACTCAGATTACTCACTTTATGATGGAATGCAAAAGGTAGATAAAATGGTAGAGAGGGCAGCGGAATTAGGGTTCCCTGGAATCGCACTTACCGATCATGGTAAGGTTGGAGGTTTGATCAAACTTTATAAAAATTGTAAGAAAAATAACATCAACCCAATCTTTGGATGTTTAATAGCAGGACAAGAAATAATTACAGAAAATGGTATTTCTGAAATTCAAAACATAAATGTTGGAGACAAGGTATTGACTCATACTGGAAAATTTCAAAGAGTCTTGTCTGTAATGAAGAAAAAAGTTGACACTAGATTATATTACATTGAACTGTCAGGAAGATATGGAAGAACATTGAGATTAACAGAAGAACATCCTATTTTAATTTTCGATGGAGAGAAAACTCAATGGAAAAAACCAAACGAAATTGAAGTTGGTTATAAAAACAAAAATAGTAAAAGAAATAAATGGAATAGTTATGTATGTTTCCCAAGAATAATAGGTCAAGAAGATTATATCCCGCTTGATTGGGCAAAATATACATCTTCAAAATTTTCTATATCTAAAAATACTGCGAAGAAAAACCATTTGGTTAAGTGTGAAAGCGATAGAGAATGGGAGTTTCCTGATATTATTTTTGATGAAGACTTTTCGTTACTACTGGGATGGTTTTGCTCAGAAGGGTGGACAACTGAAAGTGGTTCTGTCGGGTTTTCCCTGTCTAGTAATGAAGAACATTATATACTAATGATTAAGTATCTTTTAAAGAAAATATTTAATGTGGAAGCCACTATTGAAAATAGAGAAGATAAAAATAGTATTGAAATACATTTCCAAAACATCTTCATAGCTACAATGCTCAGAAATCTTTGTGGATATGACTCTTCTTCTAAGAAGATCCCTAATGAAGTTTTAACATCTAAAACTTTAGTTCAAAATGCCTACAAAGAAGGTCTTTTGAGGGGGGATGGGAAGCAGTTCAGAAAAACTAATGAAAAAATGGAAAGAAACTTAAGAACTAAGTCTAAAAATTTAGCATGGGGTTTTAAGGTTTTGGTTGCAAACTTAGGACATTGGGTGGGTATATCCGAGTCTTATGAAAAATTTAAAAAACATAAAATATATTCAATTCTCTATAAAGATATAAAGAAATTTGATTATATAGAGAAAGATGAAAAATTTCTATATAAACCAATTAGTAAAATTTTTTCCCATGCTTATAAAGGTGAAGTTTTTAATATGGAGGTTGAGAATGATAATTCCTATGTAAGTGATTTTGTTTTACATAATTGTGAAATCTATTATCTTGATGATATTCAAAACAAAAAAGGCAAGCAGTATCACCAAACTATCTTGGCTAAAAACCAGAAGGGTTACGAAAATCTTCTTGCCTTAAATACGAATTCACACCAAAATCTTTACCGTGGATTCCCTAGAGTTGATTGGAATATGCTCAAGGAATATCATGAAGGTCTTATCGTTACATCTGGATGCACTTCAAGTAAAATGTCGCACCTTTGTATTGAAGGAGATATAGATGGCGCTAGAGAATTAGCCAAAAAGTCAAAAGAACTTTGGGGAGATGATTATTACTTCGAAGTTATGTTGACTGGATATGAGCCTCAAGAACAAGTTGTAAAAGTGCTATCATCTCTATCTAAAGAATTGGGAATTAAAATAGTGGCGACAAATGACGTTCACTATACATATCAAGATGAAGCGGAACATCAGAAAACGAAGATCTCAATATCTAGAAGCGGACCTTTGCCTCCAGATTATGATAACAAACCTTTTTATTATATGAAGTCTTATGAAGAAATGCTTTCTGTATTTCCAGACAATCCAGAATGGATACACAACACTTTAGAGATAAATGATAAATGCAATGTAGAGCTTAATCTTGGTGGTGCGAAACTTCCAGAATTTAATGTTCCAAATGATGATGAAGATTTTAATGAATTCAAAAAAACACTTTGGAATAGAGGTGACGAAGAGTCCTATCTGATCTACCTTTCTTTCCAAGGATTGAAAGAAAAGGGACTTGCTGAGAAGGATGCTTATATTATTCGACTTCAACAAGAATTAGAAACAATTCGATTTACAGGATTCACTTCTTACTTCCTAATTGTTTGGGAATACTGCAATTGGGCGAGACAACAGAATATTAAGATTGGTGCTGGACGTGGATGTTTCTTGCCTGATAATTCTGTAATAACAAACAATGGTAATAAGAAAATACAGGATATTAAATTGGGTGATGAAGTTCTTTCTCATGATGAGAATTACCATGAAGTGTTGGGGCTACATCAATATATGGTAGATGAAGAAATAATTGAAATAGAAATGGAAGATGGAAGACTTATTTCTTGCACTTTAGATCACAAAATATTGGTCGAAAGAAATTCAGAGAAAATATGGGTTGAAGCTCAACATCTTACATCTGATGATGAAATTGTGGATCTAAAATAAATATTGGATACGAACGAGGTATCTTTTGGTTTTCTCTAGAATGTAAAAGACAAATATATTTTTGGAGATCTGAAAATGCTAAAAAAAGAAAAATTTAATTGTAGAAAATGTGGTAAATATGTAGAAATTAATAGTCAGATGTTTAAAAAGAGACCTTCTGGAAATGGAGATAAAGTTTGTAGAAAGTGTTATTACGATCTATTTAAATCTTCAACTCCTGTAAAATCAGATAAATATCCTGAACGAATTAAACATTTGTTACATAGAAAATCTTTTGAATACAATGACATTAAGGACTTTATTGAAGACTTTAAAACAAAGAAAAAAGTGAAATTCAAATGCATGTGTTGCGGTAATGATGAAGAGATGCAAATAAATTCAATGAGAAGAAGAAAGATAGTGGGGACAAAGCCTATATGTAGAAAGTGTTCTTTGTCTTATGCAACATCTTCAGACGAATGGAAAAAATCAAACTCAGATGCTCAATTTATTGCCCAAAATAGAAAAGAAGTAAAAGAGAAACAGAGAAAAGCGCAAAATGATTTAATGGAAAACGATCCACTTTATATTGAAAAAAGAAGATCAAATAGTTTTATTTCAGGAGAAATAGAAGGCATTTATTTCGATAGTAGTTGGGAATTGTTTTATAAGGAAGGTTCGAGAAAACCCCACCTCTTGTGGGTGGGGTGGTTCAAATAGTTTATTGCCTTGAAGATAAAAATATCAAGTCTATAGTTAGATTCGATAAAAGGATTAAATATAGAGATAAATCTGGAAAATCAAGATATTATTCACCTGACTTTAGAGTTGAATTTTTAGATGGTAATATAAAGATCGTTGAAATAAAAGGCGAGATTTCTACGAATGTAGATTTAAAGAAAAATGCCGCAATAAAATCATTTGGATTAAGTTATGAAATGCTAAAACAAAAAGACCTTCACGATCTGGGGCTGTTTGTCAGGTCTGAGCCATTCATAAAGAAATGGTATTTAAATATTGAAAAAAACTATAAATTAAAATTCAATAAAAACAAATGTACAGAAAAGATATTAAAAAAGATTAAGGATTGGAAAAATGACTAAAATAAAAAGTATAAAAAGAAGAAAATATAAAGGTCCAGTTTACGACTTAACTGTAGATCAAGTCCATTCTTACAATATAAATGGTCTGGCAGTTCACAATTCTGGTGTGGGTTCTCTGGTCCTATATTGTTTAGGTGTGATTGGTTTAGATCCGTTGAAACACCAACTGACAATGGATAGATTCCTATATGCTCAGGCAGACTATAGAGCAAGACAAGAAGACTTTTTTGAGTAATAATATGGATATTAGATTTGAAAGAAAATGGTCAATGCCTAGCGGCAAGACATTTACGATAAAGCCAATCAAAGAATTAATTGTAGAAGAAATAGATACAGATGGTATTTTATTAGATCCTTTTGCAAACAATGGTTTGATTCAATATTATTTCAAACCTAAAATAGAATACATATCGAACGACTTGGATACTCAATACGAAACAACTCATCATTTAGACGCTTTAGATTTCCTAAAGAAATTTGAAGAAGAATCTATAGATTTTGTTTTATATGATCCACCATATTGCTATGATAATAAAACTGAAATTTTTACAAAAAATGGTTGGAAGCTTATTTCGGAAATTACTTATGATGATGAAGTTTTCACGCTCAATTCTTCTAACAATATGTTAGAATATCAAAAACCAACAGAGGTTATAAAAAAGAAATATGTTGGTGAAATGCATAGATATAAATCTCAGAGCATTGATTTATTAGTGACTCCTAACCATAGAATGTGGATCAAGGATTCTTTTTATGGAAAATATTCATTTATTGAATCTAAAGACATTAAACACAAAAATATTTGGTTTCAAAAGGCTTGTGATTTTTTGGGTCAGGAAAAAGAATTCTTTTTTTTGCCAAAAGTAGAATTATTAAAGCCTAATAGATATGGACAAAAATTTAAACCAGAAAAAAAAATAAAAATGGACATATGGCTTAAATTTTTAGGATTATTTATTTCCGAAGGTTGCTGTAAGAAAATGTCTAAAGAAATTAGTAAACATAATTATATTGTGAGTATTTCCCAAACAAAAAAAGAAGGTAAAGAAAAAATTGAAAAAGTTTTAAATGAATTAGGTTATAATTTCACTACTTCTAAAAATGAATATCGTATTCAAGACAAACAACTTTATTCTTATCTTAAGAGTATGGGGGATCAAAAGAGAAATACATTCCCTCTGAATTTAAAGAATTAAACGAACGTCAACTAAAAATATTAATAGAATATTTAATGGTAGGAGATGGTACTAATATAAAATATGAAAAATTTAATAAAAATGCAAACAAAACGTATCATTACACCACCAATTCTTATTGTACATCTTCCAAGAAGTTAATGAATGACTTTTGTGAAATTGCTATAAAATCTGGATATGGAATAACGGTAAGTAAAAAGAAGAAAGAAAATTATGACATAATATACTCAATACATATTCTAAAAAGCAAAAATTTTAAATTTAATAATAAAAACCTAAAAAGGGTTAAAGATTTTAAAGATTACGTCTATTGTATATCTGTTCCTAATCAATTGCTTTTAGTTAAAAGGAATGGGAAGACTTGCTGGTGTGGAAATTCTCCAAGACAGGTTTCTGAATGTTATAAAAAATTAGATATGACTGTAAATATGGAGACAACGCAATCTTCTTACTGGACATATCAAAGAAGAGAAATAGCTAGAGTTTTAAAGCAGGGTGGAAAAGTGATAAACTTTGGTTGGAATAGCTGTGGTATAGGAAAAAAACTAGGTTTTGAAATAACAAGAATTATGTTAGTGAGTCATGGCGGCGGACATAATGACAATATAGTTACAGTTGAAACTAAATTGCCCGCCTTTAAGACAAAGGAGATTTTCTGATGATTAAAAATGAAACAAGAAAAAAATTAGTGGACATTATTGTCGCTGAATATAAAAAGAAAAGAGAAGCGGAGAACTTTCCAGAAAGTAGTTTGGAAAGAATCAAAAGTGAGATTAGAGTTATCTCCAAGAGTGAATCTTTAATTCTAGATTTAATTTCTTTCTTGAAAGAAAAGAAAAAAGCAGGAACGAAGAATGAAGTAAATTCTTTAGTTTTCTATGTGATGGGAATTACTAACAAGATGCCTGATTTAGAAAGAGAGTTTAATTTCACTTTCGATCTAGACGAGGCGAATAGAAGAAAGTCACCACCAGATATTGATATAGACTTCGAATATAGAGAAGCGATTCTCGAACACCTTACAGAAATCTACGGCAAAGACAACGTTGCTTTGATTGGAACTGCAATAAGCATGAAGCCAAAAGCTGCTGTTCAGTTTGCAGCAAAGGCTCTTAATATCATGGGTTCTTATTATGAACCGAATGATAGAAAATTCAGTTCAGAGAACGATAGAGAAGCTAAACGTATTTCTAAGATAATGATGAATAACAACTTCACTCTCCCACAATGGTTAGGAGAAGATGAAGAGATGAAAGTTACAAACGTTAAGATTAGAACTGCAATGGCTAGATTGAAGGAAGAGTACGATAAGTATCCAAAGGTTTTTGAAGTTGCGAAAAAACTTGAAGGTCTTTTGAAGTCTTATGGAACTCATGCCGCTGGTGTTGTTATTTCTGAACGTGAAATTACAAAAGATATACCATTGTTTTCTATCAAAGACCATACTGGCGAAATGGGTGAATATGAAAAGCAATTCATGTCAACCCAATATGATATGGATGAGTGTGAGCAATTAGGTCTTTTGAAATTCGACTTCTTACAATTAAACAACCTAAGACAGATGACCATGATTGAAAACTTAATAAGAGAACGACATGGTGAATTGAATTTTGATATTGAAAAACTAGATCCAAAAGACAAGAAGGTATTCAAGACAATAGATGACTTAAAGTTAGAAGGTCTCTTTCAAATATCAGGACCAGCTTTCGTTAGTCATAATTTAAGATGGAATAAGAAAGAAGGAACTTACGCAAGAGATAGAGCGGGGAATTTAATAGTCGATCACAAAAAGGGTCTTATTGAAGTTATGGGTTGTAACGACTTCAAGGATTTAGTTGCAGCAAACGCTCTCGGTCGTCCCGGCCCTTTGAATTTAAAAATGCACGAAGATTATAAGATTGGAAAGGCTGACTCTGCAAACGTTACTTATGAGCACGAATTGTTAGAACCTATCTTGAAAGACTCTTATGGACAGATGATCTATCAAGAGCAACTTATTAAAATGGCTCAAGAACTTGCAGGTTTTACCTTTGCTGAGGCTGACGGACTAAGAAAGGCTTGTGCGAAGAAGAAGACATCTTTGCTTGCTGAGATAGAACCTAAATTTAGAGCTGGATGTAAAAAAAATAATATACCTCAATCTGTAGTGGATCATATGTGGCAAATTGCTGTGGAGTTTGGTGAATATGCATTTAATAAGGCCCACTCTACTGCTTATGGTTTTATAACCTACCAAATGGCTTACTTGAAAACTTACTATCCTACAGAATTTATTTGTTCGATATTAACGTCTAGCTCACAGAAAAGTGATGAAGCGTTGGAGATTTCAATTGCAAAGTTTATGGTTGAATATCCAGATCTTAAAATCCTTCCAATAAATGTAAATAAGAGTCGTTCTTATTACTTCCCAGAAGAAGACTTTGTTGTAAGAGCGCCCTTTGATTCGATTAAGGGTGTTGGTAAAAGAGTGGCAGAAGATATCGAGAAGAAGCAACCCTTCGTTTCGATCCAAGACTTCATGTCAAGAGTAGATACGGATTCAAGAACATTAAATAATTTAATTGAAATAGATGCTTTTAAAGATTATGGGGATAAAGAATTTGTAACCTATGAAATTAGAAAGTATGAAAAAATGATGGAAGTGGCCATAAAGGGTGGAAAGAAAACATCGAATATAGATGTTAAGTCCATATGGTAAGAAAAGGAGATTTAAAAATGGCAGATAAGAAAAATGCAGTAAAGCCCGAAGAAAAAAAAGAAGTGGTTGAAGAAACAAAAGAAATTAAAGAGAAAAGATTTGCCAAAGTTGCAAAGTCATACAAAAGAAAAGTATCCTTAAAGGGTGTAACTTCTCAGTATGATAACGTTGAAGTTGGAACCTTTATAAGTATTTTAGTTTCATTTGATGATATTCCAGAGTTGATGAAAAAGTGTGATGGTTTGGCAGCTAAGGTATTTGAGTCTTCAGAAAGAGACATGAAGGTCAATATTCAAAATGTTATCGAAATGACTAAAGATCCTTCTAATTCAGCCCTTGTAGGTTTAGGTCCGAATCTCGAAGCAGAAGCTTTGTTGAAAGATCATATTAGCGACATTGACGAGTTATTGAGCGCCGATGATGTTGTTGGTCCACATATTGAAATCGAAGAAGACGATATCGGATTAGACTAAAATGTTAGATTCAGAGATAGTAGGAATTGTAGATCAGATATCAATACAAGATGGAGGGGATGAAGATAATTGTGTCCCCAGTCCCATAGATATTATAAATCTTCCAAAAAATAAAGAGTTTGCAAAGATTCTTATTAGGGAGATCAATGTTCTAAAAAATCATCCTTTCTTAAACATACAGGACACACGAAATCATTTAGATGATTTTGAATTGAATATAGAAATGTTTTTAAAGGATGACACATACCTTTCTCTTTACAATGATCTTTTAGACGATTTGGAATCAAAGAGAACTGAATCTTATAGAATCTTAGACAAAGCTAATTCAGATTACACTTTGATAAAGGCCATTTATTCTTCTTTGAAAGAAATTTGGCTATCTAAATTCTCAAAGGAAACCTCAGACAAGAAAAGAGAAGGTGAGGCTGAATACATCCTTTCCTTCATGCGTGATGAGATTGTTCGTCGTGAAGTTCTGAAGAAGAGAGTGGATTCTGTTGTTGAAGATGTTTCTCAAAAAATAAATTCAGTTAAGAAGAAAGTAGAAATATTTGATATCTCACATAGAGTTATTGGAATTGTTTCGGGCAATGCTGGAAGTGAAGTTAAAGAGAATTTCCTAAAGAGCTTGAAAGAAGTCAAGAATGAGTCTAGTGAGGTTAAGAAAGGATTTAATTCAGGAAAAAAAATAGGCTGGAATGAAATAAAAAGTTAAACTGGCCAAATAAATGTCGTATAAGAATAGTGACCAAATGTGAATGGTCCTACGAAATTAAATTGACGGCTACCTACGAAAAAAGTCCATAGAGACCATAACGTGGCTGTCCCAAGGAGAAAGTCTCATGAGTACACTTAGTTGGGGAGACATCGGGAAGAATAACCCGGTAAAAAATTATTCAGGCTCATCTTCAGGTTCTGATCTTTTCGTGAAGACACCGGAAGGTAAACACCAAATTAGATTGGTCGGGAAACCTGTTCAGATCAATGTAGCTTGGATTCAAAATGACGAAGGTCGCAATGAGAAATTCATTGTTCCTCCGACAGGCTCTTACGAACAGCGTCTTAAGAATCTTAATATTGACGTTCGTCCATCGTTCGCAGCAAACTGCTTCGTTCGTGGAGATGAAGAGTGTCGCCTTAGAATTCTTGAAAAAGGCAAATCTATCTTCAATAGCTTCTCTACTTATTACGAAGAATTCGCCTACACTAGCGGACCTAAAAAGGGTCAGCACATCGATCCAGGTGGACCCGATGGTCCTGATTTCAGAATCATTGCAAAGCCTCCTTCAGGTAAGGGCGGACAGAAAAGAATTTCTTATGAAGTCATTCCTTTGCAAGCAACTCCTTTTACCAAAGAAGAAAAAGAACTCCTAGCAAGAACAAAAGATCCCGATAACGAAGAGATTAAAGCACTTCCTCTTGGTCAGCGTGGAATCATCGATCTTGAGAAGTTCTATGACATGGAAAAGTCAGCAGAGAAGCTAGACAAGCGTTTAGCGGAACTTGCTGGAATTAAGGTTAGCGATGCTGAAGATGTTGATGTAAATGAATCCCAAACTAAAACAGCAGAAGCATCTATTGATGATGTTATTGGTTCTGATGACGATGAAGATTCATATGAAGGTGATGACTCAACTTCTGATGAAGTTGACGAAGTATTAGACGACTTGTTCTAATAAAACAAAAGAAGGTGGTTAGGTACTCTTTTAACGGAGAAATGTACCTAACCGCTTTTTTATTTTAAGGAAGATTAAAATGGCAAAGAAAAAAGATTTAACTGAAGAAATAGAAGATATTCTAGGAGAAACTTTAGACCTAGATAATTATTCTAGTGACGTTTCTACATGGGACGATATTGAAAGACTTGGAAGTACTTCCGATAAATTAGATGACTTGATGTGTGGTGGATATCCAAAGGGAAGAATTATTACAATTTATGGACCAGAAGCTTCAGGTAAAACAACCTTGTCTTTTTGGGCAATGGCAGAAGCGCAGAAGCAAGGGAAAAGAGCTTTGTTTTTAGATATGGAATCTGCTTTTAATGCGAATTTTGCAGTAAAGCATGGACTCAATATCAAGAAACCACATTTCTATTTAAAGAAACCTAAGATAGATGTCTCAGCAGAGAAAGTGTTTGACAACATTGTAGAAGTAATGCAAAAGAAGTTAGTAGATGTAATTGTTTTAGATTCTATTCCTGCCTTAATTACAAAGTCAGAAATGGACACCTCTTTTGAGAAATCCCAACGTATGGCTTTGTTGGCGGCATTCCTCTCTACTGCATTAAAGAAATTGGCAGTGATTGCAGAGACTACGGGTGTTACTTTATTCCTGATCAATCAGATAAGAGAAAAGCCTGGACAGCTAATGGGAAACCCAGAAGGAATGCCTGGAGGAAGAGCGTTAAAGCACTTCTCAACACTTATTCTCTGTGTGAAGCCTAAATCTGTAATTAAGTCTACGTCACCTCAGTATTTCAATCAATCAGGTGAACAGATCGGACACCCCTTAAGAGTCAAGGTAGTTAAGACTAGGTGCGGGAATCCACACGTTCAGGGAGAGATTGATTTAATTTACAACCCTGGACGATTGATGTTAAAAGCAGTCATGGACGAATACAACAAAGAAAAAGGTTTGTTTGAAGTTCAGAAAAATAATAAGAAACGCTTTTCTTACAATGGTGTGAAGGGTGAGATTAAAGAAAAAGACGATTATGAATTTTTAATATCGTGGCTACATGAAAATGACTTTTTCTTTGATTTCCTTGAGAAAAAAGGAATTAATCACGAATTGACCATTAAAGAATTGTTGAAAGATAAAGATCTCTTTGAAGCCGATTTGGAAAGATATGAAATTTTCCAAGAGGAAGGAGAGTGGCCTGAAAAGGTTGATAGAAGTCTTTATTCAAGCGATGGTTATTTAGATACCGTTGTAAGTTCTGCAAATACTTCAGAATCAGATGACGAGTCAGATGAATAAAGAATGAGTAAATCACATGCCACTTTTTTTGGAAAAGAAATTCCAAAACTTTAATAACGAGCTTGCTTCCAAATTCCACGAATCAATATTCAAGGAAGATGGCGGTAAGCTCGCTCTTTCATATTTATCTCAAAGAAATATAGACAAGGATTTGATTGATAAATTTAAGATTGGATACTGTCCTGAAAAGATAAAAATTACAGGAAAAGAATTTTTATCTGGCTCAGTTATATTTCCAATAATAAGTGAAACTGGAGATGTCGTTGCTTTCTCTAGACGAATCCCAAAAGAAAGAAAAGATATACCAAAAGATACTCCTCATTGGTTTCACGAATCTTATCCTAAATCATATTATTTTTATGGAATGAATGTTTCTCTTCCCTATATCATGAAGAGAGATTTTGTATTTGTAGTAGAAGGTCAATGCGATGTTATTGCTTGTTATAAGCATGGTTTTCAAAATGTCGTTGGAACAATGGGTACTGCCCTAACAAAAGAACATATAATTAAGCTATTAAGATTCACGAATAACTTCGTATTGATGTTTGATGGAGACAAAGCTGGCATTGAAGCAACAATAAAAACTAAAAAATTAATTTCCGAGTTATACAGCGATTTAATAAAAGTGAAATCAATAGAATTGATCGCCAATGGAAAGCCTTACGATCCTGATAGTTTTTTGTCTAAATTTGGTGCAGCCCCTCTGAAGAAACATTTATTAAAAATAAAGGAAAAAGAAAATGGGCAAGCCAGAACAAGCGATAGTAATTGGGCCAAAGCATGACATATATATGAACAAAGTCTCTAAGGTAAGTAGTGAAACTAGAGGTCACGCTTACTTTCACCCATCATCTTTTGGTGAGTGTTTGAGAAAAGTTGCTTTTGAATATTATTCAGAAATCGATCCTTGGTTCAAAGTCCCCGATGAAATAGAACCTAGACTTCAGAGATTATTTCAAGCGGGTCATAACTTCCACGATAGAATGCAAAGCGAATTTGCAGACATGGGTGTACTTCGAGGTTATTGGAAGTCTAAAATAACTGGAAAGATTTATGGAAAAGAAAGTAAAACAGGTATATTTAGGCCGAAAACCCTTGAAGAAATAGGTGAAGAAAAGTATAAACACCCTGATGACAAGAGACCTATCTCTAACCTATTTGAATACCAAGAAATACAAGTATTTGATGAAGAAGCAAACTTCAGAGGTCACTGCGACGGTGTAGTTGAGTTGATTGAAGGTGATCCAGAGTTCACATTCGTTGTGGACTTTAAGACGATCAATGAAGATAAATTCAAGATGCTGAAGGAGCCAGACCCTAAATATGTTGTTCAAATTACGATTTATATGGAAATACTTGGATTAGACAAAGGAGTCATATATTACGAAGATAAGAATCGGCACGAGAGAAAAGAATTTCTTGTATTGAAAGATAAAGAGATTGCCGAAGAGATTTTTAGTAATGCTAGAAAACTTAAAGGGTTGCTGGATCTTAAAAAGATACCACCAATACCATCTCAATTCAGTGAAGACAGACCTCCTTGTAGATGGTGTAAGTACGCAGAGAAATGTAAATTTCTTTCGGAGAAATCTAAAAATAGAAAAAAATGAGGTTAAATCATGGCAAGATTCGTAGAATTCGATTTCATAGAATTAAAAAAAAGTCCTAAGTATAAAGATATATCTGATGAAGACCTAGTGAAGATGGCTCAAAAAGATATTGATGAATACAGAATAGACTGTCGCTGGGAATGTGGTAAATGTAATGCTTCAATTTCTTATATTGATTCATTGATTCATACTGGTGAAATATATGTGCATGACATTAGAGCGTCAAATGTTCCGCTCGAATGTAAACTCGAAGAGAGTTCAGGCGCATGTAAAAGAAAAATGACATTAATTAGAGACGATAAGAGAGAATTTATTTCCGAAGCATTCAATGAATTGTTTGCACGTTACCAGATGTGGATAGTACATGCTTCTAGAAAATGTGACTCTATTGATGCAGCAGACGAAGTGTATTGTGAATTGTGCGTTTCGTTCTCAAAGATAGTAGGTATGTTTGCGAGAGGTCAAGAGTTTGCAAAAACAAGTGAGAAGTGGTTTTCTTCTTTTTTCTTCACTTCTATTCAAAACAAAATATCTGATATTCAAAAGACTAGAAATTATCAAAAAAGATCTCCACTGATAAAGTGTGAGGTTTGTGACAATATGATCGGAAAAGTAACTTCTAAACATCTAGTATCTGATGGACATGAGAGTTTTGTTCAAGAAATCATAGTTTCAATCGGATATGAAATAATATCCAATTCGGGCGAGATTGGTTACTACAAAAGAGGTTCTTTGAATCTGAGAAACAGATGCTTGTTTGTAGGCGCTTCCCATTTATCCAAGATGACATCTCAGGATAGAAAGAATGAAATTAAATCAAGAGCGATATCTAACTATATTCGACTCTATCCAAACGCTCCTATTAAAAACAATTTGATGTCAATAAACACGCCACTTGATTCAGAGAGTGACAGTACTATTGAAGATGTAAGTTCCCAAGGCGTAATACAAAGTCAGTCTTCGGGAGAAAATATTATTGACGAAATCTTCTTTAAAGAATCGGCCAACTTAATTGTACAGTATGTATACATCAAGAACCCTAGAAACCAACAGGTCTTGAATAAATATTTTGACGAAGAAATGAAAAAAGAAGAAATAATAGATATTCTTAAAGAAATCATTCACGACAAGGTAGTTTATACAAGAATGAAGGATAATAAGGTTCAAACCATAAAAAATTCAGACTTGGATCGTACATATGGTGAAAAGGTAAAAGAAGGATTAACGTCAAAGTTAATAAGATTTATAAGAAGCGATGAAAATTGTCGTAAAGAATTACTAAACCTATCAACTAATTAAGGGAGTTTATAATGGAAACAACAGAAAATGAAAAAGTAGATGCTAAAGTGGATGAAAAGATAACTGTAAAAGAAGTTCAAAAAGAAAAGAACTCTGAAGTATTCAATCCCACAGGTATTGATACTCGTGCCATTCTAAGAGTAAAGTCTAGCACAAACGTCAAGAGCCTTGCTGGCAGCATTACTGCAACTATGAAGGACTATGGAGTAGCTTCTCTTCGTTGTATTGGAGACGGCGCTATTGGTCGTGCTGTTCGTGCTGCGGCAATCGCAAGCGGACACCTGAAACCTGCTGGAATCGATATTGTTCTTCAGCCATACTTTTACGAAACAGTAATTGATGGTCAGGAAAAGACGGCTGTAGCTATTGATGTTGAAGTAGGGTAGTCAACAGTTGACTGAAAATCTACAAAAATATAAAAATAAATACTAAATTCGATAACCAAGAATAAAATATTTGTTTAAAATTTTGTAGTAAAAGTCAGAAAAATACCGTAAGTTCT
>Ga0100403_1000337_pt1 | contig 44865 bp, 28 predicted proteins | sample CryGeymet201501t_FD_83663 | JGI IMG/M metagenome (GOLD analysis project Ga0100403, IMG submission 83663) | Groundwater microbial communities from Crystal Geyser aquifers in Utah, USA - Crystal Geyser metaG 2015-01t | ecosystem: Environmental > Aquatic > Deep subsurface > Groundwater | place...
AAATTATGGCTTCCAATACGGGTGACCCCCTCTTCCTTGGTGGAAGCTCGGTGTGCCGTAAAACACTCCTTAAAAACATTGCCATCACCAATCTCTAAACGAGTGTCTTCACCCTTGTAGCTCAAATCTTGGGGGGCGCCGCCTAGACAAACTTGAGATTCAATCTGATTATCTCGTCCAATCGTAGTGCTGCCTTCTATACGCACATGAGAATAAAGAGTTGTCCCTGCGGCAATCTTAACCTTCGATCCAACCCAACAAAAAGGACCAATCTTAACCCCTTCGTCTAACTCGGCCCCTTTTTCAACAATTGATTGTGGGTGAACAATTGTGCTCATGATTTCAATTTCTCTTCAACTGCCTTCAAGCGGTTATATATTTCTGGAAGCTTGCCCGTTAAAACCTCAATCTTTAGAGTTTCCTTCAACGGTCTAGGTGGATAGCCTTTGACAACACTGTTGGAGGCCACATCACCGGAAACACCGGTTTGCCCAGCAATCATAACGTTGTTTCCAATCTTTAGATGTCCCGCAGTTCCCGACATCCCACCAATGGTAACCTGATCTCCCATTTTAGTTGAGCCGGAAAGACCTACAAATCCACACAGAACATTGCCCGCACCTAACTCACAGTTGTGAGCTACCTGAACGAAATTATCGATCGCAGTCGCTGTTTTGATGGTCGTGTCTTCAAACACACCTCTATCGACTCCAACTAAAGATCCAATTCGAACATAATCACCAATCACGACACGTCCAACATGAACTCGTTGTATTGGGCGAGGCACATTTGGATACTGCAAAAAACCAAAACCACGTCCGCCAATCACAGATTGAGCTTTAATTTCACATGCCGATCCAATTTGGCAATAGTCATACACGCATGAATTGGCACCGATTCTAGTGCCGGGGCCAATTTTCACAAAAGCACCTAAACGAACTCCGGCCTCTAAAATAACATCTTCTGCAATCTCGCAGTTAGGTCCAATCACAACGCCTGCCTCTGCCTGAACCCGCTCGGGAATCGGCGAAGAAGTTCCGGTCCACATCTTTGGATGAACTTTTCTTAAAACAAAATCCAAAGCAGCATCGGCATGCTTAAGCACCAGCGCTGGAGCGGCTTCACTCAATGCGCCGAGCACATTTGCATTGTTCTCACAAAAAACAAGTCCCCACACCTCAGCCCGAAAGGCCTTGCTCTTACGATCTTTGATATAGCAATAGGAAAAAAGGTCAGCCTGGTCAGAATCGAGAGAACGGGGAATTTGAAGCTTCTCCCAGTGCGCTTCTATCAAAGACTTTGCAGCATCAGAATGAAACTCAACACCAAAGCCATTGCTTTCCAATTCAGAAATCAACTGTGCTGGGCCATCTGGCCAAATATGATGAAGGGGCGTAAATCGATCTAAATTTTGATCAGCCAAGCCCCATCCCTTACTTACTTTTTTTATCGTAAGCTTTAATTAATTCATCTGTTAAATCAGTGGTATCAACTGCGTAAAGAACTCCCGCATTTTTCTCCACAACAAGATCAACTTTTTTCTCTTTACTAATAGCAGGAAGCAAATCGCGAAGGCCTTCAATAATAGGCTTGGTTGCAGTTACTTCTTTTTGTCTCATTTCGACATCATATTCCTGCATCATCTTTTGAATTTCCATAGCCATTTCTTGAAGCTCGCCTTCTTTCTTTTGGCGGGCATCACCAGAAAGAACCAAAGATTTTTTCTGATATTCTTGCTGTAGTTTCTCAAAAGCGTTTCTCTTCTTTTCTACTTTTGTCCGACGTGAAGTGATTTCTTTTTCCAAAGAAGCTTTTGCAGCTTTTCCAGCTTTAGTTTCTTGTAGGGCCTTTTGAAGGTCCACCATTCCAACTTTTACGTTGGCAGCCATTAGAGGAAGACTTGAAAAAAGAACAGTTAGGCTAAGTCCCTTAATTAATTGCACGAATGTTTTCATACAGACGTTATAGCTCCATCAGAAGGTGGGTGCAATAATGAACTGAAAGACCGCATCTTTTCCACAAGAGCTTTCTGGCCTGCGGCAATATGGGCTCTCTGTAAGCGGATAACCCCACTCAAAGCGCAAAGGACCCATCGGAGAATACCAACGAAGACCCCAACCATAGTTACTTAAGAAAGCAGGTGATAGGTTGGCAATGTTGTGATCCGGATTCTGATCATCCCAAGCTTGACCGATATCCAAGAACATAACCGCCCTAATATTGGCCTCAGGAATCAACGGAAACTCTAGCTCGTGATTGAAAACCACCTTCTGAGTGCCTCCAAAAGGAATCAGACGAGTGATATCGCTCTTATTTTCATCTCGAGTGTTGTTGAGCAGCTTATTGGGACCAATCGTTCCGTAATCATAACCACGTAAATCTTGAATCCCACCTAGAATAAAGCGTTCTGAATCAGGCACGGTTTCATCGTTCACAGTATTAAACAGGTAGGAATACTCGAGATTAGTTCGGTAAACTAGCTTCCACGCCACGTTGGTGTAACGTCTGACAGAAAAGCCCGTTCGTTGAAAAGTGCGACCACCTAAACCTGCATACTCAGCAAAAGCCGACATATACCAGCCACTCGTTGGATCTAGGCGATTGTTTCGAGTGTCATATTCAATTTCAGTGCTCAAAGCCGAGATAACGGAATCAGCATCATCCGGTGAAGTGAAAATATCGGAGTTAAATGGATCGCGCAGCATCGTGCGAGACCAGCGGTATCGCCCATAGAGCTTTGTGCTCTCTCCTATGTCGCGACCCAATCTAAGAGAAGAGCCCCAACTTTGTTGCAAATAGGAATATTCATTGTCAGTAGGAGGTCCTACACGTGACTGATTGTAAAAAAAGTTGGTTCCAAAATAATAGTCGCTATCAAAAATCTTTGGGTCGGCCCAACCAAGATTGAAAGACTTAGAGTTTCTAGAGGACCAGTTCAATGAAAACTGAAGCTGCTGGCCTAATCCAAACAAGTTATTTTGCCCAACGTTTGCACCAAAAACAAAGTTGGTGGCTGTTCCATAGCCCGCAGAAACGTTCAACGACCCGGTTGGTTTTTCCTCAACCCGTATTTCCAGATCGAGCACAGTCGGCTCACCCGCTGGCGAACTCGTTAAAAAGTTAATGTCTTGACCGAAAAAGCCAAGGGCTCGAATCTTCTCAAAACTCTTTTTACGCTTAGTGGCGTGGGTAAGCTCACCTTCAGCAAACTTCAATTCTCTTCGAATAACTTTGTCGTGGGTTTTAGAGTTCCCCGAGATTTTTATCTTTCCCCAGTAAATCTTTTCGCCCTTTTCTATATCAATGCGTAAATCAACAATTTTAGTGCCATTTCGAACCGTGGTGCGAGGAATAACGTTTGCAAAGGCGTAACCCTCATCACCATATTTATCTGTGAGAGCCAAAATTTGCTGCTGCAACTTACCTGTGGAGAACACGTCTCCATCGGCCATCTCAAAGCTTTCGCGCAGCTCCTCGTCAGTGAAAATCAAACCTTCACCTTCAAAAGTAACTTCGCCTAAGAAATGTTGCTCACCTTCGTCGACATCAATAAAGACATCAACGTAGCGCCTGTCTTGACTTAAAGTCACACGAGGCTTGGAAAAACGCGCTTGAATGTAACCTTCGTTACCATAGAAAAAGGCCAATAAGCCTAAATCTCTTTCGAAGAGATCTTCCCGGTAGCTTCCACCGCCTGTCATCCAAGAGAAAACGTGCCCCTCGGAAGTGATCATATTTTGCTTTAAATCAGCCGAGGTAAAGACTTCATTTCCTAAAAAGAAAACTCGACGAACCTTAACTCGCTCATCTTCGGTTACTTGAAACACAACGTCGACTTCATTGGGTCGGTCCGAAGCTGGCTCAAGCTTGTATTCTGCGCGAGCAAGGTAGTAACCCTTCTCTTCATACTTTTTGGCAATATCCTTTTGAGCTTTAGCCAACTGACTCAAACTCAAGACCATAAAAGGCTTCAACCCTGTAATCTCTTTTAGATCGTCATCTTGAAACTCTTCGGCACCTTTGTAAGTAATAGTAGAAATGACAGGTCTTTCTTTAACGCGAACAATGAGCTTGGAAGCTTCTTGCTCAATTCGAATGTCTTCGAAGTAGCCAAGCGAGAAGATGTCTAAGATGTCTTGCTTAACGGCCGCTTGAGTTGGAGTTACACCTTTGCGAAGCGACATCTTTTCTAAAATGGCATCCGCTTCAATTCGATTGTTGCCAAGCACTTCAACTTTAGAAATTGCTTGGGACCACGCGTGTTGGATAGAAAAAATGAAAAAGCTAAGAAGTAAAATTCCTCGACACTTTCGCCCTAAAGCGAAACAGTCTATTACGGCTGCGATCACGATTTCCCTACACAATCCCACAAGCGTCCGTTTTTCAAACGGTATTGAAAATTATATTGCTCCGCGAGGTGCCCATCATGGGTCACCGACAGCAAAGTCACATTTCGTTGCTTCGTTAAGTTGAGCAATAAGCGCACCACGTCCTGGGCTCGCTCTGGATCAAGATTCCCCGTAGCTTCGTCTGTAAGCAGCACTTGCGGATCGTTAATCAGCGCCCGAGCAATAGCAACGCGCTGCGCCTCACCGCCCGAAAGCTGCCAAGGGTAGTAACGCGACTTGTCTAATATGCCTACCTCGTCCAAGAGCGCCTCTGCCTTTTTTTTATCTTCCGTTCCCCGAAGAGTGCTAGGTAACATCACGTTCTGAAGAACACTCAGCTCTGGAATCAAATGATGAAACTGGAAAATAAACCCCAGGGTGTTGAGTCGAAACAAAGAGCGCTCACGATCACTCATGCCACTTACTTTTTTACCGTCAATGAGAAGATCACCAGAGTCGATGTCATCCAGTAAACCAAAGCAGTTCAGCAGAGTTGATTTACCCGATCCAGACTCTCCACGAAGCGAAACGCTCGAACCAGTAGGAACTTCAAAATCTAACTGGTCCAAAACCATCAAACGCTCAGGAGTGAAATACGCTTTGGAAATTTTCTTCGCCTGAAAAATCATTCCGGATAAACCTAAGCTTAGCCTTGTTGTATGTCTACACCATGACCAAGCTACGGATACAGTGCCTCGCGTTAAACGCAACCCTTTCGGAGGGTTTATGCAGTCATCTCGGGTTTTTCTGCAAGAGGCTGGAGCAATGTCCGAAAACATGATCCTCGTCATAGGCAATGGGAATCGTTTTACAAGACAACTATCTGGACTATAAACAGGCTCGTGGTTCTAATAACAGAACCTTCAACCGGGAGGAATTTAATGAAAACAATTCAAAATTTATTTTTAGCTTCAACGCTAGTATTAGGATCTCAAGTGGCTCTTGCAGAGGCAGACAGCGTTTTAATCGAAGTAGGAGTGCAACGAGTTTTTGTTCCACTCAACGGATATGACGACAACGACACAGTGGAGGTTGTTATCGATGGCTACCTACCAAACTCTTGTTACACGCTCGAACAACACGTCGTTGAACGAAATGCCGAAGACAATTCGTTCTCAATCAAACAGTATGCGGTTCAACAAATGGGAGGCCTCTGCGCAGAATCCAATTCAGAGGACCCTCGCCTTACAACATTGGTTCCTTATACCAACACAATCGTTCTCGGAAAAGTTGACGCTGGTTCATACAAAGTTGAGTTCACACCTGACAGAGTGTCTACTCAAAACCGAGCCTTCAATGTGACACAAGCGCCCGTCACTACAATCGACACACTTCCGTATGCCATGGTGACGAACGTTCAAATCTCCGACCTCGTGCAATCTGGAAACCATATTGCCGCCGAGATTAGCGGAACCTTGAACAACTCTTGTTATCACTTTAACGACACTGTTCGCGTTGAAAAAGTTGATGATGTTTTGGTGGTTTTACCAACAATCACAGTCGACATGAGTCAACCCTGTTTGATGTTTGTAAGAACCTTCAGCAAAACTGTCGACCTAGGCGCCTACTCTGCAGATCGCTACTTACTTCATGTGCGTAGCATGAACGGAAAATCTCTAAACAGAGTGTTCTCCGTGGTCGATGCTGTGAACTAAGTGCAAGCAAGACCTTGACTTCAGTATTAGGTGGGTCGTCTTTGAAACGACCCACCTAATTTTTTAAACGCCCTACCCTTGTTTTCAATATTAAGATTTTGTCCAAAGACTCTACAAGATCGAAAGTTCGACACTCACAATACACCTAAGCCGCTGATTTTACATGATAAAATCTTAACAAAAGCTGGGCCCATTCTTGCAATAATAGACCCATGAGGGCTTTCACAATGTTAAGACCAACTAGATTCTTAGGCACCTTTTTGGCCGGATTTCTCCTTTGCAGCACAATAAGCAAGCAGGCAATGGCCAAGAAGCCCTACGAGATAATCCTAGAACGAGCCCGTAAGAAGCGAAAAGAAAACCAGGAAAAGCAAAAACCAAAAGTGCCCCTTTTTGAGAAACTCTTTTCAAAGTTCAAAAAAAGAAACAAGCAACCTGAAGGCCAAGAAAAGCTCAATGAAGAAACGCAGGTTCCAATCATTCTAGGGCGAGATTCAACGCCTAGCTATCGAGATGATAACAGACCTGGTTTTGGTCAGATTATAAATGAGATTCAACCCATCGAGGAGCTTGATGCCGCAAGCGAAGGAAATCCCCAAAACCACCTAGAGCCCATCGGCCTGGGAGAAAGCTTCTTGATCCAGCTTCCAGAAGAAATGAGCGGCCAAGAAATAGAAGAAATTAGAAGAGCGCAAATCCCTACTCAACCCATGGAAACAGGAATTCTATTCCAAAGCTCTACCCCGGCGGCGCCAGAGCAAAGAGCTCCTATTTCTAAAATTGCGCTCGAGGCTAAGCTTCGAAATCTTGCCGATCAATACATTGAACTAGACAGAGGAAATGTTCGGACCATTCCAAATGAAAACAACTGGAGCAGAAGGTTAAACGGTACAGAAATCGCCTCTAGACAATCAAAGCTTCTTGCCGAAATGGTCAGCCTTCAAGAAGGATTGGAAAAAATAGACAATCCTATGGCCGAGGTAGATCAAACTATGCTTAAAGAGAAGGTAGAGAGAAATATACAAGCACGTTTCGAGGAACAAAAAAGCGCTGCACAAGGTGCCATTAGAGTGAATCAGGAGTTTGTGAATCAAAACCAACAAGAAATCGATGCTCTTGATCGAGAACTTCGAGAGAAACTAAGAAACGATCTAGCCTTTCACTACAGTGAGCGAGCCGAAGAAATTCGTAGCGAAATCCAAAAGCGGAAAAATAGCAACGCCAATCTAAGCCTAGAAGCTCACAGAATAGAGACTGCCAACAGGGAAGCTTCCTCAAAAATAAGACCCACAGATTGGTGTCGGGTTAGTATAAAAGGCTTCTGAATAGATTAACGTCGATGCCCAAGCACCGACACGATCGACATTCTAGAGAGCATAAAGCCTAACAAACTAGCCACGCCAAAAGCTGAAAGCATACCAAAGCCAAAAACAAAACTCTGTTCTATAAACTCAAAACGAATCGGCAACTGAGAGACATTGTAAATATCGGCGGGCAGCTTTAAAAAAGGTAAACTTGGTAAAACGAAAGAAAGCAAATAACTGAGTGAAAAACCAATGGCGGTGGCAACGATTCCCATAAAAAAGCCCTGCAAAGAAGTCCAACGCATCAACTGCCGCTTAGACATACCAAGCGCTCGGATAAGAGCAATTTGACGATCTTTCTCAAAGAAAAGCACCAACAAGCTAGTTGCAACATTGAGAGCCGCAACAATGGTCAGCATCGCCATAACAACTGAAACAAGTCTTTTGTCGTGAGCAATTCCACCAAAGAAGTTTTTTTGCTCTTCTTTCCAAGAGGAGATGCGCGATACAGAATCCCCCGTTATCTTCTCCATATAAGTTTGTAGAGACTGAGCCATCCCGCTCATTTCTGCATTGTTTGCTCGATTTAAACTAGGGTCGAGAAAAAATCTCATCGCGTGAAAATCTCCTAAGCGACGAGAAAAAACATCAGGGTGATGTTTGCTAATGTAGCTTGTTAACTCCACTTCATCCAAAACGATGCGTCTTGAATCTAAATGATGAATCCCTAAGCCATCCAAAGATTTAAGCTTCAGAGGGATCGCCTTTTTAAGATAGCCAGGGATAACAACACTAAAGGTGTCGCCTTCTTTTATCCCAAGGTAGTCAGCCAAACTTTGAGCGAGGGTCGCCGAAACAAATCTTGGAATTTGTATAGGTTTATCTTTCAAGCTCAAAAAACTGCGCCGAACCTCTGCTCGAACTCCGCGACCCGCTTCTTTTCCCACAATCATAACGGGAGCCGTCCAGAACATTTCAGCATCCTTCATCGCCACAGGAAACTCCTCTAAAGAATCGGGCAAGGAGGCGAAGTTATACCAATCACTCGCCTCGAAACGAAAGTGGCCGTTCTTCTCAATCACTCGACTAGATAAGAGTGATTCAAAGCCACTAAAAACAGCAAGGGTTAAGGAAAGAGCACAAACACCTAAACTTAAAGCAACAATAGCGGCCCGAATACTACCAACAGACAGAGGCCGCTTAACAGAGTTTTTCCCCTGGTCTTGAACATAGCCACCCTTAAAAAGCCAAAGCCAGGTCAGGCGCCACCAACTCTTAGGAAAAATCAAATAACTATTCCCCTCTCATTTGAGGAAACAAAATCACATCACGAATACTAGCGCTATTAGTGAGAAGCATCGTCAAACGGTCAATACCGATCCCTTCGCCCGCTGTTGGCGGCAGACCAAACTCTAAGGCGTTAATGTAGTCAGCGTCGTAATCACAAGCCTCATCATTGCCCGCGTCTTTCTCAGCAACCTGGGCTTCGAAGCGAGACTTCTGATCATCTGGGTCGTTGAGTTCGTTGAAACCGTTTGCAATCTCGGTGCCACAAACATACAATTCAAAGCGATCGGTGACATCAAAACCCTCTGAGGAGGGTTTATCAGAACGGCGAGCCAGTGGCGAAATTTCAGTCGGAAACCCAACTACAAAAGTTGGCTGTCTAAGTTGACTCTCAACGTCTTCCTCAAAGATTAAAGACAGTAAAGTTCCAGGTCCCTCTCGACCTGTTAATGTCACACCACGCTTCTTCAAATAAGCGCGCATGCCATCGTGATCCTGAAGCTTGCCTTCATAGGCGGAATGCGTTTTCACCGCATTCTCCATCGAGATTCGCGTCCAAGGAGATTTAAAATTCAATTTCTCACCTTGGTATTCCAACTCGAAGCTTCCGTGAATGTCGTGAACCAAGGCGCTCACTAATTCTTCGGTCATATCCATCAACTTATGATAAGTGGCGTAAGCCATATAAAACTCAAGCATTGTAAACTCAGGATTATGCCGAACACTGATTCCTTCATTTCTAAAGTTGCGGTTGATTTCAAAAACTCGCTCTAATCCACCCACCACCAAACGCTTTAAATGCAACTCGGGTGCAATTCTCAAGAATAGTGGAATATCTAAAGCGTTGTGATGCGTCTTGAACGGTTTGGCCGTTGCGCCAGAAACTAGAGAATGCATCATGGGAGTTTCGACTTCTAAAAAGTCGCGTTTTAAAAAATAGTCTCGAACACCCTGAACAATTTTAGATCGCGTTTTAAAAGTTTTTCTTGTCTCTTCGTTAGAAATCAAATCCAGATAACGCTTACGATAGCGCTCTTCAACATCCGTCAAACCATGAAACTTTTCAGGAGGTGTGTGCAAACACTTCGACAAGATCTGAAGCTTCAAACACTCCAGAGTGAGCTCCTCGGTTTTAGTTCTAAACAGAGTGCCCTCTGCGCGGACAATGTCTCCCAGATCAAGCCCCTTAAAGGCCGCAAAACTGGGATCATCGAGTTTTTCTTTAGACACGTGAATCTGGATTTGACCATGACGATCGCGAATTTTTATAAATCCAGCCTTACCAAAAGAGCGAACAAAGGAAACACGACCGGCCAACTCAAAGCTGCCCGCCGATTCTAACTCAGTCGGATCGTTAACATCCTTATACTTTTGAAGAATTCCCTCACTGGTGTTTCCGACAGAAACATTGTGAGGATAAGCCACTCCGGCCTCTCTCAATCTGGATAATTTCTCTCGCCGGACTCGGCTCTGCTCGTCAATTTCGCTCATCTCTCCTCTCTAAACCGGGCCTAGGCCATAGCCAAGGCCTCTCAGGTGAAAATTTAACCCCTGAAAATTTTAAGATGTTGAGTTTTCAATGGTTTTCTTAATTGCCCTCACCAGCCGATCAGGCTATTCTCTGTTGCATGCAAGACATCGATTTTGAGAACTTCAGCGTCGAACAAGAGAAGGCCGAAGAAATTCGCCGGAGCATTGAGATTATCAAAGAGCAGGACTTGGTCGCTGATCTTAAGATCCTTTGCAGTGAGCTCGGCTATGACGTCGAAGTGCCTGGCGAGCAAGAGAGCCTCCCAGGAATGGGCAAAGGCCCCAAGGATTTGTGCCTAGAGATTTGTTCCATTGAGAACAACCGCGAATACCTCTTTGAGTTGGCTGGCAATGAACTGCGATTTAGCATCGCCGGACAGTTAGTTTGCGATGTTTCTTTCTTGCCCAAGAACAATGAATTTTTAGTGGGCTTTGTGCACACTGAACTGTGGAAAGCCTTCGAAGAAGAACACTCTGCTTTTGAAAACATTGTCGCTATGGCCAAGAAAAGAAAAGGCGAACGCCAAAAGCTTTGGAAAGCCCGCTTCAATAAAAAGAAAAACTAATTATTAATACAACTCGACTTGGTCGCCGGGGAAAACACCCCCACCACTTTGAAGAATTGCTATAGACCCATCTAACCCAAAATATTGGATCACTTTGATAGTGCCCTTTAAACGTCCTGGAGCTGCCCCAACAGGCATACCGCTGTCAGGATCGTAGATATCACGTGATCGCTCTAAAACTTTCAGCACATCCCCCAGCCGGATTCCGGTAGTTCGACCTGAGTTGATAAAAATTCGATTGGACTCAATCTTCAGAATCTTACCCTGCCATCCCAGTTTTCCCGAGTAGGGGATGAGTTCATACATAATCTTCTTTGCAATCTTATTTGCGACAAGACCAATTTTCTTTCGTGGCTGCGAAAGCTTGTTGGTTAAGCGCATAACATCCGACCTGGTTTCGGCAAAATAATCTTCAACCTCACCTTCATGCACTTTACGGCCAGAAACAGCATCGTAAAGCTCGTATCTAACTCGCACTTTCAGCATGACTTTGCGAGTTCGAAGCACGCCCTCGGCTTCTTCTTCCTCTACGACCTCTACACTCAGGACGTCACCCTTTAAAAAACCCGCAACAGTTGCCCCTTGTGCGATTTTTACTAACTCTTCGTGATCTGTGCTGCTATCAATACCAATCGCCTTTAAGGTGCGCTGGTCACTTGTGGGTAGAATGAATGGATTAGTGGCTCGTCCGGTCTCTCCAAACAGTTCTACTTGTAAAATTGCAGGAACATGATAGCGCTCAATTTCTTCGTTAGTGGCGTAACTCTTTGTGAATGGAAGAATCCAAAGTCTTTTATTTAAATCGGGTGTCGCAAATTTGCGCTTCTCCTTTTGAGCGATCACTGCTTTGTTGCTTGTTCCCGCTAGCTGAGGGTCTTGCCGCACGACTGGCTTCACACAAGCACTTAAAAGGACCGCCGTTATCAAGGTGAATAAAATCCGCATAACCTTTAGTTTAAGGCTCATTAGCGCTCAGCTCTAGCCCGCGAACTGTCAGGTTTCAGGCATAGGCCGGAGCCGACATCTAAAGCCAAGACATGACTTGAACTATAGCAGTAGTGAGCATAGCATCGAAAATTAAGCACTTTTTAAATATGAGCAACCAAGAAAACAAACACAGCAATGGAATTTGGTCAGTTTGCCTAGCATCTCTAGGCATCGTTTATGGAGACATCGGCACAAGCCCACTCTACGCTTTCAGAGAATGTTTCATTGAAGACCACGGACTGATGCTCAAAGAAGCTAGTGTTTTGGGTGTTTTGTCACTCATTTTTTGGTCTCTTGTAACAGTAATCAGTCTTAAATACATGGTCTTCGTTCTGCGGGCAGACAACAATGGAGAAGGCGGTGTCCTTGCTTTAAGCGAACTCTGCCAAGTGGAAGCCAAACGAGGGAAACTAAAAAAAGTAATCATAGCCGCAGGACTATTCGGCTCTGCTCTTCTTTACGGAGATGGAGTCATCACCCCTGCGATTTCTGTTTTAAGTGCGATAGAAGGTTTGAACGTTGCCACCCCCATTTTTGAAGACTTCATAGTTCCGATCACAATTGTAATTCTAATGGGCTTATTTGCGGTTCAAAAAGGCGGCACTGCTAAAATTGGTAAAATCCTAGGACCCGTTATGCTTGTGTGGTTCTCGTTTTTAGCAATCTTAGGAGTCAAAGGTATTCTTTTGAACCCAAGTGTTTTAAAGGCCATTTCCCCCTATTACGCGCTTCACTACTTTGTAGAATTTAAAACTGCAGCTTTTGTCTCCATGGGTGCAGTTTTCTTAGTAGTCACCGGAGGTGAAGCTCTCTATGCAGACATGGGTCACTTTAACAAACGCCCCATCCGTCTGGCTTGGTTCTATCTAACTCTACCAGCTCTGCTTTTAAATTATTTTGGACAAGGTGCTTTGCTCATCCAAAATCCAGAGGCAATTGTTAACCCATTTTATGAACTCGTACCAAGGTTTCTGCTTTACCCAGCCATTCTCCTCGCCACCTGTGCGACGGTGATTGCCTCCCAAGCCGTCATTTCAGGAGTGTTCTCACTAACAACTCAAGCCATACAGCTGGGCTACTCCCCTCGCTTTAAAATCGTCCACACTTCCCAAAAGGAAATTGGACAAGTCTACTTACCGCAAATCAATCGAATCATGTGTGTTGCGACTATTTTACTAGTCCTCATGTTTAAGTCATCCACCTCTTTGGCGGCCGCCTATGGAATCGCAGTATCTCTTACAATGATTCTCACCACTTTGCTGGTTCTTTATCTAGCCATTAAAAAATGGAACTGGCCTAAATGGGGAATAGTCCTCTTCGCTTTATTTTTCGTCAGCTTAGATGGTTTGTTCTTCTCTGCAAATGCACTTAAATTTATGGACGGCGGTTGGTTCCCTCTGGTCGTTGCAAGCAGCATTTTCATAATGATGACGACCTGGAGAAAAGGCCGAAGGCTTTTGGCTATTGTCATGAAGAAAAGCATCGTCAACATTTCAAAGCTCCAAGAGATTATCGACGAGAACAAAGCCATTACGGTTGATGGCACGGCCGTGTTTATGATCGGAAACCCCGACACACTTCCACCTGCCTTGATTCACAACCTAAGAAACAACCGGGTGATTCATAAAACGAATATCTTCTTAACCTTCACAAGCACCATCTCGGCTTACGTGCCTTACAATCAACAGATCACCATTCTGCACAAAGACCAATACTACACGCGCGTTCTTGTAAAAATTGGTTTTAGACAAGAGCCAAAAGTTCCTGCCATCTTGAAGAGGTTGCAAGATCAGATTCCAGTTGGAGACTTAGATCGCATCACTTACTTCATCGGTCGAGAAACCCTTATTCCATCAAGAGACTTTGGCCTCGTATTCTGGAGAGCTCAACTTTTCGCAATGATGGCAAAGAATGCCCAATCAGCGACTCAATTCTTCGAAATTCCACCCGACCAAGTGATGGAAATCGGAATGCAGTTAAAAATTTAATACTGCAGAAAGGCTCCGAAAGGGTTTATGCTATCGAGCTGATAAAAGGGATAAGGTCTACTGCGGCCACTGTTAAATAGCATCTGCACTTCAGCTGCCGATAACTTACGTTGCCAGATCGAATATTCGTCTATATGGGCGCGGACGCTATCGCCACCATCCCCAATGGAAAACTTGTTATCACTTGCACTCCCCGGGCTCTCGTCTATATTTTGTGAATCACACAATGTGCCATTTTTATAGGCAATGACTCTAGTTGAGGAGGCGCCAACCTTCTCAAGAACAAAAGCGTAATGTATCCATTTCGAAGCCTCTAAGCGACACTGCTGAGAAAGATTGACACAAGTAGGAGTGGCTCCCGCGCACACTCTCACCAGATCGATGGTGGACTCCGTAAAAGTAACAATGAGGCCATTAGAGTTCCAACGATCATAAAAATATTGATTTTGAGTGTTTGGATTCAGGTCATAAATCCAACCTGAAATACTCAATTCCCCTGTGGCTTCAATATCCGTATCGTCCCCTGTTGATCCAGTATAATAATAATCAGTAGCACTCATGTCCGACGCCAACTTATCTTTGGCATTAGCTGTAAAAGTAATTGTGCCGCTATTTTTACTTAAATCATTACCACCTACAACATCGTTGTGATTTCCATTAAACGGATAATAAGCCGTTAGGTGACGGTTCGCATTTTTATCTAACAGCAAAGGCATCGGCTGAAAGGGAAACACAACGTCATCACACTGATGGATGGCCTTTGCCGGCGAAAAATTCGCTGTAACGTCCACAGCACCTCGGTTCAAATCATCAATGGTGATTTGATCGGAAGACAAAATGTAAGGATAGGAATACTCAACATCTTGATAGTCAAAGGTGTATTCTAAACCAACACAATTTTGAGCGGACGATGGCTTTTTAAAGCCCACAATTCGAGCCTTAATTGGAAACCCCGCCGTGCTGGCAATCATACTCATAGAAGTAGGACTTCCTGGAGTAAAAGAATTAAGGCCTATGTAATCAATTACGCTAAACTTCTCTCCATCCGCTAGCTCACAGCGCCCAACATTGGGAGCCTTGCTGTATTCAACCATCAGTCCTACGCAATCGATAGCATTAATCGTATTTGGCTCAACTGGAACACTTGAGACATTCAGACGGAATGCATCGACTAGATCGAGTCCAAAGGAATCGATGGATGGAACTGTAGCCTCACTATGGATATTAAAACGCAACTCTGGTGTAGAGTTGGGCTCTGGAGCACATTGGGCAACGATTAAAGCACATAGACAAAGGCAGGCCCATCTAGACATAGACTTAAGCTTAGCAAAACCCCTTTATGGACTAAGAGTCAGAACTTTGGCAAAGACAGTAACTTTGTAAAAACTAGTAGATGCTTTCGGCCTTTAGACAGCCGGGAACATTTGTAATCCGATTGATTTGTTCAACCAAGCCTTTGTTTGGTTGAACGGTGAAACTCTTGCCTACATTCAGCGCGGTTTCAAAAACTCCCGCCTTGTAGAGCGTCATCTCAACTGGAATAGGTCCTGCATGTTTCTTAAGGAGCACAGCCAAGTCTTGGTAAACACGATTGACAACTCCAGCCTCCTCCATTCGATCGATGCTAAATTTAATTTTAATTTTCTTAGGCCAATTCTCTTCTATGTCTCTTAAGTATTGCATGGAGAGGTTATTGTTAACTTTAATCTCACCGGCAAGCAGCTTTGGCTTGTCTTCTTCGAAATCAAGATTAGCTTGAACCAAGAGAGGTTCCTTCGAGCGAAAGAGCTCCGCAAACTCTTTAAAGTGATCGGGAAAACTGACAATTTCGATCTGGCCACTTTGATCTTCTAGCCTAGCCACAGCCATCATCTCGCCCACCCGACGGCCACGCTTTACACGAAGCTCTCGTAACTCTGAAACCATTGCGGCAATGGTCACGGGAGTTTTAGGCGCTAATTCTGCCAAACTAAAAATGGGACGAGCTCCACTTAAAACAATTTTTTCTTCATAGGCATCTAACGGAGAGGCACTTAAGTAAATTCCTAAAAGTTGCTTTTCCCAGTCGAGCATCTGTCTTTGTTCGGGGAAGATGCCATCTTGATACTGAGGGCGTCCTGCAGAGTTACCAGGTCCTGAGAGATCTTCGCCAAACAAAGAAAACTGACCGCTTTCTTTTCGAGCAGCTTCTTTAGAGGCCCACTCAAGTGCCGACTCCAAAGAATTCAAATAACGTCCTCGTATGGTCGCCGGAGGTAAATCTTCTAAACTATCGAAAGCACCACACTGAATGAGAGCCTCCAACATGCGTTTATTGGTTCTCCTTACATCCACCACAGAAAGAAAGTGAAAGAGGTCTTCAAATTTGTCGACCGTCTTTCGGGCTTCCAAAATAGCATCCACCGCAGAAGAACCCACGTTCTTAACAGCATTCAAGCCAAAACGAACATTCTGGTCGTCAATCTTAGTGAAATCCTTCTGACTCTCGTTTACATCAGGAGGCAAAATCTTCAAGCCGCGTTTCTTGGCGTCCATGATGTAGCGAGCCAGTTTGTCGGTGTTTTCTTTTTCAATGGTAAGTAGTGCCGCAAAAAACTCAGCCGGATACTTCGCTTTTATGAAAGCGCTTTGCACGGCAAGCTTTGCGTAAGCTGCAGCGTGCGATTTATTAAAACCATAGCCTGCAAACTTGGCAATCAAATCAAAAAGCTCAGAAGCTTTAACAGGGTCTCTGCCCGCTTTTTCGGCGCCATCCACAAACAGTCCGCGTTGAGCGTCCATTTCTGCAGCAATTTTCTTCCCCATCGCTCGACGTAAAAGATCGGCTCCACCAAGTGTGTAACCACCCACCTGTCGGGCAATTTCCATGACTTGCTCTTGATAGAGAATCACTCCGTAGGTTTCTCTTAAGATGGGCTCCATCTCAGGAAAAGGCACCGTTACTTTTTCGCGACCATGCTTACGGTTGATGTAGTCATCGACCATTCCACTTTCGAGTGGACCAGGTCTAAACAAGGCGTTAATCGCAGCAATGTCTTCAAAACAATCGGGCTTGATGCGCGTGCACAAGCCCTGCATGCCGCCACTCTCAAGCTGAAACACCCCCAATGTGTCGCCCTGAGAAATCAATTCATAAATGGCAGGATCATCGGTTGGAATATTGTAATACTGTAAATCCGCCGTATCTTCTTCGCCGCGAGCGCGCACATGACGACAAGCTAAATCAAGAAGGTCGAGCGTAACCAAGCCCAAAAAGTCGAACTTCACTAAGCCCGCTTCTTCGCTCATTTTCATATCCCACTGTGTAATTTGATTCCCATTCACATCGCGAGACATGGGCGCTAAGTCGGCAATCGGTTTACCAGAGATAATAACTCCAGCCGCATGCACTCCCGCTTGGCGCAATCCGCCTTCAAGGCTCTTCGCTAAATCGATAACCTGCTTAATACGTGGATCGGTTTTATAAAGATCTTGAAGCTCTTCAACGTCGTCCATGGCCTCCGTAAGAGTCATGGGTCTGGCTTGAATGGAAGGAATCAACTTAGTGAGCCGGTTTGTTTCCGCAAAACTAAAACCTAAAACTCGCCCCACATCTTTGATGGCGTTTTTACTTTGCTCTTTAGCAAAAGTTACAATTTGACAAACTTGAGCTTGACCGTATTTCTTGGCCACATATTGAATCACTTCATGACGCCTGGCCTGACAAAAATCGATGTCAAAATCCGGCATAGAAACACGCTCCGGATTTAAGAAACGCTCAAAGACCAAACCATTTGCGATTGGATCAAGATCCACAATGTCCAAAGCCCATGCAGCTAAGGATCCTGCTCCAGAACCTCGCCCTGGTCCCACTGGAATGTTATTTGACTTTGCCCATCGAATAAAATCCGATACGATCAAAAAATATCCCGCAAAGCCCATTGCGTTGATGATTTCAATCTCACGATTAAGACGATTCTTATATATGTCTTGATCTTCTTCACTGCTAATGTTGTGTCGGCGAAAACGCTCTTCTAAACCTTCTTTGCTCAAGCGATCAAAGCATTCTTCTCGAGGTTCATCTCCAGAAGAGAAGGTCGGTAGGTGATAGATTCGATTTCCCTCTTCGTCCTTGAACTTAAGCTTTACATTACAGCGCTCTGCGATCGCCACCGTGTTGGAAAGAGCTTCAGGAAAATGAGAGAAAGCCTCTTGCATTTCTTCAGGCGACTTTAAGTAGAAGTCGGTAGAAACTAAATTAGATCTTGGATTGGATTCTAAGTTGAGCTTTTGCGTAACCATCATCCAAACTTCTTGAGCAAATGCTTCGCGAGCTTCCAAGTAATGCACATCACAAGTGGCCACACAGCCTAGACCGTGTTTTTTAGCCAAGGACATCAAGCGCTCATTGGCTCGTTCTTGAACCGTCAACTGAGTCGCTTGTAACTCCAAAAAGAAATTCTCGCCGTATAGCTTTTGAAAGGCCACTAAAGACTCTAGAGCCAATCGTTCTTGATCTTGCGCAATGAACGAAGTCACAACTCCTTTAAGCCCACCACTAAGAGCGATGAGGCCCTCTCTATGTTCTTCCAACGCCTCGAAAGGAACCCGCGGAAGCAAGCCTTCACTTTCTGAATAGCCGTATTCGACATGGGCCTTAGTCACCAGCTGGCTCAGATTATGAAAGCCCGTGTTGTTCTCCGCCAATAAAACCAAGTGGCGAAGCTGCTCTCCACCTTGAGGCACAATGATTCCCAGCTCAACGCCATAAATGGGCTTCACTCGCCCTTCGGCGTGTGATTTGGCAGCCTTCATAAAATGAAGGGCTCCATACATATTGGCCCAATCGGTGAGCGCAACAGCATTCATTCCCAGCTCATCCACTCGCTGGATAAGGGGATCGACTTTCAATAAACTCGAAGATAACGAGTATTGGCTGTGGACGTGAAGGTGAACAAAACTCACCCCCTAGATTTCGACTTTTAATGGCTAACAGTCAAGGCAGCTAAGAGATAAATTCAATCGTTGAACGCTTCAAGAACAAGCTATAAACACTCGTTATTTCTTAGTTATTTGAATCGACCTGAAACAGATGTTGGCAGTGAGAAAAGCCAAACTCGAGTGCACCCCAAAGGCTTTTGGGTAAAATCCTTGTTTTTATACTCGAATCCATTACCATCTTTATATGCAACCAATGAACCGAATCATTGTAGTCGATGACGAGTCTGACATCCTTGATATTTTAAGAGAGAATTTAGAAAGACCTAACTTAGACGTTCTAACGGCACAAAGCGGAAAAGAAGCCCTTAAACTCCTAAAGATGGCTCCTATCGATATCGTTATTTCCGACGTGATGATGCCTGAAATGTCTGGACTAGAGTTGGCTGAAAAAATTACAGAACAACAAGGAAGAGCACCTTATCTAATCTATATTACTGCTTCCTCGATTCCACCAAAAGACCTTTATGCGGCTGGAGCCGATGCGTGCCTTCCGAAACCCATCGACCTAGACCTACTGGCCTCCATGGTTGAACATTTTATTAAACGCAACAAGCAAAGCCACATTTTGGCTTATGGATCAAGATCAGACCAAGAGCACTTGGAACACATCATCGTTCAAGCTCAATCGATCCTTCAACTAGAGGAAAGCAAAACTGCTGCTGAAAATATTTTAAAACGCGCCTACTTGATGAAGAAAACTTAGCCAGGAAACTGACGTCGCAAAGCGTTATCACCGGCGCAAAAAATTCAATTTTAAGGGCAAAAGCTCCGAAGAAGTCTCATGAGTCAAGCTCTTCCCAAAACCTCAAAAAGTTCTTTCGGGGCAGAGCTCCTCGACCACACTTTAATTTTCGGATCTCTAGATGCCGCCTTGAAAGAGCAAATTTTTCAACTATCCGTTGAGAAAAACGTTCCCGCCGGACAAGTCATTTTCAACCAGGGCGCACCCGCTGATGGTGTTTACATCGTTGCTACCGGCAAAGTATCTATACTTTCTCAGAACAAAGATCTGGGACTTTCTCTAGAAATTGCTGTCTTAGGTCCAGGCGAAGTGTTTGGAGAAATGGCACTCATCACCGGAGAAGTCAGAGGAGCTGCCTCCAGAGCGCGAGAAGATTCAAAACTATTCTTCCTCTCCAAAGAAACTTTTGACAAACTGACAACCAAACTTCCATCAGTCTCTATGGGAATTGCTCAAACATTGGCACGAAGACTCCAAACAAAAAATCAGAAGCAATCGGTTGAATACAAGAATCTCTCTTCATTCACCTTTGATTCCGAGATTTATGAGCTGGTTCCTGATCTAGTGCTTCGCAAACACAAAGCGATTCCCCTGCTTCTTGATGGAAATCTCCTAACGGTGGCGATGGTCACCCCAGAAGACAGCATTGCTCGAGACGAGATAATGCGAGGCCTTAGACGACTCCATCTCCACCCAGTTGCCGTTAGCGAGTCGGACTACCAAAATTTTATTTCAAATCACTTGGGGAAACTTCGCTCCGTAAAACCTAATGTCTCTTTAAAACGCACAGTCGTAGACCCAAGCAAAGTAGAACTCATTAACATCACCGAAGACTTCAACAAAACAAAAGTTGTTTCGGGCGAAGATGTCATTCGACTTTTAAACACACTCATCGCAGAAGCCTTGAGCAACAATGCCAGCGACATTCACATCGAAGCAGGCTTAAAGGGATTGACCGTTCGATATCGTGTCGACGGAATCCTTCACGAAAGACAGAACTACGTTCCTGGAGAATATGCCGCCCCAATGATTTCTCGCTTAAAGGTGTTGGCTCGATTAGATCCGACTGAAAAGCTAAAACCTCAAGATGGTCGAATTAGCATGCAATATGAAAAAAAGGATTACGACTTACGAGTTGCCACAATTCCTGTTCGGCGTGGTGAACGTGTGACCATGCGTATCTTAGATTCTGACTCAAGCCTCCTAAACCTCAATCAACTTCTTCTAGTTCCACAAGTAGTAAAGCTCGTAGAACAAATGTCCTTCAAACCACAAGGTTTAGTTTTAGTTACAGGACCGACAGGATCAGGAAAAACAACGAGCATGTATTCGCTCTTAAAGGCCCGAATTGAGCACGATGGCGCTAAGATATCTGTGGCCACCATTGAAGACCCTATTGAATATTCTATCAAAGGGATCTCGCAAACTGAGGTCAATCATGTGCACGGCCTCAATTTTAGCATAGCCCTCAAATCTCTTTTAAGACATGATCCAGATGTCATTATGGTGGGAGAAACCCGAGATGCAGAAACGGCTCAAACCGTTTGCCAAGCTGCATTGACCGGCCACTCGGTCATCACGAGCATGCATACAAACAGTGCGATCGAATCTATTTTACGGCTTGAAGACCTAGGCGTCGAAAAAGCCATGGTGGTATCAGCCCTCAACGGTGTCATTGCTCAGCGCTTAGTCCGACGCAATTGCACAAGCTGTTCGCGTCCCAGCAAACTTTCTGCCAACCTTAGACAAAGCCTGGTCGACAGCTCACTTTTAAAAGAAAATGATGACTTCCCCGTTCAGCAGGGCGAAGGCTGTCGAGCATGCAATGGAACAGGTTTTCAAGGACGAATGGGTGTCTATGAAATTCTGCCGATGAGCGAAAGTCTAAAAGACGTCATTACAAGAAGTTCTTCTAGAAAAGAGATTCAACAGGAGGCCTTGCGAAGCAATATGGTTACTATGAAAAGCTACGCCTACTTCCTTTTAAGAAAAGGTCTCACTAGCCCAAGCGAGTTACTTCGCCTGATCTCCTAGTTGCCCAATCTTCTACCTTGATTGGGTTGAACTCCTTTTAGAATAATTGCACTGCATTTCGCATTTAAATTGATACCAAAATTGGCGAGACCTACAAAAACCTTTTGGCTATGTCGGTTGGTCGTTATGAACTTCAGAGCCTGTTTTCTTTCTGAAGGCTTTAACTCGATATCTGCCAAACTCTTAGGCAAAAGGTGATCTGCAAAAAACCCTTTTCTGGCATCGTTCCAAAAATAGGTGTTACCGCTCAAATGTCTGCCTATTCTTGCAACAAAATCTCGATCAGAAGCTAAATGAAAATATGAAATGGAATCAAGAATACTCGGATCTAATCTAAAATTAGAGCGACTGTGTTCCAACCAATCCAAGGGACCAATTCCATTGAAAGTAACCGCCTTAATCTCTTTTAAGGAGGACTGTTTGGATAGCTTTTCTTGAAGCTCATATGCAAAAACTTCTGCCAGTCCACCACCACTACTATGACCGGTGACAAGAACCTTCGTTCCATCGAAATCAGTGGCGGTAATTTTGGCGAAGACCGTTTCCAAAAGGTTTTTATATTCGCTGCTAGCATATTGAGGGTAATTCAAGCCAATATCTGAGAACATTGCGCCCAAGGAATAGGTTCCTCGAAAGGCAACAGTTAACTCTCTTTCACTAGTCAAGCCAGACTCGGAGACAATGGCGTGGAGCCCGGTGTGGGCGTCTTGAAACAACTGCCCTCTTCTAGATGACCTTCTCAAAGCGTAGGATTCCGTCGAAGCTCTCAAGGCACGATCCAAAACATCAAAATTCAAAAGCTCATTGCTAGCAATGCAGGGCACAGTATTGAGAACCGAAAGACAAACCAGCAACCCTAGAAACCAATCTCTCCTTCCCTTCGCTGCAAGCATTCAAATGAATCGACTAACTACCCTTGGGCTTAAACAACCATGGGTAATCCACAGTCGCCGTCGACCCTCCTCTTGGTGAAGGGAAAGTCCAAGTCCTCAATCTTGCTTTGATACAATTCACGAGAGCACTGCTACCAGTCGTATTTTGCGCTGTCGAAACCGCCGTAGCTTTGCCACCTCCGATGATTGTCCATTGCAGCTTGATCTTTCCGAAGACACTTGGATTTCGCTGCAGCTCTGCTTGATAGCAAGCTTTGATTTCGTTGATGTGGGCACGAATCACCCTCTCAATCTCTTCGCGAGTAAGAGAACCAACCACGGACACTCCCACACTTTCAGAAGAAACATCGGCCTCACCTTTACCAGGAAGAGATCCAACACCATCACCCTTGGCACCGCCACCAAAACCTTGAGTCCCTAAACCGCCCACACCAACAGCTTTTCCACCGCCGCCTTGAGCCGCACCTTGTAGTCCAGAGCCACCACTACCGCGAGCGCTTCGAATTCCTCCACCACCAGTGCCTTGCAAAGCTTTATCCAAGGAATCTTGTCCAGCAGCTCCAGCATCTCCGGTGGCTTTCGCCACTCTTGCACCAATGCCACTGTTCTTTAAGCTCTCAAGCAAGGTTTGCTTCTTTATAGGCTTCCTTTGAACAGACTTCGTCTTTACTGGTCGAGTAGCTTTCTTTGGAGCATCTTGCGTTTTTGTTTTCGCAATTTTTGGTCGATTCGTAATGCCAGTGGCGGCCTTCGCGGTTTTCTCACCTCGCTTGCCCTCTGTTCCGGCTTCCTTAGCTCCTTGAGCCTCGTTACCACCTTTTTGTGGCTTAGGAGTTACTTTCTGGGCGTTCTCCGCACCAGACTTTTCCTCACTGACTTCAACCTTCTTCTCGGCCTTCTTTTTATAAGCTTCTACAATAATTTTACGATACTTCTCAGGAAACTCTTTCACCTGCCCTTCTATGGGAGCCCTCATCAGCAATCCAAACACACCCAAGGCACAGGCCATTAGAATAGCAATCGCAAGGGAACCCCAATAGAGTTTTCCTTGATCGAAAAGAGGCGCTCTTGGAATACGCGGAGGCTCGGGAACAAACATAATAAAGAAGTTCACAGAACCAACCTGAATCTTAGCGATGTCAGAACCACTCAAGTTCACACTACTTTGGCCAATTTTAGCTAAGTCAGCTCCCGTATACATGTTTCCCTGATGCCGAACCGAAGCCTTCATCACAGGGTGCAAATGCAAAGTCGCTAAATTGTTTTTCAATTCAACAAAAAGAAATTTGTTAGGGAACTCCGTAACAGGAACAATATAGTCCGATTCAATCCCATCGCCGATGTATATACTCTTACTATCTTTTTTATAATGCTCGACCGCAAGAACAGCTTCTTCCCAATAAACAGTCAATTCCATTTCTTCGTGAGGCTTACTGGTAGGATCGAGCGCTCCTCTTGTGCGAGCCGTTTCCTTTAAAGAACGAATAACGGTGGCTTCTCGAGGTGTCTGAACAGACACAGAACCTTGAGGGTCCAGTGCAACTTGAGACGACGAAGCCCCCTCAAAGGGCGCTCTTTCAACGCTAGCTCTTGGAGCCACAATGCTTGGGTCTTTCGGCTTAGGAACAGCGGTTAACGTAGGGTAAACCTCGTATTCAAGATTAACTTCAATGTCGGCAAGCTTAAGCGAGTCTCCCGCTTTTAAAATTCGCTCAACAACCCGGTCTCCATTTACAAATGTTCCATGAGTAGAAGCTAGATCTGTGATTCGATAGTGACCATCTTCTAAATTCTCAATTAATGCGTGGATTCGAGAAACCCTCATACTTGGTATGCGAAGATCTGCAGAAAGAATTCGACCCAAGATAATCTTATCTTGTTGAAACTGCTTTTTAACCAACTGCTTGCCATTTTCAATAACGGTGATGGTGATGCTTGGGGTGATTTTGCTCATTTCTTATTTTCCTTCAAATCCAGCCGTAGCCAGGCTTTCGACTCTGTAAGATCTTCTTTCTGGAATTAAGTTCACATTTCTTCGAGAGGGTCGTTGCCCCAAAACACCCTGCGTAGGGGTATAAGGCTGCCCTTTTACGTCGGTCCCCGAAAAAGAAAAGTATTGTTTCTTAGGAATCTTTACAATCCCGTCCTTGGTCTTTCTCACAATCCAACCTTCTTCTCTGTTAGCACCACTTTTATAACGATCACTTTGCGCAGACACCATCCAAGAAGAGCCCAACAAAACCCCAAGAAGAAAAACTACTCTCATTTTTTACTCCATTCTGAAATTAATCGCCTTGAAAGGTGATTCATAGGCGGATTAAAACGGCTAACAAAGGCCTTCATACTTTCGGTAGCCTCTTTGAACTTAGCGGCCTCGGCGAAGGCGAGTGAGCGATTAAAGTAGGCAGATGAATTGTTTTCATTCTTAGAAATGGATCGATCAAAGTTCTCGGTGGCATCTTCAAACTTCTTTCGTCCAACTAGAGCTAGACCTCTCATCTCAGCAACCTGAGAGTCGTTTTCATCCATACTAGACAACACATTCCATGCACCATCTACATCGCCAACTTGTAGGCGAATCGCAGCCAAGTTCTTCATGGCGGCGGTTCTCACTCCAGAAAGTTCAGAATCCGATCTATTTGCAATGGAAGAAAACTCATTTTCAGCTGCTTGGCCATTGCCTAAATTCCAGTCCAACAAGGCAGACATATTTTCAATGTAAGCAATTTCCTTTTGATCCTTAGGTGGCTTCGCACCATCCATTAGATCGACACCTAAAAGAAAGACTCCTTCATTATTCTTTTCAAAAGCTTGAGAAAGAACAACCATCAGAGAACGCTCATGTTTAGAATTATCCAAAGGAATCCAACGAGGCGTTCCAACCAGATAGTCTTTCAAAATAACTTCATCAGGGTTAATCGCCGCAAGATCGCCTCGACAAGAAGTCAATCCATCTCCAGCAATCTTGAATTCAACCGCCTTCTCAAAGCACTTACGAAGAAGAGTTAAACCCTTCTCACGTAAAGGCTTCGCATAGTTATCTTCCAAGATTTGCTTAGATTCTTTGTCTTGAGACTTAGCAATCTCTTGGGCGAAGTCGCGGTAAAGAGATGAAATTCTCTGCAGGCTTCGTAGCGCATATTCACCGTCACCGTAAGAAACTACCTTCAGATACTCTTTCTCTAGCCCCTCGAGCGAAGCAAGCTTTCGCTTCAGTGACGTTACAAAACGAGCAGGATTAAAATCCAAACGAACTCTAGAGTAAGAAGCAAAAGAAGGCTCGGTCAGAGAGAACTGCGCATTGGCCAAAGCTTGCTTCAACAACGCTGTATTGGCTCTTGCTGGGGAATTCTTACTCACCATCGACTTCATATAAGAAGATTTTCCAGTTCTGATATAAATAACCGTTTCGGCTTCAGCTAACAAAGCCCGTTCAGAAGCAGACAACCTAGGTAGTTTCTTAAGGTTATTCAAATCCTGGAGATTAGCACCATTCCTGAAAGCTAAGAGACTTACAATAAACTCTCTGTTCTTAGAGTTAGGATACTTTTTCAAGTGACCCCAAGCCTGATTGAGCAAAGTTTTAGAAGCACTCTTTCGGGGCTTAAACTCCTTCAATACGACGTTTTCAAAATGGGCTTGAATATAGAGAATGTTCCATTCCGCGGTCTCACGAGCCTCTTTATCAGACTTGTAAGTCGCTAAGAATTTCTGATAACGTCTTTGGGCATCTCTAAACTGGCCCTTCTCGATCGCTTCATCGGCATCCTTTAGATAGACGTTCTTAGCAAAGTCAGACTTGGGAAAAGCAGCCAAAAGCGCCGCACTCGCCTTCTGCTCCAACTCTTTATTACCCGATTTCTGAGCGAAGACATGAGCATTGTTTAATGCCTTTTCCTTCAAATCTACTGGGAAGCTATTAGCCGCCTCAAGAAAAGCTTCGGACTTGCGTTCCTGATCGCCTGAAGAGGCTTCTGGCATCTTTTCCAACTTTTTAAAACGAGCGTTGTTAACAATGCCATTTAACTTAGCAACAAAGGTAGGACCACCTGCCTTAACAAGAGCTTCGTTCTTTCTATAAGAATCTGCAGTGTCGACAACTTTATCCAGGTCACCATTCCTCTCGTGAATAAACAGAACTCGCTCGGCAGCCTCAACCCCCTTGGTAGTTCCTGGAAACTTTTGAACAACATTCTCAAGAGTCCCTAAAGCAGCCGCATAGGACCCACTCTGAAATGCCTCGAAGGCTCCTGCATACAAAAGGTCGCCAGCACGTTTGTCATTAGGATATTCTTTAACAAACTCCTCGGTTGCGGCGATCATATCTTTCGAATATTTTTTATCCTTCTTCGCAGCTTCTCGATAAGCCAGTATTCGATTATAGGCTGCCACAGTTTCATACTTGCCTTTACCAATCTCGGTATAGGCCTCTGCAGCTTGAGGAAATCGCCCCAACTTATAAAGAAGTTCTGCGTAGAAAAAACGCATTTCATGAATATTAGCGTCGGTATCGGGATTCGGCTTTAGGACACTCTTAAAATAGACCTGATACAGAGGTAGAGATGCTAGATAAAGTGAATTTCCCTTACGACGTTGTGCTAGATTATGCAGGTTCTTAGCTTCGCGACGAGAAAGATCGACGAGTTCTTTCACTAAGGCTTTCTTTTCTTCACTAGACATTTTCTGCCTGGATAGCCACTTTGAGTCTTCGCCATAATTGACAAAAATGGAATCTAAAGCTTTTGCATAGTCGCTTAATTTTCCAAACTTACGTAAAAGATCGGCTTGCTCCAAAGCAATGTCTCGAGCATCAGGAGCATAAGGATCCGTTTTAATAAGCGCACCAAAGAAGTATTGTGCCACTCTATAGTGACCTTTATCTTTAGCCACTTGAGCTGCTGTCTGCTGATACAGCTTTAACATTTCTTTGTCGCCACGGTCTTTGAAGTAGGATTCCCCTGTAGAATACTTGCCGGCCATGGCATAGGCTCGGGTTAAGTCCGCAAGAGCTTCTTGTTCAAAGAGAATCTTCTTTTTACTTTTTGATCCAGAAGACTCTTCAATTGTTCTTCTAAAGGCCTGAATAGACTTGTTGTAACTTTGTAAATTAAAATAACTCCAAGCAGTCTTGTAGAGTGCATATATTTTTACATCCGCAGCGTTTTCATCTTTCTGCTTGTCGGAATCACGAACCACGATCAAATACTCTGGGAGTGCGTTTCTAAATTTACCTTCTTCAAAGTAGAGATCTGCTAGATTAAGTCGGGCTTGGTAGGTTCTTTGACTTTTAGGAAACTTACGAGTCAGCTCATAAAAGTGAGGAATAGCTTGTTTCTTCTTATTTAGCTCCATATAAGTAGAAGCCAAGTAAAAGAGGACGTCATCCCGTCGAATCATCTGAGATCGACCTTGGTCCCGCCCACGACTCGCTTTTTCCAAACTCAGGTAAAGTCCCAAAGTCTTCTGCCTAAAACGATCAGCCTTAGGAGTTCGCAACTCTGGGCGCTTATACTTAGCCTTCTCTTCAGGCTTAAGCCCCTCCCATTGCTGAAGCTTTCGCTCCCAATCACTTGATTCCCGCGCAGCAATAATCTGCGACTGATCGTAATACAACTCAGCCAAACGCATCTTTAGTTCACCTAAACGCTTTGCCTGTCTTTCTCTTTTTATAAGAACTTCGATTTTCCCTATAAGCTCTGCCGTTTTTTGGTTAGCTCGCATGCGACGAGCATTATCCAAATCTAGATCTTCAGAGAAGATATTCGGATTTTTCTTATAGGTAATACTCTTACTGATAATAACCGGCCGCCTTGAGATAGTAACAGACTCACGGCCAATTCTAGACTCACCCTTTGCTTCTTTAGGAATGTTCCACTCTCTAGTTTGAGCAGCACTCCCATTCACACTACCAATCACTATAGCCAATACTAAATGTCTAGATAAACTCTTCATTAGCGCCCCTCACAAACGTCAGACGTCGCAAACGCGTAGCTCCCTGTTTCGTCTCGCCAGAACTCACCTTCGAAAGGCCAAAATTCAAATCCTTTTTTGACTTCACGATCAAAGTCAATTTCCTTCCGTTGAGGTGTCTTACCACTCAATAGTCGATCCCTAATACGAGTGTTCACTTCAACATCAACGGCCAAGGCGCCTTCAAGCGCTTCCCGAGTTTCCATACTCATATGATTTAAGAAGCGGCCAACAAAACGCGACGCCCTTCTATAGTATTCAGAATTCGCACTTTTAAGGGCCCCCAGATAAGCATTTCGAATGCTCGAAAACTGACCCCCATTTAGATTCTGCTCAACCCAAGCTTTCTCTTGAGCAACTAAAGTCAAACTCTGATCTAGATCTGCTATAACCTGCTCTGTAAGCAGTCCATCGACAATGAGATCCCAGTCGCTTTGAGGAATTCCTCTTTGGCTAGCAGTCTTCCCTCGAGCATAACCTCCAAGGATATTCATCAATTGAACCGGATTCTTCGAGTAAGAGGAAAATCGCGATATAGAAGAAGACAAAGTGCGATACTTATTGCGAAGTTTATTGATCGAGCGCTGGGAAGACTCATAATAGCAAAGTCGATAAAGAACGGCTGATTCTAGAAGAAAACTTTCTGGATTGAATTTTTTTGCTAGATAGGGAGAATGAGTATTCATCAAGATCCCTAGGGCGAGGTTATAGTCCTTTAAGTAGTATGCAGACCAAGCACCCACCATCTGCCCTTGATACCAAGAAGCTGAGGTTTTAGGCAAGTAGAGTAACTCATCCAAGACATCGGAATATCTCTTGGCATCGAATAACAACCTTGCCCTTTGTAGACGGATGACACCGAGGTCAAAATTAATACCCTTTTGATATTCAGCACCGAGAAGATTCATAGAAGCATCATATCGACCCATGGCCAAATGAATTCCCGCCCCTCCCAACAAAGCACGATAACTGGGTGCCGCTGGAGGCAAAGCAAGTAGACGATTGTTTGCCGGAAGTGCAGAGGACGCCGCCCTTAAGTTTCCTTGGTTCAAACGCCCAATCGCATAGGCTGCCTGCAAAGGAACGGGAGCTCTATTGACTCGAGAAGCACTCAACCCCAACACCGGGTTAAAGCGACCAATCAAGAGGCTCAAATTTCCCAGTTTTCCATCGTTATTTTGGTCACGGCGAAAAGAAGACAAGCGCGCTCGCTCTTGAATGGCTAAATGATACAAACCTAAGCGCTCAAGCAAACTGGCGCGAAAAGATATCTCCCTAGGACTTCTTGAACTACTTCCTCTAGGCGAGGAAACAAAAGTCTTGAAGGCACCCGCCATGTCCTTTTTTGCGATCTGTTTTTTTAGTTCGGCAGTATTCTGAGCAGAAGCACTCAAAGCCAGAATAGACAAAGTTAATAATGATAACTTTTTCATCGATCTTCTCCTCCTAGCAAGAAGGCGGCACCGACTAAAATATTCACTCGGTGATCAGAGGCATTGTCGAAGTCATAGTAATCTCTAACTTCCGTCTTCAACATTGCGCGAGGGTTAAGAAAGATTCGAATTCCTCCGCCCCCCATCACCATGGCCGATCCACCATTTTCGAATTTAGTGTAACCGCCGCCAAGGAGCATATAACCCTCGAAATGATATATGCTCTCGATCGTTGCCGCCTTAGACTTAAACGGAGCCCACTGAAGCGATGCCCCCGCACTCAAAACTGGCTCCACACGTTCGGTCTCCAATCGAGCATTCTTCAAAAGATTCTCAGAAAGTCCGGTCTTAATATTTGTGGTGGCTGTCAGATGCAAAGCTTCAATGCCGAAAGACTCCGAAAAATTGTAAATGTAAGAGAAGCCAAGCTGCAGCTGCTTACGGAAACTATCCGCAGGCTGAACACCGAGCACCAAGGGAGTAAGTTCATGGGTGTTACGCTTTCGAATGTAACGATGTTGAACAACAAAGATATGTTCAAACGGAATTTGTCGAGGACCTCGAACGATTTCATCGACTTCTTCAAGAGCCGATTCTTTCGCTTTTATTTCTTCGAACTCAAGTTCATCTTGAGAAGGCTTCGTTCGCTCTTCAATCTCCGTTTTACGGGGAAGAGAGGCACTCTCCTCGGATTCAGTGCTTGCTCCACTACCCTCCCACTCGGGAGCTTCAGAAGAAGCGGAGGATGAATTGTAAGAAGGCGTCGACGTGCCGCCTTGAAGAATCTCACGCTCCAACTCCTCCAAAGACTGTGCCTGACCGTTAAAAGCCACACCGAATGCAAAAAAATAAAAAAGTGCAGTTTTGATGCTAACCCCAAATAAATTCAAAACTTCGCCCCCTATAGAATAATCTACACGGGGCTAGGCCTAAGGCGTAAGCGTAGGAGCGGCAAATATTGAACATTTCCGTGAAATCTCACGGCGTGTCAGACACCTAGAGACAAAGGCTTGGCTAACTTAAACAAGTTGAATAGGCAGCTGGATCCTCACATCGGTTAAATGGTGCAGCCGGGAGAGGAAAAGAGGAAAAAAGTGAAATTCACTTAATAAAATTGGAAACTAAGCCGATTAGAAACACTGAGAAAAACATGTTTATCAATTGGAAAAAATTTCTACTTTGGGCAGGATTCGCAACTTGTTCGTTGAGTTTTTCAACTGAAGCGGAACATGAATCCAAATATCAAGAAGCTACCTTCAAAGATCAACACAAAGATTTAACGGAAGATTCCATAGCAAAATGGATCTTCAATTTTCTAGGGTGCTCAGACGAAACGACAGAAATGGAACTTCGCTACATTCGAAGTTTTTTCATCAATGGCGCGACCACATTCAAGAAAGATGGATCCGATAAAACTGCCGCAGGTTATTCTGTTGAAGAGAGCTTAAAAAGATATTTTAAAGAACAAGATCTCAATTCAGATAAAGATCTTTTAGCCTTGATCAGTATTAGAAAATTCTTATGGAATGGCAAAGAAGAGGACCTACAACTTTTCATGAAATACAAACAGCAAATTCTATCTAGTCTAGCTCTAAAATGCTATGGAGAAACCGTGGAACCTCGCGCGATTTTAGACGCAAACACACACGACAAAGCACCGCCAATTGAAGTTCCCAAAGCGATTCCCCTGCAATCAGAAACTGAAATTCTCGAAGAGATTTATCGATCAGAAACGGCTTCAGGATCAATTGCTTCACTGGTAGCTCACACGATTGGTTGTGAGTCTGAGGTTAGGAATCGCGCACTCGAACTAGCTAAAGCAAAATATTTTGAACAGATACCCTCCGAATCAAAACGCAAGGAAAGCTGGACCCTCTACTCGAATTTAAAGATACACATTAAAGAAATTTTCGGAGAAGATCGTGACTGGGCCGACACCGATTTCATCCCCTTTTACCGATATTTTTCACTGGAAGCCTATGACACAAGCTCACTAGACGAAGCCATCAAAAGCATTGAATCCAAAGTTGAAAACTTCAAAACTAAAGGTTGCTACGACAAACTTCAAAAGGACTACAATAGACGAAAAGCTGCCGAAGAAGAAAAAAAGAGACTAGCAGCCGCTCAAGCAAAGCTTGAGAAAGAAGAAGAAAAGAAAACGGCAGAACAACTTCACCAACTAGAAAAAAGCGCGGAAGTAGGAAGCTTCAAAATTCCCACCCTAAGCGAAGAAGACCTACAACGACTTGAAGGTCGTCACATAGAAGAATACGTCCCATATAAGGAAACGGAAGAACACATAAATTGGATTGACTCCCACCTTCAAGAACTACGCTGTAAAGACGATGTAGAGCCTGCCATCTGGAACCTCATGGCCGATTTACAGAAAAAGAACAAAGAAATCTCTCAAAAAGAGGTTCACGATGCCATCCTCAATTTTTACGCCCGAGAACTCAATGAGAGAAACGTGGAGGTTATATCAAACCAACAATCCACAGCCAGGCTGAGGGTGAGTGCTGAAGTCAATTTACTTAGGACAAAAGCTCTCATCGAGGCTCTAAAGAATCTTTCTGAAAAACCCCAAAAATTTCAGTTTAACAAAGACGCTTGGCACGCCGGAACGCCTGGGCTTTGGACTAAAAGTTCAGAAAGCTCAAAACCAGTGAGAAAATTCATGTATGAGGACGTTTTTGAGAACCGAACCCTTAAGCCTGCTGACGCAAGTACAGCAGATTGGTCTAAGAACGCAGCTTGGTATTGGGCAAAAATGGAAGAGGACCTTATACACGAACTCGACCAAAAGGTGGGAAGAATCAATGACTGGTCGGAACGTATACCTGATAAGCGAGACCGAGTGGTTCACGATCTACTTAACCCCGATCCTGACACTGAATCGCTTTTAGATAATCTCAATGCAAAAGTCTATGGCGGAAAGGCTTACCTACCCAAAAAGACTGATGACCACTATAAGAATGCTACCAATGCTACCGAAACTAGAACACCATTTAACAACCTAACCAAAGCTCACCTGGAAAACATAAAAGACCAAATTATTCCTAGACTAGAGCAGCATATCGCACAATTAAATGAGATTATCCAAAACGGCGCAGACTTAAAAGAAGAAAGTCGGCAAGTAGTTAGACCAGAATTAGAAAAAGCACTTGCACCACTCCACGGCCTAAGCAGTCAAGTCCTTAAAGCCTCGTCTACAGGTGAACTAAGCTCCTTATCCATCGGCGAAACCTCTGAAGGACCAACGGACACCATTCAACAGAGCATCCCCCGAATTCAAGAACTTCTTAGTCAGTGGGGACTACTTTCCGATTGCGCGGGTCTAGCCCAAAAATCAGAAGCAGCCGAAGGACTTGACTTCCGCATTCATCAAAACAGTCCGCGCTTAGGTGTGGCCCCAGGAAATCACGACAATCTAAATCCACAAGAACTCGCAAAAGAATTAGCACAGGCCTTGCAGTGTAAGAAAGACATCTCACCCACAATTTGGAATCTTGCTGAGAGATTACGGTCTTCTTCCGTAAATCCAAGCGAGCTCAATCAAGCTCTGTTAAAAGAATTTCAAGATAGACAAAAAGAACAACAAAAGAACCTAAACTCTACAGACAATCCACTCGCAAAAGCAAAACAAAATAGAGCGATGCTTGCTGAAATCTCCGAACGTCTTCCCAAGCTCGCCATCCTTGAAGAGCTAGCGCAGAACGCAGAAAGCTCGTATAAAAAGTTCCCAATGACATTTGGCTTTGACGAAGAGAACCCTGGAAACTCTGTTGAGTTCTATAATTTAGCTTCCTCATTGAACGACACTCTTCTAGACTCATTTAAACCTGATAGCTTTCGAGTTCGAAGCAGTTTAGAGGATTCAATCGACTCAGACGGCAAACGACTACCCTCTTCAGAGTTAAAGACATTGAATTCGCTGATCACTCAGTTCTGGATTCCAACTGAGGACGAAAAACAACTCGGCGACTTTCAAGTCAATGGCCGGCACATTGAACAACTCAAAACCGACGACCCTGTAAGGCAACATCTTCAAAAAATGCGAAAACTAGAAACGGAGCTCATCTCTCAAAGAGAAAAAGCTAAAAAGTATCACCCAGGATCAAAAATGGCTTACCTGGATCGCCTCAGGAAGCTTCGCGACGAAATCAAGCAAACCCAAGCTCTGATTCAAGAGACAAGACAGAAAGAATCTCAACTCGGAGCTCAGATTGAAGAGCTAAAGAAGACCTATGAAACAAGCACCCAAGACTTAGCTGAAAAAATTGAAGAAGCAAAACTAGCGGCCAATGAACGGATTCAAGATGAAAGATTTCTTCCTAAAGACACTCTTCAACTAGGAGAAAATTCGGTGGATGGACCACAAATTGATTACGACCCTTCGTTTGAAAGAAACATTGAGATATCTGAGCATCAACGTCAATTGCGAGAGGTCGTTGGAAATCTAGAGACAAATGAAAAAAATCTTGCGCTTGAGTTTACTGCCTTGAAAAACTTTCTAGGTATAACAGGAAACCCCTTTCCAGACGAAGAAAAGGGACACAAGCTGAAACAAGCCTTCGATAAAACTTATGTCAAACCGATTCCATCGACGCCACTCTACGACAAAAATTATAAAGAGGCAGTGGCAGAATACAAACGATTAGAAACAGAGCTTCTCGACAAACACTATTTTCCCGCACACCTATCAGTAACTTACGAAAACCTACTAAAGAGACGGGCTTGGGCTTTATCTCGCATAAAAGAGCTCAATGAGTATGTAATTGATAGCAAAGACAGCATCAGCCAAGCGGGGCTTCAACAAGTTAGCAGCGAAATCAGCCAACTAGGAATTCTTGTTCATTCCCTTGATGAAAAAGTAAAAGAGTTGAGAATCAAGGATCGAAACTCTTTAACAGGAACACCTACCGCCTCAATGAAAGATAGTGGTGCAGAAAAACTTTCACTGCCCTTAGAGACAAACAATGCCGGCATCACAAAAATGAATGATTTCCTCGATCGAATCAGACGTCACAAAAGAGCTCTCCAACAACTCTCTGTCACCTTACAAAGAGAACTCAGAGAGTCCGGCAATATCTCAGACGATGATTTTAAGATGGACGAAGAAACCTTTAAACCAGTCGAAGATCTAGTGAACTATCTAGAAAAAGCAAAAGAGAAAGGAAACTGGACCCCTCTTCTTGACTACAGCGATCCGATGCAGCCAACGGAACAAATTAGCACGATAGCAGACCAAATGGAGAACAACCTTGCTCATCACACAGGGGGCATTATTGGGGAGTGTCCTCAAACGACTCACTTAAACCCGAAAGCCTTAAATCTTGACAGAACAATGCGAAGCTTTCAAACAGAGCGTCTTTTCAATGCCATCGTTGCGGAAGCTCGAGAGAAAGATGCTTCCTGTAGCTTAGTTCATGCCGCCGACCCAAATCAATCGCCATGGAGAAAGACCAGTGAATCTTATCAATACTTCATGGGGCGTTCTTTTATGAATGCCATCTGTGACTCTTATCCGGCAGGACACCCGGCAATCTATCCAATTGTGGATTATGGAACGAAAGAATTTTCAACCAAAAGCGAAGAAAACGCCTACAACGCAAAAGTGAAAGAAATTAAATTTGTCGACGCTCTAGCACACTCTTTTTGGCGAGAACCTTCTAGTAACGCCGCCCACAAAGACTATCAACCCACCTTCAACGAAGAAGGTGCCGCAAACTTGATTCCCAACTACGCCTTCATGTATACCCTTGCTTATACTGAGACCGAAGCCAACCCAACAAAGCCGAATGTTGACTGGTCGAAAGACATCGAAAAAGACACCGGAATGTTTCATGCTTCAACAAATTTTCTTTATGAAAATTACGGCTTTCACAGAAACAGTGATTATGCCGCTGAATTAATGCGAGATTTCATCGTGAGGATGAGAGACAACGTCGTTAGTTTGGAAAGTTCAAACCCAGAACTCGCAGCCAAGAACTGGGAAAAAATGTGCTTATCGGGCTTCTTCAACTCGAAGTATGGAGAAAAAGCCATGGAACCCGATCAGTGGAAGCCGCCAAGCAACTTATCTAACTACAAACCCTACCAACACGTAAAGAATGCTCTAATGAGCGGTTCTGAACAGTGTGTAAAATATGCCCGATCAGGAGGGAAAGATCCTGCGAAAAACGGTCTTTCAAGCTGTATTAGACAGCTATGGCAATACTGTCCAAACTCTGGAGTTGAAGTGGAAGCGATCTTTATTAGAGCAAGGAGAAGAGGCCACGGGGACCTTCGAACAAGTGCCGATGTGCAGCCAAAAAATGCTGCCGGGTATTTCAGCGCTGGCCCGGGCACGAATGTAGTATCCGTAACTGCCCATGCCAAGAGCAACAAAAAAGTAAAACCAGCCTGCCACAAGATGTTTTTAGATCTTTACGAGAACAAAGATTATCTATGCCCTGGATTATCGGACTAAACCCTAAGGAAGTATTCCTTCAATGATTTTATTCGGCTTAAGCTTTTTGAGAAAAAGCAGATAATTTGGTTCAACTGCATTGTTGAAAATATAGATACTACCTTCGTAGGAGAGACCATCGATGTTAAATAAGGCCTCCAATTTAAAGCTTGTCCCTGCTGCAGAAGGAGTTTTTAAAAGCATGTCCACAGCGTCCGATGGTTTAAAATCGGGATGCTCATTCATCAAGCTTCTATAGGCCAATGCCATTGCAATGACCTTCAAGGGGCCACCTGTCGACATCGATATGATTCGCTCATCTCCACGAGCCGCCATGAGTCCAGTTTCCATATTGTAGAAGTTCATTTCCAACTCCATCAGCTCTGCACTTGCCAAAGCATCAAGAGTAAAACTCTCCACATGCCCTTTAACATTAGCAATTCGATTGGAATCGACAGTCTGAGAAACATGAAGAGAAGCACTCGAAAGGAGCAACTTAAGAGGCCGCTCCTCTCTAGCATCAAGCTCCTTCATCAAAGACGTTTCTGAAAACATTTCTGAAATGATGTTTAACAAACTTGGAGCATGTTCTTCATTCTTTGCAAACTCGGCAGTGATCGTATCTGCTTTAACTTCCTCTGCGAAAACGCAAAAAAACAAAAAAGAAAGGAGTAAAACTCTGCGAATAAAATTTAAAGAAGCAGTCCGTTGCATCGAGGCGGACTATAACACAATGCGTTAGGCTCAGCAAGGGGCTTTATTAAAACGGCGTTGTCCTCAAATCTAAAAACGATCAGTCGCTTTAAAGATTCGATTTTTAACCGCTTTTGGCCCAAGTGCAGCGAGGACCAAACTCAGATCTGGACTCTGAAGCCCGCCCGTCACAAGAACTCTAAGAGGTTTAGCCACCTTCCCAAAACCCAAGCCGCTCTCTTCCACCACTTTAGCCAACAAATCGTGAATGGCTTCTGGAGTTGGGTCAGTAAGACTTTCTAGCTTTTCTCCAAAGCTTCGCAAAAGTTCTTTGGGGTAATCTTTAAAAACTTTTGCAGCGGTGGCTTCATCAAAATCGTAGTCCTCGCTAAGAAAAGTTTTTGTATTCTTTGCCAGATCAATCAATGTGGCAGAGCGCTCCACTAAGCCCTTCAATAGATTTTGTTTAACAGGACTTGTCATTAAAGACGACAAGTCACTGCCTTCGACAGACTTCACTAATGAAACCAACTCATCCAAAGGACGTGTCAACATAAACTGAGAGTTAACCCATTCTAGTTTCTTCACATCGAAAACAGAGGCGGATTGCCGGCAACCATCTAAGTCAAAAAGTTTAGTTAAATCCTCATCCGTAAAGAGTTCTTGATCGCCATGACCCCACCCTAGTTTAATCATGTAACTTCGCATGGATTCAGGCAAAAAACCTAGTTCACGATAAACAGTCGTCGAAACGGCTCCATGCCTCTTGCTCAACTTGGCCTTATCCGCGCCCAATATCATGGGTAAATGAGCAAACACCGGGAGTTCTTTTTTCAAAGCTTGATAAAGTAAAATCTGTTTAGGGGTGTTGTTCAAATGATCATCCCCGCGAATAACATGAGTGATCCCCATATCGATGTCATCCACCACAACACTTAGTTGATAGGTCGGCGTTCCATCACTTCGAGCAATAATAAAATCATCAAGCTCTCTTAAGTTAAAAGTCACGTCGCCCGCAATGGCATCTTTGACGACAACCTCTCCCTCAATGGGTGCCTTAAAGCGAATCACGTAGGGCAAAGCAGAAGACTCTGTCTTCTCACGGCATCTGCGATCATACTTAGGCTTTTCCCCCTTCTTCTGCATCTCTTCTCGCATAGCCGTAAGCTCATCGGTGGTGCAATAACACTTGTAAGCGTTTCCAGAGACCAACATCTCCGCAACAACCTCTTTGTATCTATCAAAGCGCTTACTTTGATAAACAAGCTCCTCAGTCCAATTTAAACCAAGCCACTTAAGAGATTCTAAAATATCTTCTTCATTTTCTTTCGTGCTCCGCTGCTGATCCGTATCCTCAATTCGCAAACAGAAAACCCCACCGTGGTGTTTGGCAAAGTAGTAATTAAAAAGCGCTGTGCGCGCTCCACCTACATGAAGTTTTCCTGTGGGAGACGGGGCAAATCGAACTTTCACTGACATAATGAAGGTTTTAGTCTATTCCAATCTGAACCGAAAGACCTAAGAGACGGGAAGACGGTTTAATCTTCGACGAAGGTTCCACGAGACAAGTCGAAGTCGATCGCTCTCCATAGAGCTACTCGAAATTTCACCCAATAATTATCAACCGTTGGACGAGAAACTCCGTGTGGCAACTCAAGAGTATAGGTGGGAATTTCACGATGCCTTCCAGCGAAATTACCCAAACTACCAGGGTAAAACCCAAAACGAATAAAGCGATAATTTCCCGAGTTTTTGGACATATTCACAGCTAAATACTTTGCTCTTCTTTGTTTGGTCTTAGAACCCTTAGAATCCAAATCTAAAAAACCTAGCGGCGTGTGAATGGAAATTATTTTTTGAGGCTTATGAGCATCAATAAAGCGAACAATGGCTTGGGTTTCAGGTTCTGAATTAGAAACAGGCCCAGGATACTTTCTTGGATCTTTATTGTCTTTTTTAGTCCAAGAGGGAAGCGCCTCAGCCACCCAGTCATCGGTGGGGAAATTGCGGTTGATGTCCACACCTCGAGCATTTGGGCGCTGTGGTTTACGAGCCAACATTCCATCTGGATTGAGCAAAGGCTGAATCAAAAGCCGTGTTCCCTTCGGAACTCCTCGAATTCCTTTTTCAATCTCTCCAATAAGCTTCATACACATAGGCAAAGAGGGTAATTCATCGCCGTGAATCCCACACTGAATCAAAGTGGTCTGCTCGGACTCCTTGTTACCAAAGTCAAAATAGACCAAGGGCCTACCCAAGACCGAAAAACCAAAGATTATACCTGGAGTCTTGGGGCAAGAAAAACGCCCCCACTGGTTGCTCTTATAAATCGGAGCAATGTAATCACAAAAAACCTCGTTAACACTAGCCAGTGCGACCGAGGAACTCATCAATACTAAGGCTAGAATTGCTCTAACCGTTCCACTTATTCCCATCACACTTCTACAATAACACTCATTCCTTGCCCACCACCAATGCAGGCACTGGCTAAACCAAATTTTCCGCCTTTTGACTTTAAGCGATACAAAAGATGAGAAACCAATCGCGTTCCCGATGCTGCCAATGGGTGCCCAATGGCAATCGCGCCACCATCTACGTTTGTTTTTTCTGGGTCGAGACCAAGCTCCTTCTCAACCGATAAATATTGAGCCCCAAAGGCCTCGTTTATCTCAACCAGAGCAAAATCACTAACCTTATGGGCTTTACCGTCTTGTGTAGACCAGCGCTCGAGGACCTTTTGCGTAGCTGGGACAGGACCAATTCCCATAATCTTTGGATCACAGCCAACCGATGCCCAAGAGATCAATTTACCCAAAATAGGCAGCTTCTTCTTTTCTGCAAAACTCCGCTTACAAAGAATCATCATAGAGGCTCCATCACAAATTCCACTCGCTGTGGCTGCCGTCACCGTTCCTTCTTTTTTAAAGAGAGGAGGAAGTTTCGACATACTTTCGAGTGTGCTCTCAGGGCGCATGTGTTCGTCTTTTTCAAAAACAAGGGTCTTGCCCTTTTTAGTGTATTCAATAGGACAAACCTCATCCCTAAAACAGCCTGATTCCCAAGCTGCAGCGGCACGCTGTTGAGATCGAAGAGCATATTCATCCACCTGAGAACGAGATAACTTATATCTCTCTGCAAGATTCTCTGCGGTAATTGCCATCGGCTGCCCCGTGTAAGAATCCGTCAAACTAGCTGTAAGATAATCTTCAGCAACGCCATTGCCCAAACGATAACCGAAACGCGCAGAACGAAGCACATACGGAATCTGAGTCATAGACTCACTTCCACCGACCATCACACAGTCAGCACCTTCGATCATCAACTGATAGGCACCTTGTGCGATCGCCTCAAAACCCGAACCACACAAACGATTAACAACAAGAGCTGGTCTATCTTCGGGCATTCCGATTTTCAAACCCACATGGCGAGCTAAATAAATTGCATCAGAAGAACTTTGAACAACATTGCCCACAATGATTGAGTCAATCTCGTTGGCCTTTACTCCGGACTGAGTCAAGCAAGCCTTCGCTGCCTCTACCGCCAAATCCGTAGCCGAGAAACTAGCTAAAGTTCCTCCATAAGATCCGAAAGCCGTTCGCTTCGCGGCAACAAAAACTAAATCTTCGGGTTGGTTTAAGGTAGACATTCTTGACCTCCTACGACAAAGGCATCAGAGGCATAGGTCTCACGTGATGACTTCAGCATTTTTTCTGCAAAACTTTTTAAATAAGGACCGCGCAATACGCGAACCCAAACACCCTTGCCTCTGATTTCGACCTTACATCCAATCAACCCCTCAAGATTTGTGGTGTTGACGCCGTAATTTCCGGCTTGAAAGTCTGATATCGGCAAAGAGCGGACTTGGATAAAAGCAGGCCCTTGTTTTCCGGATAACAAGGGAATGGTTTCCGAAGAAATGGACTTATCTAAACTCAAATTCCAATGAAGATCGCCAGAATTCGCCTTCGCAGCTGGAGGGAGTATTTCTTGAATACTCTTGTGCCCTTCTTTTTCCACACGAAGCTCTCTGGACTGCGAAAGCAAGGGAATCTCAACTGGAGACTTTCCATAGTATTCTCGATCAACATAAACATCCGCATCGGATGGCTCTGTTTTTAGAACCATCTTCACTTTCGAAACTGAGTCATCAGAGACTACAACAGGTGATTCGTGATGAGCTATATCGGACTTTTCTTCACCCGCATCATGGTGAGCTTCACCGTCCGCCTTTTTCTCTTCTTGAACGGCATCTCCATGTTCGGAGTGATCTTCCGGAGCCCCCTCGTCCGCAGGGTGCTCGCCTTCTGCGTGATCATGACCATGGTGTTCATCGACAGCATGCTGCTCTGAACTATGGGCAGAGTCAGCTAAAGTGGATTGCTGAGGCATCGTCTTTATGAGCCAAAGCAAGACAGCCGACCCAACTAAAGACAAAACAACTAATATCCAAAAAAGTTTTTTCACTTAATCTCCTCAGCAACGATGCCCTTGTCTCGTAAAAGCTTTTCAACCTTTGCCGCATGCTCAAAACCTTTAGTCTCTAAATCGAACTCAATATAGGTTTTGCCAAGCTGACAGCTTGAATGGCTACGATTGTGATGAACCTCTAGAATGTTGGCGCCCGCTTCGGCAATCTTCTTTGTTAAAACCGCCAATTCGCCTGGCTTGTCGTCAACTGTAATACCCAATTTATACCAGCGACGGGACTCTCTTAAACCCATCTCAATGATCTGAGACACTTTATTGATATCAATATTTCCACCGCACAAAACAAAAACGACGGGCTTAGCTGGCTCAAGAACTATCTTTCGACTCAAAACTGCAGCCACGCCTGTTGCACCCGCACCCTCTGTAATGAGTTTCCGATTTTCCATTAAGACAGAAATAGCCATAGCAATGTCGTTCTCCAAAACTGAAACCACATCACTTGCTAAGTCCTTTATGAGATCAAAGTTCAATTCGGAAACTGTTTTGACCGCCAAACCATCGGCTAGCGTGTATCCCTTAACGGGGGCATTAACTATTTTCCTCGCCTTAAAGCTCTCCGCCATAGCGGGAGCGGCATCGGCCACCGCGCCCCAAAAAACTGAATCCGGCCTCAAACCTCGCAAAGCGGTTGCCGCTCCAGAAAACAGGCCCCCACCCCCAATAGGAATGACGGCCTGAATAGGGCCCGTGATCTTATGTTCCAACAACTGCTGGTGAACCTCAATGCCAAGCGTTCCTTGTCCACAAATAATATCTTCGTCTTTATATGGATGAACAAAAACTGATTTAGGATCTGCCTCACAAATCTCAAGGGCTCGCTTATAAGCCTCGTCGTAATAGGCGCCCTTCAATTCAACTTCAGCACCAAAAGCCTTGGTAGAACTTACCTTAATAAGAGGCGCCCCCTCCGGCATAACAATATGCGATGGGATACCCACCTTGGAAGCAATGTAAGCCACTGCTTGAGCGTGATTTCCAGCCGAGGAAGCTACAATCTTAGAAGGCCTCTTGGACTGTTCGAGCAAAGATAAAATCTTATTAGCCGCTCCTCTTACTTTGAAAGAACCGGTGTGCTGCAAAGTTTCTACTTTAAAAAACACAGGTGCATCGTGATGGAGCAACTTTGCAAAGGCATCCGAGCGGATTAAAGGAGTTATTAAAACATGCTCAGAAATACGTTTACGAGCGACTTCAATGGATTTCAAATCGACGGACATTCCCCGCATTATAGGCTGTGCTTAGGGCTTTGTAATTCGTCGGCTAAGGGCATCTATCGCAACGCGGCATTTGCCCTTATTTAGGCTCAAACAGTCCAATGCGCTCAAAAAACGCCTCAAAACTCCGCTCCGTTTGCCCCGTGAAGACCTCAAACATGGAGGCCGCGTCCGTAAGCCCACCGGCACTCAAGATCCCACGCTCTAAAGCCGCCCCGACTTTTGGACTCAAACTCCCCTGAGTTGCAAACCGTTCAAATGCTACATCCGCAAAAGCCTGAGAGTAAAGATAACTATAAAACAAGGAAGCATACTCAGATCCAGCAAACACATGAGTGAAGGTTGAGGATAAAGTAGAGTCTCCATAAAAATCGTGAAGCAAGTATTTAGCAACAACTCGCTTTTCAAAATCCTGCACGCTTTCGCCCGATTGAAGGCCGTTTTTGTGCCACTCAAGATCCAGAAGACTATAAACCCCTTTAGAAAGATAAAGCAGGCCTGGCATAAAGTTTTGCGCCTTTGAAAGCCTTTTCAAAACATCGGCAGGAAGTGTTCTAGATTCATCCAAATGGTGCCTAGCGACTTTTTCCATAAAGCTGGCATCGGTGATCCAATTCTCGAAAAGTTTAGAGGGAAACTCAACAAAATCATAGGGAACCGCATCTGGACCCGAGAGCGTATGAAACTCAGTGTCAGCAAGAATTGCGTGCATCACATGCCCAAGTTCATGCAACAAGGTTCTCAGCTGCTCAAAGCTTAGTAGATTTGGAACAGACTTATCTTTAGAAGGTCTTGGGAAATTGTAGCTCACCACCACCGAAGCCGGTGAGTTGAGAGCCCCCTCGCCAATGTATCTTCGCGATTTGAGAGTGCTGATAAAAGCTCCTCCCTTTGTGGCGCGGCCATAAAGATCTAGATAAACAAAACCCAACACTTCTTTTGTTTCATTGCCACGCTCTACACGATAAGCAGCCACATCTTCGTCATGGTATTGGGACAAAGATTCATCTCTTATGAAATGCAAATTAAAGACCTCACCCAACACCGACAAAGTCCTAGACAAAACACCTTCTAACTCAAAAAAGGCGTTCAATTCTGAAGAAGCTATTTGAAGGAAGGCCTCTAGGGAACGCTCTCTATAAAACATCACGTCCCATGCAGCTAAATCCGCCACACCATCGGCCCGAGCAAGTTCACTCAACTGCTTCCACTCTTTCTCTGCCACCGGTTTTGCCAGCTCCACCAATTCAGTCAAAAAACCCTCAACAGCAGAGGTCGTTTTAGCCGTCTGAGTCGCCGTCACCTGATCAGAAGTATACTCAAAACCCATAAGCTTGGCTCGCTGAGCTCTTAACTCAACCATTCTTTTCGCAGCTTCAAGACTTGCACTCGATTCTCCACTCAAGAGAGTGGTCTCGGTTGAGTAGGCTCCAATGTTGGGACTGGCCCTCAGAGCAAGAGTGAAAAACTCTTCTCTTAACTTACGATCGCGAGCCTCGCTAAGAATATTAATGTAAGCAGGGCCAACAACGGCAAAACTCCACATACCGCTTTGACCTTCTACTTCGGCGCGCTCTTTGGCTTCTGAGATAAACTCACTTGAAAGCCCCTGCAGGCGACTTTCACGATCCACCAAAACTCGAACTTTTGCCCGTTCTTTGGAAACCGCCTGTGTGAATTTCGATTCCCATTTGGAAATCTCGGAATCCAAACGAAGACGCTCTTGCTTGTCTTGCTCGGAAAGCGAAGCTCCTGCACGTTCGAACTGATCCAAAGTCACGGCCATGAGACGTCGCCTTGTTTTTTGAGAGGCAGGACTCAGCATATAAAAATCAGCATTCTTGGCAATCTGCTCGAAACGAGAGCGAAGGTTTGAATTTTGAAAAAACTCGGCTCGAAGACTCAAACTAAGTTTGTGAAACTCGCTATAAGCGAATTCCGATTGATCGCTCATCATCAACGACCAGTAGACACTCTCAAAAAGTGCCTCCATTGTTCGAAGCTCTGCTAGAAACCTATCCAACCTGAGAAAGCTTTGCTCAAAGCTCAATTCTTCCGAATTCAAAATCTGAGAACCTTGTTCTCGGAAATACCCCTTGGCGTAAGCAGCGAATTCAACCACACCTAGCTGCGAAATAGCCTCAAAAGGCAAAGGAAGACTTGGGTTCAAGGTCTGTTCAAGAAGCATTTGGGCGCCGGGTGTGCCTTTGTCCTCAAGGATCCGAGCACCACACTCACCGCCAAAAGAAACAACAGTTAAGTAAC
>Ga0100403_1000341_pt1 | contig 44778 bp, 40 predicted proteins | sample CryGeymet201501t_FD_83663 | JGI IMG/M metagenome (GOLD analysis project Ga0100403, IMG submission 83663) | Groundwater microbial communities from Crystal Geyser aquifers in Utah, USA - Crystal Geyser metaG 2015-01t | ecosystem: Environmental > Aquatic > Deep subsurface > Groundwater | place...
ACTTTACAGTTAGATGTTCCTTTAACTATTTCAGTCATGCCGAATTTATTTTTGTTTTTTGTTTCTACAATTACTTTCTCTTTTTTAACGCTAAATGAATTAGGGTTGATTAATAAAGCTATAATTAGTAAGTCGTACATTACTCCACCTTTAAAACCACCATATTCTGAGTTATCAGAATAGTAATTAATATACATTTCAGATATTTTGCTTAGGTTAGAAGATAACTTGGGATTATCTATGCTGTTGAATAATTCTTTTGTAAAAATAACTTTACGGCAAATATTAGCTGGAATGATAATTATTTCTTTAATTTTTGACTTTAGAATTAGTTCTAAAGAATATGGATCGTTGTAAACATTAAACTCAGCATATTGTGAAATATTGCCATATTCACCAAATACCCCACCCATGATGACAATTTTATCTATTTTGTCGATTACTTCTGGGTATTTATTAATAAGCTGTCCGATATTAGTGGTTGGACCGATAGCAACGATAGTTATACCTTCAGCATTAGATTCAGAGAGAATAGATCTGTAGTATTCTAAAGCAGATTTTTTAGATATTTTTTTATTTGATTTTAAATAAAAACCCCCTAGTCCATTGTCTCCGTGTGATTGCGCTAATTTACCTTGTCCCCTCATGGGCATATCAGCTCCTTGATAAATAGGAATGTTAGTTTCTATCATCTTTAGAATTGATTGGGCATTTATTGTTGAGTTTTTGATTGTTGAATTACCATAGACAGTGCAAATAGCTTCGATAGTTAACTTAGCTTTGACAGCAAAAGCTATTGCTAATGCGTCATCTACTCCAGGATCAGTATCTATTATTATTTTGTTTTTTTTCATATTATTTGTTAATTAAATTTAATAGTTGCTGTAAATCGTTTGGGGATTTGACTAAAATTGTTAAAAATCCCAATGACTCAGCAGGTTTGATATCTGAGTCAAATTGATCTCCAATAGAAATAGTAGTGGTAGGGGAGAATCTTTGAGCTAATTGCTCAAAGATTTCCCCTTTATCTTCAAAAGATTCTCCAGTATATGTTTCTGAGAAACTATCATTTAATCCTAGATAACTAATTACTGTTTGTTGCCATGTAATCGGGGCAGCGGTAAGTAAAATTATGTTTAAATTAAGTTTGTTGATCTTTTTAATAATTTCTACTGCTATTTCATAATTTTGGACAATTCCTACCGGAGAGATATTCCAAACTAAATCAAAATACTTTCTACGGGTCATGTTATACCTATTTGATAAATAGTTACTTATCCCAATCCTATCTTGAAGTGCAGCTTCAAGTATTTTTTTTGCTTCCTCTGGAGAAGATCTTTCTTTATCCTGAATTAATTTAAAAGCATTTTCATTAACTTTTTTTTCCAAACTGGATCCAAGATAGCCGTTATTTTTTCCATCTATTTCATATAGAGTTCCGTCCATGTCAAAGATGATTGTTTTTATTTTTTTCATATTCTTTTTTCTTATGATCTAAATCCAAGTTGATTGGAAACTTCTTCAAATTCTACATTTACCCCGATGATCACTTCTTCAACTGGTCCCGAAATTTCCGCATAGTTAAATTGCCTCCCATCAAAATCAATAAACACCTCGATAGACATGCCTGATGGTTGAATAATTTTTTGGCTAATTGGCTTGTTGTTAAGTAAAGCTTGGACTAAACCAACTGCAGTGGTACCGCTCCCACAGGCACTTTCATAGAAAAGTGTTTGAATATCTCTGACCCAAACTACTGGATCAATTCTGAGCACTCCATTTTCTGAACTGACCAGCATTACTCCTGCAGCAGGCACAGAATTCAGTAAACCCATTTCAGAAAGTTTTTTATAGGCAAAAGCTTTAACTTCTTCTTCGTCAACTGACTCAAATGGATTATTCATCACTACCTGGGTGATTCCATCCATCTCTACAATGGCATTCCCTTCATCGTCAATTGAGATTCTATCTGGGTCTGAATATATTGGCATCTGCGCCCAAGCCTCACCATTATCTTTTACTCCAGCTTGGAGAATTTCGCTTACTCCAGAGACTTTGATTTTAATTTGACCAGGCTGACCATTTAAGGATAACCAAGCAGTGCTTCTAGTAGCATTACCACAGAATTCTCCTCCTGCCATCATTAACTCAGTGTTGTCTGGATCTAAATTAATAAACCCAACTTGTTCAACATTAAGATTATCTTTCATGATTTGATCGTTAATGATTTTTCTTTTACCTGGATCATCTTGAATCCCAATTACTAAGGCAGTATCATTTCCTCCGGGACGGATAACTTTGTATTGAATGTTCATAGGTTCTCTTTCTTTATTAGTTAATTTTTCTTTTTCTGACATATTTCTTTCTTTTAAATAAAAAAACACAGTCTATTTTCATTTTTTGGCATGAAAAAACCCGCCTATTCAGCGGGGTGTGACTGTGTTTTTATTATTGATTAATTTTAAATATGTTAAATCACCCCGCTGATGGCGTGGTGATGATGATTATTTTGGCTAAAAATCATATTTAATAACATAATTATAGTGGATTATAACATATTGCTATTTTATCTATGCTATAATTAAACTTACTAAGACAAAAAGAATCCTTTGGCAAGAATTCTGCTTAGTAATAGTTTAATATTAAAGCGGCTAAGCTAATTGGATATCATGTCTTAGCAAGTAGGGTGGAACCACCCCTGAAGGGTCCCTACAGAGTATAAATGAGTTATACTTTGTAGAGACCTTTTTTTATTACCTCTACAAGAAAGTAATTATGTCTAATGATACTAGACCAACTTTAGAAGAAATTGTCGCCCTTTGTAAAAGGCGTGGATTTGTTTTCCCCACCTCAGAGATCTATGGTGGGTTAACCAGCTCCTATGACTATGGTCCACTGGGAAGTGAATTGTTAAAGAATATTAAAGATTTATGGTGGCGAGAGTTTATTACTTTAAGACCAGATATGGTTGGTTTAGACAGCCAGATCATGCTTCACCCTGAGACCTGGGTTGCATCAGGACATGTTGGTTCTTTTTCTGATCCAATGGTTGAAGATTTAGAAACAAATAAGAGATATAGAGCTGATCACTTAATTGAGAAGTGGATTGAAGAGAGAGATGATTATCAAGATTTTATTGTCGAAGACCTTTCTACACAAGAGATGGGTCAATTTATTGTAGATAATAAAATCAAAAGTCCTGAAGGAAATCAGTTAAGTGCCCCAAAGGAATTTAATTTATTGTTTGAAACCTCGATTGGGGCAGTCAGTGGTGACAAATCAAAAGTCTATTTGAGAGGTGAAACTGCTCAGGGGATCTTTACTAACTTTAAACAAGTTCTTAATTCCACCAGAGTCCAGTTGCCATTTGGGATTGGTCAGTTAGGAAAAAGTTTTAGAAATGAAGTCACTACCGGTCAATTTATTTTTAGAACCTTAGAGTTTGAGCAAGCTGAGATTGAATATTTCTTTGACCCAGAGCAGAATGATTGGCAAGAAATATTCAAAGACTGGCAAGAGAAGATGATGAGTTTTGTTACAAAGACTTTAAATGTGAATGCAGATAATGTGAGATGGAGAACACACACTGATAAAGAAAGATCTTTTTACTCTAAAGAAACAGTTGATCTTGATTATAACTTCCCCTTTGGCTGGAAGGAGTTGTGGGGCTTAGCTTACAGAACTGATTATGACTTGAAGCAACACATTAAGCACTCTGGAGATAAACTTGAATATGTGGATCCTCATTCTGGAAAAAAGATTGTTCCCCATGTAATTGAACCAGCAGCAGGGATTGGCAGACTGTTATTAATGGTGCTAATTGATGCTTACTGGGTTGATGAAGCAAATAATAGAACAGTGTTGAAATTGCACCCTCGAGTTGCTCCATATAAGGCAGCTGTTTTTCCACTCTTAAAAAATAAACCAGAATTAGTTGCTAAGGCTAAAGAGGTCTTTGCTAATTTATCAATGAAATTCTCAATTACTTGGGATGAAAGAGGTAACATCGGGAAGAGGTATTTATATCAGGATGAGATTGGTACACCAATCTGTATTACCGTTGACTTTGATAGTCTTGAAGATGATACTATCACCATCAGAAATCGAGATACGACTGTCCAAGAGAGAGTGAAAATTACGGATCTTGAGGAGTATCTTGATAATATGCTAAATTAACAGTTAGTGCTAATTAATTTTAGTAAATTGTTTAATTTAATGATTAAAAGTTAATAAATATAATTATTATGATGATGATGAAAAATAAAAAGATTATTCCTATTCTGGTGATAATCTCGCTTGTACTACTGGGCGGAGGAATACTTTTACTTAGGTCTTGCAATGCAAATCAGGTAGAAGAAACTGAATCTAAGAAAAAGAAAACAGTTTTAGAACCAAAAAATATCATTGATGTAGCATTGAGACCATATGTTAAACTCTCTCCTGTCAGTGGGGGGAATCACTTAGATCTTGAGATTATAGAAGTTAAAAAAGATGCCACTGAAGTTGAGTACGAGCTAGAGTATCAATCTGGCACTTTGCTACAAGGTTTCCAGGAAGTATTGAAACTTGATAGCCTGCCTGTATCAACCCAAAAATTACTAGGCTCTCAGTCGGCTGGGGGAGCCATTACATACCATGTGGATATTAAAGGTGGTAGTTTGCAGCTTAGATTTATTGGACCAGAAAACTATGTTTTAAAACAAGATTGGAAGTACTTTGAGAATACAGAAAAGAGCACTGAATTCTCTTCAAAAGATGCTAAATTCCAAATTGAGTCTGAAGATTTAGCAATCAATCGTTTACTTCTAATTTATAACACTCCAGGTGTACCCACTGGTTTAGAAAAAGAACAGGCTTCTGACGCTTACAGTGTCACTAGTTCAACAAAAATTGACGGAACTGGGACAGTCAGTATCCGAGCGAATGATGAGGGTGAGCTGACAATGATGGGCTATGATGGCTCTAAATGGGTTGAGTTAGACAGCACGGTAGAAGGTAAAGTGGTTACAGCTAAAAATGTTGCTTTAATGGAACTTTATACAGTTATAAAATAACAATAGACATTAATTTATAAATTATAGATAAAAATAGTATGAGCAGTGGAGTCAGAAAATTAGGTGAGTTTTTCTTAGATATCATTGAAACAGTGGTAATTTCACTTTCTATCTTTCTAGTGGTTTATCTATTCTTGATGCAACCACATCAAGTCAATGGTCAATCAATGGTACCTAATTTTCAGAGTGGCGAGTATGTTTTAACTGATAAAGTTAGTTATAAAATGAGTAACCCTGAACGTGGTGATATTGTAGTTTTTCATGCGCCAAAGACAGCCAACTGTCCTGAAGGAACTGGCTGTGACTATATTAAAAGAGTCTTAGCTGTTCCTGGGGAGACAATCTCATTGTCAAATAATACTTATTACGTAAATGGTCAAGCAGTTCCAGAGCCATATATTCCGGATGATTTTGATACTTTACCTGGTGACTTTATCAGAGGAAGAACTATCTCTTTAGGACCTGATGAATATTTTGTCTCTGGAGATAATAGACCATATTCTAGTGATTCAAGAGCTTGGGGACCAATTTCCAAGTCTGATATAGTAGGTAAAGCTTTCTTCAGATATTGGCCACCGCAGAGTGCCGGTCTGCTCCCTAAAACTACCTATTAAATATGGGATATACAAAAGACGCATTAGCAGGATTTTCATTTCAAACTATTTTAAAGTTAGCTACCTATGTTGTCATTGCTATAAAGATGGCAGTCTTAGCTCGCGTCTTATCTCCTGAAATTTTTGGTTTGTTTTCTTTGGTGACAATTGCTCTAGGATTAACCGAGGCAACAACCCAAACAGGAGTTAATTTAACAATTATTAGATCTAAACAGTCTGTTGACTATTTTCTTGATTCTGCTTGGGTAATTGCAATCATTAGAGGAATGGTGATTGGAAGTTTAATGATTGTTTTAGCTTTTTTTTTAAGCAACTTTTTTAATGAACCAGACTTATTAATTCTTATTTCATTGACAGCCTTAGTCCCAGTTATAAAAGGGTTTATTAATCCTTATATTATTTCAATGCAGAAAGATTTAAAATTTTTTTATGATGCCTTGTATAGGTTTGCCTACATTATGGCTGAAGCATCTTTTGCCATTACGGTTGGGTATGTCACTAAATCAATTTTTGCTTTGGTTGGAGCATTGATTTTTGCGGCAAGTGTTGAGGTGTTAATTTCTTTTTTATTTTTTAAGAAGAAACCTCAATTTGTTTACCGTCAGTCACGAGGTAAAGAAATTTTAGAGGGAGCCAAGTGGCTTAGCTTTTCTGCTTTATTTGATTACCTAAATGAAAATTTAGATAATTTTATAATTGGCAAGATGACTAATTTACACAGCTTGGGTTTATATCATTACGGTTATTCATTATCACATAAGGTTAATCATGATTTTTCAAAATCAGCTGTTCATGGGACATTGCCGATTTACTCAAGATTGCAAAATAGTAATAAGCGGTTAATTAAGGCCTTTTATAAGGCAACAGCCTCAACAATGATATTAGTGACTGGCTTATCTTTACCTTTTTTATTATTCCCCAACTTTATTATTAACTTATTATTTGGTAGTCAGTGGTTAGAAGTGACTGAGTTTTTACACTGGCTCATTCTGGCAGGAATTATCCAGAGTTTCTCCGTACTATTTTATAGTTTATTTATGGCCAAGAAAGCTTACTTCTCAGTTAATCTACATTTAGCAAGCTCTGTGATTACTATGGTCATTTTAATCATGATATTTGGTCTACAGTATGGATTAGTTGGAGCAACTTTTGCAATCTTCTTATCAAGATTATTAAATCTCCCTTTGCTAATTTGGGGATTTTTGAAAATAAAAAATGATAATTAATAACATCAGTCAGCAGCTTAAAAAGAACTGGTTGTTAATATTAATTTTTTTACTAGCAACTGTCTTAAGAACTTGGGATGTACCTAGTAGAATCATTTTATTTGATGATGCTGCCTATGATATTAGAGTTGCTCAAAAGGCTGTTTTAGACAAGGAAATTCCCTTATTAGGTATTCCTTCAAGTGTTCCGCGATTTAGACAAGGTCCAGTAACTATCTGGATGAACATGCTGCTAAGTGTTATTTTTGACTTTGATTTGGTTGTTTATGCGTTGTTTTATATATTTCTGTCTTTAGTAAGTTTAGTTCTAGTCTATGAATTTTCTGATAGATACCTAAATGAAAAAGTTGCATTGATTACCACAACATTGATTGCTTTCTCACCATTTGCGATTGCTCAGGCAAGAATGCCCTATCATACCAATCCGATCCCTTTGGCTGTTATTTTGTATTTGTTTGCTCTAGTCAGACTTCACCACCAGAAAAAATATAGTATGTTTTTTGCTTTTCTAAGCTGGGCTTTCTTATTTCAATTTGAGCTAGCTGTTTTTCCAACAATTTTGTTAATCCCATTTGTTTTATACAGGTCTAAGCAATTAGCTAAGATCAAAGCAAATGCTCAAGAAATAATTAGTGCCTTACTAATTGGGCTATTACCCCAGCTAATTTATGACGTGCAAAATAAGTTTTCACAAATGGGTTTATTTATTGTTTGGGTGGGTTATAGATTAATAAGTTTATTTGGGGGTACTCACAGCTTTGGAGGTAATAAGATCAAAAGTGTTTACGAAGCATTTACCCTTTATGGTGGAAGAATATTTTCCGTAAATATTTCTTTGATTAATTTATTATTTTTATTGATATTGGCCTACTCCTTTTATTTAGTTTATCGTCAGTGGAAAAACAAAAATCGTAATGTTGCTATAGAAATAGTAGCGATGTTCACCTTAATTCTTAGTGCTGGATATTTGGCTCATGGGGGACCCTCCGAAGCATATTTCCCACCATTTGTTGTCTTGCTGCCATTACTGGCTGGATTTTCTTTAGAAAAAATTTTCATAAAGAAAAAGATTTGGTTGTTGAGTTTTCTAATTATTTATTCATTGATGAATATTAAGTCAATTTTTGATCATAACTTCTTTGTTAGTAATGATCAGTCATATTCATATAGTTACTCAGTTGGTGAGCAGGAGGCTGTAGTTAATTTTATTCTTGAGCATTCTCAGGGTGATTATCAGTTAGATACTACTCGTGAGATGAGAAAGTTCAAAAGTACCTTTGATAATTTGCGATTTTTAAGTGAGGGACAGGGTGTGTCTGAAAATAAGGATTCTAAAAAATATTATTACATTGAGGATAAAAACTCATTACTAAAAGATAGTCCAATGATTAAAGTAGAACATTTTCCATCAGTAGATGTTTATTACTATGAGCAATAAAATCCCACTATCTGTAATTATTATTTATAATTCACATGTTGAAAATAAATTTTTAGAGCAAACCAAAAAATCAGTTGAAGTATTCACACAGGTTATATTATTTGACGTTGGAGATAAGCCGATCATCAATTTTGCAAAAGTACGAAATGAGGCAATTCAAAAATCTACAAATAAATATGTCTTATTTATTGACTCTGATGAAATTTTAACAAAGGATTCACTGCGACAAATTAAGAAAATCATAAATGATAACTATTATGATTTAGTGTCTGTAGTGAGGAGTGACTTTTTCCTTGGTAAAAAATTAAACTTTGGTGAAGCAGGCGCTATTCATTTAGTGAGAATGGGTAAAAAAGATAATTTGAAGTTTGTTAGAGAAGTTCACGAAACAGTTGAGATAAAACCGACATATAAAGTGACTGGTTCAAACATTTCTTTACTACATTATTCTCATCCCAGTATTACTCAATTCTTTAGTAAGATTACGCACTACTCTTATCTTGAATCAAGGTTGAGAAGTGAAAGTTCAACTTGGAGCTTATTATTTGAGTTACTTTTCTTCCCCCCATTTAAATTTTTATATAATTTTTTCATCAAACAAGGTTATCGTGACGGTATGAGGGGGTTTATTTATGCAGTGATAATGTCACTTCATTCTTTATTTGTCAGAATAAATCTTCTTGAACAGAAGAAAAACTAAGCCTGAGATAGCTGGCAAGCGGTTAAAGGTGATACTATAAGATTATGGATGAACTTTTCGGTAAATCAAAAAATTTCTGGTTGGCTGTAGTTGCTTTATTTCTTATTCTATTTTTAATTAGTTTTATTGTTTTACCTAAATTGTTTTTTTCATTGATAGCAAACAACCAGGAAGTTAGTCTAACTGAGGTTGATTATCATTCCTCTTTGCAATTTGTCTTAGTAGACGATGGTAAAATGACTGAGTTTGAAAATATTTTTTCGGACGTTTTGTCTAAAAATGAGTTCCACAAAGTTAACATTATTATTACCGATATGCCTCAAAAAAATCAAATTAATTGGGTTGATGATCGGGGTAATTCAATTAATCACTTAGGATATGATGCATACCGAGAGGGAGAGAATCTGAGCGTTTATCTTTATAACAATACTGCTGCAATAAGTAGACACGGCTGGGATATTGAGAAAATAGCCAAAGAGAATGAAATATTATTAATTAAAGCATTGCTGTATTACCGTGGCTGGCCAATTGAAAAAGTAAATGAGGAAGCAAAAAAGATTTATATAAGTATATCAGAAAAATATTCTAATCCCTTATTTTTAATGACTTATGATTTTTAAATTAAAACCAACTAGCCTGATTATTTTTTCGCTATTTTTATTGGCATTTTTTTCTACTGGTTTTTTAAATAGTGTTCACGCTACTTGCACTAACATTATTACAATTAATTATCCTGCCGGTTGTGAAACAGTTTGCTTACCAGGTGAGGAAGGCTGTATTGAGTGTAGCTCATATGAAGGTTGTATTGGGCCAGATGGGCAACCTCCAGCTAATTATGATGGATATTGCTATGAAACAAGTTGTGCCTGTCCTGATGGGACAGTGATTAACTATCTGGGGTCATGTAATGAGGTAGTCAGTCAAAGTTGTGGGAATGAGATTTGTGAGTCTAATGAGAACTGTTTGAGTTGTAGTCAAGATTGCGGAAGTTGTGCCGCTCAAACCTGTGGAGACAATTTTTGCACTGGTTTTGAGTCATGTTTAACTTGTAGTGAAGATTGTGGAGTTTGTGCAGTAGAGAACGGCAGCTGGTGGCAAGCCAGAGGAGGATTAGTCGGATCAAATGCAGCAGAAGGACTAGCTATAGAGTCAAATATCCCGATAAATACTTGCCAGTTACCAGATTGTGATCCTAGCTTAATGAGTACTGATTTGACTGGTCTTCGTGACTCAGTTGGGTATGTCTTAACCTTAGGGGGTTCACTTAAAGTTAATGGTGGGGTTACCTCAGGATCATCTAACGTTTTTTCAGTTGGAACGGGTCAGTCCCGTTATTATGAATACTTTGATTTCTTCTTTAGAGAAACTGATTTTGGGTTACAGCCTACAGATGATTTTATATCTTCAAGCAATGATGCTAGAAAACCATCATATTCAGAGGATGATGTTGAGTATTATCATAATGGAGATCTACACATTAGCTCTCCTTGGTTTATTCATAGTGGTGAGCAGTATGTCATTTTTATCGAGGGTGACCTATATTTAGCTGATGAAGATGGGCTGAGTGATCAATTGGTTCAAGTCGATCAGGGTGGATTTTTAGCGTTCGTCGTTTCAGGCAACATGTATATTGATGAATCAATCGGAAATTCTGATTTAAATGATACAACGGCAAATATTGAAGGAGTATATATCGTCAACGGAGTGATAGAAGTCCAGAGCCGAGGGAGAGCAGGCGGAGGAGATGATCGATTTATAGGGGCAGGGACCTTTGTTGGTTGGAGTGGAGTCAGTTTAAATCGAGATTTTGACGATGGCGCTGGCAGAGATATCGAGAATTTAGACAAACCAACAGAACAATTTATTTATCGTCCGGACTTTATGATAAACTTGCCTGACGTGCTTAAGTCATCACCTACCTTATGGCAGCAAACTCAATAATTCTATTTTTTATCTTCTGTGGTTTGTTTTTTCTAGGACAGCTCCAAAGGATTGAGATTGGTCAGTTTCCTCCTTTCTATTTACATGACATTCTTATTTTTAGCTGGCATATATTTATTTTACTTTCTCAGTGGAAAAAAATTGTTAGTTTGGTGAAAAATATTGAACTAAAAAAATATAAATTAGAAATATTTCTGCTGGGCTGGATTATGTTTGGCTGGATCATTGCCTTTATCACAGGAGACTTAGGGGTAAAATTTTTATTCTATACCTCACGGTTTGTGACCTATGGTTTACTCTTTTATTTCATTTACAAGTTTAAAATTATTAAAAATGATCATCTTAGGTGGGGATATTTATTGACAGGCTTTTACTTACTACTCTTTGGTTTTATTCAATATGTTTTCCTGCCAGATATGAGATTTCTCAGTATTCTGGGGTGGGATGATCACTATTATCGGTTAATTGGAACTCAATTTGATCCTAATTTTATGGGAATAATTTTTGTTTTACTATTCTTTAATTTTAATAATTTAAAGTTAAAAAATAAAAATTACTTCAAGCACCTGTTGTTGTTTCTGTTGTTGATTGGAATTTCTCTGACATTTTCTCGAGCAACATATTTAAGTTTTCTTGTTGGAACTTTATTATCAGTTAAGTTTAATTTAAAGGGTTATCTTTATGCTGTTTTGCTTATTGTCTTGATTATTTTAGCGCCAAAACCAGGGGGTGAAGGGGTTGATTTGACTAGAACAGCCAGTATTAATGCTCGAGTAGAGTCGTCAAAAACAACTATTCAAGCGCTACAACCATACCAATATTTGACTGGCCAGGGATTGTTTAATAAAAATTCAGACAGCTATGTCAGAGAGGATTACACTCGAGCTGATCATGCTCTGCTCGAAGATAATTTTGTCTTGTTGATTTTTAATGCTACGGGGATTGTTGGGCTGGGATTAGTAGCAATTATTTTGACTAAGCACTTAATTTCTTTGTTTAAAGATGATCAAGTCAATGCGATCAGTATTATCTTAGTGTTAACCCATTCGTTATTTAATAACACTGTATTTCAGCCGTTCGTCTTTATCTTTTTAGCTTGGAGTTTAATAAGCAAAGTTGACCGTTAGTTCAATTTCTGATTCATTACCGGCTTTATCGACTGCTTTGATCAGGATTTTATTGTCCCCCTCCTCTAAAGAGTATGTTCCAGCAAAATTACCCTCACTATTGGCAAACGATAGTCTGCCCCCGATAAATACTCTAGCATTTGGCTCTGTTATCCCTTTAACTGAGGTGACTTGATTTTTTCTTAAGGTGATTCTGGATTCATTCTCTGGCTCTTCAATCTCAATTGTTGGGTTCTCTGTGTCTAAGACAATTGAATACTTTCGAGTGGTTAGAGATTCATTTTTTGCTTCGTCGACAGAGTAGGTTGTAATTGAATTTTCGCCTTCAGTTAGTTCTGCCTCTAGTTCAAATGTTCCTTCGTCACTGATTATTTTCTTGTCTGATTCTTCGCCATTGAGAATCAGGATGACTTCGCTTTTTGCTTCTCCATAACCTGTAATTTTAATTTTTCCAGAATTGGTTGCTTCGACTGGAGCATCAAGGATTGGGACCTGAGGAGGAATATCATCTGTTGAATTAGTAATCACATCCCCATCAATGACATTAAAAGCTACTCGGACGACATTTGGCAGGACTAAAAAGAGGAAACCGAGGATTAAAGCTAGAATTACGACAATAATAACAGCCGTCTGTTGGGCCAACTTGCGTTGCTGTTTTTGGGCTAACCTAGAAGAAATCGGTCTGTTTGTTTGCATCTTAGTGTCATTCTAACACAATCCATTTTCTGAGCTCTTTGGAGAGATTTACCATGAAGTGGACATTATGGATAGATGATAGCCTAAAGTATGTTAGTTCGTCTGTTTTGAATAAGTGTCTTAAGTATGATTTTGAATAGCCATTTTGGCAAGTTGTGCACTGGCAAGTTTCAGAAATTGGGGATAGGTCCTTTTTGAAGATGCTATTACCGATTTGCAGTCTGCCTTTATTGTACTCTGATTTGAAAGCAGGCTTTTCGCCACTAGTATCAAGTTCTCCATGGTAGATAGCCCCATTTCTTGCTAGCCTAGTTGGGGCAACACAATCAAACATGTCATAACCAGCGAGGATGGCATCGACAATATCCTGAGGGTTTAGCCCTAAGCCCATCGCATAGCGAGGTTTATTCTCTGGAAGTAAATCTCTTGTCCAATCTAATATTTCGACACTGCCTGTCATGTTATATCCAACCGTTTCTCCGCCAAAAGCAATTCCATCAAAGTCGAGATCAACAATTTTTTGGACTGATTCTCTTCTTAACTCTTTATGCATCGCTCCCTGAGCAATACCAAATAATGATTGGTATCTGCCATAGATATTTTTACGATCATTATCATCCCAGTATTTCTTACACTGCTCAGCCCAATTATGGGTCCGGTCAAGAGCTTGCCTGGTATATTTCTCATCAGCTTTATCAGGTGTACATTCATCAAACGCCATAATTACATCAGCGCCGATTTGTCTTTGTATTTCAATGGCTTTTTCTGGGGTAAAGAAATGTTTAGATCCATCGAGGTGAGACTTAAATTTGACTCCCTCATCACTAATTTTGACATTTGATGACTGCCCTTTATCTGCTGATTGCTGGCCCAGGGAGAAAACTTGAAATCCTCCACTATCGGTCAACATCGGTCCTTGGTGCTTCATGAAATTATGGATACCGCCAGCATTTTTGATGATATCAAGCCCAGGTCGTAAATAGAGATGGTATGTATTGGCTAAAATAATCTCAGGCTTGGTCAAGGCAATATCCTCAGAATCAAGAGCTTTAACAGTTGCCAGAGTGCCAACAGGCATAAAAATTGGTGTTTCAACTGTCCCATGCTCGGTAGAAAACTCCCCAGCTCTGGCATTGCCTTTTGTAGATTTTAATTTAAAATTAAGTCCATTCATATCAAGTATTTTACCACTGATTAATGTTTAAACTTTCAGACTTTGATTACCTATTACCTCCAGAAAAGATTGCACATAGTCCAGCATCTCCTCGTGACACCAGCAAATTGATGGTGATTGATCGTAAAACTCAGAGTTTATCCAATAAACATTTTTATGATTTAGCCGATATCCTTACTGACGAATACGTGATTGTGAGAAATAATACAAAAGTGATCCCAGCTCGTATTTACGGAGTGAAAGAGTCTGGAGGAAAGATTGAGTTATTACTATTAAAAAGAATTGGGATTAGTGTATCTGGGGAGGTCTGGGAAGTGATGACTAAGCCAGGTTTAAAAGTAGGCCAGAAAGTTTCATTTGAAAGCTCTTTGTTAAAGGCAATGACGATTGAGAGAAAAGGTTATACAAGTATCGTTGAGTTTAACCTTAAAGCTGAGGGTCTATTCAACGAGCTTGATCAAATTGGCCATACTCCGATTCCGCCTTATATTAATTGGCATGATGATGATGAGCAGAAGTTACGTGAGGTTTATCAAACGATCTATGCAAAGCATCAAGGTAGTGCCGCAGCGCCAACCGCTGGACTACATTTTACCGAGGAGCTTGATCAAAAACTTATCAGCAAAGGAATTCAGATCGAGGAAGTAACTTTACATGTTGGGTTAGGTACCTTCTTACCAGTTAAAGCTGATCATATTACTGACCATGAGATGCATGCTGAGAAATATATCTTAAGTAAGGAAACTGCCCAAAAACTTAATCAAGCAAAAAAATCTGGGAAGAAAATTTTATCAGTAGGGACAACTACCACCAGGTTATTAGAAGCATGTACAGACGATCAGGGTCAGTTGGTTGCTGGTGAAGCTGAAACAAAAATATTTATTTATCCAGGATACAAATATAAATTTGTTGATGCCATTATTACTAATTTTCATCTTCCCAAGTCAACTTTATTGATGATGATTAGTGCCTTTATCTCAAAACCAAATACAGATCAAGACTTTACTACTTTTGAGGAATCATTGGTGGGCAAAGCATATTTACAAGCTATTAAGGCTGACTATCGTTTTTATAGCTTTGGGGATGGGATGATTATTCTTTAATCTAACCACTGATCTCAATTACCTTATTTTTATTTTTGTGTCCTTTAGAAATGGTTATTTGAGATTTTTTTATTTTGAGAAAGTCGGCTAGTAGTTCAATCACTTTTTTATTTGCTTTGCCTGACTCTGGGGTGGTAGTGACATTTATTTTATAGTTATCATCACCTAGAGATATCACAGAATTATTTTTGGCATTGGAATTTACTGTGATATTTATTCTTTTCACCTGATGTCCATGGTAATTTTCTTTTTTTGTTGTGAAATAATGTTTTGACAGACGCCCATCATTAATGAAAGAGAGATAAGTGAGCTTCCCCCATATGAAATAAAGGGCAGGGTAACTCCAGTGATAGGGAGGAGGCCGATATTCATCCCGATATTCACAAATACCTGAAAAGTGATAGCTGTGACAGCCATAATTAGGAAATAGTATTCAAATTTATTACTTGTATAGGTAGCTCGGTAGATAAGAAAAATGCTGAGAATGAAATAAAGAATTATTAAAATAGTGCTGCCGACAAAACCCCATTCTTCTGCGAATGAAGCAAAAATAAAGTCAGTTTGTCTTTCTGGTAAAAAACGTAAATGTGATTGACTGCCTTGGCCTAAGCCTTTGCCATACAGTTGCCCAGACCCAACGGCAATTTGTGATTGGTAAGAATTATAGTTATCGCTGTTCTGTTGGTTACTTTGTGAGTTAATAAAAATGGTGATTCTCGCTTTTTGATATGGTTTCAAAACTAAGACCCAGGCAAGTAAAGCGCTAACAATTCCAATTGAAACTAAAGACCAAATATATTTTGTTTTTATTTCTGATAAAAATAAGATAATTCCCACACTTAAAAGAAAGTGAATAGTAGTTCCTAGGTCTGGTTCAACCAGAATTAAAACAGCTGGAACTAGGGTGATTAAGATGAACTTCCCAATGTTTTTTAAATTATTTAGCTTATTGTGACTAGCAAAAATTGCCAGAAAAAAGCCCACTATCGGAATGGCTAGCTGTGAAGGTTGGATTGCAAAAAGATCTCCAAATTTAATCCATCGAGCCGTTCCGCGAGTAATTGTGCTAGTCACTAATGTTAAAACTAGTAAGAATATTAGCCCAGCGTAAGCAATATAATAATTTTTTTTTAAAAAGGCCATCTTCCACTTGCTAGATAAGAAAAAAACCCCAAAAGAGATGAGCCAGAAGATAAGCTGAGCTGAGGCTAGCTCCGGGGCAATGCTTTTTAAGGTAATTAGACTTATTAAGGCAAAGCTTCCTAAAATTGCTGGGATTAGTAAATGTCTAGTAGATTTAGTCATTGAGTGATTTGAAAAAGTTGACTACTGACCCTGTAATTCTTTCTTTTACATCGTTTGACTCTAAAATTGATTTCACTTCTTCATGATTAGTAGCATTTGTCCCATCTTTAGCAATCTTATTTGTTATACATGACAAGCCAATCACATTCATGCCTCTATTTCGAGCAACAATCACCTCAGGAGTAGTAGACATGCCTACTGCGTCAGCTTTTAGTCCATCTCTAAATGCAATGCATTCTGCTTCAGTTTCATAAGTTGGTCCAGTGACTGCTAAGTATGTTCCCTGATGGATATTTTTCGAGAATTTTTTATTTTCTTTAAGAAATTTTTTGATGAAGTCTTGATTGTAGGCTTCATTCATTGGTTGAAACCTATGAGTATGATTGCCATCATCAACCCTGGTAAAAGGATAGTGTGCGCCCAAAAGAGGATTTGGGAGGAAATTAATATGAGATTTAATTAGCATTAGGTCTCCAACCTTATATTTACCATTTAAACCTCCAGCAGCATTAGTCACAAAGTAGTTGGGAATTCCTAGCTCAGCCATGACATGAACGGCAAAGACAGTTTGTAGGATGCCAATATTGAGTGGTAGAGTTGCGCCTTCATAGAAATGCCTGCGACCTTTTAGTCCAATCACTAGTCTATTTTCAAGTGTTCCGATAACTAGCTCCCCACTGTGACTAGGGATAGAAGTAACGGGGAAGTTGGGGATTTCTTTATAAGGTATGGTTTCTATAATGTCAATTTGTTGAGCAATTTCTCCTAGACCTGACCCCAACACAATGGCAAATTCTGGAGTACTGTTTAAGTACTCTCTTATATAACTAGCTGCTTGTTTAACAAAAATTGGATATTGTTTTTGGTAGCTCAGTAATAAAGAAAAAGAGGTATTTTGCATACCTCTTATTCTATCATCCAACGTTCTTGATAGATTGTTGTTTTTTTAAACTAGCTAAACTAGTTTTTTTATCAAAAATTATTAACGTCAAACCTCTGACTGACACAATTATCAGTATAATTATTGGTATAACTAGATATCTATCAAAGCCGACGCTTGCATAAGTAAATATTAATATAGAACTAATAAATATAGAAGAAAAATCTAATGATTTTTCGCGATTTGAAGTAGACTTCATCGATTTTTTATAAAAGTAATAAGGTAAACCAATTATTAGAACCATCAACTTTATTAAATATAATATATTGAAATTATCTCCTAGATATTTTTTAATAATTAAAATAGCATAATTTAAAATATCTAATGAGCCAAAGACATTATAAAAACGAGACTGTTGCTCAAATCTTTGCGAAATAAATCTATAAAAACCAGAGATATATCCCGATCCTAATTCTGGCTGTAAATATAAGTAGTTAATAAAAATTAACAATAACCAGAAAGTTAATTCATATAATGATTTGAGTATCTTGATTTTTTTTGAAAATATTAGGTCAATTATTTTAAATATAATAAACAAATAGACAAGTATTAGGCCATTTATTTTTGATCCAACTGCAAATGATGTTAGTAGTGCTGAGGAGAAAATTAAAAAAAACCTGCTTTTATTATTTAAAGAGATATTTTCCCAGAATAAGTAATAAAAACAAATTAATGATAATATAACAAAAAACTGAAAAATATTATCTGCAGTGGCTAAAGAAGATCCGTTTATGATTGTTTGATTAGAATAGATAAATATTAAACTTAGAGATGCGCTTAAATTTCCAAATTCTTTTTTTAAAAAATAAAACAGAATAATTAATGAAGATAAGAAGAAAGTTAGGCTAATAGTTCGGGCAACCACTATTGCTTGAGCTACACTGCTCCCAGCTTGATCAGAAAATTCTTTACTGTTTATGTCAGTATTTAAATTTTTTCCGTCAGACAAAAAATATGAGTAATTCTTATATTCTTGTGCTTTATCCGACCAATTATCAATGCCAGTCTGCATAAATGCAAAACCATAGATGTATTTAACAAGGTGCGGTTGATCAAAGAGTCTGAAATCATGGCTTCTCCATGATTTTTGTAAAACTAGTTTGTTATAGTTAAAATAAGACCAATTGTTATCTATTCTTTCTTTATAAATATTTGTATCATGAAGCCAAGCTATCTCATCAAGCTCAACGGGTTTTGATCTAACACTATTCAGTAAGTTTAAAAAGATAAATAAAAATATAACCGATTCAAAAAAGTGAAGAAAATAATTATTTATTTTTTTTCTAACCATAAATAATATTAATATTCATAAATACCATACATAGTGATTTTGATGAATGTTAAATAATTAAGATCTAATTGCTAATCTCTTACCTCTAACCAATTTGCTTCCAGTATGATCTTCAATCTCTTTTTGCCATTTGACTGACCATTCTGGGCAAGTAACAGTGATAATCTCTTCAACACTTAATCCAGCTTGTTTTCTTAGCTTCTGAATATTTCTCATGAGTTCTCTAGCTTCACCTTCTTCTTTAAGTTCCTGAGTTAGGACTAAGTCAAGTTCGACGGTTAAATCATTATCTGAAACTTGCCAATTAACTTTTTTAACGTTTAATTCGCTCATTAGGAGTTCACTTAATTTTTCACTGTGTGATAGCTCAGGGCTGGAAATAGTTAAACTGGGTAAAGGTTGTCTTACTTTAATCTTCTCATTTCTTCTGACCGAGTGAGCCTGTTCTGTAATTTTTTTTGTTTGGTCCATTTGGTTAATTAAATCTTTATCAATCAGTTTTTTATATTGACCTGTCTGTGGCCAATCAGTATGGTGAATTGAAGAGTTTTCATCAACCATTGTCTGATGGATAGTTTCACTAAAGAATGGGGCAAATGGAGCAAACAGTTGAGCAAGAGTATATAGAGTATGTCCAAGGACATGACTTGCCTGCTTATTATCTTTAAGTCTATTTCTGCTTAATCTCAAGTACCAGTTAGAAAGGTCAGCGATGAAATCAATTAGTAATCTGCTTGATTTGACTAGATCGTAGTTATTCATGTTATCCGTTACTCCTTCGACTAGCTCTGCTAATCTAGCAAGCAGCCATTGATCTAAAATATGAGTTGGTTTTTGGGGAACCTTCTTGAAGTCAACTTTTGTATCGGCAAAACCTTGATAGAAACTAAAGACATTCCACCAGATGATAAAGACTTTTCTTCTCAGGTCAGAGACTTCTTTTTCACTAAAGTTAAGATTTTCAGCCTTGAGAACTGTTGAACTAGTTAAGTACAGTCTTAAACTATCTGCTCCATATTTATTTAGTAACAGGACAGGATCAGGATAGTTTTGCAATCTTTTGCTCATCTTTTTACCATCTTCAGCTAAGACAATCCCGTTAACGATGACATTTTTAAATGCGATGGAGTTTCTCACTCCTCCGGCAATAACGTGTAGGTAATAGAACCAGGCGCGAGTTTGGTCAACCCCTTCGCCAATAAACTCAGCTGGGAAGTTTTCTTCAAATTCTTCTTTATCTTTGAATGGATAATGAGCTTGACCGTATGGCATTGATCCTGAGTCAAACCAAGTGTCTAAGACGTCTGGGACACGTTTCATTTGTTCATTACATTTTTCACAAGGGACAGTAATCTTATCGACGACATGCTTGTGTAAGTCAGTCACTTTTTGTCCTGAATCCTTTTCTAAGTCACTAGCACTGCCATAGACTTTTTGGTTCCCGCAGTCACATTTCCAGATTGGGATGACGCTGGCCCAAAATCTTTGACGAGAAATAGACCAATCACGAGCTCCTTCGAGCCAGTTGCCCCAACGACCATTCTTAATATGGTCGGGTGACCAGTTTATTTCTTTAGCATTTTCGAGAAGTTGATCTTTAATTTTTGTTACATTAACAAAGTAGCTCCCTGTTGCATAGTTAAGTAATGGAGTATCACAACGCCAACAGTGAGGATATGAGTGAGTGATTTTCAACTTACTCCACAGTTGATTATGATGAGCTAAGTATTTAATAATTTCGATATCAGTTGCCTGGTGGTTACCTTTTGGCTTCACTTCCAGCCCGGCAAAGTCAGTCACTTCTTTTCTAAATCGACCATTCATCCCAACATGCTGAATTAATTCAACTTCTTCTTTTTTACCAAGTTTATAGTCATCATCACCAAAACCTGGAGCAATATGAACCACTCCAGTTCCTTCTTCATTGCTGACGAACTCTCCAGCGACCACTCTAAAAGCATGAGGGGTATCTTGGTAGTAATCAAAGAGAGGTTGGTAAGTCAGACCAACTAAATCTGATCCACAGATCTCTTTAATGACTTCTACGTCTTTATCTTTACTGACAAATTCAAAACGGTCTTTAGCGGCGATTAGATATTCATTAGTTTCTTTATCTTTAAAAAGCAGATAAGTCATCTCCTCATTAACTGCCAGTAAGAAGTTTCCGGGTAATGTCCAAGGAGTAGTTGTCCAAGCTAAGATATATACATCTCCAGAAACACTAAGCTTTTCAGTTTTCCTTAACTTAAATTTAGCGACTACAGAAATATCCTTAATATCTTTATAACCTTCTGTCACTTCAGATTGGGACAAAGTTGTTTCACAACGCGGACAGATGTGCATCGAGCGGTGGTCTTCATAGATTAAGCCATTGTTATGAAGCTCTTTAAATACCCACCAGACTGACTCCATGAAATCTATATCCATCGTTTTATAGTCATTTTCCATATCTGCCCAGCGACCCAATCTGCTGATAATTGATTTCCAGTCGTCAACATAGCTTAGAACTTTGGAGCGACAAACCGCATTGAATTTTTCTACCCCTAGTTCTTCAATTTCTTTCTTTTGGGAAATGCCTAATTCTTTTTCGGCAATATTCTCAATTGGCAAACCGTGACAATCCCAGCCCCATTTTCGTTCAACTCTTTTTCCCTGCATTGTCCAGTATCTGGGGACAACATCTTTCATGGTGCTAGCTAAGATATGGCCATAGTGGGGTAGACCAGTTGCAAAGGGCGGACCATCATAGAAAACATAAGAGTTCTTTTTGTCTCTCATTTCGACAGATTTTTCAAATGTCTTGTTTTCTTTCCAGTATTGTTGGACTGATTCCTCTAGCTCTACTAGATTTGGTGTTTTGTTAAAGTCAGTTACTTTAGGCATAGATGTATGTTAAATATTTTAATAAATTGAGTGCTTGTTAATAATTTTTGTTATGTATTGGCTGTTATGTTATTTTATTACCTTTTTAAGTATCTCTTAGTTTGGGGTAATAAAAAATCCCCTGATTAATACCAAATTGATATTAATTAGGGGACCTTCTGTGGCGGTGCCACCCCATATTTACTTATTCCTGCTGTTACGGGCTTACCCGGAAAGTTCTAATAGGCTAATGCTGTTCTTCTTTCTCCTTGCTTAGTGATAATAAGCTTCAATGGATTTGTATAAGGGAATTATAGCACAATAAAATCATTGAAAAATTAATTATTTTGGTAGAGTGATACAAAACTTGTTTATTGTCTCAAAAAAGCAGGAATTTCAAACTCATCTTCAAAATCATTATCTTGATTATCTTCTTGTGGTTGAGTCTTTGGTTTTTCTTCTCTCTCTGGCTCTTGGCTTTGTTTATCAAAGTTCTGATTTGAAATAAAGGGGCTCGTTGGCTGACTAGGGTTTTGACTTTGAGAGAGTTGTGAGGTTGTTTTGGGTTGAGTATAACCACTTGGGGCTCGATCTATTTTAGCTGGTTCTGGTTCTCTCTGGCTAAATGAGGCTGGGTTATATCCTAGTCTACGATTTGATTCTTGGCTAAAGTTACCGAAGAATGGTCTTTTGGCAGTTCCATAACCACTATTTTCAAAACCTGTAGCAATCACACTGATCTTAATATTTGAGCCCATATCTTCGTTAATAGTTGCTCCAAAAATAATATTAGCGTCTGGGTCAGCGGCATTAGCGATAATGGCAGATGCATCTGAGACTTCAGTCATTGTCATGTCTGAGCCACCGATGATGTTATAAAGAATTCCTTTAGCTCCATCAATTGAAACTTCAAGGAGTGGAGAAGAGATAGCCATTCTGGCAGCTGTAGAAGCTCTATTTTCACCACTTGCTTCACCAATCCCCATCAGGGCAGAGCCAGAATCAAGCATTATTGTTTTGACGTCTGTAAAGTCAACATTGATTAGACCTGGAACAGTAATTAAATCAGAAATCCCTTGGACACCTTGACCAAGAACATTATCCGCTAGCTTAAATGAGTCAAGAAGAGTCATTTTTTTATCTACTACTTCCATCAGTCTTTGGTTAGGAATAACAATTAGAGTATCAACTTTGTCTCTAAGGCTATCTATGCCTTCCTCGGCACTTTGCATTCTTCTGACACCTTCAAACATGAACGGTTTAGTAACCACAGCGACAGTTAATGCACCAGATTCTTTAGCAATTTCGGCAATGACAGATGAAGCTCCTGTCCCAGTCCCACCACCCATTCCAGCGGTGATAAAAACCATGTCTGTATCAAAGACCAGATCCTTGATTTTTTCTTTAGACTCTTCTGCAGCAGCTTTTCCCACTTCTGGGTCGGCTCCTGAGCCTAGGCCTCTGGTAAAATTATTGCCAATTTGAACTTTTGTATCAGCTTTTGAAGTCAATAGAGCTTGTGCGTCAGTATTAACCACAATGAACTCAACTCCGGAAATAGCTCCAGACTCGATCATTGAGTTGACGGCATTGCCTCCACCTCCACCGACACCAATGACTTTTATTTTTGCGAAGGTTGCGTTGTTTGGTTTAACTAGTCCCATGTTATTTTTGTTGAATTGATAAATGTAGTAGTAATATCTTTTACCACAAAATTATCTCAAAGTGTATCACCTCTTTTTTATGTTGATAAAATTTTTTTATTTATGGAATTAGGGACTTAAATAAGCCTTTAACTTTTTCTCCAATCCCCCCAAGTTTAATGCCTTTGAACAATGAGCCAAAGGCAAAACTACTTTTAGACTGACTAATTGCTCCCTGGCTGATGGCATATTCAATTAAACCAATGCTAGTGGCAAATGTAGGACGATTTATATCACTAGTAATGCCTTCCATTTCTTTTGGTCTACCAATTCTGGCTGGAAGTCTCATGGTTTTCTTAGCAACATCTACGATAGAAACTGTCTCAGCTCCACCTCCAGTAATCACTAAACCAGCAGGTATGAGGGGTAATAGATTTTTCTTTTCTAAGTCTTTGCCAATTAGAGTAAATATCTCTTTGATCCTAGGGACCATAATGCCTTCAATGACAGACTTTTTAGAAAGCTCTTTTGTTCCTTCTTCATCAAGATCAAGTTTCTCTAAATCTATTTTGTCAGCCTCTTTACGTCTTTTGTTTAAATCTTCTTTTGACTCACCTGGTTTTGGAGTAAGAATTTCTTGACCATTACCTGAGAGCATTAGTTTAACTGCTTCTGCTGAATCAAGGCTAATTCTGCAACCCAGAGCGATGTCTTGAGTGATATGCCTGGCACCGATTGGGAGGCTAGTTGAGTATTCAAGAGCCCCTTCAACAAAAACACAAACTGAAGTTGAGCCCGAGCCAATATCTACTACGGCGACACCAAGTTCTTTTTCTGTTTCTGATGCTGAGGTAATTGCACTAGCTAGACCTGAAAAAACAAACCCATTTAGTTCTACACCCAAGTCTGAAATACTTTTCCTAATATTTTTTAAAGAAGTGCTTAAACCGGTGATAATGTGTGCCTCTGACTCAAGTCTGATGCCAGTCATCCCGACAGGATCTTTTATGCCTGTTTGTGAGTCAACTTTAAAGTCACGAGGGACAACGTGGATAATCTGCCTATCATTGGGTAGAGAAACTGCTCTAGCAGCTTCAATTACCCTCTCAACATCCTCATGATTGATTTCTTGGTTAGGGTTAGCAACTGCAACAACTCCTTTGGAGTTTTGTGATTTGATGTGGGAACCTGAGACAGAAATGTATGCTTCAGATATAGATAGACCTGCCATTCTTTCAGCCCCATCCAAACTCTCGGTAAGAGTTGCAGAAACTTCTTCCAGGTTAACAATCGCACTTTTTTTCATCCCTCGAGATTTGACGGCAGAAACACCGACTACTTGTGGTTTACCAGTTTCTTCGTTAAATGTGGCTACTAGTGTGACGCATTTGTCAGTTCCTAGGTCAATAGCAGCAATAATAGGTTTTCTAGACATCTTTATTTAAGCATAGCAAAAAGTTTACATTTATGTCGAGGGAATTTCATTTTCCCAGCCCTTGCCATAATATAAACCTAAGGCTAATTTTACAATGATAGTATATTCTTCTGTTCGGTCTATAAATCCTTTTGTGATAGCCCCAATTGCTCCTTGTTTTTGTTTTATATTTGGATCAGAAAAATAAGATCCCATAATAGGACCCATCTCTTCACCAACCAAGATTCTTTTGCTAATAATCTCAGGCACTTTAAAGCGTGCTCCGTTAGACTCATATAAATTACCTTCTTGGTCAAAGACAGTTGCCCAAACAGTTGACCACAGTTCATTATCGGTTTTTTTAAATGCACCACCTTCTAGTCCAACTCCTAAGATAGTTTCATTTTTAATCTTCTCCTTGCTTAAAGTTTTCAGTCCCTTTATTAAAACTGACTTTGCGCGATTAGTTGCACCTTGTCTCGTTTCTTCATCACTCATCGGTTGCTCACTGATTCCACTGGGGACATCTATCCCGATTACTTGAAGTTCTGGCCAAGTTTCACTCCCAGCGTTTATCACAGAGTTAATTTTAACGGGGTTTTTTGAGCCAACGAAAATAATCATATATAAAGTTCTTTAATGATAAATTTAATTATAGTTAGTATAACTAATGAACCCTAGTTAATAAATCCTGAACTGCTCTCAATCCAATCATCATACACTTTATTCTGCCTGGAGTAATCGATTCTAATTCTAAGAGACTAAGTAAAAAATCTTGATCAATTTTTAAAACATTTTCAATTTTTTTTCCGATAACTTCTTTTGACAGGAGACTCATTGTCGCCATAGAAATAGTACAACCTTCCCCAGTCCACTTAAGATCTTCAACTACTTTGTTTATATCATCTACTTTTATAGTAACCTGGATGGTATCTCCACAAGATGGATTGTAGTGAACTTGTTTTAAATCTGTACCCTTGAGAGTTCCATAGTTTGCAGGGTGTTTGGCTTCGTCTAGAATAATTTCTTGGAATAGGTCAGACATTATTTAAAGACTTTTTTAATTTTTTTAATAGCCTCAATCAGTTTATCTACATCAGATTCATCATTGTAAACACTAAAACTTGCTCTAACGGTAGCAATCCATTTATTTTCTAGATGAAGTGGCATAGTGCAGTGATGTCCGCTTCTGACTGCTACATTTTCGCTATCTAAGATTTGGGCAACATCATGGGCATGTACTCCCTTGTAAATAAAAGTAACAGACCCAAGTCGGTGCTTGTTATTAACTGGCCCAACAATTTCTATTTCTTCTATCTTTTTTAGTTCATCAATTGCATACCTAACTAGTGAACGATCATGTTTTTCTACTTCTACCATGCCAATTTTCTCTAAGTAATCACAGGCAATTGCCAATCCAGTAGCTGATGCTACATCAGGAGTGCCCGCGATGAATCTTTCTGAAAGGTCTTCATTGAAAGTAGTTTTATCTTTATAGACTGACTCAATCATTCCACCACCAAATAACCATGGGGACATCTCTCCTGATTTTAATAATTCTTCTTTGACAACCAGCCCGCCGATACCCATCGGTCCAAGCATTTTATGACCAGAAAAGGCATAGAAGTCTATATCTAGTTTATGAAAATCAACTTTCATATGTGGGGCACTTTGCGCTCCATCGACTGCGAGACGGCACTTTAACTTATTGTCATCAATGATTTTTCTCACTTGATCAATAGGGTTTACCGTACCTAACGCATTACTGACATGTGAAATAGAAATTAGCTTAATCTTTTTACCATACTTTTTTATTTTTTCTTTTAAGTCATTTAAATCAAGTAAGTCTTCAGCTGTGACATTTATGAAATCTAACTTTGTGCCCATTCTCTTGCCTAATTCTTGCCAAGGGACAATGTTTGCATGATGTTCCATGATCGAAGCGAGAATAACATCACCCTCTTTTAAGCTCTTTTCAGCCCAGCCGTAGGCTAACCCATTGATCGCTTCAGTTGCATTACGTGTCAGAATTAATTCTGTTGTTTTAGCTCCAAAAAAAAGAGCAATTTTTCTTTTAGATAACTCAAAAATTTCAGTGCTAGCATCAGAAAGTTTGTGTACTCCTCGATGGACATTGGCACAGGCATTAGTGTAATAGTTATTTATTGCATCTAAGACCACCTGCGGTTTTTGTGAAGTGGCTGCATTATCTAAATAGACAAGTTGGGGGTATTTTTTGAATATTGGAAAATCAGCTTTGTATGAATTCATATCGTATATTATATGACAGATTCCTTAGTTTTTAAGACTGGCATTCTGTATCTTGTATCAATTTCTTTAATCTCACTGTCAATTTCTTTTAATTCAAGATTATCTAAAATTTGATTTAGTTTATATATACCATTTTCAACATCGTTGCTATCAATTAATACTCGATAATTATTTTCTAGCGAAATAATAAAAATATCTTTTTCCATTTTTATATGCTGATATATTATTTCCATTTGTTCTAAAGAAGTGATTAAATCATTGACTTTTTGATTTAATTTTTTATCTAGTTTTTCTTCCTGAGAAATTTCAAAAATATTATCACTATTTAGTCGATAGTAATTAGCTTGAACATTTTCCAGTTTTAGAATTAATGTGTTTGGTAGTTTCTTGCTTATTTGATAGTCAGAAAATTGGAAAAGTGTTTTGTCAAAGTTAGTAAAAAAAAGTGACTGACTATAAAGATGTTGCAATTTATTAGTTGTTGCTTCAAGGCATGGCTTATTATTCTGCAGACACTCAATTTTTTTTACAATAAATATTTTCTGATTGATAAATAAGAAGACAAAAAATAACAAACCGTAAATAATCAGGTTAATATTTTTAATTAAATTTGAATTACTATTTATGCGATTTTTTCTATTATTTCCCATAGTTTGGCGGCGCCATTGGCAGATGGTTTAAGTGGTTCTAATTTTCTTCTTAAGGATTTTTGATGTTTTTTAACAAAGTTAATTTCTTTGAGTAGAGTTTCGGCATTTAAGTTTTTTTGTTCGAGTAAAATTCCCGCCCCTTTTTCTGTGATTGTTTTGGCATTAAGGAGTTGCTCATTTTCTTTTGAAAATGGTAAAGGAATAAAGATTGTAGGGATTTGGGCAAAGTTTAATTCTTGAACTGTATTTGCTCCTGATCTTGAAACTGCTCCGTCTACAACATTGTAGACCCAGGATAATTCTGGTGTAGTTAGCCACTCTCTGACAATATAATTTTTTCTATGTCCAGCTGGAAGACTCTTTTTAACATCATTTAATTCTGCGTGGTAATTAATTTTATTTGTTGGATTACCACAAGCATGAATCACATTCCAAGATTTTATAATTTTTGGTAAAACTTGAGAAATTGTTGTATTAATTATGTATGATCCCTGGTTCCCACCGGTTATAAGTAGGGTCGGTTTATTTGTGCTAAGATCTTTTGCCCAGGCTGGTCTTTTAGGTTTTGCATTGACGAGATCAGGCCGAATGGGATTGCCTGTCACTACTACTTTTTCTTTAGGAAAATGTTTAGCACTTTCCTGATGAGAGAGGGCAATCTTTTTTGCAAATTTGCCAATTATCTTATTCGCTTGACCAGCTGTCACAGTTTGTTCATGAGTGACAATTTTTATTCCTAAACTCCAAGCGGCAATCGCAATTGGTACAGCTAAATACCCACCAAATGAAACAAAAACATTTGGGTGATATTTAATCATTAAAAATAAAGCATTTAGGTAAGCTAAGAATAATTTGAATAGGAAAGTAATTTTTCCAATTATATTTTTACTGGGTCTTGGAGCATTATAAGGAACAAAAGTAATATTTCTTTTTTCTACTTCTTTTTTTTCTTGTGATTCTTGTTTGTCTAATTCTTGGCTATATAGTCTCCCTAAAAAAATAATCTCGCTATCAATTTTATTTTCTTTCAGGTAGTCAATTAGTGCCAGAGCAGGAGTTAGGTGTCCACCTGAAATGATAATTTTTTTCATAGTTATTTTACTTTTTCCAACGAGAGTTTAGTCAACACTCCTGTCGCTAACATTACCATAACCAGGGAGGAACCTCCATATGAGAAAAAAGGGAGAGGCATTCCAGTGAGTGGTACTAATGCAACCACAGCAGAGATATTTAAAAGTGTTTGGGTACTGATCCAAATTAAAATTCCCATTGCTAATAAATGCTCAAAACTATCGTTGGGAAATTTTGCAGCAATTCTGAATGTAACAAAAAAATAAGCTAAAAATAAATTGATAATAATCATTGACCCAGCAAAGCCTATCTCTTCTGCCACTATAGCTAGAATAGAGTCACTACTTGCTTCAGGTATATAGTTATATTTTTGTTTTGATTCACCTATCCCTTGACCAAATAATCCACCTCTGCCTAGGGCTAAGGTAATTTGTCTAATATGAAAACTTGAGCCCAAGGGGTCCAGCTCAGGATTAAAGAAAGTCGAAACTCTTTTCATTCTGTACTCAGAAGAAAAAATTGCACCTAAAACTAACAAGAGTCCCACTCCACTGACTAGGAAAATATACTTCATCTGTCCACCTGCAACAAAATACATTCCTAGAGCAATTGCTGTGACAACTAAGGTTGAACCTAAATCAGGTTGAAGCATGAGTAGGGTCACAGGTAATGACGTCAAAAAAATGAAAGGGAGTAGTCTTTGGTGTTTACTCATCCATGCTGCAAAGAAAGCCACTAGTGAAAATTTGGCAATTTCGACAGGTTGAATTGTCACCAGACCAAATAGTGAAAACCATCTTCGAGCCCCATTTAGTTTCATTCCAAAGCCGGGGATGAATACCATTACCAAAGTAATTAAAGTTATGAAAAAAAGTAGTGGTGATATTTTTTGCCAAAATTTAATGGGAATGAAACTAGAAATAAATAGTGTTATAAATCCTAGCCCGAGCCAGAGCGCTTGTGATTTTACATAGTGGTAGGGGTGACCAAAAGTTGTGAAACTTTCTGCTGTGGAACTTTCAAAGACAAATAATAGACCAATTAGGGAGATAACTGTTGTTAGAAGCAATAAGAAAAATGTACTAGAAAAATTAATTTTCTTTTTTTTACCCATGTGAATTTCCTTTTATAATTCTGGAATAATCTCAGGACTTACCTCAGGTATTAATGTTGGGCTGGGACTTGGTTCAGCTGTAGGCACAGGACTTGGTGATGGAGATGGACTTGGTTGGGGTTTTTTCCAGTCTTCGCCTCCTGTTCCAATTTTAACTTTATTACTTTCTGTCCATTTTCCAGCTCTAGATTGAGCCTTTGCATATATCTCATATCTGCCTTTGGTAAGATTAATTTTCCCCCTGTAGGTGCGGTTGTTAATCGTTTCTTTCAAGCTCCCATTAACCCAAAGTTCAATTTTTTCTATTCCTTCCCCACTATCTGCATCGATGTGGACTTCAATTTCTTCGCTATCATATGTTTTCTCATTTTCAGGTCTTGAAAGCTTTACTGCGACATCGCTAGACTCTCCACAATATTCAGTTGGTGGTTTGTATAGATCTCCCTCTTGTCCATTGACCCAAGCATTTATCGCTTCTTGCCAGCGATTTTTACCATCTTGACTATAAGGATCTTCTTCTCGTAGAGCAACAAATTCTCTTTCCTCGTAGTCCCCAGTAGCAATCTTGGCCTCAGTGGCTAATTTGCGTTCTTCTCCTCGACACACTTTAAGTTTTGAGTGGATTGGATCGGAGATTGTTGGGATTGTTCCAGTTAAAAAATAATCATTTCTTTTTTCAAAATCATCATGTGCTGGGTAGCCAGAAATATTATCAACCTCAATCATCTCAACTCCCTGAGGAACTTCCCAGGCAGTTGTTTTGTATCCAAGTGAGATAGCTTCTTGAAGGATATTTCTCCAAATTGGAGAAGCTCCAGTTATACCTGAAGCAACATAACTCATTGGACTGTTATCGTTATTTCCTACCCAGGTACCGACAATAACATTCTGGTTCCAACCGATTGTCCAGTTATCTCGTTGGTCATTGGTGGTACCTGTTTTGACAGAAATGCCTGGTCCCATATTCAACAGGGAATTAGCCCCAAAAGCAAGGAGTCGAGCGTTGTTGTCAGAAAGAACATCATTAATGAGGAAAGCTTCAGCTTCAGTAATAACCTCAGGTCCTCGGACAGGCTTATATTCATATAAAACTTGTCCATCCTTATTTTCCACTTTCAGAATTGAAACTGGGTCAACCTTTCTTCCGCCGTTGGCGAATACAGAGTAAGCGGTAACTGTGTCAATTAAATGCACTTCAGCTCCTCCGAGAGTAGCAGATAAGCCAAATTTTTTCATATTGTCTTCTGTTGACTCTAGGGTGGGGAAACCCATTTTATATGCAAGGGATAAGAAATCATCTACTCCAACAATGGCTAATGATTTTACAGCTGGAATATTTAAAGAACTGCCAAGCGAGTTTCTTAAACTAACTGGTCCTCTAAATTTGCCATCATAATTTTTAGGCTCATATTTATCAGCGCTCTCATTTGGCGTAAAGGTAGTTTCAACATCGACAATCATTGAGGCTGGGCTATAGCCCTTTTGAAACATAGCCAGATAGGTGACCGGCTTAATCGAAGAACCGGGCTGTCTCAATCCATTGACGGCAACATTAAATTGTCCGCCAATTTCGCTGTCAAAGTAATCTTTACTTCCAACCATACCAAGGATTTCTCCTGTATTTGGATCCATCACCATAGCTGCCCCATTTGAGATATCGTAATCCTCGATTCTTGAAACTTCTTCATAAACAATCTCTTGAGCTTTCTTTTGTAAGTCTAGATCTAAGGAGGTTGTGACTTTAAGCCCACCTCGTTTAAGTAGATCCTCGCCAAACATTTCGTTAAGTTGTTCTTCTACATAAAAAACAAAGTGAGGAGCTTCCATGTCTTCGCCATCGCGGATAAATTCCATCATTTCCATCTCTGAAACTGCTCCTTCTTTTTCAAGTTCGGTAATGTACCCATCTTCAAACATCCTCCTTAAGACCCCTTCCGCTCTAAGTTTCCAGAGCAGTTTGCCATCTTCATCAGTTTTACCAAGGAACGGAGAATAGGCAGATGGTCTTTGTGGTAAGCCTGCTAAAATAGCACTTTCTGCTAGTGTCAAATCTCCAACTTTCTTATCAAAATAGCTTTCACTAGCTGCTCCGACCCCGATCGAAACTCCACCATATGGCACTTCATTTAGGTACATACTTAAAATTTCGTCTTTAGTGAATTTTCTTTCAATTTGAAGTGAAAGAACAAACTCTTTGAATTTTCTGGTGACTGTCCTTTCATTTGTTAACAACACATTTTTTACTAACTGCTGAGTAAGGGTTGAACCACCAATAACACGACCGCCTTTAAAGACATAATTATATGGAATACGTAAAACTGTTAAGAAATCAAACCCCCCATGCTTATAAAAGTCTTTATCCTCAACAGCAATTGTCGCTTTTTTTAAACTTTCAGGCATTTCTTCGACTGGAACAGGATCACGTTTCTCAGCTTGATAGAGGTCATGGATGATCTCTCCATTTCTATCCAAAATCTTGGTATTAAAACCTTCGACTCTTAGTACTTCTCCTGGCTTAGGTAAGTTTCGAGATACCCAGGCAAAAGCTATAAAAAAGAGAATAATAGCTGCCACCAGGCCAACTAGAGCAAAGATAGATAAGAAGCGAATGGTCTTAATCATTCTCAATCTTTTCTCTGCAGGAGAAAGAATATTTTTCTTTAACCTAGAGTATTTTTTGTTTTTAAATCTTTTAAGCATTTTTTTCCATTGTCTGGACAAATTGATTGTCATTGGCACATTCTACCAAGCTTCTCTGATAGTATCTATAAGCGTAAATATGCTAAGATGAATCTATGCAAAGTAAACCTTTTTTGATCAGGTTATTATCCGTCGTGATACTAACCGGAGCAGGGGCTTTCACCCTCCTCATGTTATTTAAATTCGTCGGGCCAGTCCCTCTCTCTATTAGCTCGACAGTTGCTCAGAAGCAAAATCTCTTCGTGAGTACTGGTGAAGCTGAACTTGAGACAATTCCTGACGAAGCAAGTATTTCACTTGGCATCAATGTTCAACAACCAACTGTAGCTCTAGCCCAAGATGAGGCAAATAGAGTGATTAACTCTATCTCTGAAAGACTTAAATCAATGGGCATTAATAAAGAAGATATTAAAACTCAGAACTATTCTATTTACCCTAATTACAATTATGAAAATGGTAAAAGTAATATCTCAGGATACAGAGTTACGGCTAATCTAGCTGTCAAGTTAACTGACTTTGAAAAACTTAACGCTGTCATTGATATGGCGACTACAGAGGGAGCTAACCAAGTTGGGGGAATTAATTTTTCTATTAGTAAAGAAAAAGAAGCTGAGATAAAAAGACAGGCTAGAGAAGATGCTATTGCCGATGCCAAAAAATCAGCGGAAGAATTAGCAAGACTTTCTGGAGTAAAGTTAGGCAAAGTTGTTGATGTTAGCGAATACAGGAATGATAGTTATCCAGTTCCGATGATGGCTAGGACAGAATTAGCGGTGATGGATTATGAAAGTAAAGCTCCAACCAGTGTAGAACCAGGTAGTGCAACCTATTCTTATAGCGTTACTTTGAGTTATGAAACTTTGTAGGTAATAATAAAATTTTGTAGTTAACAATTAATGGTTAAAAATTAAAAAGGACCCGTAAGGGTCCTTTCTATATCTCTTCTTTTTCTATCCCTTTTCCAATTATCTGCATGGTTACTCTATTTTTCCATTCATTAATTCCGACAATCCCTGCTACTTTAATTTGTTCACCTTCTTGAAGCTGATCTGCTAAGAAGCCTTGTCTCCAAAAGATAATTTGAACTTTGTTATCAGAATTATCTTTTACCATTATTTTTAGATGTTCTTCTTTTTTTCCCATTTTTATAATTTCGGCAATGGTAAGGTTTGATAAACCAATAATTGGTTCTCTATTTTCTTGGCCGAAGGGTTGGAATTTTTGGATAATGTGATATGTTTTTTCATCAACTAGTGAGAGAGGAAGATTACATTCGATATCTATGTTTCTTTCAAAGAGGTTCAGGTTTAATCTGTTAGCTTCCTTTTGTAATTGTTTTTTGACTTGGTCAATTTTACTTGTTTCTATACCAAAGCCAGCTGCCATGGGATGGCCTCCAGCGGCTAATAAGTCATCTTTGGCAGTCCTAATTAACTCAACGATATTAACCCCAGGGATTGATCTAGCTGAGGCCTTGGCAGTCTCTCCATCAATGGAAATAACAATGGTAGGCTTGTGATATTTCTCAGTAATTTTTCCCGCAATCAGACCAATTACCCCCTCATGAAAATCTGCTGATTGAACAATATAAAGGTTCTCATCTATTTGTTCTTTAATTTGCTCTGAAGCCATTTGAATTTGTTGGAAAGTAAGGTCTTGTCTTTCGACATTAGTTTCTGATAGTTCTTGTGATAATTGTTTAGCCTGAGCTCTATTTTGAGTACATAATAACCGGAGTGCTTCCAAGCCATTTTTTAATCTGCCCATGGCATTTACTCTTGGTGCTAGTGCAAAGTTAATGGTAGTAGCAGTGATATCTGCTTTTTTAATTTGGGCATGATCTAGAAGTAGTTCTAGACCCAATCTCTTTGATTTCTGCAATTCTTTCACTCCCCAATAGGCAAAGGCCCGATTGAAATCAGTGAGGGGCATTTGGTCAGCAATTGTTGCAACCCCACATAGATCTAGTTCTTTATTGATGATTTGTTCTGCTTTGCTTTCATTTTTGATATGGTGCTTGAGGATCTCTCTTGATAGAAGCCAAGCAACCCCTGCTCCACAGGTTTTGGTTGAGTGAATGATTGCTGAAGCTTGGGGAAGTTTTTCTTCAGGCAGGTGATGATCAGTGATAATAATTGGGCAATTTTTTTTGTTAAGATACTCAACTGCTTCGTGTGCCACGATGCCATTATCAACGGTAATAATCAGTTTTGGCTTAAGCTCAGTAAAGATTTCTTCGAGAGCTTCAATTGACAGTCCATAGCCATGTTTTTGTCTATCAGGTATAAACGGCTTGACTTGATATCTTAAGTCAAAAAGAATTCTCCATAAGATAGCCGTTGCACTAATTCCATCGGCATCATAATCTCCAAAAACTACTATTTGGCTCTTTTTACCTAACTTTTCAATGATTTGAATTGCCTTCTCAACCTCTTTACTATCTATGCCAATTTCTTCTAGTAAGAAATGATATGGTTTATCAGGATTAAAAAAATGATCTAAATCTGCAATGTTTCTATTTTCAAGGAGGATCTGCTCAACTTCTAGATGGTTATTAGGGAAAGTCCTATTTTTTATGTTCCAGTTCATTAGGAAATGATATAAACAATTCTCAGTAATGCCAACAGTAAAACTGTCTGGATGATGACAGTAGTCCAAGCAAATAGTTTTAGAAGTAGGAGCTCTGATTTATTAAGAAGCCTGATTAAAGCTGTATGAAGAAGACTAATAATCATTGAGATTAAGGGGAACAAGAATAACCATTCTTTGGCTGCTAAGTGCTGAGTCGGTTCAGCTAGAGAATAAAAGATTGGGACAACGGGCTGTGTTTTAAAATAAAAGGTTAAGGTAGTGAGTGCAGAGATTAATGTGAATAAATAAACAATTAAAAAAGGAGTCTTAATCAACGGAGGCATGACAAAGAATGATTTATTTTTTTTGCTTAGCGAAATTTTCATCTTGGAATCATTATATACTGTCTTTCATATAATTGAGATCACTTAATAAACTTTCTTTTATTGTTTCGTCAATCCCGATGCTACTAAAATAATTATTGAGTAGAGAAATATAGCGAAACTGATTGTCTGTAGTTTCAACTTCTGCCCAGGTAATTATTTTTAATAAATAGTGATAGATATATTCTTCAACCAAATTATCTATTTTTAACTGTTCAATAATTTTTACTAGTGATTCCCAAGTTACTATTTTAATTAAGTCGTTAGTCATTGCATCTATATCAGTTGAGCTATTTGATTGATCATCTAATTCCTTTTTGTAATTTAATAAATATGTAGTTACATCTAGATCGGTGGGATTATTGACAAAGCTTTGTTTGACATTTCCCTCAATATCATAGCTAAGCAGTTTGAACGTGATTGGCAAGTTGTCAGGTCTGGAGAAATTTATTTTATATTGTTGTGAAGTAGGCTTTGCCAGTTGAGTGATTTTATATTGATTAACTTCTTGTTCTGGTTGAATTTGATCATGACTCGCTAAGCTTTCTATTAATTGTGTTGTTTTGATTATCTGACCATCTGTATCACTAATTTCCACTGCTGTCTTAGGATCAGTAGCGATGAGAATATAACTCAGATCAGTCTGACTTGGAGTAAAGATCCTAGTTGAGATTAATTTTGCTTGATGTTCAGAAAAATATTGATAGGAGTAGATGGGGTCAAGAATCAGCAAGTCAGATAAATCTTTTAAGTAGCCATGGCTAACTAAGAAGTGACCCATGATATTTAGGATAGTTGGTCTGAATAAATTAATTTGCTCAATTGAGGGAGATAATAGATCACCTATTTTGACCGAATACTCTAGTTTAGGTGTGCCAAGTAAATTGCTGATTTGTCTAGTTAATCTAGTAATTGCTAACCAGTTGAGCAGTCCTTCGCTAATATATCCATCTGGTTGGAGGTTTAACCAGTTGTTTAATGTATCTGGAGTGATCAGCTCTCCTTCCGGAAGCTGGTTAATACCGTAGTAATTAAGGATCATTGTCACTGATGTCAATGCGCAGCCCCATCTTTTGATTGTAGGATTTTTTTCTGACCAGTTTGCCGCATGATCATATTCTTTGGTAGCCCATCTATTATCGTCTTGCTTGAATTGGGGAATACTTAAGCTGGTTTGTAAAGTATTATTTAGCCCTTGAACATCTCCTAAATTTTCGACAATCAAGTTATCAAAAAATGAAACAGATCGACCCCCTCCTAGGGCAGTTTTTAGAGCAATAGTTTCATTATGATCAATAAATGGGGGAGAGTCATCGCTGTCAATAATTATTTGATCGTTGACGGTAACAATCACTTTTACTTGATCTAAATAGGTGATAGAAAAGTGATAAGTTTGGTTAGCTTGAAAAGGATAAATGATTTTAGAATTGGGCAAAGATCTGACCATTCCATTGACCACTTTTTCTAGATGCAGCCCTGTTCCATATTGTTTTAAACCATACCAATTGTGCTCATCTTGCCATAGAAAAACGACATTGCGATCCATATCTATTGATTCGTCAAAGCGCCAATCAAAAGAAAAACGATAATTGTTTATTTCTAATAAGTTTAAGTCAGGCGGAGAAATGATTGTGGTACAACTAGTTCCATCAAGAGTAATCCCAATCCAGCCATTTTTAATTCTCCAATGAGCTGGACTAGCGGTATCAAGGCAAACTCCCCATTTGTTGTCTCCAACATTTAAAAAATTATTCCAACTGAGTAGTACATCAGGATTGTCAAAACTCTCACTATAGATAATTTGATTGGCCTTTATAATATCCGTAAAGGAAAGAAAATTAAGGCAGAAAAAGATAATGATAAAATATTTTTTCATCTGCCCTGATAATAAAGAGCAAACCTTACAATAATCTAACATTTTAAAAATGAAAAAAATTCTTCATCTAGCCAAATATTATTCTCCGCACATCGGTGGGGTTGAAAAACATCTTAGAGAAATTAATAAAATCTTAATTAATCAGGGATATCAAGTCACGGTGATTTGTTCTCAAAGTAATGAAGAGGAGAGTCTTGAAGAAGTAATAGACAAGGTAAAAGTAATTAGAATACCGGTAAACTCTTTTTTACCTAAATTATTTGTAAAAAATCCTTTGGGCAAGTTTTTATTGAAAATAAAAGTATGGACTTGGATGGCGCAGCATTCTAAACTTTTTTTAAACTCAGATATTATTCAAATTCATGATGTGATGTGGTGGATCTGGCCTTTATACATGGCAGTGTACTATAAAACTTATCTGACTTTTCATGGCTGGGAAGGTATATATCCAGTTAGATCAATAGATAAGTATCATCGCTATTTTAATAGCTTGGGAGCAAAAAAAACTATTCACGTCGGTGACTTTATTTCTGAGTTTTATTTAGACAAGCCTACTCATGTTATCTATGGTGGGGTAACCATGCCTAAGAATAATCCTAATCTCAAAATAAAAACGGAAGCTAGCAAGAAAATTTTATCCAGTCACTCCCACATAGTCTTTTTAGGAAGATTAGAATTTGAAAATGAGATAGAAAAATATCTAGAACTTTTTAAGTTGATTAAAAGAGAATTTCCAGAAATAAAAATAACTTTTGTTGGGGATGGGTCATTTAGAGAAGACTGTCAGAAGGTTGGTCAAGTGACTGGATATATTAATAACCCAGAAAAATATTTACGTAGAGCAGATTTAGTTTGTGCTAGTTCGTATTTATCTATTCTAGAAGCGCAAAGTTATGGCAAAGTAGTTTGTAGTTTTTATTCTAACCCCTTAAAGAAATCATATTTAACCACTTTCCCTGGAGCAAAGTTAATGATGATTGGATCTAATCCAAATGAAGTTTTTAGAAAAATTTTACAACTGAATCGATTGGATAATCAAAAATTAGCCCAGAAGATTAGAAAGTTTGCTGGAGAGATGGGTTGGGATAAGGTAGTGGAGGTGTATCAGGAGATGTGGAGTTTAATTAAGTAAGCATTTTTATTCATTTAATTATTTTTGGGAAAATTTAATAATATTTGAAATATACCAACATAGAGTAGATCAGGCACAGACCAATTAAAAGGATATGCCATTTATTAACACTAGAAATTAGTTTAATAAGTTGTGCCCACCCCAATCCATAATACTTATAAAAATAGTAGTAACGACTTTCAGCAAAGATAGTATTTGTAGATTTATTTTTACTACTTTTCTCACCAAGATGAGTGATTTGTGGATCAGCTAATAACCAAACCTCTTTATCTATTTTTTTAATTTTCTGACCCAAATCATGCTCTTCAAAATAAAGAAAAAACTTAGGGTCAAACCCACCAATTTTGTTAAAGGTTTGTTGATCAATTAGACAAGCTCCTGCTGGAGCTGCTGCGACTTTTTGGTCTTGTTTTGGATCAAGGTTTTTAAGAAAGTAATTATTAGCGATTGGATTATTTGGCCAAATAGTGTGAATAATTGTTTCTGAAAAAATCGCTCTTAAGGGAGTTAATTCTTGAGATCCTTGAATTTCGTAAGTTTTGCCACAGTGATGCTTTTGCCGTGGAGAAATATATCCAGCTCGAGGATGATATTGAAAGAAGTTAACTAACTTATCAATTATTCCATTTTCTGGAAGAGTGTCTGGGTTAAGAAATAAAAAATATTTTCCTTTAGCTTTTTCAGCCCCAATATTATTAGCCTTTCCAAAACCAAGATTTTTACTATTTCGGATAACTGTCAGAGGAATATTTTTAAAGGAAGTTTGTATAGTTGTTGGTATTGTTGGACGAGGGTTATTATCAACAATGATAACTTCAAAAGGTGTTTTATCGTACAGTTTTGTTAGATAATACACACAGTTAATCAAGGCATTTGTAGCTTTGTAATATACAATGATGATTGAAACAGCTGGTTGTTGTAATGTTTTATTCAAAATTAGTAAAAGTTAATTTTTTATTTATTTATTTATTTATTTATTTATTTGCCACGATTAAAATTTGGTAAGCAAAGATATTTGGAAAAAATGGGGCAAGTGCTAAACTTAATCTAGGAAATCCGCCCCCCTCTGCATCAATTTTTTGTTTAATGATTGAAAGATTATTTTTTAAGAAAAGCTCTCTAAAAGTTTTTGGGGTAAAAAAATGTAGATGAGTTTCATCCATGATTCCATAATCAGTATAATCAAAATTACCTTTGAGTAGTGCCAGCCTAATTGTCCAGTGAGCAATGTTTGGAGTAGACATGATGATTTTACCCTTTGGTTTTAAGAGTTTTTTCATATTTTTTATCACCAAATCAGGCTGAGCAGTATGTTCAATCAGTGAAGTTGATAAAATCACATCAAATTTCTTTTTAGTTTTATTTAAAATAAATTTGACTGTTTTTTCCTCTTCGATATTGGCATTAAAAGTGTAATCCAATTTACCTTTGGCAATTTTTAATTCAGCCTCTCTCAAATCTAAACCTGCTACTACACAATTTTTTTCTGCTTTTAAATAATTTCCCATAAAACCAGTGGCACAGCCAACATCAAGGACAAAAGAATTGTTAGCTATTTCTTCAATGGCCATGCGATCTATGTTGTGCTTGCTAAGTAGGTTTGGATTGAAGTTGGGATTTTGGTATTTGATAGGCATAGAATATTTGTCTTAAATTAATGTTTATCATATCTTAAAGATAGTGATTCTTGCTAACAAAATTTAAGTTATACTATCTGCAGAATGAGTCAAATAAAAAGAGTTAAAGATGCTAGTGATATTGTCAGTGTAATTGGTTCAAGGATTGAGTTGCAGCGCGCTGGTTCAAGTCTAAAAGCCAATTGTCCTTTTCATGGGGAGAAGTCACCTTCCTTTTTTGTCAATGAAGTCATGCAACGCTATAAGTGTTTTGGTTGTGGCGAAAGTGGTGATGTGATTAATTTTCTTGAGAAATACGATGGGATGACTTTTGCTGAGGCCTTACAAACGTTGGCTGATCAGGCTGGCATCAAGCTTGAGACATATGTGAAGACTGAAAAGGATCAAGATAGAGAGAAGTTACTTGAGATCTTAGACCTAACTAGACAATACTATGTATATTTACTTAATGAGCATGAAGCTGGCCAAGTCGGTCGAACCTATCTTAAGGAGCGAGGGACTACCAGTGAGTCAATTAAATTGTTCCAGCTAGGCTTTTCTTTAGATTCCTGGGATGGTTTGTTAAATTATCTTCATAAAAAGAAAAAATACAGCCTTCACCTAATTGAACGGGCTGGGTTGATTATTAATAAAGGTGATCGTTACTATGATCGTTTCCGGGGCAGGCTGATGTTTCCTCTGAAAAATCATCGGGGTCAAGTCGTCGGTTTTTCGGGCAGAGTGTTAGATAAGGAAACTAAAGAAGCAAAATATATTAATTCACCAGAAACAGAGCTCTATCATAAGTCAGAGATGTTATTTGGCTTTTCGGAACTCTACCAGGAGATCAGAAAGAAAAAAGAAGTAGTAGTTTGTGAAGGTGAGTTTGATGTTATTTCAAGTGCTCAAGCCCATGTCAATAATGTGGTAGCCGTCAAAGGGTCAGTTTTAACGGCTGAGCATGTTAAATTAATTGCCAGAACGGCTAATAAAGTGATTCTTGCCTTAGATAGAGATAGTGCTGGAATTGAAGCTACTAAGCGAGCGATTAGCATTGCTAAAGGCAGTGGGTTAGAGTTAAGAGTGGCTAACTTAGAGGCTGTCAGTGAGGACTCTAGCCATCTTAAAGATCCAGATGATATTGCTCGGTCTAACCCAAAAGATTGGCGTGAAGCAGTTCAATCCTCTATTTCGGTTTATGATTTTTTAATGCAAATTGCAGTTAAAAATTTTGATCCTAAAACTCCAGAAGGTAAAAGAGCAATCATTATTGATTTGTCACCAGTTTTTTCCCAGATTGAGCATGCTGTCGAAAAAGATTTCTATCTAAAAAAACTCTCTAAAATTCTTGAAGCAAAAAAAGAATTAGTCGAGTCAGATTTAAAAAAAGCTGCTTTATCTGCTAGGCAGGGAGTTGCCCATCGCTTAGTTATTGAAGCTCCGCAGATAAAAAGGAAGGTTAGTACCAGAGAAAAGATTGAAAGATATTTAATATTCTTGTTACTTAATTTTAAAAACTCAGAAATAAAGGATAAAGCCTTGGAAATTATTAATTTTAATTTTTCCCTTAGTGAAGTAAATCATTTTTTGAAAGACTTGGTAGAATCAAACAAGTCCAGTCTTAAAGAGGTCATGGATGATTTGCCAGATGATATTAAGGTAAAAATATTTGAGATTTATCTCAACCCTAAATATTTAAAACATGTCGAAGAGCTAAGCATCATTGAAGAATGGGAGACAATTCTAGCTAGATTTAAACAGGAAATTATTAAAAATGAGGTTCAAGTAATCACCAGAGAATTAGACCAACTGGCAACAAAAAACGAATTGAGTGAGGATGATGAGGTAAAACAGATTGAGTTATTACAAAAAATAGTTGAGTTAAAAAGAAAGTAATTTTATGAAAATCTATATAGATGAATCAGGAGATCCAGGATTCAAAATAGAGGAGGGTTCCAGTCGTTTTTTTGTGGTAGCGTTAATTATTTTTGAAGACCCGGCAGAAGAAAGTCGAGCGAGAACTGCCTTAGTCAATCTCAAAAAAGAGTGGCAAAAAAAAGACAATTTTGAATTTAAATTTTCAAAGATGTCTATTAATGAAAGAAAACAGGTTATTGAAGTGGCAATGTTTGCTAAATTTAAAATTAGAGCGGTTGTTTTTGATAAAGTGAGGATGAACACTCTTCAACTTGAGCATTTTAAGGAGAACTATTATCAGTATGCTATCAGATCCTTATTAGAACACCAAGATTGTCGGATCCAAAGTTCTGAGATCCGGATAGATACTTTTGGTGAAACTTATTATCGTGATAATTTAATAAAATACTTTAATAAGCATTTATGTAGTTCAGAACAAGAAACTCACAAACATTTAATATTTCAGGACTCTAAGTTTAATGTCCTGATTCAGCTGGCAGATATTGTCGCTGGATCACTGAGGAAGAGTTTTGATAAGAGTACTGATGATTCACAAATATACCGTGATATTTTCTCTGATTATGAAGAAGATATTAAGGTTTTTCATTCGGTTCTTCACAACCATTAAGCTATATATTGATAACTTCAACAAACTAAAGTGGAAGGTTTCAAACACTTCCACTTTTTGTAATAAGAACCTAGTTTTAGTTTAATCCCTAATCAACTAATAATACTTTTGATTTATTTTAATTACTTCGTTAAAATACTCAAGATATTTCAATATTAATATAAGAAATATTTAGATAATTATGGAAAAACATTCAATTCAATCAATTCAACAGATGATGCCTAAGGTATTTTTTGATGAAAGTAAAAGTGAAAGTGATAGAACATTACTAAAGTTAATAGATCTAGTTACTATCATTAATTTAGAAAGTGGGTCTTTAACTGATTACCAGCAAGAGATTATTAATCAATGCGCTCTTTTGTTAATAGAGAAACTTAAATAAAAATACTTATCAAGAAAAAGATGAAGATAGCTATAGAAATAGCCCCATACATTCTTGGAACTGTTTTTCCTTTGGAGCTAATGATGATGTAGGCAAAGAAAAAACAAGCAATGAGTAAGTAGATTAATTCACCAGGGTGTAAGAATGTCTCTAGCCCACTAAATTGTATAATAGGCACAAACATTGCTAAGTTATAGATATTACTGCCAATCAATGTGCCAACAACGATCTTATCTTCTTTCCTTGCTCCGGCAATAATGATGGTCATCATCTCTGGAAGAGATGTGGTGGTGGCAACCAGGGTAATTCCAATCAGTGAAGTAGAAATATTTAATAAGACTGATAAATGTTCAACTGATCCGACGATCAGGTCACTACCTATTCCCAGCCCAAAAACGGAACCAAGAATTGCTAAGACAGAGATTAAAACTGAGCCTTGTTGTTGAAAAATTTTATCTTTCTTGTCTTCAATTTTTTCAAATAGGTTTTTGTCTTCGTGTAACTGACCATGCTTAGCTAGTGAATATTCATAAATAATAAAACCGACTAGAAAAACTAGCAGAGCTACTCCTTTGATAATTCTGTTGATGGGGAAAAATTCTAAGAGGACAAAGATTGTCGTTAATAGAACCATTAACAAGTTATTTTTTTGTGTTTTTACTGTTCCAATCCGAGGAGAGTGAAGAATTATCCCTGCGCCAAATATTAAAGTAACATTGCTAATATTACTTCCGATAATATTACCCATCGCTAAGCCAGCATCTCCATTGAGTAGTGCTGAAATCAACACCGTGAGTTCGGGAAGGTTTGTTCCCAAAGAAACTAAGACTAATGAAACGAATAAGGGTGACAATTTCCACTTTTCTGCAAGTTGTTTACTGACTTCAATTAAGAGACGTGAGGAGATCAATAGGAGTCCAACACCGCTAGCGAATAGGGCAATAATCTGGGTTAACTGCATAATAAGTGACTTTAAGTATATAATACAAGCATATGAACAATCAAAACAGTAAGCAAAATAATCAAGGTAAATCAAATAATCCTAAGCAAAGTGGTCCTCCAGACCGTAGCAAATATCCTAAAATTCAAGCATACATAGCTAAGCTAGGCGTGATGTCTAGAAGAAATGTTGAAGACTTAATTAGGGAGAAAAAAGTTCAGGTCAATGGAGCCGTTGCTAAGATTGGGCAAAGAATTAAAGCGGGTGAAGATGTGATTGTTTTAGATGGTAAAAAAATCACTACCCAAAAACCTCCACAGCCAATCTACATTCTGTTAAATAAACCTAAAGGTTATGTCTCTACTGTTAAAGATGAAGCAAATAGGAAGACAGTTTTAGAACTAGTTCCAGAGGAGAAAGAGAGATTATATCCAGTCGGTAGACTTGATATTGATAGTGAAGGCTTAATGATCTTGACCAATGATGGGGACTTTACATTCAAAATGACTCATCCTTCAAATGAAATTAAGAAAACTTACAATGTATTAATTGGTGGCAGTCCAAGTAACTTAGCTTTAAATCATCTTCAAAGAGGAGTGAAGCTCAAGGAGGGCTATGTTCAGCCTGATGAAGTCAATATTTTACGCCATGAGACTGGTAATACCTGGTTAGAAATTGTTGTCCATGAGGGGAAGAACCGGATCATCAGAAGAATGATGAGAAGAATTGGCTACAATGTGATCCGTCTGGTTAGAGTAAAAATGGGTCCATTTGATATCAAAATGTTGGGAAGTAAGCGGTCAATTAAACTGACAAAAGAACAAGTCAAAGAGCTATTTGTGAAGTAAGTAGTTTTTAGTTAACTTTCTAATCATATCTTTTATTCTTTAATACCCCGTATGCTCTGCATCGGGGTCACCGCTTCGAAGGTTTCTAAGGAAACTAAGTTTCCTTGGTACCATAGTCATAGTTAGATTGAGGTAGAATGGGTAGGTGTCA
>Ga0100403_1000343_pt1 | contig 44609 bp, 35 predicted proteins | sample CryGeymet201501t_FD_83663 | JGI IMG/M metagenome (GOLD analysis project Ga0100403, IMG submission 83663) | Groundwater microbial communities from Crystal Geyser aquifers in Utah, USA - Crystal Geyser metaG 2015-01t | ecosystem: Environmental > Aquatic > Deep subsurface > Groundwater | place...
CTCAGACTTATTAAATGGTCGTGCAAGATCTAATCTTTCTCTCCTATTTTTTGCAAGATCACTTTCTGCTATTGACCAAAGAGTAGTCCCTACTGGAACTTTGACAATTGTTGGTTCTGCATCTGCCCCATGCATTTTCTTTTTACTACCTTTGCCACCAGGTAAAGCAATAATTTCACTAACACCAGCTAGATGCTTTAAAGTTGCAGTGTGAGTATCACCGACAAAAATAACATCACCCCCATTACCACCATAGCCACCATCTGGGCCACCTTTGGCAACATATTTCTCTCGACGGAATGAGACTCTTCCATCTCCTCCATCTCCTGCAACTAGTAATAATTTAACTAAATCAATCATAATTTTATTTTAAGAAGTTTCCAGGATTTAATAAACCACTTCCAGATCTTATTTCAAAGTGTAAGTGGGTTCCTGTTGAACGACCTGTGCTACCCATTTGACCGACAACATCTCCTCTATTTACGCGCTGCCCTGGTCTAACTTGAGTAACACTCATGTGAGCATAGAGTGTAACATAGCCATTACCGTGGTCAATGACCACTCTATTACCATAGCCTGAATTATCAACCCATCCTGAGATCATCACTGTTCCAGAATCAGCTGCCAGAATTGGGCCAGCACTTCTATTAGCAATATCAAATGCTTTGTGATAAAAACTATATCCCTGGGTAATTCTTCCAGATGCTGGCCAGACAAAATTACCTGTACCAGAAACTACTCCAGCATCAGGTGTATAAGAAACATAAGCTTGGCTTCTTGCTGTTGCAACGGTAGTGTTTGGTTTTATTCCACCAGGTATAACTAGATATTGGCCAGTGGCTAACTCAAATGTTTCGTCATTAAGGAACTCATTAAAAGGATAGTCAACAATTACCTGTACTTGAGTATCATTTAAGTCATACTTCTTACCAATAGAATAAATAGTTTCACCTCTCTTTACCTTATGCCTTACACCATCAACAGGCAAGATAACCAACTCATCTCCTGGTTTTATTTTTGATGATAAACCAAGGTCATTTTCCCAAAGAATGGTACTTGACTCTAGACCATAGCGAGTTGCAATTGCCTCAATAGTTTCTCCTTCTTGGACAATATGGTTAATTGCTTCACCCCCGCGATATTGTCTGACTTCTTCAGCTTGGAGGGTATAAAAATCAACTGTAAAATCACTCTCAGCAGCAAGCACTCCTCCTCTTGACTCTTGATCAACTCTATCTTCCTTAGCAAATAAGACAGGCCCAAAAGTAATCACTATGAATAATAGACTGATAGTCCCAAAATGAAGGAAAGGTCGTGCATAACGACCACGTTTTTTATAAAGGATATCTACAATAAAATCTTTACCAACTTCAAATCTATAAAAGAGTTTATAACCTCTTCTCCTCACATAATTTCTTAAAAATTTAAAAAATTGAGGAATTTCCTTAACAAACTTTGGTGTTCTAAATCTAATTGTAATTTGAGCCATGATCTTCAAAACTTAGGTTAAGACAAATTATACCAGAGCAAGGTGCTCTGGTATAACCATTATCTTATTCTAATATATCAAACTAAAAATTAATTTAGCCTGTCTTTAATGAAGCTAAGAATTCTTTATTTGATTTACTTCTCTTCATTTGCTCGATTAAAGTCTTTGTTCTAGCATCACTATCTACCATATCCATCATCCTATGTAAGGTAATAACAGACTGATATGTAACTGGATCAATCAAGAGATCATCTCTTCTAGTTCCAGATTTTTGGACGTTAATTGCTGGATAAATTCTTCTCTCAGCTAATCTTCTGTCTAAGTGAACTTCTTGGTTACCAGTTCCCTTGAACTCTTCATAGACTAAGTCATCCATTCTAGATCCTGTCTCAACTAGTGCAGTTCCAACAATAGTTAAACTACCAGGAACTTCAAAGTTACGGGCAGCTCCAAAGAATTTTTTAGGTGGAAACAAAGCTGCTGGATCAAATCCACCAGATAAAGTTCTACCAGATGTTGGGATAGCTAAGTTATATGCTCTAGCTAAACGAGTAATAGAATCGAGTAAGATGACAACATCTTGGCCAATTTCAACTAATCTTTTAGCTCTTTCTAAGGCTAATTCAGCTACACGACATTGATCTTTGGCTGGTTCATCAAAGTTACTGGCAGCAGTTTCTCCTTTGCCCTTTGTTAAATAATCAATATGTCTTCTAATATCTGTGACTTCTTCTGGTCTTTCCCCTACTAAGACAGCCATAATGTGGGCTTCTGGGTGATTTTGAGCAATACCGGTCGCAATATCTTTAAGTAAGGTTGTTTTACCAGCTTTAGGAGGAGAGACAATTAAAGATCTCTGACCTTTACCGATTGGAGCAATTAAGTCGATTATTCTTAAAGATAAAGGTTCATCACCAATTTCTAAAATAATCTGTTTATCTGGATAAACTGGAGTCAGTCTTTGAAATTTTGGGCGATCATAGCTTGTTTTAACATGCTCACTAGCATCTAAACCATTAACTTTTTCTACTTTAAGTAGTCCCCAGTATCTTTCATTTTCCTTTGGTTCTCTGCCTGGTCCTTCAACAACATCACCAGACTTAATTTTAAATCTTCTGATTTGTGAATTTGAGATATATACATCTGCTTCTGACTCTGAATATTCAGGTCTTAAGACACCATGACCATCCCTTGATAAATCAAGGACTCCTTTTACATTTTTTGTTGGAACATCTTCCATATTTTTCTTTCTCATTCTTGGGCCAACGTTGAGGGGGGCTACAGGAACACTTTTTGTTATCCTTGGTTTTGAACTGTTTGTAGTTTTAGACTTAGAACTATTTGTTTTATTTTCATTAGATGAAGAAGTTTTATTATCAACTTTTTTATCTTCTTTAACCGATTCTTCTGTTGGAGGTTCACCAATGATATTACTTAAATCATTTGTCATAATTTTTGATAAATCTTTAAAATACCCTCTTATGGGGTACTAATATATATAATTACTAATTTGTTTTTGATAGACTCACTATTTTTTTGGAAATGACTAATTTGTCGAAGTACAGCTGATATTATGACATTAAAATGTAAAAAAGTCAAAATAACAACACTCTCCCCTGATAAAACATCAAAAAAATTATTAATTATTAATAATGAAAAGTTAATTACTGCAAAATTTACAATAAAAAAGTGCTAAGTGGAAGCTCGACTGCCTGCCCAACTGTCGAACCTCCACTAAGCACTCTTAAGTTCTATATTTATATGCAATAGATACCACATAGATCTAGTTGCCACAGACTAACTTTCGTCTTAGTATTATGACTGATAAGCATATTAAATATATGCTGTAAGTTTCAAGAAAAGCATTGCTACACGTGGCCTGTCCAGCGGTAATAATGCTTTTTTTGTTTGTCTAGAGTCTTATTTAACAATAGGGCTCTTTTTTTGTAAGTTTCAAGGATCTTAGTCGAGTATAACTATTTTTTTACATTTGGTCAACCTATAATTTAATTTACTCGTTTTTAAGAATATCCGATAGATTTTATTTATAACAAATACTTGATCAAAAACAAAAGTTATCCACATCATATTTACTTAGTTGATAACTAATGAAGAACTTTATAAATCTCTCTTTCCCTTTCCGCTACAGTCGATATAGCCCTATTCACTCATCTCCGATATACTACATATATGTCTGCTAAACACGTATTACTTGAACTCAGAACCAGCCGCGACGCTGAGCACACTCCTGAAACTGCTGCTCAACTGTTCGCTACTCTACCTAAATTAAAAAATAGTATTTTCTATAAATGGTTAAAAACTGATGAACATATTAGTTTTGAGATACTCTCTTTAAGCCAAACCATTTATTTTCTTGCCTACATTCCTGAAAGACTAGCTGATTATGTAAAAAGTATTCTACAAGCCACTTATCCTGAGATTTTAATCAATGAAATAGACTTTGATCCGATGGATCACTTTGTAAATGTTTATCGTAGTAAAGATGAGATGAACTTTATCAATGATCAAAGTAAATACTTAAGTTTAGGCTATCTCAAACTTTCTAAACCTGACTACCTCCCTCTAAAAGACTATAAAGACTTTACTGATATTGATCCCCTCTCCACAGTTCTATCTGTCTTATCCAAAACAGGCCCATTTGATAAGATTGGTATCCAACTGGTCTTAAGCAAAAGCAACGAGAGTTGGAAGAATAATGGGAGATCTCAATTAGACAGTAAATCTCAAACAATTGGGGGTGAGCTTTCTGACGTTTTAAAACAATCAAAATCAAGTCATCCTCAAAAAGACTTAATCCAAAAGAAGCTTAAGTTAACTTCGCTCAACACTTCTATTCGCCTAGTTGTCAGTTCAAATACTCAAGATCGGGCTGATATCATTTTGGAAAATTTAACTACTTCGTTTCAAGCTATCACCCAGTCAGACAGTAATACCTTCATCTTATGGAAAAGCCAGTTATTTAAAAACCTTTTCATCAATGACCTAAAAGGTCGCTACTTTGGTTTTAATAACAACTTTCATCTCAGCTTAGATGAGCTAGCTACTATCTACCATCTACCTAATAAAGGTCTTTCTACTATACCCAATATTGCCTGGGGTAAAAATCTTCTTGGCGAACCTCCTGAGAACTTACCTATTATAGTTAGAGGAATGGATGAACAGGATAAAAGAGAGATTAATCCTTTTGCTAAAGTCGTTCATAAAAATCAGGAAGTGGTCTATGGACTCAAGAGAAATGATCGTCGTCGCCATATGTATGTCATTGGAAAAACTGGGACAGGTAAATCAACCATGTTAGCAAATATGGCCATCAATGATCTTAAAAATGGTGAAGGTCTGTGTGTGATTGACCCTCATGGTGATTTGGTCGAAACTCTCCTTGATTACATTCCTTCAAACAGAATTAATGATGTTGTCTACTTTGATCCAGGAGATAAAGAAAGATCAATTAAACTTAATCTTTTTGAAGGAGAGAATGTCCAACACCGTGAGTTAATTGCTTCAGGGATTATCTCTATTTTCCATAAACTTTATTCATATTCTTGGGGGCCCCGTCTTGAATATATTCTAAGAAATGCTCTTTTGACTCTTCTCCAAAGTAAAACTGCAAAAATGTCAGACATTATTGATCTACTAACTAATGAGAGATACAGAGAAAAAGTTGTAGAGAATCTAGATGATCCAATCTTAAAAGGCTTCTGGGTTGATGAATTTGCCAAGATGCAGCCAAGACAAATGACTGAAGCGATTGCTCCTATTCTTAACAAAATAGGTCAATTTGTTACCTCCCCGATTATTCGCAATGTTGTTAACTCAAATAGAAGCTCATTTAGTATTGAAGATATTATGAATGAAAGAAAAATCCTTTTGGTTAATCTTTCACAAGGTAAACTAGGTGAAGATAACGCTACTCTACTTGGAGCAATGCTTATTACAAAGATTCAACTAGCTGCTATGGGTCGAGTCTATATTACAGAAGAAGAACGCAAAGACTTTTTCCTTTATGTTGACGAGTTCCAGAACTTTGCTACCGAATCATTTAACAAGATTCTCTCAGAAGCAAGAAAATATCGTTTAAACTTGATATTAGCTAATCAATATATCGCCCAGATTCCAGAAGAAGTTCAAAAAGCTATCTTTGGTAACTGTGGAACGATGGCTAGTTTTGTGATGGGTTCTGATGATGCTGCTGTCTTTGCTAAGGAATATGGCGAGAAATATACCAGTGAAGATTTAGTCTCATTATCTAGACATCAGATTATTAACAAAATCTCAATTGATAATATTGTATCTCAGCCCTTCCCTGCTCTAACTCTCCCACCAGCTAAGAGTAAGAATAATAACAAGGATAAAGTGATAAAAGTTAGTAGAGAGCGTTACGGTAAAGCAAGATAGTATTTCCAGTAAAGTGAAAGCTTATTTTAAGAATGGCTTAGTAATATCCCCATAATGTGGGGGTGCTACTGGTGTAGAACTCAAACTGCGAATTTGGGTTAGCGAGTTCAATTCTCGTCACCTCCACACCAATTAATCTTGTAAATAACATTCATTCATGATTAAATACATGTAATTCGCAGTTTGAGTTATAAAAACTACCCAGTAGTTAACCCAAATTAAAACCACCATTAAGGTGGTTTTTTAATATCAAAAAGATAGGGATTTATTAACAGTTACAAAAGTTTCAGCTCTTTGAGTACATCTTTGACTCGTTTATGAGTCTTTCTAGAAATAACATTTGTATAGCCTAGTCTTTTAGCCTCCTTTATCCGCCTATCTAGATAGCTAACGTTTCTTACTTCACCAAGAAGTCCCACTTCACCAATGAAAATCGTTTTATTGGGTAAAGATTTATTTTTGAGGGAACTAGCCATGGCTACAGCTAATCCCAGGTCAACAGAAGGCTCTTTTATCTTTATTCCACCCGCTGCCGACAGGAAAACATCAGTAAAACCCAAAGGTAAACCACAGTGCTTTTCTAAAATAGCCGAAAGGACTTGAATTCTTGAAAGCTCTACTCCCCTCCCCACTCGACGTGGCATGGCTAATTGCGACTTTAAAACCAAAGCTTGAACTTCAAGTAATAGAGGCCTAGTTCCTTCCATCATACAAACAGTACTGCTTCCTGGGACTGACATGTCCAAATGTTCAAGGAAGACCTGACTAGGATTTGAGATTTCTTGTAGACCAAACTCATCTATCTTAAAAACCCCAACTTCATCCGTAGCACCAAAACGATTTTTGATTGCTCTCAAAATTCTTAAGTCTCCAGTTCTCTCTCCACTAAGTTCTAAGACTGCATCAACAATATGCTCTAAAATTTTAGGTCCTGCGATACTACCCTCTTTAGTAACATGACCAACAAGGAAAGTAGGGATATTTAACAGCTTAACTGTTGTAGTTATTCGATCAGCTGACTCTCTTATCTGTCCAGTTGAGCCTGCTGCACCAGTTAAATCTTCAGTACTTAAAGTCTGAACACTATCAATGATAACTAAGTATGGCTTCTCTTTTCTGATAATCTGACAGACTTCGTCAACGTCAGTAGATGTTACAAAGATGATTTTTTCTTTAATATTCTGGATTGAAAGCTTCCCGAAGCTTCTGATATTTTTTTGTTCATTACTAATAATACGCTCTATACGTAGACCTATTTGACTAGGACTCTCTTCTCCACTTACATAGAGAATTGGGCCAGTATCATCGCTAGATGCTAAATAGACAACCATTTGTGTAAGAATAGTACTTTTACCAATTCCTGGTTCTCCACCAATCAGCATTACCGCACCAGGAACTATTCCACCATTTATTTTTTCATCACTATTTGAGAATGAAGAACTTCCTAAGACACGATCAAACTCCCCTATCTTTGTAGAAATCCTCTTTTTAAAGCCTTCTGTAGAGTCCACCTCTGAAAATTTAACCAAAATATTCTTATTTTTTATCTTCTTTGTTGATTTACTACTTTTACCTGAACTTTTTTCTACAATTTGTTCTACCAAAGTATTCCAAGCTCCACAGCCATTACACTGTCCCTGCCATTTTGCATGAGCTTCCTCGCAACTTTGACAAATGTATGATGATGAAGATTTAGCCATGTTCATATCTTAACACCCTACTCTCTGATTGTTACAAGAAACTGACAAATAAAAAACTCCCTACCTTCCTATATATAAATATAGTTAGTAGAGAGTTAGTCTCAATTAACGTCCTTAACAAGTTCGCTTCATGCCAGTTATTACTTTAATAAATAGTAACTGGCATTGAAGCGAACGGTGTGTCCACTTCAATGATTATGCTAATTTGGGATGTTAGTTTTGATTATTCAGGTTGACACATCATAAAGCGTTTCCACGATTTCCACGTATTCTTCATGAGTATGGACCAATGCAATCTGAACAATTACTTCGGGAATGCGTTCGTGCAACCGTGTGGCAAAAGCTTTCATTTGCCTAATATGATCATTACGATCGTTTTCCGGCAGTTTGCCACAATCAGTGTGGTGTGCCAGAGTTAATTCGGGAAAGTGATGAAGACCATGAAGTTCAACGATCTCCAACAGGACACTCTCACCATAGGCAGTTGCTCCCGGACGAATAATGCGATCTACTAATCCCAAATCATAACGAGCAAAAAGCCAACCTTCAACAGTGTCAGCAATCCGTGCGTCAGAACATGTTACAACAGCACCTTTAGCTATATAACCAGCCATAATTAAAACATCCTTTCTCACATAGTGAGAATTGTGCACCAAAAACAAACCATTAGATTGGAAATGTTAAGGTGCGTTAACGAAGTCTATATTATAGGTTAATATTCTTAAATATTCAATAAACAAACACATTAAGTATGTAAAAAGAGACCCATTTGGGTCTCTTTTTTAATTTCTAAATATAGTCAATAGTTAATCACTAATCTCTACTTGATCAGCACTCTCTACTCCCTTTAAAGCAACTACAACGTCTTTATATGTTTTACTTGTCCAATCCATTGCTCTTACTGCAAAAGACTCATCTTTAAGCATCTCTCCAAGCACACCAAACATCTTATCAGCATCAGCCATATCAGTATTAAATCTTGGTTGACCATCTTTAAGACCATCAGCTGTCATAAAGGTATGGCCTGATCTATTATTGATAATCGCTCCTGACTCAGAATGTTCACCTTCAAGAACTTGAATTCTCCAGTGTCTATCTTTAGCCATTCCAATGACTGTTGTCCCATCTTCTCCCCAGGCATAGGCTGCAAAACCGCAACCAGTATGATGGTTTGAAACTTGACTGATAATGTCTTCATCGGACATTGTAGAATAATCATGATCACCATGATGGTCATCAATATGAATTTGTAACCCCCATCCCAATTTTTCACTAGCTTGCTCTACCATTCTAAAAGCATCACTTCTATCTTTACTAGCAACTTCTTCTAAAGCTTTGACAAAGAGTAATGATCCTCCTAAAAATTGAGGTCCACATTCTTGACTAGCTGCTTCTTCTTTTTTTGAAACAATCCAACTACTTCCATCCCACTCTACAAATGCAACAGCCTTGCGACCATCAACACAACGAGGGTAAGTACTATTTTGCGGGACAATGTTTTTTGTCATAGAAAACCTTCTATCTAATAAATTACTTACTAATTTAAGATGAAATTATTCTATTACTTGAGGGTGAATTTAGCTAGGGTTAAAGCCTAATTTTTCTAAAGAGAGACGGTTTTTCTCAGCAATTTCTTCACCAAGCTCTCCATCTTCTTCAAAAACAATCTTAAGTTTAAAGTCTCCGGCAATCTTTTGATAGAAATCCATTTGAGTTTGGATAAATTTCTTAGCAACCTCTGGTTTAACCAAGTGAACCCATTCTGCTGAAATAATGTTAGAACCTAAGTGAAAAGTTTGTTCTCCTCCAGCAAGGGTGAAAACAATTTTTGTCGCAATATGAATCTTTTGTGGTCTAACCATATGACCCTTAATATCATGCTTTAATTCTTTAGGATCTGCAAATGGGAGAAAACCTGCATAAAGAAGCCCTTCTTTATCAGCTACAGCTTCAACATGCTGTTGTGCGCTAGCATTTGTTTGTTCCCAGGTAGATAAGTCTAATTTTTCTTTAATCCAAGCGTTTTCTTCGTTTGAAGCAATTCTAAGATCTTTACCAAGAAGATTTTTTAAAGATTTAACAACCTCAGAGAATCCTTCCAGTTTATAACCAGCACCAACAACACCTAAACGTGTACCTTCGTTGATTTGGACACCTTCGTCTCCACATGTAATTACGTATGACATATTTGTATATTCCTTCTCGAGTATTATATCATACATCGGTCTTTTTTTAAATATTATATATATAATGCTTTGATATAAAAAGTCTCCGTCTTCCCCCATCTGGGAAAATAACAGAGACTTTCTAAATTTCTAATCTAATTATTCTTCTTCTGAATCTGAAACCATTGATTGAACAGCACCTAGATAATTTTGCATGTCTTGTTCAACCTTTTCCCAATCACCTTCTGCTTCACGGATTGCATTAAAAAGCAGTTCCATGTCGATCAGTAATTGGTCATCGGTTACGATCATTCTTTGTTTTGCCATAGTTAAATCCCTTTAAATTGTTATTTGTAGTGGTTTATTTATAACCTACAGGAACTGTAGTTGTCACTACGCTTAAGCTCATTCTTCTTTGTTTAGGCTCAACACTCTCGACAGAGACAGTTACTTCTTCACCTTTCTTGAAAGTTTGATCTGGAGTAAGCTTGCTTGCATGGATTAATCCATCAACACCAGCTTCAACATTTACAAAAATTCCAAAAGCTTCAACTCTAGAAACAGTACCAGTAAAGGTCGTTCCAACAGGGTAACTTTCTTCAATCTTCTCCCATGGATCATCACTCATTTGTTTTAATGAAAGGTTAAGTTTGCCAGTCTTGTCATCAATCCCTAAAACTTTAACTTTAACTCTATCACCAACTTTATGATAATCTTTTGGATTATTTACTTTTTCCCATGAGATTTCAGAGATGTGAATTAACCCTTCAACATGACCAAATTCATCTTTTTTATCTGCTACCGGAACTTCGACTGTTACAAACAGACCGAACGGCATAACTCCGGAGACAACTCCTTCATAGTTAGTGCCAGTTTGGACATTATCTAATGCCTGATCTCTTTGAGCTAATTCTTTAGCTTCACTAACATGTCTTTCTGAGAAGATAAGTCTATTCTTTTCTTTATCTACTTCGATAGGAAGAACTGAGATAGATTTACCTTTAAGGTTTTTAATCTTACCCATAAATTGTTTACCGAATTGGCTAGAAGGAATAAATCCTCTCATTGTGCCACATTCAACAATTAATCCACCTTTATTAATTTCAACACCTTTGACTTCTAGAATAGTATTATTTTCAAGAGCATCTTCGAAATATTCCCATTTAGAGTCAACAGCTGCTTTCTTAAGTGAAAGTAAGATTTGACCTCTATTGTTTTCTGGGGATAAGACGACTGCGTCAATTTCTTCACCGACTTTAAGGTCAGCAATATAATCAACAGCAACGTCAAATTCTTTATCAATGACAATTCCTTCGGTTTTTGCGCCGATGTCGATAGTCATCATTTTTTTATCAATTGCGGAGATAGTTCCAGAAATTACTTGTCCTTTTTTAGGAACAATGATTGTTTCTCCTACCATAGCAAGCAACTCATCCATTGTTTGTGGTTTTTTTGTTGTTTTGCTCTCCTGTGCCTCTGTAGAGGTCTTTTTTGTTTCAACTACTGGTGTTTCTTTTTTCTCTTCAGTAGCTGTTGTTTCGTTTTGCTTGTCAGCCATATTTAATAAATCCCTTTCTTAAAGAATGCACACGAGTATATCACACTTTTAACTGCTTTAATCGAGTATTTCAAACTTTCCCACGCTATTTAAAACTTTATACATCTCAACTAATCTTTGAGTCATTCCTTCTTCTCCCTGATAAAGCCAAGCTCGAGGATCTATCTGTTTTTTATTTGGTAAATCCTTACCTTTTTCATTACCTATCTGAGAATGGAGATATTGATCATTTTCATCCATATATTTTTTAATTGGTTTAGTGAATGACCATTGGGTATCAGTATCAATATTAAATTTTACAATTCCATATTTTAAAGCTTCTTTAATCTTAGTTGTTGGAGAACCCGATCCCCCGTGAAAAACTAAATTAAGAATCTTCTTATCTTTACTATTTAGTTTCTCTCTAGCATATTGTTGACACTCATCTAAAATGCTTGGTTTAAGTTGTACCGATCCAGGTTTATACACGCCATGGACATTACCAAAAGCCGCGGCAATATTAACATCGCCAATTTTTGAAAGACTTTGATATGCTCTAAAAACATCCGCAGGTTTTGAGTATAGTTCTTCTTTTTTAGCGGCTGAATTATCTAAGCCATCCTCTTCTCCTCCAGTTAGACCCACCTCAATTTCCAGCAGCATCTCTAACTCTTCCATTCTTTTCATATATTTCTTACTAATCTGGATATTTTCATCTAAAGATAGCTGAGATAAATCAAGCATATGAGAGCTAAATAATGGCTCAGAATATGTCTGATAGTAGTCCTTACCAATATCAAGCAAACCATCAATCCACTCTAATTTCTCTTTTGGACAATGATCTGAATGCAAAACGGCAGGGACACCATAAGCTTGTGCCATAGATTTAATATACATAGCCGCAGAAGCAGCTCCAATGATACTAGCTTGATGATCACTGTTGTCTAAGTTTTTACCCGCAAAAAAGGCAGCTCCTGAGTGAGAGAACTGGATAATAATTGGTGAACTAGCCTTAGAAGCAGCGCTTAAAGCAGCATTAATAGTACTAGAGCTAGTTACATTAACCGCTGGAATAGCACAACTATTCTTTTTACAATAATCAAACAATCTTATTAGATCTTGTCCGAAGACAAAACCAGCATTTATTTTTAATTTTCCCATAACTCTACTATAGCAAAATTAAAGATTATTCTCTGCTCTTATTCAGGAGTATCGTAGTTGAAACATCAGGATTATGATCATGAATAACTTCAAGCCTACCTGAAACTAGCTTCATAATTTCTTCTTTTTTATCTAAGTGAGCGGTATGAGAGGAAACTGCCAAAATATCGGGGTTAATCTCTTTGATAAACTTCAGATGATGTTCTTTTTTAGAAAATTTTTCAGGTAAGATAATGATTTTATCAGCAACCCTCTCGGCTAAAATTTGTCTCATTCTCTTAAATTGATCATTGATGGGTCGGTTTTCTCCTTTGATCTCTTTGACTCTTTTATCAGACTCTATCCCTACAATTAAATAATCACCTAATTGCTTAGCTTTTTTAAGAAAAGTGATATGTTCTTCATGAAGGATATCAAAGACACCTGTTACTAGAACTGATATTTTTTTATCTTTTGTCATTTTTTAATATTTAAAATTTTATTAATAAGCATTGGAAATTTGTTTAATTATTTTTTTCCACTGAGTTAATATGTTTCTATGGGTATTTCGAGGATGAAATAATGCTTTATCAATTTGCACAATCTCTCTGGTGATAGCTTTTTTCATATATTGGTACTGAATATAAAACGAAACTATATTTAGATACTTAAAACACTGTGTTAAATTAGCATTTTTTTCTTCACAAAAACATACTTTATCTAGAGTTAGTCTTTTATTTTTCTCTAACCAGTAATTTGCTAAATATTTCTTAGCCCAGCTATTATTAGCAAGGAACTTTCTTTCAATCCCTCCCTGATCATAAACAAAATCTGCTTGAAAAAGCTCATAGGCAGTATAAATATTTTTATTCTTATCTATAACTTCTAGACTCTCCTCTGATAAAAACATATTGAAACACCAGCTATTATCTCTGTGGTTGCCATTTCTTTCTCTTCTTTTCCCAGAAATTATTGCTAACAGTATGACTAAAGGTCTAACAATCCATAAAGTATCTTTTTTAGTAATTATTAACCAGTCAATATCATCGTTTTGTTTAGCATTATTTACACTAACAGATCCTGTAATAACAATAGCTTTTATAAAAGGAATTAGTCGAGCTTTGTCTACAAATGAATCTGCTTCACTCCTTTTTAAATTTGAGAAGTTTTGACTAATTTTTCTAATATCGGTTGAACAATCATCCAAAATAGAAAAATATTTTCCATTAGTTTGAATAATATTTTTTAAAATTAAACTATCGAGAACTTCTTTGACTCTTTGATGTGAGATTGGCTGTTTATAAATCAATCTAAGCCAAATTTCTCGACTAGTTAAAGGAAAAGAAAAGACAGAAGAATAAGAAATAGATAGTAAGACTGCTTTTTCAAAACTGCTTAAGGTCATGCAGGTATTGTAAAACCAAAAACTATTTTCTGTAACTCACAAACCTAGTCAATATTATATTGTCTTAATACCTGTTGTGAGCCAAGTGATAAAGTATCAATTACTTTAGTTATATCATCACCCTTTAACAAAGCATTAACAGCATCTTGATAATATTTGATCAGATTATCATTAAGCCCTTTATCATGAGTATAAGATGTCAAATACCTGCTTTGAGCGTATGGAGCATCAGCTAAGAAAGGAGCTACTAGAGGATCACTAGCCAAAGTATTTGCTAGATCTACTCTAGAATAAATCTCTCCAAAGGCCCTTGTTTTGGATTGTTCATTATATAATTTCTGCATTACTTCTTTTGAAGAGAGATACTTGAGTAACTCCCATGAGGCATCTTTATTTGTTGACTTACTACTGACACCCTCAGCCCAAAAGCTAGCCCAAGCAATTCTTTTAGAACCTAAAGTTGGAGTAGAGACTATCCCAAAATCTAAATTAGGATTAATTTCTAAGACTTCATGAGCTCTCCAGCTAGGAGCAAGCATCATTGCGGCGTCTTCCCTAGCAAAAGCAACTGTTGAAGAAGGTAATTTATCATCCCAAACTCTATCTTTTGCAACAAAATTTGTATAAAAGATCATAGCTTCTTGCGCTTCTTTGGTTGTTAGATCAGTAGGATCTCCGCCATTTTGTAACATTAATAAGCCAATAATGTCTGAAAAATGCTCAGTTGTAGAGGCATTTCCGACTGCTAGCCCAGCCCTTTTAATATCATTACCTGATCTGACTGTTAATTTTGAGGCTAATGTTTTAAGTTCTGTCCAAGATGTAGGTGGCTGTTCTCCAGCAGCATCTAAAACTTCTTTATTATAGTAAAGAGCTAAACCGTCATACATTAAAGGAATACCAACTATCTGCCCATTTAACTGAAGCATTTGTGCAGCTACAGGATAGAAAGTTTGCTGATAGACATCAGTTGTCATTACTTTACTAGGTAGAGCTGATAAGTCATCACTAAGCATTGGAACCCAAGAAGAATGATATCTGAATATATCTGGGCCATTACCTGAAGCAACAGCTGTTTGCAGTCTTTGTCTATAATCTAAGTGAGATTGTTTCTGGTATACAACTTCAACTCCTGGGTTTAGTGTTTCAAACTCAGTAAAAGCTTGCTCCAGAACATCACTTGTCTCCCACAGACCCCAGTAGGTAATCTGAGTCTTTTTTTCTGGGACAGTTTGTCTACCACTTTCAGCATTATTAGTAGTGGTTGAAGTTGTAGTTCTATTAGTTGTAAGTTGAGGATCTACTGATACGCTTTGGCTTCCCTGACTATTAAAGAAAGCAAAAGCTCCAAGAGCAATTAACAATAAGACGACTCCGCCGATAATAAATGGTAAAAATTTCTTCAAAGGGCTACTTGCCGTAGCAATCTTAGGTTGTGCTGATGTTGAGCTAGCGTCTTCTTTTTTTACTGAGCTAGGTGGAGCAGATCCAACTGGAGCCGGTGGTCTAGGAGGCATGGGTAAACCAACTGGAGGTTTTGGTGCAACAGGAGGTAGAGGGCTAGGAGTTACTGGTTTTGGAGCTATCGGAGGTAATCCAGCGGGGGTAGATGGTGCAGGTTGTACAGGTGGCCTAGGCAATCCTGGAGGAGGAACAGGCGCAGCACTTTGAGGCATCACCGGTGGTGGTGTAATTTTACTTGGAGAAGTAGGTGGTTGTGGTTTGGGCAGTGGAATGTCTGGCATAATACTGAAAAAGATGTCAGAATTAAGTATATCAGATGATTAACACAAATTACCAACCGACAATTAATAAATATAACTCAAAGATAGCTTTGTTCTCATTTATATCTGGGATAACTTTCCTTCTAATCGGTTTTCTAATTTTAATCTTTATCGTTAACTCTCAACAAGATATTTTCCCTAACGAAACATATGTAAATGATCTTGAGCTATCGCTGCTATCCAAAGACCAAGCAAAACAAATGTTGATCAACAACTTCTCAACGGATGAAGAATTTGAAATCATAATAAAACATAACGAAACAGAACTAGCTTCTTCTTCAAGTCAGCTAGATTTTACATTTTTAATAGATGAGACTATCGATAATGCATTTAATGAGACACACCGAGATCTAACCTTAAAAAGACCATTTGGTCTCTATTCAGCTTTATTTAATACAAAACAGTTCTCTATAAAAAAAGAATACAACAAAGAAGATATTGTTAATCTAGTCGAAGAATTCTCATATCTAGTAGATCAGAAAGGACATGCCCCACAAGCAATACTAGAAAAAACAGGTAATGTTAATTCACTAGAAATTGATTTAGGAAAGATTGGTTTAGAAACAAATAAAGAAAATTTATCAAATCAAATAATAAATAGTCTTGAAGAAAAAAATAATCAAGAAAATATAGTTATAGCTATCGAGCTAGAAAATACTTATCAGGAATTAACTTTAGAAGACGCTGAAAGAGCAGAACAACGAGCTGCTCAATTTGTCAGTCATGAGCTAGTTTTAACTAATAAGGACTATAAAGATATAAAATTGTCTATAAATGACCAAGATTTAATTAGTTTGTTATCTTTCCCAGAAGGAGTAAATGATAGCAAAACCAATCAGCTTATCATTAATCTAAATAACAAAGTCAAAAGAGAAAGTAGAAATGCAATCTTTGATTATGAAAAAAATGAAGAAGGTAACTTTATCATCAATGACTTTACCCCTCATCAAGATGGGTTAGAAATTAATACCGAAGAGTTAAACAAAAAAATTAAAGAATATATTTCTAATATAGAAAGTAATGATAATGAGCAGGAAGTAAAAACAACTAATTTAGAATTACCTCTTCAAGTTATTAAACCAGACATTACCCTAGATAAAACAAATGAACTAGGTATCAAAGAACTAATCGGTTTTGGAGATAGTGAATATGATCACTCAATCCCTAACAGAGTTTGGAATGTTAGCTTAACTGCAGAAAAAATGAATAATATTCTAGTTGCTCCAGGAGAAGAAGTTAGTTTTAACAAAACACTTGGAGAAGTCTCTAGAAGAACTGGTTATCGTTCTGCATATGTGATTAGTGGCGGTAAAACTGTTCTAGGAGATGGTGGAGGAGTTTGCCAAGTTAGCACTACTTACTTTAGAGCCATCCTTAATGCTGGCCTAGAAGTAACAAAAAGAAAGGCTCATTCATATAGAGTTAGTTATTATGAACTTAATCAGAAACCAGGAATTGATGCGACTGTCTACTCAGGAGATGTTGATTTGAGATTTATCAATGATACAGGTCATCACATCTTAATTAGAGCTAGCGCAGACGCTGATGAGCTTTATATGAAGGTGGAGATATATGGTACTTCAGATGGAAGAACTACCGAGATAGTCGATCACAAAACTTGGGATCTAAGAGGAGCCCCTGCTCCTGCCTACTACCCTACTACAGAACTAGCACCAGGTGTAACAAGACAAATTGACTGGGCAGTATCAGGAATTAAAGCATCGTTTAAAAATGTTATAAAAGATAAAGACGGTAATTTAATTAGAGAAGAAGAATATTACTCTAACTATGTACCTTGGAGTGCTAAGTATTTACAGGGAATTTAAAAAATGCAAGAAACATCTATACCAGAAAGAAATCATAATACATATTCTAGAGGTAAGTTTTTTTTAGATTCAACGAGATATGACTTAAATAATCTAGATAAAATTAAAAAAGGACTAGAAGAAGCAAGAGATTTTACAAGTGATCTAGACTTTATAACTATTTGTTATCATGGTACAGGCAGAAGTTTTTCAACAATAAGAGATATTGATGACTTTAATAGCAACTTCAATCCTGATAAAAAAATAAATGCAACAAACATTGGTTTTCACCAACAAATAAACAGATTAGTTGCTAATAATAGAGATGCTCTAGTCGCTTTAAGAGATAGAGAGAAAATAAAAGGCAGAATATTATTATTCTTAGAAGATTTAGCGGATGTAATTACTGAAGCTGAAAGAATTGTAATTTTTGATGAAAGAGATAAGCTGGCTTATGAATTACAAAAAAAACTTTATGATTTAATCTTAGAGAAAGCAAGAGAAAAAGGAAAAAAAGTTTTTTTCCTTTTTTCTGATGGTTCTAAAAGCACGATAAAAGACCTTTACCAAGATCTTGGTTTAATTTAAAAAGACAATAATAGATATTACTTATACTTTCATATACCTTTAAAAAAGAACTGGTATAATTCCAGATATGGACTCCAAATATAACTATCAACAATTCGAACAAGAAATCTATAAGTTATGGGAAGATGGTAAATACTTCTCACCCGACACTTACGATAACAAAGGCAAAGATACTTTTTGTATCATGATGCCACCTCCAAACGCTAACGACCCTCTCCATATCGGTCATGCCATGTTTATTGCCCTTGAAGATATCATGATTCGTTTCAATAGAATGAAAGGCAAAGATACTCTTTGGCTACCAGGTACTGATCATGCAGGCATTGAGACTCAATTTGTCTTTGAAAAAAAGTTAGCTAAAAAGAAGCAGAGTCGTTTTGACTTTGATCGTGAGACTCTATTCAGAATGATTTGGGACTATGTTCAAGAGAACTCTGAGGTTGCTACAGGACAAATGAAGAAAATTGGTGCCAGTGCAGACTGGGATCGCTTCAAGTTTATGTTAGACCCCAAAATTGTCAAAATTGTTTTAGGCACATTTGCCAAATTACACAAAGAAGATCTTGTCTATCGCAGTATGAAACTAGTCAACTACTGTACCAGATGTGGCACTAGTTACTCAGAGCTTGAGGTAGAACATGAAGATAAAAATGATCCTCTTTATACAATCCAATATGGGCCTCTTCAAGTTTCTACAGTCAGACCAGAAACCATCTTTGGAGATGTCGCTCTTGCTGTCCATCCAGAAGACAAGAGATATTCAGAATATGTCGGTAAGAAAATCAAAGCTTCTTTCCCATGGGGAGAAGTAGAATTACCAGTTATTGCCGATGAATATGTCAAAATGGACTTTGGCACAGGTGTTCTTAAGATTACTCCATACCATGACCCAAATGACTGGGAAGTTTGGCAACGCCATATTGATGAAGTCTCCTCCCCTACTCAAGTTGTCAATACTTTTGGTAAGTTAATTAATACTCCAGAAGAATTTAATAACTTAGGAATAGTTAATGCCCGCAAAGAAGTTGTCAAACAACTTACTGATTCAGGATTAATGATAAAAGAGAAAATAACTCTTCACTCAGTTGGTACTTGTTATAGATGCCACAGAACTATTGAGCCTCTCCCTCTTCCTCAATTCTTTATCAAAGTTAAGCCACTGGTAGAGCCTATTTTGCAAGACCTTAAAAATGGTAATTTTACCGTCCACGGAGCTGGTCATGACAAGATTCTTAAACATTGGTTAGAAAATCTTAAAGACTGGAATATTTCACGTCAAATTGTCTGGGGGATTAGGCTTCCCGTCTGGTACAGTCTTGATGAAAACCCAGATATTCAAGTATTATTTATCAATAAAGATAAAGAAACAGTTAATGGCACCATAGGTGATTTGAGAAAAGACTACTCAGCTGATGAAATTAAACAAGGACTTCAATCACTAAATGCTCCGGAAAATGCTAATTTTGTTATTAATGAGGCTGAGCCTCAAGAAGGGTCTTGGGTTCAAGAGACTGATACTTTTGACACTTGGTTCTCAAGTGCACAATGGCCATTTACTACTCTACAAGCATCAAATCATCAAGACGACTTCGCTCGATTCTACCCTACTCAAGTAATGGAAACAGGTTATGATATTCTTCCTTTCTGGGTGATGAGGATGTTAATAATTGGTAAATTTGCCACAGGTAAGCTTCCTTTCACTGATATATATCTACATGGTCTAGTTAGAGACCAAAAAGGTAAAAAAATGAGTAAGAGTAAGGGAAACGTTATCAACCCACTAGAAATTATAGAAAAATACTCAGCAGATGCCCTCAGAATGGCATTAGTGATTAGATCTAGTGCTGGTTTAGATAAATCAGTAGGAGAAGGTGATTTTAAGGCAATGAGGAACTTTACAAATAAAGCTTGGAATGCTGCTCGCTATGTTCACTTCAGTCTTGAGGAAAATATTGAAGGTGATGATCAAGTAAATAAAGAATTTAAAGAAAAGCTAAACAAGATAACAGAAGACATTACCAGACAACTTAAAGATTTTAAATTGGGTTTAGCAGCCGAGACAGTATATAACGAATTCTGGCATTGGTACTGTGATGAGTGTATCGAGAATACTAAACAAGGAAAACTCTCCTCTACTCTACTTAGAGAAGGTCTTGAAAGATTCTTACATTTACTTCACCCATTTGTGCCATATGTTACCGAAGCTATCTGGAGAGAGATAAATAATAAGTCTAAGCCTTTAATTGCTCAACCTTGGCCATTATAATTAAATAATGGATAAAAAGAGACTACTCTTCCCTATTTTTATAATAAAACTAGTTTTATTAAATATACTATTTTTAGTTTCTATATTGTTTTTACCTATACAAAGGTATAAATTACTAATAATATCAATAATATTACTAGGGATATACTTAATTTTTTTCGGTAAGTATCTATTAGTAAAAGAGGTTAAACCTCAATCCTCTACTAAACTCTTTAACGTGAAAAGTAATACTAGTCAGGTTATCACTTTTAAAGACTTCTCTAAAATAAAAGAGTTCGAAAATAAAATAGATAGTTTAAGAAAAATAAGTCCTGATAATAAAAATGTTTTATTAAACCTGGCTCTGCTTAAATTTTATCAAAATGAAGTTAACTCATACCAGAAACTTTGGTATTCTGCTGCTGCACTAGATCCAAACGATCCCCTTTTCATTAATCTCTAAGATCATAGACAAAACGATTTATCTAAGAATTGTTATATATTGATTTTCAATATATTTTAAAGATATTCAATATTCAAATATCCTAAAGCCAAAAAAAGAGTTGTCTAACAAAAAAGCGCCGAGATTACTCGACGCTTTTAAATTAAATAATAGTTAAATTATTCTGCTTTTTCTTCTCCAGCTTTTTCATCACTTGATTCAACATTGTCTTCAGAATCATCAGTATCTTCATCAGTTTCTTCTGGTTGTTCTTCAGCTTCAAGTTGTGCGATAGCCAGTACAACATCAGATTTGGATGTATCCTCAGGGAGGATAACCTCAATGATAGACTCATCAATTTTCACGTCGGCTAGAGTAATTTGATCACCAGCTTCAGTTAATAATTCTAAATTTACAATAAAGTGTTCAGGTAAATCTGTTGGTAGGGCACTAATATCAACAGTGTCTTTAACTTTTACAAGAGAGGCTCCATTAACTTTAAATTCACCTTCAAATTCCAAAGGAATAGAAGCTTCAACCTTTTCTTTTAAGCTAACTTTTAAAAATACCACGTGAAAAATTTCGCCTTGTAGAGGGTCAAAATCGACCTCTTTTAAAAGAACCGGGATCTGAGACTTTTGTCCTTCTAATGTTAGATAAACAAGGCTGCTTTCTCCAGCTTTTTCATAAATTCTTTTTAGGTCTAGGGCATCCATGGAGACGGGGACAGAGTCTTTACCAGAAATTACAATATTTCCGATAGATAATCCTTTTTGTCTTAATACTTTGCTTTTTTTGCCAAGTACATCTCTTTTTTGCACCTTCAAAACCATTTTTTCATTAGTCATAGATAATCCTTTCAGAATAGTAACAAGATGATTTTAAGGCAAAATAGTCGAGAAGACAAGGGTTATCTCTGGTATTAGGAGGAATATTTATTCAAAACTCACACCGACAAAGGCATGATCTTCATCTAGGTTGCTGAAAATAATGCTATTTCCTTGAACCTTAGCTTGAGGAGCAATCAAGGTAGGTGAGAGGTCAGGGTCATGTTTAATAATCACCTCAGGAAGGATGCCGTCAGTTCCGGGTTGTTTTTGATTAAAGAAAACATAAGAGAATGGAAGTGGCATTTCGATTGGCATGACATAATTTATCTCCACTATCTTTTCTGTCTTAATCGGGGTCTCAACTAGAATACCGACTAAGTTTAAATTATTTTCTTTGATGATTTTGTAATTATTTTCATCAATGGTTTCTCCGTCTATTTTTATAGATAGTGAAAGCAAATCTTCAGGTAGATACATTCTAAAGTAAGCTTTATATCCTCCTTTAGGCCAAGCGTTAGAAAAAGCAGTATTATCAAGCTTTATTACTCTAGTATGTTTAGCTTGATCTTCTTTTATATCAATCACATGAGAATCTTTTCTTGTAGTGTGATAATTAGCTTTATTTATTCCAATATTAGCCTCATTAATGATGAGGGCATCAACCTGGCATTCTAGGGCACTTAATTGATTAGGACACTGTGGTTTAACCAACTCACCAGACCATCCTAGTAAAGAAAAACTCTGTGCTAAATCTTGATTTTTCATATAAACAGTCATTTGCTTTTCTTCAATAGACTTAGCAAGAGAGGAGAGCAGACCAGTCGGATTTTCTTGACCCTTAATCATTAAATCTCTTATTAAATATTTTAATAAATTTGTTTGATAATCCTCAACTTCACTTGAGTCAACCAACTTTATTTCTGAATGGAACTCAGCTCTTTCATAGATATTTTTATCAGTGATAATTTCATTATATTCGTCTAGTTCTAATGGGCCCATTTCTTTTAATATGTTTTCCAAAACAAACAAATTAATACCGATAACTCCATCTATTTGCTTATTTACTTCTTGCTCTATAAACCAGCTCATTTGTTGAGCTGACTTAGTAAAGTCTGGATCCCAATTACTGTCTCTTAAATACCATTTATTTTCCCCAAGCAATCTGATGATGTCATCTGGTGGAACAACTGCTCCGCCAAGCTGTTTATCTAACTCATAACTACTGTACACTTGAAAATCGACTAACATACCTTGATCAACAGTAATTAAAGCTATTGATTGTACAAAACCTCCCGTTGGTCTTAACTCTTGATTGTTTTGAAAAACAATTGCATATGTTTTTTTACCGTCTTTGCCAAGTAATAAATCAAAAACAGGGGAGAGTTGTTGATATGTCCTTAAATTTATTTTTTGAGTATCTAGATATGATATAAACTCTTCTACTTTTTCTTTTCTATCATTGTCTTCTAGGGTTTCTTTAAAGTCATTTAATCGGGATAATAATCTTGTTACTGTCTCGTAATAGGCTTGAGCAGTTTTAGACTGTTTTTGAGCACTTAGAACGTCTTCTAGAAGGTCTTTTCCTAAGAATGAAGATACTAATTTTTCGATATCACTATTAAACTCTTTTTCATACTGATCGTACTCTGAGATTTTATGTGAAATTTCAATAATATTTCTTGAGTCAATAAATACTTCTGGAGGGACTATTTGCTCAAAAAATTCAATTTGTTTCTCAAGTAAATTTGCTTGATTTTCAATTTTTTGATAATTGGTATCATATTCATCTTTACTAGAGAAATTGAGGAAGACTGCAGTCAATTCTTTCTGAAGATTTTGGGTAGTAAACCAGAAAAATCCTGCTGAAATTAGCATGGTAGAAGCTATAATTGTGAAGACTATCCCAAAAACAAAAAGAAGTTTTTTCTTTTTAGTTGATTTACTAATTTGTTTTGTCGTCTTTACAATGTGCTTAACCTTTTCTACTTTTTCCTCTACACGTTTTACTTTAAATATTTGATTTAATTGATCATCAACATTCAGCTTTTTTTGAGAATAAACAGGCTCTAAATAATTTAGAATTGGTTTTTCTTTTAAATCTAAGTTAGGTTTTATTTCACTAACAGTATTTATTTCATTTTGATCAAGTAAATTAACAATTTCTGGTTGGTTTTCGATAACTTCTTCTTGAACAACTTTTTTTTCTATTTTTCTTGGTTTTAACTCAGGTTCTTTTAATTCTTGATCGTGAAAGATCTTTTTTTCTTGTTTTAGAGTTTGATGATTTAACTCAAAAATTTTTAAATTACGGACAGATTCTTCAAGTAAAGAGGGAAGTGCTTCAGGCTGGGTTGCCACTTCATCAAAGCCTGAAAATTGATTGTTTAGCGACTTTACTATTTCACTTTTTATAATAAATTTTTTATCTGGCTTAAAAAGACTTAATAACCTCAATATTTCAGTAATTACGACGTCAGAATTATGTTGCTTACCCCTGACGATAAGTCTTTGTTTTTGAGGTGATAGTAGATGGTTTTTAATTGTATTGAAAAAACTCTCTTCTGATAGTAAAAAAACTTTAATTTGAGGATCAAGTATTATTCCTTGACTAATTTTACTGGTAACAAAATTAAAAAATGACCATTTTTCGCCTTCTGGGATAATATCGTGTCCGATGATTAGATGACTTTGACTTGATATATATTGATTATCTTCAATCGAAGAAACTAAGTTAATAACTAAAACATTTTTATTCTGCTTTAGATAAGACAAGTTCTTTTTTAAGTCTTCACCAGAGCCAATTACAATGATTTTGTAAAATTCTTTTGATTGAATAATAGATTGATATTCTTGGTTAAACAGAGAAGGAAGAGTGTTCACATCAAGACCTTGTCTATTCAAAAAGGCTGAGAACTTTCTTTTGAGACTATTTTCATCTCCAATTAAAAGAATTTTGGGTGAATCATCGACTAGTTGAGTAATAAGGCGTGGCGACATAAAACATAGCCCAAACATTGGGTTATATTTATTTTATCTTAACTGAGAGACAAGTTTTAGTAGATAAAAGTGTATTAAACTCTATTCTTGAGCAGAGTCCATGGCTTGATTTGCCAATAAGTCAGCAACTTTATTTTTTTCTCTTCTGACGTGAGTTAGTTTATAGGGTAATGATATCTTCTCTAGTTTTTTCCAGATCTCAAACGCTAATTTAGCTAAATGATCTTGTTTAATCTTCCAATTTTTATTAATCTGTTCTACAACTAACTTTGAGTCCATAAAAAACTCAACCCGTTCTATCTCGTTATCTTTAGAAAATTTTTCTAGCCAAGTTAAAGCTGAAAGAAGGCCCTTATATTCTGCAACGTTATTTGTTGTTTGGCCGATATATTCATGATGATCAAAAATAGTAAAATCACTATCATCCACAACATGAACACCAATCCCAGCAGTCCCAGGATTTCCTCTAGAACCACCATCGGTAAATACTTTAATTGTTTGAAATTTTGCCATATAGAACAGAGTATATCACTCTTCTATTCTGACTTTTTTCTAATGATTAGACGTCTCTCATTACCTTCGCCTTCAGAGAAACTCTCAAAAAGAGTAAACTCTGCATCGTCTGAGATTAGAGAATGAATGTTATATCTCTCAAAAGAGGAGATAAATGGAAAGACATATTCATCTTCTTCTGTCTCAATTCTAGAACAGATGTCTTGAAGTTTTTCTTTGATTTGAGCAAGTCTGTCTTCGCGGTAATTATTAATGTTTAAAGAAATTCTTTTATCTGTTTTTTCTTTAGCAAAGATCAGTCGCAGAACTCTTTGGATAGAATTAATTACTTCAGCTTTATAGCCGATAAAGAGACCTGTTTCTTCTTCTGGAACAGTTAAATTTATATTAATTTCTTCTTCAGTCTCTTTAATGTCAATTTTAAATTGATCTTCTTGTAGACCTAAGTGTTGGACTAGATTAGTCAAGTAGTTATTAATTTTCATATTCTATAAAATATTTTTTTTATTTATCTATTTATTTATCTAAACTTTTATTTTTTGATCTTACTCATAAATCTTTGGACATAAAGAGTTAATCCTCCTGGGCCAGATACAAAGTATTGTTGGACTACACTAAAGACAGTACTTGCTACCCAATATAAAGCTAAACCAGAAGGGAACTTAAGTGCGATAAAACCAGTCATGATCGGCATAATAAACATCATCTGACGTTGCATACTTTGTGCCATCTCGGCAGTATCTTCCTCTTTCTCATTCTCTTCTTTTACTTTCTTTAATTTTGAATCATTAGGGACGATATCTCTGACTTCAGCTCCAGGGGCTAACATCAATGAGAGGATAAATTGTGTACCTGCAGCTAAAACAGGAAGTACAAACTTTGGATCTGGCAGACTTAAGTCCATCCAAAAGAAAGTTGTATTAATATCAATTCCTTGATGAGTCGTATTTCCAAGGAAAGTAATCAGTGCTTGATATAAGAAAATCAAAACAACTAATTGAGCAATCTGAGGAAGACATCCAGCTAGAGGATTTAAGTTATATTTCTGATACAACTCAAGTTGTTTTTGTTGTAGAACTTTTTTATCTTTATATTTTTTCTTCAACTTATCAATTTCAGGCTTCATCTCTTTAATCTTTTGTTGTGATTTTAAAGAGGGGAGAGTTAAAGGTAATAAAATAGATCTTAAGATAAAAGTTAAAGCAATAATAGAGATACCTAGGTCTCCTGTGATCTTATAAAGTTCGATTAGAATAAAATTAAAAAATCCGGCAATGTCTGGCATAAGAATGAAATATTAATAACAAGTAATGACACGTTTAAATCCACGCCACAACCCAAGAATTGTACCATGTTTTTTGACTTCCCTGACGGTGTATTCGGAACAAGATGGGGAATGTTTACAATGAGAGGAATAACCAAAGACACTAACCAACAGAGTCCTTTTAAATGTTAATAAGAATTGATGTATCCTAATTATTAAAACTGCCATTTATTTTTTAAACTTTTTAAGTAGATAAGTAATCTCTTTTTCAAAATCACTATCATTTTTTTCTGTAACACTTCTTTTTAAGTATAAAACCAAACTTAAGCCTTCTAATTTATCCAAATGGGGGCTAAGACTATTTCTCATCTTCCTCTTTATTTTAGTCCTCTCAGTTGCCTTAGAAGCATGTTTTTTAGGAACAATCACCGTTGCTTTAACTTGCTCATCTTCTCTTTGTTGGTAATACAGAACAAAGAGGGGAGAGTATACTCTCTTTGCATTTGCAAAAAATTCATCTCCTAAACGAGAGTTAAAACGATTTTCTTTAGGGAACATGTAGTTAGTTTAGACGCCTTTTCTGACAACTGTCAATTTCTTGCGACCTTTAGCTCTGCGTCTTTTTAAGACTGCTCTGCCAGCTGCAGAAGCAATTCTCTTGAGAAAGCCATGCTTTCTCATTCTTTTTCTTTTTTTAGGATTCCAGGTTCTTTTCATGATTTTTTATATTATTATTTTCTCAAGGAGTGAATTATATCATATAATGTTTTTATCATCTCTGTTATTTTATATGATAGATTATACATATATGTCAGATCTATCATTTTCCCAATATCAAGAAGCAATGAAGCCTTTTTTTGATTTAATCAAAGGAATTGTTCATATCATCGGATATGAAAATAAAGAGAAAGAAAATGAAATAAATGAATCATTAATTACTCAGATTATGCTATCTGTGATAATAATGCACATCAGTCAGGAAAACAAAGGAAAAGATCTACCTGACTCAGAAGAGATTAAGAAAAAAATTGAAGAAGGTAATTCAGAAGAGATATTATCTAATTTAACAGCTGGAATTACCCAAGAGATTTTGTCAAAATATTTATCAGAATCGACTACTTTAGTAATGACAAATTATTATTTTGAAGTAAAAGATCAGATTACTCCAGAGAAAACAGAAGAAATAAAAAAACTTTACCAAGAAATTTCAGAAGGGATTAATAGAGAATGAAAGAAACAATTAAAAAAAAGTTAGAAGAGATACCTCCTGATATATATATTGAGACTGCTTCAGCTGTAATTATTGCACTTTTATTAACTGGAGTTGGTGAAGAATATTATGACCAAGGAGTTACAACTGCTGCATATTTAGGAAACATATTTTTTTATGGTCTTATGTACCCAGCTATTAGAAGACAAGAAGAAGGGAATGAAATTTTATCACCTTTGGGGATAGCAGAGATGGCGGCAAGATCAATTATAGCTGCTGCTACACCTTTTCTCTTAGCTGGAGCGATCACAAATCCCGAAGTTATTGAAAAACATTTAAACATGGCTGTTGGAATCATAGATAGAATTCCTGAACTGATGGATAATGTTGGAAAAGGATTAGCAGAAAATGGGCCTAAAGTAGCTATAACTACCGGTAAAGTAATTGGTGGCATTGCCTTAGCCGCTGGAGGTTTAGCTGGAACTGTATGGACACTTAAACAGGCTGGGAAAAAACTAGCAAAAGCTTATAAAGTATCTAGTAAAGTTATTAAAGATGGAGTGGATGAAGCCTATAAATTTGCTAATAGTTACGAACTTCAGAATCCTTTCAGAGAACTTCAAAATCCAATTAAAGTTAATGTTGAATTTAAAAATCCTAATATTAGAAAACCTGTTAGAAGAAAAAAAGAATAATCTTTTTAACCATTTAACCTAAACGGCATCACCACATACTCATAAAAGTCGTTATCAACTTCTTTAAACATAACCGGCTTTAACTCATCATTCATTCCAAACCATACTCTTCCTGGCTTAATATTCTTAAGAAAATCTTGTAAATATTTAGCATTAAATGAGACTTTTCCTTTAGTTCCTTCAATCATTTCTACTTCAATCTTTCCTTCATAACTTCCTTTTGCTGAAGCATTAGCAGAGATATTCATCTGACCATCAGCAAACTCTAAAGTAATAATATTAGAGACTTCTCTAGCAAAAACCATTGCTTGTTTAAGAATATTTTCAAACTCTTCTCCATCAAAGGTTCCTGTTACTTCAAACCCACTAGGAACAATCTTTTCAAATGGGGGATAAGCCCCTTCAATTAATCTGATGAATAATTCAACCTCACCTATTCTAAAAAAGACTTGTTTAAGCTCGTCAGAGACTTCAAATTGAACTTTTTCCTGAGTTTGAAGATCACTGATCTTAACAATCTCATTAAAGGCTTTATTAGCTATTAGGAACTCGCTATGATTTCCCATATCTCCATTCATTAAGTTAAGAACACTTAATCTAAAACCATCAGTACCTACAACTTTAATACTTTCATCAGTCTTCCTAAAAAGGAGAGTAGTAAGAATAAGTCTAGCCTGATCTAGAGAGGTACTAAAGGAAACATATTTCTCAATGATCTTTAATTTTGAAGTCTCAAACTGGCTAGTTAATTCTGGTAGGGTAGGGAACTCTGGGAAATCTTCACTATTTTGACATTGAATATTTGTTTTACTTTTAGCTGATTTAATCTTTAGAGTATTTTCTTCCAAATTAAGTTCTAAATCATTTTTTCCTAATGACTTAATAGTTTCAAGAAATATCTTTGCTGGAATAGCAACTTTTCCTTCTTCTAAAACTTCACCATAAAGAGTTGTTTTAATCCCAATATTTAAATCAGTTGCAAATAATGTAATTTGATTTTCTTTAGCTTCTAAAAGCAAACATGAAAGAATTGGTAATTGTGGTTTTGTAGAAATGATTCTTACCAGAATATTTAAAACTGATTCTAAATTTGATTTTGTTACTTTTATTTTCATATGTTTGGGTTGGTTAAGAGTATTATATATAATTAATAGCAGTAATAGTAATAGGACCGTGGATAATGTTTATAACATTAAAGTTCTGTATCTGGTAATGGCTAAAATTCATTGTTAACAATTACTCAAGGATCATTGTGGATAAAAAATGTAAAACTTTTGCACAGTTATACACATCAGTTCACATAATACACAGTTAAGGTTTTATTTTGCACAAAGATTAACAGAAGATCAACATGTTTATACACGTTTTTTACACATAGTTATCCACATGATGTGAATTGTTATCGAGAGATTGCACTAAGAGACATTTTAAGAGCGGATACATCGCGTTGCATTAGCTCATTGTTTAATAGCTCTGAGTTAATTTTCTTCTTGGCGTGGATGACAGTAGTATGGTCTCTACCTGAAAACCATCGTCCAATCTCTACTAGGGGAATACTTAACTCGCTATCCATTAAAAACATCGCTACATGACGGGCTGTAACTAGATTTTTAACACGTTTTTTACCTTTAAGAGCTGTCTGTTTAACGTGATAATGATTAGCAACAGCTTTAATAATGTCTTGAGGTGTAACTTTTAATCTCTGATGGGTGGTAGTCTGTTCTGACTTGAGTATTTTGTTAACTAAGTCTTCATTTATCTCTTTATTTTGTAGTTCTACAGCTGATCTTAATAGCTTAATTACTCCTTCAATTTTACGGGCAGAATCTACTTTAGAAGCAATTAATTGAGCAATGTTCATCTGGATCGTCATATTTTGAGCAGTTGCTTTGATTAATAGAATAGCTGTCCTGAGCTCAAAAGAAGGTTGCCCGATATCTACGATTAATCCAGCTTCAAAACGAGACTTTATTCTTGACTCGAGAAAGTTAATCTCATGAGGAGGCCGATCAGAAGTTAAGATAATCTGAGAATTCTGTTGAGTAAGAGAATTAAAAGTATGAAAAAACTCTTCTTGAACAGCATTTTTACCAGCAATAAATTGGATGTCATCAATCAATAGAACATCTGCGTTTCTAAATTTACTTTTAAATCTGTTAGCTTTCTTGTTTCTGATGGCATCCACAATCTCGTTGGTAAATTCTTCACCAGTACAGTAAATAACTCTTGTTTCTGGTTTATTTTTTAAAATATTATTAGCAGTGGCATGCATTAAGTGAGTTTTACCAACTCCAACCCCACCATATAAAAAAAGGGGATTGTAGGCTGATCCTGGCCTTTGTGAGACTGCTGTTGCCGCTGCATGAGCCATCTCGTTAGTTCCTGAAACGGCAAATTTTTCAAAAGTAAAGTCTGGCCTGAGTCCTGCTTGTCTAGCTGCAACTTTAGCTTTGTCCAGAGTCATGTTTTGAATATTTGATTCTCCAAAAAGATCTTCTACTCTAGGAGAAGTTGGGGCTGAATCACTTTTAGGTTTGTTTAACCCAAAGACATTTTCCTTCATTTCTTGAAAAGATTTTGATTTGTTTATACTTTGTTGTTGTGAGTATTGTTGGTTGTATTGAGGATCAACAGGGTGAGAAGAAGGAGTGTTAGTTGTATTAATAGTCTGTGAAATTGAGGTAGGGCCGTTTGTCCTGATAGGTGTCCCAATTTTAAAATCAAGATTTGTTTTCCTTCCTAGAAGATTAGTTAGAGTTTTTATTAACTGACCACCAAGATTTTTTTTGAAATTATTAGAATGGAAAGCTGTTGGGCTAGTAAAAGTACAAGTTGCTTCTTCATCTTTTTTTAATTCAATTTTAGATAGGGGATTATTAAGTATCCAGGTAGCATAAACAGCCTCAGAAACTTCATTTTTCACATCCAAACACATCTGTTCCCAGATTTGTTTAACTTCAACATCAGATAGATAAAAGCTATCGCTCATTTTAGTATTCTAAATTTAATTTATGGAGGCAGATTAAGTATCTTAGTTATACACAGACTTATTCACAAGAAACAAGGAGGGAAAAAGCTTAATTTACGGGGATGGTGGCTGGTAGTCATCAATTGAGTACCTGACAAAATCCTTAGAATTACGACTTTGAGCGTTTGTTTTTTTAATTCTTTCTACTTCAGCAATGTTTTCTTTTTGCTCATCTGTTAATTCTTCATCACTTTTACTCATAAAGTTTGGTCTTGGAATATCGGGCTCAGTATCTTCATCTTTTTCTATAGAAACTTTCTCATTCTCCATCTTATCAGTAGTTTCCTTTGCAATTTCTGGAGATTTATCTTTAACCTCAGCCTGTGTAAATAGTTTTTCTACATTTACCTTTTGTTCTTGTACCACTTGATCTTGTTTTTTCTTTTCTTCTCTTCTTCTAATAATCTCAGCTGGGTTTGTGGTAATAATCTCATGCTCTTCATCGCTAGCAACCACTCTTAGAGCAACGTGATTTGAGCCAGCAAAGAAAATACCTTCACCAACATCAGCAGCCATTAAAAGTTGTCTTTCACCTTCAGAAAGATAGAAGGTTTCAGTAAGGACGGGAATAGCGGCTGTTGATTGCTTCATCAAGAATTGGATAGATGCATTGGTAACGATTGCCCTTCCATAATCATTGTTAATGAAGTCTTCAACGTCTTGAGTAATAGTAGTGATGCCTAAATAATATTTACGGGCACGTTTTACCATCCCATGGATAAAAGAGGCACTATCTTGATGTTTCATAAAGTACCAGGCTTCATCAATCACTAAAATACGCTTTTTGAGATCTTTTTTAACTCTAGTCCAGATAAAGTCTAAGATAATAAACATCGCTACCGGACGGAGTTCATCAGCCATCTCTTTGACTGAAAAGATTGTTAATTGATTTTGAATATTTAAATTTGAAGATTGGTCAAAGATTCCTCTAAAGGAACCAGTAATATATTTTTCTAGTCTAGAAGCAAGGTCATCTGCTTCAGGAGTTTCCATACCGATTAAGGCTTTGTAAAGGTCTTCCATTAACGGAGGTTGGTTTGTTTGGGTAGCTGGGTCAGGAGTAATCCCTTTAGCCTTATATGATGCAACTAAAGCTCGATCAAGCATAGCTTCTTGTGGAGCAGTCATTTCTCCGAGCATGACTTTTAATAATCCGTGAAGAGTAATAATTTTCTGACCAAGTTCGTTCTCACCTTCTTCGTATAAGTTTGAAAGGTCAAAAGGATTAATTTTTGTAGATCCACCAAAAGTAAAGTTAATATACTCTCCATCTAAAGTATCGGAAAGTTCTTCGTACTCATGCTCAGGATCAAGAACGATTACTTCGGCCCCAAACATCATTTGTCTTAATACTTCAAGTTTCACTGTGTAAGATTTTCCAGCTCCAGATTTAGCAAAGATAACCATGTTGGCATTTTCCATTCTAAATCTATCAAAGATAACTAGGGAATCATTGTGTTCGTTTAATCCATAAACTATCCCAGAATCCATTGTTAACTCAGAAGAGGTAAATGGGAAGGTTGTCGCAAGGGAAGTAGTATCCATATTACGAGTTATCATTAGCTTATCTACTCCCATCGGTAGAGTAGTCTTAAATCCTTCATCCATTTGTAAAGTAGCTTTTTTAGAGATAATTAGGAGTGAACCAAGTGTTGACTGTAGCTTTTTAGTCATTAAATCAAGAGTTTCTACGTCGTCTGCTTTTATAGTTACATAGAGACCATATTGATAGAACCTCTCTGCCCCTTTTGCTAATTGTTCACGAATTACTCTAGCATCATCAAGCTTAACTTCTGTATTGATATTACTAATTTTCCCAGATCTAATATCAGAAGATATCTCAGCTTCCATTTCTGTGATTTTTCTCTTTAAATTATCTAAGATTTCTGCAGAGTCAACTGGAAATATAAACATTGATACATCTAATTGATGTGGGAAGTTAACCAATGGTGATAGCCAGTTAGCTGGAACAGTTCTAGGATATCCAGCTACAAATAAGGTTCTTGAATAAGTAGAGTTAATTTTTTGATATGTAAAATCTACTTCAATAGCTTCAGGAGCAATAATGTCTTGAATAGTAACAAGACCTCTTGAGAATTCTTTAATCTTCTCTAAGTCTTGTTCTTCTTTAGTTGGTTCTTTGGTTGTTGATTGCTTATTCTTATTAAGAAAAGGCAAGTTTAAGTTTAATGCCATCTTTTATATTCTAGATTATTTTTGTCTATCAAAAAAGACCGATTATTTAAAATCGGTCTTTTGATGTTTTTAAGCAGACTTTTATTCAGTAATTGTAGGGTTATCAGTTGGAACAACAGGAGTTTGTATAGGTGTAGGTGTAGGTGTAGGTGTAGGCATTGAAGCTCCTGGCATTACTCCTACTGGATTTGAAACTGGGTTAACCACCGGAGTTGGAGTAGAAGATACTTCTTGAACTGCAGAGTTAATTTCAGCTTGAGGGTCAACTACAGGTGTTGGTGCGGCTGATATTGGATTAGCCATCTGGGTTGATCCTTCTGCAATCGGGGCATCTGCTGGAGCAGTCAAATCTGGCATAGGAGCCGGTACGGGAGCTACAGCTTGTGGTGTGCTGGCAACTGGAGCAGGTGTAGCTACTACTGGTTGATTTGGCGCTACAGGGGCTGGTGTTGGAACAGGTGTTCCAGTATTTGTTGGTAAGTCGTTCATATTTCCTCCTCTACTAACACTAGCTTTTACTAGTGGGGTTGTATAACTATTTGTATCCGTAATTTGTTGACCTTCAGCAGCCTCAGGATTATAGCTGAGATAAAAAAGCTGAATAATCTCTTGGGTTGTTAATTGTCTAGCAATTAAGCCTATTCTACCGAACTGGCTCATTAAGTGATCTCTTTTTGGTTCTAAGATCTCCTTTGCTTTGTCTAATATAACAGATCTTTCAACTGAGGAAATATCTGTTTGTGAAACTCCAGGAATAACTGAAGAAGCTTGAAGTAAACCCATCTCTAAAGCTGTAGCAGGTATTACTACATAAAATTTTTTATCTAATACATTTCTTTCTTTGATTAAATTACCAACAAAAGATCTATATTTTTTAATCCATTCTTTCTTAGTATGTGATGTTGCTACAGCTAATTCTTCATCTAGGAGATGTAAATAACTAGTTACATCTTTTGTTTGAGATTTAATAACAATCTCAATTGGATAATTTAATGAATTTAATAATCCAGCATATGAATAAATAATAGCATCTTGCTCTTCTTCAGCTAATAGACCGAAGTTCATTGCATTTACTGTGATAATTAAAGCAGTAGCTCCATCTTTTAAAATCAGTAAATCGTTGACGATATCATAAATATCAAGAAATTTTTGAGTGGTGGAGCTAATTTCTTTAGTAGTGTTCATCTATTTTAAATATAACAACTTTCATTACTCAAGTCATTAATCATATTTATTCTAAACTTCTAATTTCTAATGGATCAACTGTCTCACCTATTAAAGTAATTGTAACTGGGTAAAAGGACAAACCCTCTTTTTTTATATCAATTGTATATTTTCCATTGTTTAATTGTGATGTAATAAAGAACTGACCCAAAGCATTACTTCTCACAGCAGTTACAGGATTACCATTAGTATCTTTTAGGGTAATGGTGGCATTATTTATTAATTCGTTATTTTGAGTTAATGTCATCCCGACTAATTTGTTTGGTTTAGATGGTTTGGTAGGAAAGGGAAGATCTTTATTTATTGTTACAGAATCAGAGTTATCATCTACATCTGTTTGACTAGTTGTCTCAACATAAACAGCCTCTTCTCCTGACTTATTATTTTTATAAATATCACCACCTAGTGATTGTTTTTCATCTTTATAATTTTCATCAACTACAACTTTTTCTAACTCAGGAATTTTAATATCAGTCGCTAACTCATCAATCGAGGCTTGATTTTTTTTTAGAGGATCATATTCGTAAGCTTGTTTTTCTAGAATTATTTCTTCTTGATTATCAACTGAATTAGTTTGGTCTATTTCCTCTAGAAGAGCAGACTCATTCTCTTTTTTATCACCTAGATTTTCATCGACCGCAATTAGTGATCTTACTTGAACTTTTAAGTTTGGTTTCTGTTTAATTTTTTTTACTCTGTCGTAATTTATTTTTACAGAGTGGTCTTCAAAAATTGAAAGTATCTGACTAGATCTTTGTTGATTGTAGAGTTCTTCTTCATCAGTAGTTTGGACAGATTTTACAGACTGTAAATATTCACTAATACGCTGTCTTCTTTGAGGAGATAGGTCTATTGCTTCTCCTTGGTTTTTGACATCTTTATTAACTTGATAAGTAAATGCTTCTGGGATTTTGGATTTCTTTTTCCAATAAAATTTAGTTGGTTTATAAAGTACTTTGAAAAAAGTAGAAAACCAATGATCTAATGGCCTTTCTTCGATAGGAAGGAAAGCTAGCGCAGCTCCAGTAGAAGCACTTAATATTACCAATATGTATTTAATTGGGGCAAAAAGATTTGTTTTAAAAATAAAAAAGGCGATGACAAAACCTACAGCAATTTCAGCAAATTGCTTTAGAGTCATATTACCGACTATATGGAACTTATATCCGGTAATATCTTGTGGGATTGCGTGTTCTTTCATTTGTCTATCTATATAGTAACAAAATAAACAAATAATTATAATGTGATGTCTATTGCCGGAGTTAATACCTCTATTCTAAGATTGTCATTTACTGACTCAGCATTACCAGAAAAACGATAGAAAGGATAAATTAAACTTTGTTCTTCATCTATCCTATATTCGATAGCAAAATCATCAAAGTCTACAGATAAAATAGATTCTATCTTAAGTTCATTCCCTTGTTCCTGGTAGTTTGAAATTATAGAAGCAAATCTATTGTTTCTAATGTTTTCTATTGCATCGTCTATGCTAATTGATCTTTTTTTACCAATTACTCTTGGATTTGTAGCAAATGGGAAATAAGTTAATTTTACAAAAGACATATCACTAGAAATCAAAAAGACAAATGGATATTTTGACTCTTTTTGGAAATATATGGGGTAATCATCAATTTCATAAGTCATTGGAACTTCAGCAAGTAGTGCATTATTAATTGTTGTTTCAGTATAGAATTCTCTTATTGTAGGCCAAAAAACTATATTATCAGACTGAATAGTGATTTCTAAATTTGGAAATAATTTATTTTTTTCTTCATATGTTACTGATAATAGACTATCCATATTAAACCCAGTTGGAAGTTGATTAATATAATTTTCTTCAATATCTAAGAGTTTTGTTAAACTATAATAATTTGATACTGGTTGATAATCGAGATACCAATCCTGATTAATCCATATTGTTTCTAGGTTTTCACTTTGTATTAGATTTAAGTCTGAAATTAAATCTTCTTTTATTTGATCAAAGTTAACAGCAGGCTTAGTATATGAAGCTATTGAAAATTCTTTAGGTATCTGATTACTAACTGGCTGTGGGCCAGAATATGTTACTTCTAGAAACTTTGATTGACTACCATCCCTATTTGTTGATTGAAAATTAGAAGTAGCAATCGGAACTTCTCTTGGCAAAAAATATCTAACTATTATATTAATAATCAGCAAAATAAAACTGAATAATAGAAAATATATTATAAAATTGTTGTTTGTTTTTTTATTTTTAATCATAACAAGTGTTGACTGGCTCATTTAAAGTACCTTTTCCAGTTAAAGGAGAGTGTTGTTCTAATAAAGTTTGACTAGCCATCCCCGGACCTTGATTAGGAATCCTAGATGTATAACGATCCCCACTTAAGATTCTCATTTCCCAATGTAGATGGGGTCCAGTAGAGTTTCCAGTATTTCCCAATGTACCTATTTTAGTTCCAGCCGAAACATTAGTACATGTCCCACTCTCTCCTTCAAGTGAAGATAAATGAGCATAAAAAAGTGCATATGATCCACTCTTCACTAAAACATGTTTTCCGTAAAGATCATCAAATCCTGCAGGGGGAGTATAAAAACAAGCTTCTCCATCAGAGGTACTATAAATTGGAGACCCAGCCTGACCAGCAATATCAAAAGAGTCTACATTTGCATGAGTTGCAAAGCCCTTAGTTATTTCTTGATAGTATGGAGTTACAGTAATTTCTCCATTAGTAGGCCAGCACCCTTCTTTTAAAGCTGGACACTCGCCAAAACAAATTTGTTCAGTAGCTTTAGCTGACTCTTCTCCAACTATTATGCCTTCTTCATTTACTTGGAAATTAACAGTAAATGTATTTTTAACAGAGGCATCATCATAGTTTCCATTAAATGGTACAGAATAACTTCCTACTGGAATTTTTTCTCCAGGACTGACAACAGTTCCCTCTAAATCGACTAATTTACTAACAAAATCTCTATAATTAGAAAACTCAGGACTATTAGTATCAGTGGGACAATCAATGTTTCTAGTCTCTTCATTACAATCAAATGAAAACTCGTCATCTGGTGGGGCTGATATTACAAGCTCATATCCTTCTCGCGCAGTTATGCTTAACTCATAAGTAATTTCTGTAGGGTCATCAAACTCAGTTCCCTCTAAGGCTTTTTTTTCTAAAATTGCATACTTTGAAGATCCCTCAAATTCAAGATTAACTTCAGGTACGTTCATTAAAAATGCAGAGTGAATAGCGGCTGTTACAAGTATTCCTCCACCAATTGCAGTAGCTCCTAATGCAGTTACTGCTTGACCAGCAGTTGTGCTTAAAATAGATTGTCCTACCGAACTACTTCCTGATCCTAATGTTGAATCACCTGATCCTATTGTAGATCCGTCAGCTTTTCCTGATAAAGGTGAGAAAGTACCACTGCCACTAGTTCCAGCAGTACCATACCCACCACTACTACTACTACTACTACTACTACTACTACCCCCACCAATATTTCCCATCCAACTTCCAACATTACCACTAAATATTCCTCCAGTTGCCCAGCTAATTAGACCACCAATACTTGTAAAGGCTTTGTATATTAAAGCCAAGGCAGTTCCAACAACGCCACCTATTATAATTGTTTTAGCTTTATCACTTATTGGTAGAGCTTTGAGTATCCCAGCTAAAGCTGGTCCCACACCAGGGATTAATCCTATTGCAGATGTAGCTGTGTTAACAATACCTTTATTAATTGCTTTACTAACACCTTTCTTAAAAATTTCTCTAGTTTTATTTCCTCCCTTTTTATTTCGACCTTTTTTATCTTGTGTTCCTTGCTGTTGTGAGGATCTTTGATTTCTTAATATCTTTTCTTGTTCGTAAACAGGGCTATTTTCAGCCTCTAACTCTCTTAAAAGAGCTTGCTCTTCTTTTGAACGTTCTTCCCATATTAGTTGGGCCAGAATCATTCTTCTGGCTAAGTAATCAGCCTCTTCAGCTTCAAACTCATTTAGTTCTTCAAGAGTATATCCCTGTGCAGTTACTGCTTGGAAAGAACTCCTACCAGAATTTATTGGAGATCCATCACGTCTGCTTTGTTGTTGATAAAAAGTAATACCTTCATCAAAGTCTTCTTCATCATATTCAGCAGAATCATCAATTAATTCATCTAAGTTATATAAACCTTTGAGAGATTTTAAATATTCTTTGACAAAGCCTCTAAATTGATCAATTTGAGATGGATCTAAATCTTTGGGGGCATTGAATAATGTTAAAAGTTTCTCATCACTGAGTGAGTTAATATATTTCTCAGGATCTACCTGAGACATAACTGCTTCAGTTAAGATGAAATGGACTGCATCATCTATCTCTATCCCATTGATGCCTGTTAGTCTATTTATTTCTTGAAGAACCTGAACTCTTTCGGCTTGATAAAGCCTAGGTTCGATAAGAGGCATAAAGTCTCTTGAATAAGCAGAAATAAATGGTTGTTCTATCTTTGAAATAAATAGACGAAGTTGTTTTTCATCAGACAAAATAAATAGATACTGACGACCTTCGTCACTAAGTAGAAAATTTCTTAAGTAATTATTTATCTCATTAATACTCCTGCTTTGATCATCCGCTGGAAGAGTTACATTAAATCCTTTGTTTGCCTTAATTATTTCAAAGATTTCCTTTGAGGAAAATTCAATTTTTTGATCAATGTCAGCAATGTTTAGATTAGGATTAACAACCCTTAGTGCTTCTTCAAGAGTAGTAACCCCTTCAAAACTAACTTCATTTGCAGAATTAACAGAAAGTACTTGTTCAGGAAAATTCCTTAAATAATCTCTAAGCTCTATTTCTAATAGATTGAGTGATTTAGAATATCCACGAAAGAAACTAATATTATTTCTTTGGGATTGAATAAATCTTCTAGGGTCTCCAACGAGTTCAGTCGGTGGGATGTTTATTAACTCAGCGGAAATTGATTCTTGTATTGAGAAGGTAAGATCTTCAAGATTAAGATTTTCTGATCTTTTTAAATTTCTTTGATTAAGCTGATCATTGATAATAATCTCTGCAATCGCACGAGAGTATGTTTCACGATCTATCAAAGCTTGTTTAATGATCTCTGCTCTATCACTTAGAGATAGCCTCATCCAAATGTCAACTTTTTGCGATTGAGTAAGGACTTTCCATTTTTCTTCTGTAATCTCTGGATCTATTTTTTGTTCAATGAGCTTTTGGACAATAATATTTGCAGTATTAGAGCCAGCTCCAGTAATTTGAGGTTTATCTTCTTCTTTATCATCCGCTGATTTAAAATTATCTAGTTCTGAAACTGCAGATTTTAGATCTTCATCGAGCTTCTCTTTATTAAGCTCAAGAGAATTAGCCAGTTCAATAATATAATTATCAATTAATGATATTAATGCTTCATCGTTAATAATTACATCATCTTGAATCTGATCACTCCAAGTTGTATTTAGCTTGTTTCTTAATTCAACTCTAAGGTTGATATTGGCATCAACTTTGTCAGAAATTAACTTGAGGAGCGCTTTTCTGATAACAAATTTATTATCTAAATCAGCAATGGATTCTTGGTAGTACTCTTCATAAATATAATTAACTAATCGATCTTTAAAGATAATGTTTAACTGATCAAAATCAATTATATTATTTTCTTCTCTGGCTTTTTTAAACTTATCCTCTTCTTCTTCTGTAGAATCCCCTCCGTCAGCATCATCGCCAGCTCCTGCAGAGGTAGGTGGAAGGGGAATATCTTCTCCTAGAGCTTTGATGGCCGCATCTACAATTTCTTCATACTCTTTAATCTTTATATCATCGTTAATTAACTTACCAGAGAATGTTTCAAACCTTCTGTTTCCAAAAAAAGGATTTTGTCTATTTTCTAGATTATTAATTGCTTTCTTCTCATTTGATCCCTCTGGATGATTGTAATTATCGTGCTCTTTAATAACTTTTTGAAGTTTTTCATAAAAATCATCTAGAGCTCCTAGACAATCTTCAAAACGATATTCATCATTTGATCCAAAAATATTATCAGGAACAAGCTGATTATCTTTATGTGCCTTTAGCTGATTTATAAAAGATTTAACACCATTTTTTTTTGTCCAATTTTTAATCGGATCACCAGCTCTTAAGTTATAGCTAAAATCACTAATATTATCACCAGTTTTTTTTTCTTCTATAGTTTCTTCTTTAGAAATATTTCCATTAACAACCTGATAGAAGGCATTAATAACTTGTTTGAAGACAGAGTCAGGAGATGATGAAACTATATTTGTAGAAAAATCTCCACTTAAGTTAAATGGCTGGTAAAAATCATTACCCAACCCATCTTTTGTAGGAAGAATAAATGGTGGGTTGTTTGTATTCTCATTAACAAGTCTTTTTATTAGTGAATTTAAAGATACAAGAATGTTAGTGAGTTCAGATCTACTAATGTATCCACTCTTGTTAGTATTATTATCATTATAATCAACTACAATATTAAGCTGATCTATTTTTTTATCTTCTCTTAAATCAAGAAAACTTCTATCTACTTTAAAATGATCGTTATTCAGTTTAGTAACAAAATCAATTATTTGAGGAACAGAAAGATTTTTCAGCTGGTATGAGGATTCATTAGCCATACGCACCCTATTATACGTTGCTTAAAGATAAAACTCCATTTTGTTCTGTGAGTATTTTTGTGAGGATGTTTTCACAAGTTTTAATAGGATCACTTGCGTATTTTAATTCATCAATGATATTTCTAATTTGTTTCGATTTACCTGAAGATGTGTGGGTAATATCTCCGCTAAATAGTTCCATAATCGAGATTACTGGCTTAAAAATTAACTGTTTTATTTGATTAATTTTTTCTTTTATTTCAATTGATAGAGTGGTCCCTTTTCCAATTTTTTCTAAAATCATCTCTTCAGTCTGGTCTAATTCATTTTTAAAAATATTTTGTTCTAATTGTTGGACAAACAGAGAAAATTCATTCTGAGTCATCATAAAAGCAAAGCTGTCTTCAAGAGGGATATCACAAGGGCCCATTGCAACCCCGTATTCATCCACAAAACAGCCTTTCCCTGGTAAGAAGTTTGCTGGAACCATCCAAGTTTGACCATTTTCTAATACTATCTCAGTCATTTCTTCACTTCTTATTTTCTCTAATAAATCTTGTTTTTCATGTTGGGAGATTTTTTCAAACTCTGAAGAATTGATGGCTAGCAGACTTGGGTTGAGTTTTATCATTTGCATAGCAAGGCTCTGAGGAGTCCCAACAATACAGTGAGCGACACTAGAAGCTCTCATTAAAGGTTGTAGAGGATTTAGAGCAACTTTATCTTTAATTGCTTTTAATTTTTTTTCTTCTTCATGATTTAGTCTTTGTTCCTTTTGTTTTACTGCTAACTGCCAATTCTCAAGGATTATTTCTAAATTAAGTGAGTAGGGAGCAAAGTTTGAATCAGTTTGATAATTTGATGAATGTTCTTCCACCCATTTTAAGAAGTGTTTTCTAACTATATTAATAAGCTCATCAAATTGAACAATAACTACATTAGGGGATTGCTCTGCTAAGATCCAGAATTGTTGTAGCAACATTTGTAAAACAACTTGCAATTGTTCTTCAAAAAGTTGTTCATCTATTTGCGGGAGATCTTCTCTAGTAGTTACCCAGCCTTTTTTATCATCGTGTTCATCACTGTATATAAGTTCTTCTAATTGAGTAAACTGAGCCTCTACTGGCAATAATATCGGTTTATCTATTATTTGATGAGAGAGACTGCTATTTTTTATTTTTTCTCTTTGTTGTATTTCTATTACTGGAGAATAGATTTGCCCATCCAGTTGATTTATTAACTGGTTTTGTAAAGCTTGAAGCTCTTTTTCTCTAGCATAACTAGTATATTGAACTAGTTGGAAATCATTTTCTCCAATTTTGCTGTAAATATTTACAAAAACATAGTTCTCTGGGTCTAAGCCAGGGTAACCTTCTGATATTTTTCCTCTGGGAGAGATGATTACTAATTTTTCACCCACCTCTATTTTTTTATCTTCCATCCAAGTTTCAACTGTTAGGGCAGCTTTTGTTTCTAGCTGAGCTCTAGTTATCTCTAAATTTTTACCTTTCAAGTCTTGTTCATGATTTAGGCAGATTTGACTTGTTCTGACTGGATAGGCATCCATAATGCCATTTTGGCCATATGGATAAACTTTTTTATCTTTTAGTCCAACATATTCATGGAGAAATGAGACAAGATCCCAAGTAAGACTATTATTTAAAGTATCTTTATCTAGATTAGCAAGCTGATTGAAATATGAAGCAGAAGTCCACAAGATATGATCTTCTTTTTTAGGTTTTGGTGAAAATTTTAGTCGGTCAAAAAACATAGTGCGATGCTCGTCGGTTAGTCTCCTATATATAGTTAGAAGACTTTCTTCAAAGATCGGACTTTAACCGTTGCGGCACAGTGGGGGAATTTCACCCTCTTCCAAGAAGAAATAATATTGTTTAAGAAAAATAGCAGAGTTTAACTATAAAGAGAACTATCAAAAATGTTTAAAGTTTAATTAAGAGTAAAACTCATCTATATTATAGTTAATATGAAAAAAATCTTTTTCCTTTCATTAATAGTTTCCTCAGCGGTCCTTTTCTCAGCTTGTAGTCATGACCAGGCCACAACTGATACTGTAAAGACAAATGCTACAGGAGCAGCCCCTGCCGCGGATCAAAAGTCAGGAGATACTACTAAGAATGGGACAATTACCACTGCTAGTGGAAAGTTCTTTTTAACAGAAGCAGGCCAACCACCTAAAGAAATTGAGTCATACCAAGTTCAGCTCGGTGATTATGTTGGTAAAAATGTAACAGTTACAGGTCAGTATAGTGGTGATACTTTATTTGTTGGTTCTATAAAATAAGCTGTTCTATAATATAGATAGTATTTTCTGTCCTAGATTAGGTTATTGATGAGTAAAGAAGTTTTAAAAAGGTTTGTTAAAGAATCATCTAATTTTTTAGTTCCACTATCCTTATTAGCAGTTTCCCTATTAAGTGTTTCTTTTCGTAACTCAGAAAATGGTTTTAAGATAACTGATGAAAAGAATTTTGATAAATTAAGTGATCCAGAAAGTCGAGTAGCTAGACTACTATTGTACTTAGGAATAGAAATAAGGTTTGAAGCGATTAGTATTTGCTTAGATAATCCCGTAGAGGTTGCTGGTAAAGATAAAAAAACAGGTAAATCTAAAGTAAAGGCTCTTACGACACCAGACTTTTATTTTAATCTTAATGGAGTTGATTGTTATTTAGAAATAGGCTCCAGGAGAGGAAATGCTCACAAGAGAAGACAAAGTAAGGTAATGGAGAGAGTTGTGGAAATAAAGAAAAATAGAGGGATAATTTATCTGCAAATGTTTAGAGATGATATCATTCAGATGGAAGAAAGTATTGAAACAACAGACGATTTATTGTCGTTCCTATATGAGCATAATCGGTCTATTTATACTAGATAGAATTGGCCACAAATTGCTCTTTGCATTTTGCAATTTTGTGTTTTATAATAACGTCCTGTTCGGGAGACAGAAATTCGCATTTAGAAATCTTATCTATATTTTACTTAAATAAGATCCCTCAAATTTCAAAAGTAAATAAAACAAACCTTAGGGAATTAAACCATGGGCCCATAGCTCAGTTGGCTAGAGTGCCTGTTTTGCAATCAGGAGGTCAGGGGTTCGACTCCCCTTGGGTCCACATCCGTGGTTTTGGTGATTAATTACTAATCATCGGTTATAAAATACTGGTGGTTATTAATTAGTCCCTGAAAAGACTATTTATTGCTCATTAAAAAGTGAAGAGAAAAAATGTCATTGACTAGCCAGTCAATGCAATTTCAACGAAAATATAATAATATTTTTCTCGTAAAAAAGAAAGAAATTAATTTTGTTATTTATGTGACTTAACGCA